>Ga0210389_10000099_pt1 | contig 86133 bp, 67 predicted proteins | sample IncBWH28OmetaG_FD_160127 | JGI IMG/M metagenome (GOLD analysis project Ga0210389, IMG submission 160127) | Forest soil microbial communities from Barre Woods Harvard Forest LTER site, Petersham, Massachusetts, United States - Inc-BW-H-28-O ...
GGCTTGTGGCCGTAGTAGAGTGAGGGTTGCCAAAAACAATATAGTTTAAACCCGTAGGCTTTGCTCAGGGCCTTCACCAAGCCCAGGTTCGACTCGTAGTTGTCTAAGGCGGTGACTGCCCCTCTGCGCCATTCCTCCTGCTGGGACAAACTTATAGTTGTACGGTGCAGCGGACTTCGCATCACGGTCAGCAGTTGGAGCAGGTGCGACCCACGCAGGAAGTCGAGTCTTCCAGAAATCGTGCCTTCGATCCGGTTCTTGACCTCGGTAAGCATGAAGTGGGGAAGTGGCGGTCCCGAAGAGTAGGCGGCAGCCCCGGCGTCGTTGACCCCATCGTAAAAAATCACTATATCGGGAGGGCGTTCGGCCTTAAGCTGTTCGGCAAGCGCGATTACCCCCTGGTTCGTCACGTAACCCTCGACCCCAAAGTTAACCACGATGACGCACTCTGGCGCAGCCGCGTTCAACGCACGTGAAAGATACGAAGGCAGAGTTGCCCAATCAGGCACTCCACTCCCGTACACCGCCGAACCTCCAAACATCCATACCCTTCGCGCGCTTTGCTCGGTGCAGATCTGGCTGGACGGGTTAATAGTCCTTCGCACCACGCCGATTTTGCTCTCATCGTTGTTAACGTATTTCCCGTGCCAATTCTCGGGCCCCCATACCCGGAAAGGAACATAGATCTTGTGCAACTTCGTGCGAGCCGATTCTTCCTTCCAGAACTCCTGAGCCCAAGGCTCTGAAGTAAGTGGACTCGGCACCGAGGGTCCACGAAAACTTTGGCGAATACGGCGGTACGAGGACAACCCGGCCCAGGAAAAGAGTTCAAGTAAAATCGCCATAACCAGCAATGAAAAAACCGCGTACCCAAGAATGGCGAAGCCCTCGTTGAGACGCTTAGCGATCAACGGCCTCATGCAATTCTCCTGACCGTCTCGAAGATAAGGGTCTTCCCTGAAAGAATGACTTCTCGATCAAGAAATTCTCTAGCACGAGGCGTAACTGCGGCGGGCTGGCCCAGCTTTGATTTGATCCGCCCCCGCTTTCGTTCACGTAAGAATACGACAACTTTCTTCTTGAACCGCTCCCATTTTCTGTCACACAAAACTGGAGATTTTTGGCAGTTGAAGTCGCTTCTTCCTCGTTTGGCGCTGGTTTCGAGCACTCCAGAGACTCGATCAAGAGGTTCTGGAGGCTCGCCCCATCGATGTGTGCGGACGCAGCTGATTGTAATGCTCGCGGAACTTTGCCAGCAGTGTTCAGCGCCTTCCAGAGCTGAAAACCACTCCAAGTTCACGCACTCGCGGGTGCCCACCTTCGCGCTTTTCGAAGGGTGGGATTACAGCGATTCGTCAAGGCAAAGATCCAAGGGGTCGACATTCTGGAGTCCCCGCCTTTTTGCAAAAGACGCGAAAGGATGGGCCACCCGCGGTCCGGAGTGCCCACCCTTTGCGAAAAGCGCAAAAGGTGGGCACCCTCCTCTAATGTACGATCTGGACTACCGAAGCTGAACTGGCGGAGATGTTCGAGTCTCCGTAATAGGTTGCTGTTACTTTGGTCGAACCAGCGGCCAAGGTTGAGGTTGTGAACGTTGCTTTGCCTTTCGCGAGCTGAGCGGTTCCGAGGACTATCTTCCCTGCCGCGAATGTCACCGGGCCGGTGGGGGTGCCGGTGGGCGAGGAGATGGTTGCGGTGAACGTAACCGACTGACCCAAGGTTGAGGGATTCGGTAATGATGCGAGCGTGGCGGAGCTGGTGGCTTCGGTTATCACCTGGTTCAGAGCGGCGGAAGTGCTGCCCAGATTGTTGGCGTCACCCGAGTACACGGCAGTGAGAGCGTAGGTGTCCGCATTTTCCATAGACCTAGTCAATGTGGCTACGCCGGAGGCGTTCAACGTGGCAGTTCCGAAACTGTAGTATCCGTGGCCCCAGGTGAAGTTCACCATTCCGGTGGGCGGGATGGAGCCGGAGGTCGTAACCGTCGCGGTCCAGGTTACCTTCTGCCCGTAGATAGAGGGATTCAGGCTGGAGACGAGGGCAGTCAACGTCGCATATCTGCTGACAATCGACTCGGTTAGCGAGGGAGACGTGCTGCCAGCATTCTGCAGGTCACCCGAGTAGGAGGCCACGATCAGGTGAGTGCCTATTGCTTTATAGGATGTAGTATACGCCGACTGGTTGCCCGCTAGCGCGACCGTTGCGACCGTCGAGCCTCCGTCCCGGAACGTCACCGTTCCCGTTACTGTTCCGCCGGACTGCGCCTTCACCGTTGCCGTGTACGTCACTAGCTGATTGGTGCGGGCCGGATTTGCATTTGAGACCAAGTCGGTTGCCGTCGGTGGGGTTCCGCTATTATTCAGCAGCACGGCCACCGTACCGGAAAGGTTGGCCACCAAGATGTCGGGCTTACCGTCTCCGTTCACATCCGCTACCGCGACCGAACTAGTAAGTGCCCCGCCCGAGTCGTAGGTCACCGCCAGCTGGAACGTGCCGTCGCCATTGCCCAGCAAAGCGCCGACGCTACCCTCCTCGCTGTTGCCGCAATCGCCGGCACACTGGTTCGTGATTAGAAGGTCGGGCTTGCCGTCCCCGTTTACATCCGCTGTCGCTACCGAGGTTGTAGAAGTTCCGCCGGAACTGTAGGTCACCGATGCCTGGAAAGTGCCGTCGCCGTTGCCCAGCAGCACGCCTACCGAACTTGAACCCGTGTTGGCCACGAGCACATCCGGCTTGCCATCGCCGTTGATGTCCGCCACTGTTACCGAACCATCAAAGGCTCTGCCGGATCCGCCGGATCCATAGGTCACCACCGGCTGAAAAGTTGCGTTGCCATTGCCCAGCAGCACGCCCACGGTGCCGTTTGTGCAGTTGGTGCTACTGAGACACTGGTTCGCTACCACCAAGTCCGGCTTGCCGTCGCCGCTCACATCGGCGACCGCCACCGACACGGTGCCGGATCCGCCTGAATCGAAGCTTGCTGCTGTCTGGAACGTGCCGTTGCCGTTCCCCAGCAAAACACTCACGACTCCTTCCGTCTGACACCCGGGACTACAATTGGCCACCACCAGATCTGGCTTGCCGTCACCGTTCACATCGGCCACGGCCACTGAAGAGGCCTCATCTCCACCCGAGCCATAGATAACGGCAGCCTGGAAAGTTCCGTCGCCGTTGCCAAGCAAAACGCCCACTGTGCCCCCGGCGACTGTACCAAGGTTAGCCACGAGTAGATCTGGCTTGCCGTCCCCGTTCACGTCTGCAACTACCACCGCAACGGCGTTGTCGTCGCCCGAGTCGTAGGTCACCACTGCTTGGAAGGTACCGTCGCCATTGCCGAGCAGAACGCCCACTGATCCGTGGTTCAGGGCGCCTTGAGCCAAGTTCGCAACGAGTAAGTCGGGCTTGCCGTCCCCGTTTACGTCGGCGACCGTTACCGAGCCGGGAAAGATGCCGCCAGAGCCGTATGCGACCGCAGGCAGGAAGGAAAGAGAATTGTCCGGGGTCATCGCGCGGAGCTTAGGTCGCAGGGGCGGGTTGGCCTGCGCCGGCACTGGTGCTGCGGAGGACTTCGCAGGCTGGCCTGTGCCCGATTGCTGGGCTGGGGCGGCGAAGGCGATCAGGACGGTGAGAACTGCGAAGGAAAAAATCGATGAGGTGAGAAAGCGAGTCTTCGTTCCGAGCGAACGCTGGCGGGTCATGGGAGACTCCTCTCGAACTTGGTCGTCCGGGGCCCAGACTGCGTCGAAGTCGTGCTTACATACTTTCCTTCTGGAGCAAGAGAGCATCCTGAGAGCCCCACGTGCGGGCGGGGAGGATTGCAGCGGCGGGACGGCCAGTACGGGCGAAACTTAGCACCCGGCGGGAGCTAAGTCAATGCCCAATTGTGGCGCGCACCTCAACTTGGGCGATAGATCCGAACGAGTGGGTCTTGCGGAAGTTCTTAAGAAAATGCAGTTCTCAATAGCCACAGCCGGTGGCCACCCTTCGTGCTTTGAAGGGTGGGATTACCGCGATTCGTCAAAGCAAAGATTCCAAGCGGTCGGCATTCTGGAGTCCTTTCCCTTTCGCAAAAGACGCGCAAGGATACCCTCGCGCGGTCCGTGCCGCTGCAGGGAAAGCAAGTTCCTCCGCTACGCCGTCGCTGACGCTCCAGGCTCCGGTCGGAATGACAGGGGTGGGGTAGTGGCTGAATTTGACAGATTCAGCCACTAGCGGGGTGTAGGTGAATCTTGATTCTGCGCTTGGCGTCGAGTAGAGTCATGAAAGGGCAATCCCCGTGGGTGGTTCTCCATGTCCAGTCAAGGTAAGACTTATCTTAAGTTCGGCGCGGCCACGGTTTTGATCCTGCTGCTGCTGGGTTACCTCGCATACACCGGAGTACAGGATAGCAAGAGCTACTACGTCACCATCAGCGAGTTGCACAAGATGGGGAACGGGGCTTACACGAAGCGGCTGCGGGTGGCGGGGAATGTGCAGCCGGGATCGATCAAGCGTACGGGGACGCACGTGCAGTTTGTGCTGATGGAGCAGGAGCAGTTGCTGTCAGTGGATTACACCGGGACCGAGGCGCCTCCAGACACTTTCAAGGATGATTCGCAGGCGCTGGCTGATGGTAGTTTTGGGCGCGATGGTGTCTTCCACGCTAAAGCGCTGCAGGCGAAGTGCGCGTCGAAGTATGCGCCGCAGCAGCCCGGCAATTCAATGCAGGCTGAGCCGGCGAAGAGTATTACGCAGGGGCGACCGGCACCCTCTCCGGGCGCCTCAAACTAAAAATCACTTCATCTTCATTATTCTTACATCCTTCGCACGGTGGGGGAACTTCTTCGTCTTCGCTGTCTTCATCCACGTCTTCATTCGCCGGGACCGAAAATGCACGGAATGCCGCGCTCGGGTAAACTCATGGCCGGACTGAGAGTGCTCTAAATTCCTACGCCCGTGACCGACGCCGCCCCTATTGTTACCGTCAGCAATCTGATCAAGCAGTTCGGCCGCTTCGCGGCCTTGCGCGGGGCGACGGCGGAGTTTGCAGCGGGCAAGTTTCATGTGATTCTTGGCGACAACGGGGCAGGGAAGACCACTCTCTTGCGGGCGCTGGCCGGGTTGGCGCAGCCTACGCAGGGGACGGTTTCCATCTTGGGGAAGAGTCCGCAACAGGCGTGCCGCGAGATTGGTTACATGGCGCATCCGTCCTTGCTTTATGACGAGATGAGTGGGATGGAGAACCTGCGCTACTTCGCCCGCTTGTATGACATCGCCGGCGATACGCGGTGTGAGCAAGTGATTCGGTCGGTGCGTCTGGACCCGGAGTTGGCGCGTCCGGTGGGGCAATACTCCCAGGGCATGCGGCAGCGCATGTCGCTGGCGCGGGCGATCCTGCACGATCCTAAAATCTTGTTGCTCGATGAGCCCTTTTCTAATGTGGATGTGCATTCGGCACGGGAGATGGTGGGTTTGCTTAAAGGCATGCGCGATGCCGGCAAAACAATTTTTCTGGTCACCCACCAGGCAGCGTTGCTGGAAGGCGTGGCGGACGAATTTGTGTGGATGGAGTATGGGCAGATCGTGGACCGCACTTCTGTACTAACCCCCGACCCTTCCCAGGGGAGGGCGCAATGAGTTCGCTGCGCTCTATCACTCTGGCTACGCTGGCGAAAGATATTCGGCTGGAGTGGCGCTCGCGGGATGCGATCAATTCCATGTTGTTTTTTTCGCTGCTGGTAGTGGTGATCTTCAGTTTCTCGTTCGATCCGAACGCGGAAGAGTCGCGCGAAATTGCAGGCGGGCTGATCTGGGTTGCTTTCCTCTTTGCGGCGGTCGTGGCGTTGAATCAGACATGGGCACGCGAGCTGCGCAATCAGGTGCTCGATGCCTTCCGCGTGTCTCCGGCTCCGGCGAATGCACTGTTCGTTGCCAAAGCGCTGGGTAACTTTGTCCTGGTGAGCCTGCTGGAAGCGGTGATGGCGCCGCTGTTCATGATCTTTTACAACCTGCGCGCATTGGGCCCGGCATGGCAGTTGATTCCCGTAGCATTGCTGGGCACCTGGGCGCTGGTGGTGAATGGAACATTTTTTGCGGCCATGTCGTTGCGCACGCGCAGCCGCGAAATCATGCTGCCGCTGCTGCTGTTTCCAATCTCGATCCCAGCCGTGCAGTCGATGGTGGAAGCTACGCGGATTATTCTCGCGGGCGACGGCTCGGCGCGCTTCTGGATCGTATTGCTTCTCACCTACGATGTGGTGTTTACTACTGCTTGTCTGGCGTTGTTCGAAACCATCTTGCAGGCGGAATGATTGCAGGCGGAATGAAACGGGCCTTCCCCATCCTCTCGATTCTTACGGCGCTGTTGCTGGCTTATGCGTTTTATGAAGCGCTCTGGGTTGCGCCCATGGAGCGCACCATGGGCGATGTGCAGCGCATTTTCTACTACCATGTTCCCTCGGCCTGGACGGCTTTCTTGCTGTTCTCGGTGAATCTGGTGGCGTCCGTGATCTATTTGGTCCGGCGAAGTGCGAAGGCGGATGCCGTAGCGCTGGTATCGGCGGAAGTAGGAGTGGTTTTCTGCACTATTGTGCTGGTGACCGGGCCGATCTGGGCGCGGCCGGTATGGGGGATCTGGTGGACTTGGGATTTGCGCCTTACGCTGACTCTTGTTCTCTGGCTGATTTATGTGAGTTATCTAGTACTACGGCGATTCTCCGACAGCTCTCAAACTCCGAAGCTGGCGGCGGTGCTGGCGATTTTTGGCGCGCTCGATGTGCCGCTGGTTTATTTTTCGATTTGGTTTTTCCGCACACAGCATCCCCAGCCCGTGATTGGCGGCGGAGGGTCGATCGATCCCCGCATGTTGCATGTGCTCTTGATTAACTGGCTGGCGTTTTCATGCTTTGCTTTCCTGGTTTGCTGGGCGCGCTATCGGCTGGAGTGGATGCAGCGCGAGGTCGACGAGATGGAATCTGTGGAATCCTTGCAGGGAGCGACACGATGAACTCCGTCAAGTTTCTCTGGGCCGCCTATATCGCCACTTGGCTGATTCACGGCTTCTATATCGGGAGCATCGTGCGCCGTTATGGGCGTCTGCGGCAGCGGATGAAGGATCTGCGAAAGTAAGAGGATTCCAGTTCGGCCGACGCAGTTGGTTGCGTTGCGGAAGTGGACGCATAGTGCGACCACAGGGAGACTCCTGGCGGTTTACGTGGCGCTGAAGCGGCCGCTCTTCCACGTTGCTAGAGGTGCCGCTGTTCACTCCCGGCCTGTGTTCTGTTTTCTTAACATCCGGTGAAAGGGCGCTGAGAAAGCTCGGATCAGTTCGTGGCTTTCCAATTCCTTTGCAAGGCGCTGAGGAAATCGGTGCTGCCGCTGGAGCGGAGGAATTCGTAGTCCTCAATCATAGCGGCTGTTCCGACGCGGGATGAAGGTAGGGGCGATTCCGAGCGTATGACGCGGGCGGTGAAGCGCACGCGCACGGCGTCGGTCAGAGTGATGTGCGGCGGGAAGGTAAGGGTCACTTCGCAGGCGGTCCCGGCGGCGATGGGCCGGTCGAGATAAAAGAAAACGCCGCGCGCGCTTACATTCTGGGTTTCGGTTTGGAATTCGTTGTTTTCGTCGAGACGGACCACGGCTGGGAGGCGCATATCAAAGCGCCGCATCAGCCGTCGTTCCTGCGAGTCCGGTTGCATCCGTGGCGTATTTTCCGACAGCATTTTCCAAGCAAATCTTAATGCAGAACGGAATCGACAACCAGGCTGGATGGCTAAAGTCCGCCCGTCCTTCTAACGCAGGCCCTGATAGCATTCCACTTTATAGATTTGCCGGCAGTTTGCAAGAGCAAAAAGACTCACGAACTGATTCGGTAAATGCTGAAGAGCGCCTGAAGGAGGGTCGGGAGGAGATTGCGCGACCGTCCAGATTCCGCCATTGGAAGAGCAATCGGGTTGCCATCGGTTCGTGGCGCTGCGCTGCGAGATTTCGCCAAGAATCAACAGCTTTCCTCCGAGGGCTGCGGGTGCTCTAGATACAGGATGCAAGGCTTTGCAGAAATCGCTCCATGGTGGTTCCTTTCGCGAAGCGCTCCCTACCACTTTTGTGCCATGTTTACCACCGTTCGCGGCATCTTTATCAGGCGCCCGGCGCATCTGACAGGTCTTGGAGCGGACGCGAAAACGGACGCTCGCTTGACTTGGCTATCCATCAGATGTTTAAGTAGTTGTTTATTTTCCGCCAGTTCCTAAGTGACAGGTCAGCAGCGGGCGGTTTCGCCGGCGCCGGGTAAAAACTCGCGTGCCGTTCTACTCTCTCCATTTATGATCGTAGTACGTCGGAGGACAAGCGTAATGGGAAATGGCCGTGGGCGGTTGTCGGGGAAAGCCTCGGGAAAAATCTCGGGAAGCAGCTTGCAGCGGGTCTGTGTTATGGGAGCGGGCCTGGTGTTGCTGTCAGCGGCTTGCGTTATGCTCAACTCGGGCTCTCGCGGCTTCGATCAGAAGGCGGCGGCTCCATCTTCCCCAATCCCGATTCCAACCGTTTTCGGCAAGACGCCTTTGAAATCGAAAACGGATGCCCGCGCTATCCTCAGCAAACTGCCGCTGATTTTCGAGCCCAACCAGGGACAAGCCGGTTCGAGGGTGAAATTCGTTTCTCATGGCGGGGGATACGGCCTTTATCTGGATTCAACCGGAGCGACGCTGGCCATGCGCGCGGTAGCGCCGGGGCTGTCCAGTCAAAGCCGGGCGGGGCGAAGTGTGGAATCCGTTCGTATGACGCTGGTGGGCGCCAATCCGGTGGCGGCGGTCGCGGGGAGCGAGCAACTTCCTGGCAGAAGCAATTATTTTATTGGCAATGATTCCAAGAAATGGCATACCGGAATTCCGCAATTTGCCGCTGTTCGCTACCAGAGTGTTTATCCGGGAATCGACCTTGTTTTCTATGGCAGCCAGGGTCATCTGGAATATGACTTCAAGGTGGCTCCGGGTGCTGATCCATCGCAGGCCGAAATGCAGTTTGAGGGCGCGACCAAGCTGGAATTGAAGGGTGGCGACCTGATGCTTCAGGGCACTGCCGCTGGCGTGCGCTTGCAAGCGCCTCGTGTCTATCAGACCGGCGCGGGCGGGCAACAGCCGGTCGAAGGGCATTTCGTACTGCGCGCGGCCAATCGCGTTGGCTTCGAGATTGGTCCTTATGACCGCAGCCGGGAACTGGTGATCGACCCAACCATCAACTATTCGACTTACTTTGGCGGCAGCGGGAGTGAGACCGCGCCTTCGATTGCCGTTAACGGCGATGGCTTCATCTATCTTGCGGGATCCACCACCTCCACCGACCTTCCGGTAGGTCCGTCGCCGTTAATTCCCTTCCAGACAAATTTGAATGCGGCCGCGGGTGCGCAGAATATTTTCATCCTGAAGCTGGATCCGAATGGTGGAACTTCCGGCATCCTCTACTTGACCTACCTGGGCGGCAGCGGAATCGATACCCTCGCGGGCCTCGGCGTTGACGCCAGCGGGACGGCCTACGTGGCGGGCACCACCACTTCGCCAAATTTTCCCACGTCAGCAGGTGGATTCCAGACGGTGCCTGAAGCTGGGAGTACCGGTGTTCCTTGTTTCGTTAACGAGTCGGTGCCATGCCACGTATTCGTGAGTGCGTTGAGTGGACTCGACAGCCTGCAAGCGCCGCCGGCGCCGCAAGTGGCGCTGAAGTATTCAACTTACCTTTCCGGCAATGGCACGGACATCGCGAGCGGGATGGCGATCGACAATAACGGGGACGTTTTTGTGACGGGCACGACCACTTCCACGGATCAGAGTACCGGCTTCCCGTCCAGTTCGTTCCCGGCTCCGTACCAGAAGCAGTCCTTGGGTACGATCCAGTTTTTTGTAACGGGAGTAAATACGAAGAACAACGGATTGGGCAGTGTCCCGTATTCGACGTACTTCGGCGGCAACAACGGAACGATCGCGATTGGTGGCGGGATCGCGGTGGATACAACAGGTATCGTTTATTTCAGCGGCACCACGAATTTCTTCAACAGTGGGGAAGGCCAGAACGGCAGCGGCGGCTTGCAGTCGGGCGATTTCCCCATCCTGAATGCTTACCAGCCGTGTCTGGACACACCTCCGCCGACCGTCATCACATTTCCGGTGTCGTGCGCTCCGATTGCCAGTCCGGCACCGACCGACGCCTTCGTTGCCAAACTGAATCCAGCCAACTCTCAGACCGGCGCCTCTCAGTTGCTATTCTCGACGTATCTCGGCGGTAGCGCCTCGGATTCATCTCCCTCGCTCACCATCGATACCGGTGCGGCCAGCGTCTACGTTACGGGGACGACCAATTCGGCTGACTTTGTTATTCCTACCGGCACAGCAGCTTTCCAGCAGTGTCTCGATACGCCGGTCAACCCGGCGGCAGGAACGCCCTGTACGCCGATTGCTGCTCCCGCCCCGACCGATGCCTATGTAGCGAAGTTTACGAATCCTACTGAGAGTTCTGGAACGTCACCCAGCAGTATAAGCCTCAGTTATTTTTCCTACCTTGGGGGAACTGGGGACGACAGCGGGTTGGCGATTGCGGTAGACACAGCAGGGGGCGCGCTGGTTACCGGCGCGACCAGTTCAGGGCCTATTGGAACGACAAACTTTCCAGTTACCACCGGAGCGATCCAGACCGTGCTCAATGGCCCACAGAACGCTTTCTTCGCCCACATTAATACGACGACAGTCTCCGGACAGAATACGGTGGGTTCGTACGCAACGTACTTCGGCGGCAACGGTACGGATCGCGGCACCAGTATTACCGTCGATACCGGACTGAATACTTATTTTGCTGGAGATACAACTTCGACGAACTTCCAGACTCACGCGCCCTTACAGGCCTCGCTCAATGGACCGAGCGATGCGTTCGCGGTCAAACTGCAAACTGCAAACGATCTGTGTATTCGATGTGTGCCTCCGTTGCTCTCTCCGGCATCCGGGGCGGTGAGCGCGGGCAACCAGGTCACGATAACTTTTACCGTGACCAACAACGGACCCGACCTGGCCACGAATATCACTGTGACCGGACAACTGTCGTCAGGAATAACGGCGACCTTCAATAGCGCGACAGCCGGATCTGGCACTTGTAGTCTGCCGACTGGTCTTAACGTGGTCTGCACTATTCCAACGCTGCAATCAGGCTCCACCTCGGCGGTGGCTATGGTAGTGACGCCGAGCAGGGCGGGAGGTGGATCGGTGACGGCCATCGTCACTAACAGTGCCGACACCAATCCCAGCAATTCCGCGACGGCCTCGTTTACGGCCACCGATTTTGCGGTCTCGATCACTCCGTCCAGCCAGACGGTGGTGGCGGGGAACACCGCGCAGTACTCGGTGTTGGTGGCTCCTTCTCAGACGTTTGGAGCGAATGTCTCGCTCACTTGCGCTTCCCTGCCGGTAGGAGCAAGTTGCGCGTTCAATCCCGCCACGCTCGTTTTTACTGGTCCGGGCTCTCAATCAAGCACGCTGAATCTGACCACCACGGCGCGGCCCGTGACGACGATCAGTTCGACCGGGTGGCATGGGCCGTTTTATGCGTTGTGGCTGATGGTGCCGGGCGCGGCTCTGTTTGGAGTGGGCACGAGCAAACGGCGACGGAAACATCTGCTGGGGATGTTCCTGCTGTGGACGCTATTTGCGCTCGTTATCCTGCAGCCAGCCTGCAGCAGCACCAAGCAGCAGCAGATCGTTACCGGAACACCGGCGGGATCTTATCCTCTGCAGGTGACGGCAACCTCAGGTTCGTTCACACAGAGTCAGGGATTCAGCCTGACGGTGCAGTAGCCTGACGGTGAGGTAGGAAGACCGATTCAGCGACCAACGCTGGCGCTCCACGGCAAATCGAGCGGGAAGCTTAAAGGGCTTTACGCTCCCGCGGAAAGCTTATGGTGGCTCTTGGCTTCGGCGATTCCATATTGCCGAATCTTGTAGAGCAAGGCTTTGTAGCTGATTTGTAGAAGCGCGGCTGCTTGTTTGCGGTTCCAGTTGGTCTGTTCAAGCGCCTGGCGGATGGCTTCGCCTTCGGCTTCGTCCTTGGCGCTTCGGGCCAGCGACTTCAATCCTCCACCCGATTCGGTAGCGCGGTTTCCAGAATCGGGGTGCGCCCCGCCGCCGCTGCCATCGTGGCGCGGCTGCAGTTCGGCTGCCGCCAAATTCTCATCCCCCAGGATCAAGTAGCGTTTCAAGAAATTGTTCAGCTCGCGCAGATTGCCCGGCCAGCTATGCCTTTGGCATGCTTCCAGCAGCGGTGGCGAAAGTGGAAGCTGCGGGCGGGCGTACTGTTCCGCCATGCGGGTCATGAAATGTTTGAGAAGAATAGGGATCTCTTCTTTGCGTTCGCGCAGCGGGGGTAGGTGCAGGGTAAACGCGTTCAGACGGTAGTAGAGGTCTTCGCGAAGGCGCTTGGTGGCCAGAGCCTGGGGTATGTCAATGTTCGTGGCGGCCAGGATGCGCACATCCACTTTGATGATGGAGCGGCTGCCCAATCGCGAGAATTGCTGGTCTTGCAACACATGCAACAACTTGGCTTGGAGCGCCGGAGGCATCTCGCCAATTTCATCCAGCAGGATTGTCCCTTTGTTGCAGAGCTCGAATTTGCCCGGCTTGGCGTGAGTGGCACCGGTAAAGGCGCCGGGCTCGTAACCAAACAACTCGCTTTCCAGCAGGTCGGCTGGAACCGCCGCGCAATTCACTTTCAAGAATGTGCGATGAGCGCGGGTTGAGAGCTTGTGAATGAGGCGAGCCAGCACTTCTTTTCCGGTACCGCTCTCGCCCAGAAGCAACACTGGAATGTCCACATGGGCCACGAGCGCGGCTTGCGAGCGAATTTTTCGCATCGCCGGACTGGCGGCAATAAAGAACACATCGTCGGCGACTTCCTCGACTTCGCCTCCCGCCGGCGTTTTGCCTTGCCCCAGACATTGATCGATGACGGCGTCCAGTTCCGCTTTCTGAAAGGGCTTGGTCAGGTAGTCGTGCGCCCCCAGGCGCATCGCCTGCACTACCTTCTTTGTATCGTTGACGCAGGAAAGCATGACCACTTTGGCTGCGGGCCGTTTCTGGCGGAGTTGCTCCAATGTTTCGAGGCCGTCGATTCCGGGCATCAGAACATCCAGAAGGACAAGGTCTGGCTCCATGCCTTTATCAATGCGCTGCAGAGCCTCTTCGCCCGTCGAAGCGGTTTCTACTTTGTAGTTGTCGACCTCAAGCAGCGTCCGGATATAGCGGAGCATGGCCGGTTCGTCATCCACCAACAGAATCTTCGCGGTTTCGCTCACCGATTCTTTCCTTTGCCAGAAATGCTGGAGGAGGGTTTGAAGGGAATAAGGAATGAAAACTTGCAGCCTGAACCAGAATCACTTTCCACCCAGACTTTTCCGCCCATACCCTGAACCAGGCGTCGGACAATGGAGAGGCCTAAGCCCATTCCGTCCTGACTGTCGTTCCCCGGCAAACGGAAGAAATCATCGAAGACTTCCTGATGAAACTCGGCCGGAATTCCCGGACCGGTGTCGGACACGCTGACCTTCACCGAATTGGGTTGCGAATTGGCCTGTCGTCGGCGCTCGCCCGCAGATGCAGGTTGAGCCGTGGCGCGGCGCTCCCACATGTAAGGTTCCGCATGCAGCCAGACCGTTCCGCCTTGGGGAATAAACTTGAAAGAGTTCTCCAGCAGGTTCGAGATCACGCGCTCCAGTTTGGGAGTATCGAGGGGAAACTCCGGCAATTTGTCATTGGCCAGGAAATAGAGCGCTAATCCTTTTTCCTGAAAGCGAGTCGACCACAAGCGGCAGACTTCGGACAGGCACTCGTTAATGTTGCCCATCGCGTAGTGCATCTTCAAGCCGCCGGTTTCGAGGGCGCTATAAGTCAGGAAGTCCTGAATGAATTGTTGCAGCCGTTTACCGCTGGCTTGCATATCGCGGAGTACTTCCCGTTGACGCTCGCTGATCGGCCCCAGCTTTTCACTCTGGAGCAGTTCGACGTATCCGTTCAAAATTGCCAAGGGGGTCTTCAGATCGTGGGCGGCGGAGCCTAGGGCGTTGGTCGTGCGCTGGAATCGCTGCTGCAACTCAGAGTAGGCTTGGGGAAGATCAGCCGCGCTGGGCATGCCCGTGCCGGCTCCCGGAGCAATTGGGGCCACAGCAGTTCCTTTGTCAGGCTCCGGAACACACATGTTCTTCTGCACAGTGGCCATAGGGTAGGGCGGTCTAGCACAGAAAAAGGGGGGACGCACTCACCGTTAAAGGAGGAATGCTGTAGCAAAATCGTATGCCAGGTTACTTTTCATTGTCAACGAAAAATGCAACCTGATTACCCAAGTGTAGCAAAACCTTGCACTCCCAGCCTTTCGCCCCCAGTCTTCCGAGAGGTCAGCGGATGGAAGCAGTTTGGGGCGGAACATGATGGAAAGACGGCGGTTTGGTGGGTTTGTGAAGATCAAAAGCCGCAGTCAACCCGGTGTTTACGGCTTTCCCAGGCATTGGTCGGCGGATTCTACCCGTCACGCGGGATTTGGCACCCAAGGTGCTTCAATCGGTCAGTCTAATTATCCAGGAAGGGGTGTGCGTGAACTCCAAGGCTCCAGCGGCGGAACGTCGGCGATGGCCGCGGTTGCCATTGGCCATCCCTGTATTCGTCCGAAGTCGGTTGGAGCCGGGGAAAGAGTTCCTGGAGTTTGCCACCGCCCTGAATGTTTCCGCTGGGGGGATGCTGGTGGCCGTTCGGCGGTCTCTGCCGGCGTCGGTCGAGGTATCCCTGGAGATCCCTAGCGCTCCCTTGGCCGCTTTGGCCAGCCTGCCGAAAGTCGCGCGCACCCTGCGCGCCAAGGTGCTCCGTACCGAACACTCCGAGAGCTACAACCTAGTTGGGCTAAAGTTCGCCAGACCGCTGGTCGAGTCCCGTGCCAGGGTCAAGGCGCCGAGGAGGAAACATGCTTCTCTTGTGTGAGACTCTTTTTTCTCTTCTCCCAATTTTCGGTGCATCCCCGTCTTGCAGGTTACCAGCTATGTGCTTGCCTAATCTTTAGTAAGTTGCTTTTCATCAATTGGATAGACTAGCCTTAGCATGCATTATTCTGCTCCCCTGCGTTTGGTTCTTCGGATGCAAGCCCAGCGATAGCCTGCCCCCGCCGAGCCGACAAAGCCCTTTATGAGCACTGCCAACTCAGTCAGTTCCCTGGTCCAGCCCATAGGAGAGATGCCTCCCGAGGCGGTGGTGTTCGGGGCGACGGACGCTATGCGCGCTCTTCGCGAGAGGCTGGGTAAAATTGCCGGGGCAAACGTCCCGGTCCTGATACAGGGAGAGAGTGGCACAGGAAAGGACATTATCGCGCGAATGATCCATGCCGCTTCGCCTTGGAAGAGCGGTCCATGGGTGAAGGTGAATTGTCCGGCGATTCCCGGAACGTTGCTCGAGAGCGAGCTCTTCGGTTACGAAAAAGGTGCCTTTACCGGCGCCTTCGGGACCAAACCCGGCCGCGTGGAAATGGCGCATCGGGGCACGCTGTTCCTGGATGAGATTTCCGAACTCGACATGAGTTTGCAATCGAAGCTCCTGCAACTGTTGCAGGATGGCCAGTTCTGCCGCATCGGCGCCCAGGAAGACAAGAAAGTAGAAGTGCGCGTGGTTTGCGCGACCAATCGAAAGCTGGAAGAGGAAATCGCCAACGGCACCTTCCGCCCCGATCTGTTCTATCGCATCAACGTGGTTAATCTGCATATGCCGCCGTTGCGTGAGCGGATCTCGGATCTGCCGGATCTCGTCGCATATTTTCTGGAATGCTATAACCGGAAATTTAATTCCCGCGCCAAAGCACTCTCTGCCGAATTAATGAACGCGCTGCGCAAATACCACTGGCCGGGCAACGTCCGCGAGCTGGAGAATCTGATCAAACGCTACGTGATCCTGGGCACGGAAGAGGCGATTTCAAGCGACCTGAGGCCGCGGGAGGCTGATTTTTTCAGTGCCGACATTGCGGTCGACGGACCGATTTCGCTGAAGAAAATTACGCGGCAGGCCGTCCATGAACTGGAACGAAAGATCATCCTGAAAGTGCTGCAGCATCACCACTGGAATCGCAAGCAGGCTGCACGCGCTTTAAATATCAGTTATCGGGCGCTGCTATATAAGATTCGCGACGCCGGCCTGCCCTCCAACCGTGCTGCTCGCCGCCCGCAGACGGGCGAAGCGCCGAAGCCCAGTGCCGCAGCCGACTGAACCACGATTGGCTTCTTCGCGCCTCGCCCCCGCCTATCCTCGTAGTTCTGAAAGCGCTTTGCGCGCATCGCTGTAGTTAGGATTGATCTTCAGCGCCCGTTCCAGTTGCTGCTTCGCCTGCACCGGCTGGTTAAATTTCTGGTAAGCCAGTCCCAGATGATAATGGACCTCGGGATCGTCGGCAGCGCCTCGCTTCTCATTGAGCCGGAGCGATTCCTGGAACATATCGATCGCGGACTGGTACACGCCCTTCTGAAAATAAGCCCAGCCTAGTGTGTCTGCGGCGTTGGACGAGTCGGGCATGCCGCGCCGGGCCGTCTGCGCCATGGCGAGTGCCACGTCCACGTTGCCGCCATGTTGCAACATCAAGTAGGCCAGATTGTTTGAGGCCAGCGGGTGATCCGGCTGAATCTCCAGCGCCTTCTGATACATAACCTTCGCATTGTCCCAGTCGCTTTGCGATTCATACATCTCGCCGGCAAGAATGTAGAATGCAATCTCTCGGGGATGGTCTTTGATGGACTGTTGATAGGTAGCAAGAGCCTGGTTCACCGAGCCGCTGCCCTGCGCGACCTGCACCTGTCCTAACTTCAGGAGCGCGTCGGAATTATTCTTGTCTAGTTCGATGGCCTTGCGGAAGGCCGCGTCTGCACCGCTAAGATCCTTCCTGCTTTCGAACAGCGCCGTACCCAAAAGGTCATAAAAGCCGCTGGAGTTCGGCGACTTGGCGATCTGCGCCCGCGCTGCGGCGATGGCTTGGTCGGGTTGCTTCTGCAGCAGGTAGACCTTCATGATTCCGCGAAGGGCATCGTTAGAGGTCGCATCTTTATCGAGCGCCTGCTGGTAAAACTTGAGGGCCTCGGTGGATTGCTTCTGTAACAGGTAGAGATTGCCCATTTGTATGTAAGGCGTCGCGCTTCCTGGAGCCAGTCCCATGGCTTTGGTCAGGTCCAGCTGCGCGTCGGAATATTTTTGGCGCGCTATCTCCGCCAGGGCGCGAAAGAGGTAGCCATCGGGGGACTGGGGCGCGCCGCTGATGATCTGCTGGGCGGTTTGCATGACAGCATCGGCATCACCGCGGTTTCGTTCCAGAGTGACTAGCGCCAGTTGTGCATCAGTGTAGTCGGGACGCAGGCGCACCGCCTCACGCAGTTCGGATTCGGCGCGCGCCTCATTGTGCTGCATAACAAAAGCAATGCTCAGTTGATAGTGGGCCACGGCATTGCTGGGATCGTTCTTAATCGCCTGCTGCAATGCGTCGACGGCGCCGGCTGCGTCGTTGCGGTGCACCTGAATCTGGCCACGGTAGACCAGCGCATCCACATCGTGAGGATTGGCTTTCAGGAGTTCATCGTTCAACTTGTTGGCTTCGTCCAGCCGGTTGTTCAGAATCAAGATCTGGATGTAGTTTCTCTTGACACGAGCGTCCTTGGGATGCTCGCTGAACAGAGACGAGTATTCCGCCGTTGCCTTGTCGAGATCGCCGGTGGCGTAATAGAAATCGCCGAGCATGCGGTAGCCATCGGAGTTATCCGGCAGGTCGATTTTGGCCTGTTTCAGTAACGCCTCGGCGTCGGCCTTCTTGCCTTCGACCATGTACAGCCGCACCAGCGCAGCGCGCGGGGTGGGGTCTTTGGGGGCGAGTCCGATGGCATGCTTGTATTGTTGCTCGGCTTCGGGCATGCGGTTGCGCGATTGATAGAAGCCTCCGAGAGCCAGTTGGGCATTCGTGGCCTTGGGGTCAAGCTCGGCGGCCTTTTTGAAGCTGCTTTCGGCCTGATCGAGCAGGTTCGAGCGCAGTTCTAGCAGAGCCAGGTTCAGATACGATTCTGACCGGTTCGGGTCGGCCGCGATTGCTTTCTGCATCTCCTGCAATGCCGCGCCAACATTGTTCTGTGCGGAGTAGTAGTCGGCCCAAGCCTCGAACACCTCGGGATTCTGCGGCTGCTTTTCGCGGAGAAGATCGAGGTGGATGCGAGCCTGCTTTACATAATCGGCGTTGGGAGAACCATCGGGATTGCGCGCTGTGACGAGAAGATTGGCCAGGTCAATGTGGGCGCGATAGTTGTCCGGAGCCAGCTCCACGGTCCGCGAAAGTTCCTGAAAGGCGCGTGAGCTGTCGCCCAGCTTGAGATAAGTTTGCCCCAATTGGTAATGGGCCTGGGCAAAGCGGGAGTCGACCTGCACCGCATTGGCATACTGGATGGCGGCTTCGCGGTACTTGCCTTTGTCGAAATAACGATCGCCGCTCTCCAAATACTTTTGTTTGCGCACATTTGGATCGCGCGAGCATCCCGTGAACAAGGCAGAGACGAAAAACCCGATGAGAAGCAGGCGGACGACCACAGAGCGGCTCATGATTTCTCCAAAGCAGGCGCGAATGCGCGGGCCATTACAAACTTCTGGACACTACACCAAGGTACTGCAAGATGAGATGTAAATAAAGTTACCGGGGGCATACGGGGGGCACCGCCCACATTTCAGCGGTTCCGAGTCGAGTGCGGAAGCAGAGTCAGGATGGAAGTCGAAGGCAGCGCATAAGAAAGTCCGCTTTACACAATCTGGCTCACTGCAGCGTGTGACTGGAAGCCCCCGAGGCAGGGCTGCCGGTGATGTTGTAGCGTTTGAGTTTGCGGTAGAGGGTGGCGCGGCTGATGCCGAGCATGCGTCCGGCGAGGGCTTTATCGCCTTTGACTTGTTCGAAGACGCGCTGGATGGTGGCGCGTTCGATGTCTTCGAGATCCGTGGTGGAGAGCGGCGATGAGGCTGCGCCGTCGGTGGATCTCAATTCGGCAGCGGCGGCGAGATCGGAAACCAATTCGGGCGCGGAGTTGGAGAGCGTGCGAGGCGCGGACGAATCGAGCGCAGCGATGGCGGGAGGCAGATCGCCGAGATCGATGAGAGTTCCGTCGCCCAGGGCGACGGCGCGCTCGACGCAGTTTTCCAGTTCGCGCACGTTGCCTGGCCAGTCGTAATTCATGAGGGATTTCATGGCGGCGTTCGATACCCGCAAATCCGCTCCCGGAGCGTAACGCTCGCAGAACCACTGCACCAGCATGGGAATATCGCTGCGACGCTCGCGCAAAGCTGGCACGTGCACGGTGACCACGTTGAGGCGGAAATAAAGATCTTTGCGGAACGTACCATTCTTGTAGGCGGCTTCGAGATCGCGGTTAGTGGCGGCGATAATGCGTACGTCCACTTTGACGCGCTGGTTGCTGCCCACGGGACGGATTTCTTTTTCCTGCAGCACGCGCAACAGCTTGGCCTGCAGTTCGAGCGGCAGTTCGCCGATTTCGTCGAGGAAGACGGAACCGGTATCGGCGGATTGGAACAGCCCTTGTTTGGTTTTCAGAGCACCGGTGAAGGCGCCTTTTTCGTAGCCAAAAAGTTCGCTCTCGATGAGCGTGGGAACCAGCGAGCCGCAGTCGACGGCAACGAAGGGACGATTGGCGAAGGCTCCGCGGAAGTGGATGGCGCGGGCGATCAACTCTTTGCCGGTGCCGCTTTCGCCGGAGATGAGCACGGAAGTGCGAGTATCCTTGAGACGCGAGGCCACGCGCAGCACTTCCTGAATTTTGGCGGATGAGCCGATGATGCCGTGGACAGCGGTTTCGGAGTCCATGCGCTGGCGCAGGAATTCGTTCTCTTCGACCAGGCGGATTTTTTCGGCCATGCGACGCAGAAACAGCCGCAATTCCTCCAGCGGAGAAAACGGCTTGGTGATGTAGTCGTAGGCTCCGAGGCGCATGGACTGGACTGCGGTTTCGATGGAGCCGTGTCCAGTCATGAGCGCGACTTCGGTGCGGGGAAGAAGTTTTTTCACTTTTTCCAGGAATTCGAGGCCAGACATCTGAGGCATGACCATGTCGCTGAGGATCATGTGTACCGGTTGCTCTTCGAGCAAGGTGAGGGCGGATTCGCCGCTGTCCGCTTCCAGGCAGATGAAACCCAAAGCCTCGCCTACGGTCATGCAGAGCTTGCGAATGCTCTGCTCGTCATCGACGACCAGCAGACGAATGCGGAGTTCGTCCTTGCCGGACAGTGCCTTTCCGTATGCGCCGCTCACCGGGCTTTCCCCATGGTTTTCTCGACCGCATTGATCAGGTCCTGTACGCGAAAGGGCTTCTCGAGGTAGAGCGCGCCGATCTTGCGGAGCGTGGTTACGGTTTCTTCATTGGCGTAGTCGCCGGTGATGATGACCACGCGGTCGACGAGATCGGGGCGATGGGCGGAAATCCAGCAATGGACTTGTGCGCCATCGACGCCACCCGGCGTGCGCATGTCCGAGACTACGCCGAGGTACTGGCCTTTTTCCAGCAGGCGAAGGGCTTCGGCGCCGGACTCGATGCACTCGACTTCGTAGCCGTTGCGCTCCAGGGTGGCGCTGACCAGAGCCATGATAGAAGGTTCGTCCTCGATGAGGAGAACAGGCAATGTAGGGGGTCGGATGGCGGGGCTTGTCATTTTTGCAATACTCCTGCGGCCACACCCAAAGAGGCGGTGTGGGGCGCTGCGGGAAAGCGAACGATGAAAGTGGCTCCCTGCCCTTCGGTATTGTTGTGGCAGAGAATTTCTCCCCCATGCTCCTTCACGATGCCGTAGCAGATACTGAGGCCCAGGCCGGTTCCCTTGCCGACCTCTTTGGTGGTGAAGAAGGGATCGAAGATGCGATCCGGATGGGAGATGCCGTAGCCATTGTCGCGGAAAGAAACCTCGACGGCGTTGCCGGCTTTCGTGGACATGATTTCGATACGAGCGGGACGGCCGATCTCGTGTACGGCGTCGTAAGCATTGTTGAGGATGTTGAGAAAAACCTGCTGCAGTTGATGAGCGTCGCCGTTGACATCGGGAAGTCCCTCGTCAAGGTGTTCGACGATGTCCACGCCGTGGCTGTTGAAGTCATAAGAACGCAATTGAATGGTGCGTCGAAGAATTAGGTTGAGTTGTACGGCATTGCGCTGCGGCGGCATCTGACGGGCGAAACTGAGCAGGTTCTGGACGATCTGCTTGGTACGCTGGGCCTCCTGCAGAATGACTCGCAGATCCTTGCGCGCAGTCTCGGGAACCTCGGGATTCTCGAGCAGCAGGTCGGCAAAGCCAAGAATCGCGGTCAAAGGATTATTTACTTCGTGGGCGACGCCGGAGACGAGTTGTCCGACGGCGGCCAATTTTTCTGCGTGGACGAGCTTGTCGCGGAGTTCAGCGGAGTCGGTGATATCGGTCATGACCACAACGATGCTGTTGATGTTGTTTTGCTCGTCGCGCATGGGGCTCAGGTTCACTGAGAACTGGCCAAGATGGCCATTGCCGCGCATGATCTGCAGTTCGAGGTTGTCGACTTGTCCGCCGCGCAGAATACTCTGCAGCGCATCCGAGAGCGGGCGGACATAGCCCGGAGCAGCCAACTCGAGTAATGGACGTCCTAGAAGTTCGCGTTGCTCGAAACCAGCTTCATACCAGCGCCGGTTGGCATAGCTGATCAGACCTGCGGTGTCGGCGACCAGGATAAGGCTTTGCGTGTTGCTGAGGATCTTGCCGGAAAAGTCGCGCTCGCGTTGCAGCTCCGATTGATAAGTGTGCAGGCCGGTGACATCCAGCATCAGGCCGCGGATTTGCATCAGCCGGCCAAGACTGTCGTACATGCCGAAGGCGTTAATGAGGACGTAGATGGGAGAGCCGTTCTTGCGCCGAAGCGTGGCTTCATAGTTTCGCAACTGGCCGTTCTCTTCCATGGCCTGACTATGGAGCTGTCGCTGTTCGGGAGAAAAGTAGACCTGCGTGGGAATATCCACTTGCAGCAGCTCTTCGCGACTGGCATATCCCAGCATGGCCACGAGGGCATCATTGACCTCGACGAAACGGCCTTCGGGCGTGCTGAAGAACAATCCCTCTTGAATGTTGTCGAACAATTCGCGATAGCGGCGCTCCGCTTCGCGGCGGTCGGTGATGTCTTTCAGTACGTGGATGGTTTGCAGATTTTCGCCGGCGGCGCCGTGAACCCGCGAAGTGGAAACCAGGTAAGTGCGGTCGAGCGCGGGATGAACATATTCGTCCGTGACCTCACCCATGGAGCGGCAAAATGGGCACGAGTAGAGAGTGGATTCGCTGGTGAGGGCCAGCAGCGCGCGCATGTTGACGCCGATCAGTTCGCTCGGAGCAACCCCGATCATGGCGGCCAGCGAACGGTTCACGCGCAAGACTTTGTCGGTCTCATCGTGCACCACGATCAGGTCGGTGATAGCGTCGAAAATCTCCAGCCAGTGCCGGTTGGCCTGCTCGATGCGGGTGAACAAGCGGGCATTGTCCAGAGCCATGGCGGCATGCCCGGCGATGGCTTCGATCAGTTCGCGATCTTCGGACGACAGCGGACGGGTGCGTCCCGAGAGGCAGAGCAATCCCGCAAGTTCGCCATTCGAAGCGGGAAGGCGAACCACGAGGCAATCGTTCCAGCCCAAGTCCGAGGCCAACTCGGCACCGAGAAGATCGGATGCAGTCCCGGAAACAACGGTCTCGGCCCGCTTGCTTACCAGATCGGAGAGGGCCCGCGCCAGTCGCTGCTGCAGCACAGGATTCTCGGGGTGGGCGCGAATTTCAGAAGGAGGCTCCACGTGCAGCCCATTGCCGGAAGGCACTGGCTTGGGGAAGATTTCCGGCTGGGGAGAATCACCCGCCGCGGATGGGAGCGCGACCGCCGAAGGATGCAGCGCAACCGTCTGAAATCGCCCGTCCTGAAACAAGGCGAAAGCACCGGCGCGTGCTGCGGTTAGTTGGACGGCGCGAGCCACAAACTTGCGCGCGAAATCGGGAAGGCGCAGCAAACCGTCAATCTCGCGACCGAGTTGAATGAGGACGTCGGAGCGGCGCCGGTTGACTTCCGACAAATGCAGGTTGTGAGCGACCTCAAGCACGACCGCAACCTGGGCGGCCAGGGCGCGGGAGCGGCGAATATCCTCGCGGGAGATTCCGGTATCGTCGATGCGATCCAGTACCCCGAACATTCCCAGAACGCTTCCATCGGCGCTCAACAGAGGCACGGCGAGCAACTGGCGGGCTTTATAGCGGGCGATGACCTGCAGATTGACGCCCGCCTCCTGATCAAGATCGTTGGAACAGAAAACTTCCTTCGCCCGCAAGGCGCGGGTGGCTATGCCCTCGGGAAAAATATTATCGACACGCTGCGACTCGCCCCGAGTGACGCTATGGCGAATGTGAAACTGGCCATCTTCGAGCAGCGCGATGAAGCAGCGTCCGAAGCCGAGAAAATCCGCGGCGCGGACGACGAAGGCGTGCAGAAAATGATCGAGGTTGCCGCTGGAACTGAGTTCGGAAGAAATCTCCAGCAACTGATGGAGCTCGCGGGCCTGGGCCTGCGCGGTAGCGGAAAGTTCCGCGTGTGCCAGTGCAACTGCGCCGAATCCGGCGATGGCGGAAACTAATGATTTCTCCTCAGCGTTAAAGCTGGAGTCAGTACGCGGATAGATCAGAATCGCTCCGTCGGTGCGCGAGGTGCGGAAAGGAGCGGCAAGCAGCATGCCGGCAGAGATCACGCTGCCCAGCGAATGCTGATCGCTGCTGACGGAGATGGTGAGGACCTCACCGGCGGAGACGGCGCGTTGCGCCAGATCAGTGGCAAAGCGGATGGTTTGGCGATCATGGCGGGCGCGAAAAGAAGTGGCGAGCTGTGGGGTCTCGGCGGAGACGGCGCGCAATTCGAACGGTCCCTCGCGGCGCAAAAGAATGGAGACCAGACGCGTCCGCAGCAGCAGACGGAGACGGTCGGCGATGGCCTCGACGACGGCGTCGACGTCCGGCGTTCCGTGGAGCGCGGTAGCCACCTCGGTCAAGATTTCAGCGCGGCGATGCTCCTCGCGGGAAACTTCGACCATCCGGGACGCTTCCAGCAGGCTCCCTAGTTGTCCGGCAAGGATGGTGGCTTTGGCAGCCATGTCTTCGTTAAAAAACTCTTCTTCGGAGTCATGCAGGAACGTCACGGCGCCGATGACTTCATCGAAGACCACCAGAGGAGCGGCCATGAGGGAACGACCTCCGAACTCTTGCAGGGCAGGGACAGCCGCAGTTTGCACGTGATTGACGAACGTGGTGCGACGGGAGCGGACGGCCTCGGCGGTCACGGCGCTTTGTTGGGGCAGCAAGCGGAGTCCGATGAAACGCTCGGCCAATTTGCCGTCGGCTTGTTCGCCGACGAGTTCATCGCCAGCATGGCGCCGCCAGAAATAAACCCCGGAGCAGAGGAAGAACTCGCGGGAGATTCGGCAGAAGAGTTGAATCAACGAACTGGAGTCGGAGCGCTCCGCAGCTTTGCGAGCAATACGCAGCAGGAGATTCTGAAAGGCATCGTCGAAGCTGGTATGGGCCCGGCCTTCCGGTGACGGCCTCGAATTGCCTTCAGCCATATTCACTGGTCACCGCTTACGGGCAGAGGATTTTTCAGTTCTCACAAGTGATTGAATCTAATGGAAAACTATCCCGCCATCTCAATTTGAGTCAAGTGAAATGGGTGGATGGGGTGCCTAAGTGTGAAATCCCGAGATTTTGGGGGTGTGGCCTCTCAGTTTGAGAATGACAGCAAGAGAAGTCAAAGATGAGACACAACTAATGCTTCACTTCAACTTGAGAGCAGGTGACAGCGACTCTTAAGTCTTTGTTTCTTCAGGCAAATTCAGGAGAGTGACTTTGGTTTTTTCGAAAGGCCACGCATGGCCCCGGCTTTGCTCGACAGGGATCGCCAGGATTATTGCCAAGGAGGAACTGTGTCTTTGAGAGGGGCTGGAGTGTTGTTGGCAGTAGTTGCTGTAGTAGCGGGAACAGGCGGCGTAGCAGTTCGCGCCCAGGACGGAGAGAGCGAAATCGCGCGCCGGGCTAAGAGCAAAGTGCAGCCCGTGTATCCCGAGTTGGCACGCAAGATGAACATTACCGGGACCGTGAAGGTGCAGGTGGTCGTGGCCCCCAACGGGACGGTGAAGGACGCAAAGATTGTGGGCGGGCATCCCGTGCTGGCGACCGCTGCGCTGGATGCAGTCAAGAAGTGGCGTTTCGAACCGGCGCCGGGCGAAAGCACGGGCGTGGTGGATTTCAAATTCGAACCGCATCAGTAGCGATACGGGCAGACAGGCGGCCGGAGGAAACGGCATGACGATCGGCAAGAAGCTATACAAGAATTTCGGAATCATCCTCAGCATGGTGGTCGTGCTGTTCATCGTGAACCTGCTGGCGGTACAACGGGAGCACTCCGCCAAGGCTGCGGCGAAAGCCTCACTGGAGTTGGCGGATGCCACCAACGAAGTGCGCTTCCAGATGATGCAGAACCGCCTCTACCTGAGCAACTATCTGCTTAGCGGCGACAGCCGGGAAGTCGACCGCATGAACGATGGGCTGCATACCCTCACCGACAAATTGCAACAAGGCGGCAAGCTGGCCAGTTCGGAACAGGAGCGCACCGCACTGGACCGGGTGCAACAACTGGAGGAATCCTGGAGCAAGGAATTCGCGCATCCTCTGATCGACAAACGGAAAGATGTGGATTCCGGCAATGCGACCGTGGCGGAGTTACAAATTTACTACCTTCAGAAAGATGCTTCGTCGTGGGTAAAGAATTCGACCGATGCGCTGGACGTGGCGGACGGGGAAAACCGCAAGCAGGTGGAAGAGGGACGCAAATCAGATGAGCGGGCCAGCACCTGGACAATCATGGCCGCCATCGTGAGCACTTTGATCGCTTTGGGGCTGGGGGGAGTGGTCGCCTTCACGACCGCCAAGTCCATTACCGAACCGCTGACCAATCTGATGACGGTCTCGCGGCAGATTGGCGACAGCGGCGATCTGGAACACAACATCGACGTCAATCGCCAGGACGAAATCGGAGAATTGGCGCGCACCTTCGCCAAGATGGTTACCTACCTCAAAGAAATGGCGGGAGTCTCGGAGTCGATTGCCGGCGGCGATCTTACGGTGGAGGTGAAGCCGCGCTCGGCGCATGACACGCTGGGCAATGCTTTCGCCCGCATGGTGGAGGGCTTGGCCCGGCTGGTGCGCAGCGTGCGCGACGCTTCGGCACAGGTAGCGAGCGCCTCTGGACAGGTGGCGAATGCGTCGGATGATTCGGCCAAAATCGGATTGCAGGCTTCCTCGGCGATCGATGAAGTGACCAGCACCATGCACGAGATGAGCGTGAACGTGCAGAACATGGTGAAGAGTACGCAGGTGCAGGCTTCCAGCGTGAGCGAGACTTCGGCGTCGATCGATCAGATGGTTGCATCGATTCAGCGCGTGGCCGACACGGCCAAGGTGTTGCTCGACATCTCGAACCGATCGCGGGAGGAGGTCCATAGCGGTATCGCCACCATGGAGAAGGCGACCGACGGGCTGAATCGCATCAACGCCACCATCACCAGCTCGGGAGAAATCATCGGAGCCCTGGGGCAGCGCGCCGACGACATTGGAAAGATCATCGAGGTCATCGACGACCTGGCGGAGCAGACCAACCTGCTGGCGTTGAATGCCGCCATCGAAGCGGCACGCGCCGGAGAGCATGGGCTCGGTTTCGCGGTGGTAGCCGACGAAGTGCGCAAGCTGGCGGAAAAGTCGGCGCAATCCACGAAGGAGATTTCCGAACTGATCCAAAGCATTCAGAAGGAAGCCCGCAAAGCGGTGGAGAACATGGATCGCTCGACCGGCATTGTCAACGAAGGGCTGGATCTGGGCGGAGAGCTCAACGGGGCGTTGCGAAAGATCTCGAATGTGGTCACCGAAGTCTACAAGTTTGCCCAGGAGATTGGCGCGGCCACTAACGAACAGTCCCATGGCTCATCGCAGATTGCGCGGGCCACAACGCGGCTGAATGAGATAACCCATGAAATCAGTTCCGCGGTGGAGGAACAGGCCTCAGGGGCGCAGGCCGTGGTGAAAGCCATGGAGCGAATGCGCGAACTGGTGCAGCAGTCGACCTCGGGATCGACCGAACTGGCGGCGTCAGCGGAGCAGATGTCGAAGATGTCGAGGGGCTTGCTGGAGTTTATGGACCGCTTCGCACTGGATGAAAACTCGACGCCGCGGCTCGCTGCGCCCGACGAGAAGCCGCAGAACGCGCGGCGCGCGGGCGCGGGTTCGCGTTACTGATCGCGTGACCAATTGCGTTACTAATCACGTTACTCGGGAGATATCAGGACATCGATGAGTCGCGAACTCCATATCGTGGGCTTCCAGATTGGGCGCGAGACTTATGGCGTGCCGATCACTTCGTTGCACGAAATCGTGCGAGTGCCGGAGATCACTGCCGTGCCGGACGCTCCCGATTATCTGGAGGGCGTGATCAATCTCCGGGGCAAGATCGTCTCAGTGATGGATTTGCGTAAACGTTTTGGACAAAAGCAGGCCGAGCTCAAGAAACGGAATCGGATCCTCGTGGTCGAGCATTCAGGGCGGCTGGCAGGACTCATCGTCGACTCCGCGTCCGAGGTGGTGAAAATTCCGATCGAGGACGTGGAAGCGCCGCCTGCTGTGTTTCAAGAGGGCGGGCTGAACTGTGTGACTGGATTGGGGAAAGTTCGTGGCCGACTGATCGTATTGCTGGATATGACGAAACTGTTGGCTCCAGCCAGCCTGCTGCAAGAGAGCGCGAAAGCCGAGGGCAAAGCGGCCAAAGCGGATTCCCGGGCGGCGGCTGCGAAATAATGGCCGCCGATCCGGTTTATTTAACGGGCTATGAACTGGACCGATGACTTACCCGAGGGAAAAGAAGTGAGCTACCGGCGCGGGGGACGAGAACAAGCATGAGTACATTCGGAGCGGCACCAGCTCCCATTTTGACGGAGGCGGAACTCAAGCTTCTGCAGGCGCTGGTGTATCAGGAGTGCGGAATGCACTTCGACGAGCGCCGCACTCACTTCCTGCAGGACCGCCTGCTGCGGCGGCTGAAGGAGTGTCACGTCGATTCGTTCTATGCCTACTACCGCCTGCTGATCAGCCATGAAGGCAAAGCGGAGCTGGCCAAGCTGGTGGAAAATCTTACGGTCAACGAAACCAGTTTCTTCCGGCACAAGGCGCAGCTCGACCTGTTCCAGAAATTTGTTCTGGAAGAAATGCTCAAGCAGAAGCAGGCGCACCGCGAGTACTCCATCCGGATATGGAGCGCGGGGTGCTCGACCGGTCAGGAAGCCTACACCCTGGCCATGATGGCGGTCGATAGCATGGCTTACTACTATTTGCGCAACCCTCTGCCGGTGGAGATGGCGTTGCCGAAGCCGTTGATACCCGCGCCGTGGCGCGTGGAAATTCTGGCCAGTGATATCAGCTACACCGTCCTGCGCACCGGCCAGGAGGGCGCTTACAACGACCACCAGATGAGCACCGTGGATTACGGCTTCCGTTTGCGATATTTCGACAAGGTTGGAGAGCGTTACGCGGTCAAGAAGGCGTTGAAGGAAATGGTTCACTTCGACTTTCATAATCTGAAGACCGAGTACCTTCCGCAACGCAATGACGTCATCTTCTGCCGCAACGTGATGATGTACTTTGACGAGGCGGAACAGAAGCGGCTGGTCGAGAAGTTTTACCGCTGCCTGAATCCCGGCGGCTACTTATTCGTAGGCCACGCGGAGAGCCTGCTGGGCCTCACCGACAAATTCCAGATGGTGCACCGCGACAGCGGAACGGCTTATCAGCGGATTGAGGTGCGAGAGTGACGGACTCACCCGATGAGCGCGGAGCGGAGCTGCGAGAGCTTTTCTTTGAGACCTCGCAGGAGCTGCTGCAGGCGCTGAACGAGGAATCTCTCAAGCTGGAAAAAAATCCCGGCGATGAGGAGATTGTGCGTTCCATCCGGCGGACGGTGCATACGCTGAAGGGTGATTCGGCGGCTTGCGGGCTGCGCGAGTTGAGCGAACTGGCACACCAGTTCGAAGATGCGTTGTCTCTGGAAACGGCCGCCGCGCATGGAGCTCTAGCAGAGATTGCATTTGCCGCGGCGGATGTTTTCGCGGCGATGCTTGCCTCCTATCATGGCGGAGGCGCAATGCCCGCCACGGAGGCGTTACGTAACCGGATCAAGGAACTGACATCGGCTCCGGCCGCCAAGAAATTGCGGCGCAGGAAAAAATCCGCCGAGGGCAGCGCAAAGTCCGGCAAAGGCAAAGACTGGACCGATTCCGAAAAGTTCGCTATTGCGCGGGCGCAGGACGCAGGCCTGGCGCTGTACGACGTGCTGGTGAAAATTGATCCTCACTGCACCATGCCGATTGCCGCGCGGCAACTGATTCAGAACGCGATCAGCAGCATCGGACAGGTATTGGTGGTGCGCCCCGACGCGAAGTCGACGGCTGCCACCAGGCAGGTCGAATTCGTGTTTGCCAGTACGCAGTCGGAAGAGCAGATTGTCGCCAAGAGTCGTATTCCGACCATTGCAGGCGATGCCAATGTGATTTTGATCGCGGCCGCAAAGCCCGCGAAGATTTCCGCGAGAGTCGATGCCGTGGCGCCGTCTGCCCAGATGCTGCCGCCAGCGGTTGAGGCTTCGGCCGATGCTGCGGAAAATCAAGCACCGGAGAACCAGACTTCGATCAGTCAGCCATCCGTGGCGACCGTTCCACTACAATCCACGCCGCCCGAAGCGCAGGGGCCAACGCCAGAAGCTTCCGCCCAGTCCTCGCCGGAGAATATTCTGCGAGTCGACGCAGGACGTATCGACAACGTCCTGAACCTGGTGGGAGAGTTGATCATCGGCAAGTCGATGTTGCAGCAGGCGCTGAATGAATTTGCCAAACGCTATCCCAAGGAAGGGTTGCGCGGCAAGTTTGCCGATGCCATGGCCTTCCAGGCGCGAGTATTAAACGATCTGCAACGCTCGGTGATGAAAATCCGGATGGTGCCCGTCGACCAGTTGTTCCGGCGCTTTCCGCGTATCGTCCGCGACGTGGCACGGCAATGCGGGCGGGAAGTCGATCTGGAACTGAGCGGACAAGAAACGGACCTGGATAAAGGCATTTTGGACGCCATCGCCGAACCCCTGACGCATCTGGTGAGGAACGCGGTAAGTCATGGCATCGAACCGCCCGAGCAACGCCGGAGCCTGGGCAAGCCGCCACGAGGGAAAATCCGGCTGCATGCTCTTCATCAAGGCAATCAGGTGGTAGTTGAAATCAGCGACGATGGACGAGGCATTGACTCTCAAAAGATTCGCGCGAAAGCAGCCGAAATGGGATTGATTGCGCCGCAAGAGGCGTCCCGTTTGAGCGATGCCGAGGCGCTCGAACTCATCTTCCGCCCTGGCTTTAGTACAGCCGAAGTGGTCACGGAAGTTTCTGGCCGCGGCGTTGGCATGGATGTTGTGCAAAGCGTTCTACACCGGCTGAAGGCGACGATCCACATTGAAACCCATCCCGGACAAGGCACCACCTTCCGCCTGAAGCTGCCACTCACACTGGCCATCATCAAGGCGCTGATGTTCTGGGTGGAACAGCGGCTATACGCCATTCCGCTGAACGCCGTAAACCAGATTGCCCGCACCACGGAGGCGGAAGTACACCAGGTCGATAATTACGAAGTGCTGCAATTACGGAATCAGGTTCTGCCCCTGTTGCGCCTGGGACGCCGCGCTGCGGTGGAGGGTGACCGGAAGTCGAACAAGCTTTTCGTGCTGGTGATTACCGTTGGCGAAAAGAAATATGGATTGATCGTCGACGCATTGGAGGGGGAAGAGGAGTTGGTCATTAAAGCTTTGGATGACCAGACATTCTCTACCGATCTGGTGAACGGCGCTTCGATCCTGGGAGATGGAAAGGTTGTGTTGATCCTGAATTTACTGGCTGTCGTGGAACACGTTTCGAGATCCAGCCCGGGGCTCGCTGGAGCGAGCAACTTCGGACTGCTGCTGAACCATGCCGACCGAGCCCGGCTGTCTTTGGGCGCAGGGGGAGGGCAGGCATGAGCCTGAACAAAGTAAGGGTGCTGGTAGTGGACGATTCTGCCTTGATGCGAAAGCTTATTCCGCAGATGCTGGAGTCCGATCAATCCATCGAAGTGGTAGGCACGGCGATGGATGGAAATTTCTGCCTGAAAAAGATCGAAGAGCTGAAGCCCCACGTGGTCACACTCGATCTGCAGATGCCCGGGATGAATGGCATCGATACTTTGAAAGAGATTATGCGGCGGCAACCGTTGCCGGTGATTGTGGTCAGCTCGCACTCGATCGAGGGCGCTTCGATCACCTTCAAGGCGTTGGGGTTGGGAGCTTTCGATTTTGTCACCAAGCCACAGGATGCGACGGCGCACATGGCGGACGCGGCACGGGAACTGATCGCAAAAATCAAAGCCGCCGCTGACAGCAAAGTTCTTCGCCCCGGTACCCTGCTGGGCACGCCGGTGCGCCCAGAAAAGATTGCCGCTGGAAAATTCGCGCTCGCACCTACCAAGACGGTGGCCATCGGAATTTCCACCGGGGGGCCGCAAGCTCTCGAGTTTCTGCTATCACAGCTTCCTCCGGACTTTCCGGGAACGATTCTGGTAGTCCAGCACATGCCGTCAGGCTTCACCGAAATGTTTGCCCGCAGACTCGACGAGCTCTGTGCCTTGCGGGTGAAGGAAGCCCAGTCAGGCGATATATTGCAGGCCGGGCGGGTTCTGGTGTGTCCTGGAAGCCGGCACATGACCGTCAAGCGTCTGCCCATGGGCGATGTAGTGGTGCTCAATGACGAGGCTCCGGTGAACGGCCACCGGCCCAGTGTGGATGTCTTATTCAATAGCGTGGCCGAGGAATTCGGACGGTTGAGCGTGGCTGTATTGATGACTGGTATGGGCGACGATGGGGCGCAAGGGTTGGGTGCGGTAAAAAAAGCTGGCGGCATGACCATCGCGCAGAACGAAGAGTCTTGCGTGGTGTTCGGTATGCCCAAAGCGGCGATTGAGCGAGGTTATGCCACGCGGGTGGTGGCTTTGGACGTACTCTCGTCCACTTTACAGGCGTTATGTGGACGCGAAGCTCATGGGACTGGCGGTGCGGCGGCACAGGCCCTCCGCGCCGGACGCTGAAACGTGTTGCTGACACAGGTCTGGTGACTTGAGTCATCTGGCATGTGGGAGACCTCTGTGATGAAATTAGAAGGGGAGATTGCTATGGAACAGTTTGCACCAGTAAAACGCAGCAAGGATGGTCAGCCGGTTCGCTACTTGATCGTGGACGATTCCGTGTTCGCGCGCAAGAATCTAGCCCGTATGATCGAAACATTTGGCGGGCAGGTGGCGGCCGAGGCTGGAGACGGTCTGACGGCGATCAGCGAGTTTGATCGCACGCATCCCGACATCGTGCTCATGGACATCACCATGCCGCAGATGGAAGGCATCGAGGCGGCCGAAAAGATCGTTCAGGCGCATCCGGAAGCCCGCGTCGTGATGGTCTCGTCAGTGGGCTACCAGGAAAATATTGCCGCCGCTTTGCAGCGCGGGGCACGCCATTTCGTACAGAAGCCGGTCAAGCCGGAAGTATTGTACGAAGTCATCAAGTATGTAATGGGAGAAGATGGCGCAGTGGCCAACGCGGCCGGCGCGGGGGTCTAATCGCATGAAGATGGAGCTGATCCAGCCCTTCATCAACGCGGCGGATGCCGTGTTGTCGCAAGGCCTTTCGGGCACCACCAAGGTAGGCAACCTATCGATGGAGGAGAATGCTTATCGCCGCAAAGGTGTCGCCGGAATGGTGGCGCTCACTGGCGACATCGAGGGCCGCATCATTTTGGACCTCGAGCCGCAAACCGCCTTACGTGTGGCCAGCCATTATGCTGGCGCGGAATTACCCGAGTCCGACGGACTCATCAAAGAAACGATCTTCGAATTGGCCAACCAAGTTGTGGGCAACGCGGTCTGCGCGCTCAACGATCAGGGCTTTCATTTCCGGGTGCATCCCCCACTGCTAGTGACCTCTGCCGAAGGCGACAAAACCAGCGAAGATGTAGAAGCGCTGATGATCTGCTTTGAAACCGGACTCGGCAATGTGTTTATGAATGTAGCTCTCCGCTACAACAAGCGGCGGATGTCCGATCACGTGGCTGCAGCAGGAGCACGATAGGTCAAAGCAAGCGCTCCTTCAGGCGGTGCACCCGCGATTTACTCTGAAACTGCAAGCCTGCGCCCACCTATCATCGACGTCAGCGCTACCGAGACTTTTCCTTTGTGCTAATCACCACAACTTTTCCTGTAGATGTATAGGTCACGAAGAAGTGTCCGGTAAGCGTGTCTACGTCCACATCCCCCGGCTGAGTGGCTGTCCGCACCACACTCATAATCTGGTCGGTTTGTCCGTTGATGAATACGATATCGTTTCCTCCAGTGTTCTCGAGAGCCAGCACGTGGTTTTGCGGATTGACACAAACATAGTGGGGAGAACTGAATCCACCCGCTACGGTCGTGATGATCTGGTTGCTGGTGGCATCGATCACGTACACCACGTATGTGTTCTGGTCTACAACATAAAGCCGGTTCAGGGTCGGGTCGACCGCGACACCTGCTACCGTCACGGAGTTGGGGAGGTTGAAGGTGGAAAGCACGGTGTTCGTGCTTCCGTCGATGACTTCGTACTGCGCGAATAGACCGCCTACATAAACCAGATTGGTCCGGGGGTTGACCGCGCTTCCAATGGCGCCCGCAGGAAAGGAAAATGCGCTGGGAATGGTGGTAACAAGGGTGTCCGTGGCTCCGTCTATCACGCCAACCGAACCGTCACTGTTGGTCACATAGATCATGTTGGTTGCGATATTGACGGCCACGCCGAGGGGGGTTACGAATCCGCTGACGTTTTCGAGCAAGGTATCGGTAGAGCCATCAATGACCGAGACCAGGGTTTGGGAGCCTCCCTCGTTGGCCACGTAAATGCGATTGGTTTTGCGATTCACGGCGATGGCGACGGGAAAATCCGTGCCCAGCGAGATGTCGGTGAGGTGAGTGTTGGTGGCACCGTCGATCACGGAGACGGTGGCGTTCGTGGAACTAACCGCATATGCCTTGTTCGTGGTTGAGTTCACAGCGATGGTGTTTGGATTTAGGCCGCTACCCAAAGCAATTTTGGCGATGATGGTTTGTGTCAGGGCGTTTGAGGACACCAGGAAGGCGATGGCACAGGCGGGAAGAAGAATACGTCTCATGGCAGTGACTCCCACAAGGGAATTTCGAGGTACGAGGGCGCGTCGTGAAAGAACAATCCTGAGGGGGAGAATCCGCGTTGAACCCAACCTCGGGCAGGAGTATAGCACCTAGGTCAGGTTTGCGCTGGCAGGTTCGGTTGAGCCGATCTGCCCTTCGCGCTAGGAAAACGGTAGCGTTGAGACTGACTCTTCGGAGTCTTGGACCGCATCGGCACACTTCCTCAATCCCGGATACTTCTCAATGAGCGTACTCGGAGCCAGCACACGCTTGCCGCTGATCATCGCCTTCAGCTCCAGCGCGTTGACGCCCGCCTTGCTTTCGAAATGATTGTTAGTGATCACATACGTGGTTAGGGAGCGAGCGGCGACGCTCTCGATTCGTTCTCTCCAGCCCGCAAGTTCCTTCTCGTTGTAGAGATAGTTGTAGCGATCATTACGATTGTCGGAATCGAACCACTGCGCGTAATTGCGTCCATGCAGGCGGACGTAACCGATTGCACCGGTCACATGATCGGTCGGCGCGAGTGATCGTCCAAGAACAGGTTGATCGATATTGCAGAAGCCGACGTTATTTTGCGCGAACGCAGCCAGGGTTTCGGAGTTGTTCCAGCTGGAATCGCGAACCTCGACCACCCGCGGATATTCGATAAACTGCCGCAACAAGCGGTCGAGATATTCGCGGTTGAGAGAAGTATTTTTGAACGACACGGGGAACTGAATGAGCAGAGCGCCCAGCCGTCCTTCGCTGGCAATGGCGTCGAGGCCTTCGCGGGTGCGGGATTCATCTTCGTCGGTGGGACGGATACTAGCCGCCGACGTCGGCTCCATTATCGACATCGGGGAGTGGGTGAAGGCGCGGTAGAGTTTCGCTGTAAACAAAAAATCCTTATTCACGGGTGCGACTCTGCGGCACCAAAGCTTCGCCAGTTCCGGCTTCAGCGGTCCGTAAAACGATGTGTTGATCTCGGTCGTATCGAAGAAGCGCGCCAGATATTCCAGAGGATGCTGCTTGCGATGTTGCATGCCCGGAGGATAGAAAATGCCGTCCCAGTCTTTATAAGACCAGCCAGCCGTGCCGATGCGGATCTGGCTGAAGGCGGGCTGAGAGGAACGGACTAGGGCCGAGGATTCCATGCGCGGGAACCGCAGACGGAGGGCAAGGCAAGGTTAGCACAAGGCAGATTGTCGGGGTTGGCTTAGTCCAGCGACAACACGACCCAATAAACCCCCGTAGGATAGGTCGCCGTCCGCGCGTAGCAGGTTCCCACTGAGAAGCTGCGGAGATTGTGGCTGGCAAGCACGTGGCTGGCGTTTTCTGGCAGCGTTTCCGGGTGCAGGCTGGTGTATGTGAGCACAGTGTAGCGCTGCGCAAGTTGATGAACAGGGGAGGCGCCGAGCTTGTCCGCCCGCGCCATGGAGCAGGCCGCATCGTCCGCGGTTGGCAAATCTAGGCGGACGAGGTCTGGCTGTTGCGCGCTGTGACGGGCTTGCGCAACGGTTGCCGCGATCCGGTCTTTGGCTTCGGGCGCAGAGTAACTGGGGAGGGCGTGGCCGAAATCCTGCACGATATAAAGCCGATCGCCGCTATGGACCACGCCCAAACCGACTACGTTATAAGCCGGGTTGAGCAGGTTTGCACGATGCGGTGGAGAAAGCATCAGATGTTGATGACCTCTTTCGGCGTCGAAATCAAAAGCGACGTTTTCACCTTCCTGATCGAGTTGCGTGTGCGTCGCGGTTGCGAGACGTTGAGGGAGGGAGGGCTCACCATCAAACTGGTGTGAAAGCTGGCGCACGGCAGACATTCTTTCCGCATGTGCCTGAGCAGCGATGCTCATGCCGGCATCGACGGTCAGAGGGGGCGCACCGGCTTGCTCTCTGGCCTGGTTTGCCAGACTCAGAAGCACGGCTTCGGCGCCAAGATCATAGTCATTAAAAGCATTGTCCGCTGAGGTTTCAGAGGCCGGTTGCAAGGTCGCCTGATGCGCGGACTTCTGCTGCGGGTTCGGATTCCCATCGGAGGCGGCCATCAATCGAGACGATGGCGGAGCCGTGGCCAGGACCCCTGCGAGGATCAGCGCCGTAACGGTTTTAGAAGTCTTTGGCATCAGCATCGCTTGTGCCACTCAACTCGATCCTGGGAAGGATGCGAACTCAGGCTCAAACTTGCCTCTGGTGCTACGCTAGAACCTGAAAACCACCCGGAGTAGTTACCTTCGCTATGGAACCTGTCATCACTGGGGTCATTGGCCTGTTGTTTGGCAGCGTGATTGCTTGGCTTGCGTTGCACTCGCGCACGGCCTCGCTGAGCGCTCGTTTGTCCATGACGGAAAAGGAATTAGCGGCTGAAAAGGCCGATCTGGCGCGGCTTCAGCAGGCCCACACCGATTTGGTGGCGGGCAAGGCCAGGCTGGAATCCGCTCTGGAGGCTGAACGAAAGACCAGCAACGAAAAGATCGAATTAATCACTCATGCCAGCGAAGAGTTACGCAACGCTTTCAAGGCGATGGCTTCCGATGCCTTAGAGACCAACAACTTATCGTTTCTAACGCTGGCGAAAGAAAGGCTGGAACGGTTTCAGACCGAGGCCAAAGGCGATCTCGATGCGCGGCAAAAGGCTGTCGCCGACATGGTGGCACCGGTGCGAGATTCACTTAGTAAAGTGGATGAAAAGATTCAGCAGATGGAAGTGGCGCGCGGCGATGCATACGGCGAGTTGCGCGCTCAGGTGCAGTCGCTGATCACCACGCAGAAAGAGTTGCAGTCAGAGACCGGTAATCTGGTGAAGGCTCTGCGCACTCCCAACGTGCGCGGACGCTGGGGAGAGATTCAGTTGCGACGCGTGGTTGAGATCGCGGGCATGCTTTCGTATTGCGACTTTGCCGAGCAGGAATCCGTGACCACGGAGAGTGGAAGGCTGCGTCCCGACCTGGTGGTTAAACTGCCCGGGGGCAAGCATGTTGTCGTGGATGCCAAGACGCCGCTGCAGGCCTTTCTCGATGCCTTTGAAACGACCGACGAAGACGCGCGGCGCGTGTGTCTGGCGAATCATGCACGTCAGGTTCGCGACCACATGAACACTCTGAGCGGGAAAAAATATTGGGAGCAGTTTGAAGCCACACCGGAGTTTGTCGTTATGTTTCTTCCTGGGGAAACATTTTTTAGCGCGGCCCTCGAGCAAGATTCCGGACTCATCGAGCATGGAGTCTTGAACCGAGTGATTCCCGCGTCACCAACCACCTTGATCGCACTGCTGAAAGCCATTAACTACGGGTGGAATCAGGAGAAACTGGCGCGAAATGCGCAGCAGATCAGCGCACTGGGCAAGGAACTGCACGACCGCCTGCGCCTGCTTGCGGGACATATTACATCGGTGGGCACCGGACTCGACCGCGCAGTCGAGTCCTATAACAAGGCGGTGGGCTCGCTGGAGAGCCGGGTGCTGGTCTCGGCGCGGAAGTTCGCCGAACTGGGTGCGTCCGTGGCTGACGACATTCCGGAACTTGCACCCGTCGAAACCACTGCGCGGGCGCTGTCCTTTGATTGGGATGAAGAACTCCCTCCTGAACCTGCCGAGCATGAACGCAAGGCCGGCTAGGGGATGGGGCTGCAGCCGTCCCCAACCTAAATTAAGCAGTTGAGAAAACGCTAACCTCAGAAAACACTTATCCCGCGCTTTGAGCGGACTCAAAGGTATGTTGATCCGGCGCACATCCGTGTCTTCTTTCGATACAGTGACAACCTAAAGCTCGTTTTCCCCCCGCCGATAACTCATTTGACGGGGCTGCGTCGCAACGCTGAATTGCAGATTCCCGTCCGAATCCCCGTTTCAGAAAAAGAAGCTGGAGGAGTCATCGGGCCGGTGAAGCGTGCAACGGCATCTCGGGTTGGCAAAGAGGGGATTGCTATTCCTTCGGCCACAGGCTCGGTGGGTGGGCGGATCGAGGCTCCGCTACGGCACAGGGTCACGGCCGGTTTCGTCGTTGCAGTGCTGCTGACGATCTTCATAGGTGTTTCGTCCTGGCATGGAACCCGGCGGGCAGAACAGGATGCCTACTGGGTATCCCACACGCATGAGGTGATGGAAGCCATTCAGCGCACGTCCAGACATGTGCTTGCGGCGGCGACCAGTGCACGGGCTTTTGCCTTGACCGGGCAAGAGCCACTGCTGGCGCACTACCCAGCTGACCGCGACAGCATTTATCAGGACGAGGATGCGTTGCGGCACCTAACGGCAGACAACCTTAGCCAGCGTCGACGACTGGACGTGCTGGGACCGCAGGTGCGCACGGCTCTCGAATTCTCCGACAGCATTATTGCCAAGCGCCGCAATCTGCAGTCCAATCCCGGCGGTGCAGACGCGATAGAAACCGAGAAGCTCATTGAGGCCGTGCGCACAACCACCCGAGAGATGTACACCGAGGAGAAACGGTTGTTGGTCCAGCGTGCTGAAAGGGCCCAGACGGGGCAGCGATTGGCGAGGATGGTTGCAGCGGCGGGCATTTTCGTCGGGTTAGCCCTGTGGGTGTTGGCCAAGCTGTCGGTCAACCGCGAGATTAATGTCAGCTCACGGGCAAGCGTGCAAATCAGCATCCTGAACGCCGAGTTAGAACAGCGCGTAGGGCAACGCACCGCGGCACTGGAATCCGAAATCGCCGAGCGGAAGCGAGCCGAGGGGGCAAGTGAACAGGTGCTCGGGGAGCTCGCCGATCAGAAGTTCGCCTTGGATCAGCATGCCATCGTGGCGACGACCGACGTTCAGGGGACCATCACGTATGTGAACGACAAGTTCTGTGCCATTAGCAAATATTCGCGGGAAGAATTGATAGGCCAGAACCACCGCATCCTGAACTCTGGTCATCATCCGAAAGAGTTCTTCCAGCAGATGTACCACACCATTGCCAATTGCCGGGTGTGGCATGGCGAGATCTGTAACCGCGCCAAGGACGGCTGGATTTACTGGGTGGATACGACCATCGTCCCGTTCGCCGGGGAGGATGGGAAACCTCGGCAGTACGTGGCGATCCGCGCGGATATTACCGAGCGCAAGCGGGCCGAGGAGGCGCTGCGGGAGAGCCTGGCCACCAGCAAGGTCGCGTTGAAAGAACTGGCTGACCAAAAGTTCGCGTTGGACCAGCATGCCATCGTCGCGACCACCGACGTTCAAGGGACCATCACGTATGTGAACGACAAGTTTTGCGCCATCAGCAAATACTCGCGGCAAGAGCTGGTGGGTCAGAACCACCGCATCCTTAACTCTGGTCACCATCCGAAAGAGTTCTTCCAGCAGATGTATCACACCATTGCCAACGGACGAGTATGGCGCGACGAGATTTGCAACCGCGCCAAAGATGGCTCGATCTACTGGGTAGATACCACGGTTGTCCCGTTCCTCGACGTCTATGGCAAACCCAGACAGTACATGGCGATCCGGGCGGATATCACCGAGCGCAAGCGGGCGGAGGAAGTGCGCGAACTTCTGGCCGCTGTGGTGGACTCCTCGGATGACGCGATTATCAGCAAGTCCCTGAACGGAATCATCAGCACCTGGAACCGCGGCGCGGAAAAGGTGTTCGGCTACTCGTCGTCAGAAGCCGTGGGTAAACCGATGCTGTTGCTGTTCCCGCCAGATCACGAGGACGAGGAATCTGACATTCTGGCGCGCATCCGGCGCGGCGAAAGCGTGGAACACCTCGAGACAGTCCGTGTCCGGAGAGACGGCAGGAAGATTGACATTTCTGAGACGATTTCACCGGTCAGAGACGGCAGCGGCGCAATCGTGGGCGCCTCGAAAATTGCGCGCGACATTACGGAACGCAAGCAAACGGAGGAGCGGCTCGCCGGGCAGGCAGAGGAACTCTCCCGTCAAGCTGAGGAACTGCTCCGCTCGCAGCAGGCCCTCGAAACTCAGACGCTCATGCTGCAGTCGGTGCTGGACAGTATGGCCGAAGGATTGGTCGCTGCCGACGAGCAGGGGAAATTCATCATCTGGAATCCGGCGGCGGTAAGGATTCTTGGCCTGGAGGCACTGAACTTGCCGAGCCAGCAATGGACCGCGCACTACGGCCTTTATCTGGAAGACATGGTGACACCTTTCCCTGCCGATCAGCTGCCTCTGGCGCGCGCCATTCAGGGAGAAACGTGCACCGCGCAGATGTTCGTGCGCAATCCCAAGCTCGAGCAGGGGACTTGGATTGAGGTCGGTGGCGGCCCCTTGAAAGACAAGAGCGGTGCGGTGCGTGGTGGCGTGGTGGCGTTCCGTGACGTTACGCAACGGCGGTCGGACGAGCGGGAAATCCGCAAGCTCAATGAAGGACTCGAAGAGCGGGTGGTTCAACGCACCGCGCAACTGGAGGCTGCCAACCATGAGTTGGAAGCTTTTACGTACTCCGTGTCGCACGATCTGCGGGCGCCGTTGCGTCACATCGGCGGCTTTTCCAAGATTTTGTCAGAGGATTTTGGCCCTGGAATGCCCGAGGAAGCACAGAATCACCTCAAACGCATCGAAGACGGCGCTCACCGCATGGGTTTGCTGGTGGATGAACTTCTGAATCTGGCGCGGGTCGGCCGTCACGCGATCAAGCTCCAGGCCACCCGGCTGAATTTGGTGATTGAGGAGGTCGTGTCCCTGCTGCAGCCGGAAACTCAAGACAGGAAGATCGATTGGAAGATTGCCGACCTGCGATCGGCGGAGTGCGATCCCATCCTGATCAAGCAGGTCTTTCAAAACCTGCTGGCCAATGCTCTCAAGTTCACGCGAACCCGTGACCGCGCTGTCATCGGGATCAATCAGCGGCAAGAGAACGGGCAGATGGTGATTGCTATTTCCGACAACGGTGTCGGCTTCGACATGAAGTACCAAGACAAGCTGTTCGGCGTTTTCCAGCGCCTGCATCGGGCCGAGGAGTTCGAAGGCACCGGCATTGGACTGGCCACGGTGCAACGCATCATTCGCAAACATGGAGGCCGAATCTGGGCGGAGGCGGAACTGGATAAGGGCGCAACTTTTTGTTTCACCCTGGGAGCCACCGAATCAGTCCCGGTGAAAGCGCAAGACGTCAACCCCGATGAGGCTAAACCAAACGAGGTTGAACCAGCCGAAGTTAAGGCAAGCCAAGTTGAAAACAAGTCAGCTGCAGCAGGAGCTCAAGTATGAACCCAAATGAAGTCGATATTCTTTTGGTCGATGATAGTCAAGACGACGTGGACCTCACTCTGCATGCCCTGCGCTCGGAGAATCTGGCCAACCGCGTCTTCGTCGCTCACGATGGGGAGGAAGCATTGGATTTCCTGTTCTGCACCGGACCCCACGAGCAACGGTCGTTTGATTCTCCGCCGAAGCTAGTTCTGCTGGATCTGAAAATGCCGAGAGTGGATGGGATGCAGGTGCTCAAGCAGATCAAAGGCGATCCGAGAACCAGGATCATACCCGTGGTACTGATGACTTCTTCGAGGGAAGAGCGGGATATGGTGAACGGCTACGACTTGGGCGTGAACAGCTATATCCAGAAGCCGGTTGACTTCGGTGACTTCCGGAAGGTGGTGAAGTTGTTGGGACTGTACTGGCTGGTCACCAATCAGCCTCCCGTAGCCAATGGTAAGGCACACTCGGCGGGGCTGGGGAAATGAGCAGTACTGGAACCAAACTCGAGATCCAGGGCTCAACCGAGTCCAAACTGAAACTGCGCGCCCTGCTGGTGGAAGACAACCCGCTCGACGCCACTTTGGTTCTTCGAGCACTCTACAGGGAGGGCTTCGATGTCAGCGCGCACGTGGTCCAAGACGAGGCTGGGTTTACGCGGGCGCTTCTCACGCACTGTCCTGAAATTGTACTGGCGGATTACAACCTTCCGACTTGGAAAGGCATGGAAGTGCTGAAGGTGCTTCGCCGCGAGTGCCTCGATATCCCGATGGTTGTGGTTTCGGGCGCGCTCGGGGACGTGACCGCGGTCGAATGTATCAAGCAAGGAGCTACCGACTACGTGCTGAAGGATGGGCTGGCTCGATTGCCCGAAGTAGTTCGGCGCGCCTTGCGGGAAAAGCAGGAGCGCAGCTTGCGCCATCGGGTGGAAGGGGATTTGGCCAAGAAAGTCGAGGAATTGGCCCGCTCCAATGCCGACCTCGAGCAATTCGCCTATGTCGCGTCGCACGATCTGCAGGAACCGCTGCGCATGGTGGCGGCTTACACCCAACTGCTGGCCGAACGGTACAAGGGAAAACTCGATGAGAACGCCGACAAGTTCATTGGCTACGCCAGCGAGGGGGCGCTGCGGATGCAGGTGCTTATTCAGGATCTGCTGGCGTTCTCGCGGGTCGGCCGGAACGGAGCGGCTAGCGCGAGCGTCGATTGCAACGTAGTGATGCAGGAGGTGTTGCAGACGCTGACCGCATCGATTCAGGAATCCGGCGCCGTGGTTACCCACTGCGACCTGCCGGCTGTCTGGGCGGACCGCACACAGATGGCGCAGGTCCTCCAGAATCTGATCGGGAATGCCATCAAGTTCCGAGGGAGAGAGCCGTCGCTGATCGCCGTGCTGGCAGAAAAAACCGAGCAACACTGGCTGTTTAGCGTGAGGGACAACGGGATCGGAATTCCTCCGGAGAGCGCGGAAAATATTTTTGTCGTCTTCCAGCGATTGCACGCGCGAACCGAATACCCTGGCAACGGTATCGGCCTTGCCATCTGCAAGAAGATCATCGAGCGCTACGGCGGAAGGATTTGGGTAGAGTCGCAGGTCGGCTCGGGCTCGAGTTTCAAGTTCACGATGCCTCTCCAGAGTCCTGACGAGCGGCAAGGAGCGCGAGTATGAAGCCGCGATGTCGATTGCTGCTGGTGGATGACAATCCCGCCGATGTGGGCTTAGCCCGCGAGGCGCTGGTAGAGAGCGCCCGGCATAGCGAGATTACCAGCGTGGAAGACGGGGTGGAGGCGATGGCATTGCTAGATCGCCGGGGAAAGTATGTCACCGCGCTTCGACCCGATCTGATAATTCTGGACTTGAGTCTGCCCAAGAAAGACGGTTTGGCGGTATTGGCCGCCGTCAAGGCGAGACCGGAGCTGCGCAGCATCCCGGTCGTGATTTTCAGCACCTCGCAATTGAGTAGGGACATTGTGCGGAGTTACGAACTGGGCGCGAATTGTTATGTCAGCAAGCCGGGAAGCCTAAGAGAATTTTTTTCGGCGGTGAAGTCGATTGAAGAATTCTGGTGCGGCTTTGTCAATCTGCCACGGCAAGGAGAATAAGCAACATGGAACATCAGACCACGCAAGTATTGCTCATTGAAGACAACCCTGGCGACGCAGATCTGGTCCGATTGCGACTGGTCGAAGGTAAATCTCCGGTCAAGGTCAACTGTGTAAACCGGCTTTCCGATGGGCTCGCGTCACTTACCAGAGAAACGCCCTCGGTAGTGCTATTGGACTTGAATTTGCCCGACAGCCGCGGTGCGGAAACTTTTCGTCGCGTCCTGGAACATGCGCCCAACGTCCCGGTGGTCGTGCTTTCCGGCCAGGATGACGAAGCTTTAGCCATCAAGGCTGTTCATCAAGGCGTGCAGGACTATCTGATCAAAGGCAACATCTCGAGCAAACATCTGGAACGCTCCATTCGCTACGCCGTCGAGCGGCAGGCCTTGCTGCGCACTCTGGAGATCACCCGTAAGCAGCAGATCGAATTTAAGAACCAGTTCCTGTCGCATGTGTCGCACGAATTGCGTACACCGCTTACCTGCATTCACCAGTACGTCACCCTGCTTCTGGATGGTTTGGCCGGACCAGTTGCGCCGGACCAGGCCGATCATCTCAAGACCGTTTTGAAAAGTGTAAATCAGTTGCACGCGATGGTCCGCGATTTGCTGGAAGCGACCCGCGTCGAGAGCGGCAAAATGCGAGTGGATCCCCGCTGCGTCTCGCTGGGGGAACTGGTGCAGCAGACCGTGGCCATGATGCGGCCCACCGCCGACGAAAAGAAAGTCGGACTCGAAATCGGAATCGACCAGAGGCTGCCCCTGGTGCACGCCGATCCCGATCGCATCCTCGAAGTGCTGATCAATCTGGTGGATAACGCCATCAAATTCACTCCGCCCGATGGAGCTGTCATGGTGCAGGCCTGCGTGGTTGAGGCTGACCCTTCCTCCGTATACGTGTCCGTCAGCGACACCGGTCGCGGCATCAGCCCTGAGTCGAAGGCCCTGGTTTTTGACCGCCTCTATCAGGACGCGGATTCCGTCGACAACAACCGCTCGGGATTGGGCCTTGGCCTGTTTATTTGCAAGGAGATCATACGACTTCATCAAGGAAGAATCTGGGTTTCGAGCGAACCCGGACAGGGCAGCACTTTCACTTTTACTTTGCCGGCGTATTCACTCGCCAAACTGCTTGCCCCGGTGGTCACGCATAACGAGCGCTTGCGGAGCGCATTTGTGCTGGTGCGGGTCGAACTGACACCGTTGTCCAATCCTCCGCGGGGCAATTGGAAGCAGACCTGGCAACAATGTCTGGAGATCCTGCGGCGTTGCGTCTATCTCGACAAAGATCTGGTGCTGCCGCCGATGGCAACGGCGGGCGCGGCAGAAACCTTTTTTGTGGTGGCGTCGACGGATCTGCCGCAGGCCGGAATCATGACCGCGCGCATTCGCGAACAGCTGGAGCGCGTGCCTGACCTCAAAGCCAAGTGCACGCTCACCATCATGTCGTCTGCCGTTGAGCTTCCCGCCGCCATTTCCGGGCAATCATTTTCCAGCGAGCCGCTCGAGCAGCAAGTACAAGCACTGGCCGATCACATCACTGGAATGATTACGTCACGGATGGAAAGCAAGCAGCCACGTGCCGAAAAGCGCATACAAGATTCCAACTAACGAATCACAAAAGGAGAATTAACAATGCCAAAAGCAAAGATTCTGGTAGTCGACGACGATCCCGATCTGGTGCGCGCCATGCGGCTGCGCCTGCGAGCCAACAACTACGAAGTCACCACCGCCACGGACGGCTACAGCGCAATCGCGTCAGCGCAGAAGGAACGTCCGGCTTTGATTATTCTGGATCTGGGGCTGCCCGTCGGAGACGGATTCGTCGTGCTGGAGCGGCTGCAAAACATCGACGCGCTCTCCAGCGTTCCGGTCATCGTACTGAGCGCGCGCGATCCGCAAAGCAACGAGGAGCGCGCCCTGAAGGCGGGGGCTTCGGCCTTTTTTCAGAAACCCGCCGACAACGACGAATTGATGAATGCGATTCGCGCCAGCCTCGGGCCCGGACAAATGCAGTCGGCGGCTTGGCCGTCGTAAGAGTTGCCGACCTTGGGTCGAAACGGCGAGCGCACGCAGGCCAGTCCTCGCGCTGACGAAAGTCAACGTCTGGAATAGCCTGCGTTCGCTCCGTCCTACTTCACGTTATCCGCTGTTTGCTGCCGCCTTGTACGGATGAAAGGCATTCCTCGCAAGCCGCTGCTGCAGTAATCACATACAGAATTCCACAGAAAGCTCCAAAAAGCTGTAATCCCTGTTCGGAAAACCATCTATAATCGCCGAAGTGCTGTAAATGCGAGACTTAGCATTCCTGAAACGGGAAAGTACATGGCAGCGAACTTGCTCATTGATGATCGGCGGGACGTGATTTTCACGCCCATCCAGCCCACTAAGGGTTCGGGACCGCCGCCGACACCCATGAACCGGGAAAGCCAAGTCCGCTTTGTTGCCGTCCTTCTGTTCCTGCTGACCGTGGCTGCGGTTGTTTTCGCCGGATTCAATTTCGAGGCTGAGCTGAAATCCGCGGTGCCCGACGACGGAGTGTGGTGGGTTGAACACGGGGGTCGGCTGACCGCCGATCGCGTCGATCCCAACGGACCTGGAGCGCGGGGTGGCATCAAAGCGGGAGATCAACTGGTTTCCATCAACGGGCAGGAAGTTCAGAACATTTCCGGGCTGGAGCGCCAGCTCTACCGCAACGGGGTGTGGTCCAAAGCGGGTTATTCCCTGGTGCGACAAGCCGTTACGCTCGATTCCAGCGTGATCCTGGTGCCGGCGGAACGTTCACTTAATAACTGGCTGCGCCTGATTGCGCTGATCTATCTTGGCATCGGGCTCTATGTCCTGCTGCGGCGCTGGACGGCTCCAGGTTCCACCCATTTCTATATCTTTTGCCTGGTCTCGTTCATTGCCTACTCTTTCAAATACACCGGCAAGCTGAACGATTTTGACTGGACCATCTATTGGGGCAACATTGCAGCGGGAGTGTTGCAGCCGGCACTCTTTCTGCACTTCGTTTTGACCTTCCCCGAGAAGCGTCAGTTTGTGCGGAAACATCCCTGGCTGCTGGCGCTGGTTTATGTTCCGGGAGCGATCCTGCTGGCGATCCATGTCGGCGCTATGCGTTGGCTGCAGGCCAGTGAGCGGCTGCGCTGGAATCTCGACCGTTTGGAAATGTCTTACGGATCGCTGTTCTTTCTGGCGGCGGCCGGCGTGCTTTGGTACAGCTACCGGCGCGCCAGTACTACGATTCTGCGGCAGCAATTGAAGTGGGTTACACGCGGCACAATTCTTGCCATCATTCCTTATTCGCTTTTTTACGTGCTTCCTTACCTGATGGGCACGCTACCGGGCGCGAGCATGAAGATTTCCGCGCTCTCGCTGGCACTGCTGCCGCTTACGTTTGGTTATGCCATCTTCCGTTACCGGCTGATGGATGTGGATCTCATCTTCAAGCGCGGCGTGGTCTATACGCTGGCGGCGGCGATCGTGGTGGGAATGTATTTCGGGCTGGTGGCTGGTGTGGCCGAACTGGTGCACATGCGGCAGCCGAGCAGCGGTCCCATCGGACTGATCCTCGCGGTCGTCGTCACCGCTCTATTGTTCGATCCGGTACGCAAGTGGATACAGGATCGCATCGACCATTTTTTTTATCGTACGCGTTACGACTATCGCCGCACCCTGCTGGAGTTCGGCCGGGAACTCAGTTCTGAGACTGATCTGAATGCGATGCTCTCCTCACTGGTGGATCGTCTATCGCGTACCCTCGCGGTTGAACGCATGGCGATTTTCCTTGCCGGGGAAAGAACAGAGCAATTTGAACTGGCCAAGTCCTTCGGTCTGTCCACGACCGGCAACCTCGATCTGTCGTTCTTAAGCGTAGCGCGGCCCGATCCCGCCGGTCATCTTTTCTTCGAGAACACGCATCAGGTGCCGCGCGAGACTCCAGGCGCACAACAAACCATCGCCCGTCTGGATTTGAATTACTACATCCCCTGCCACGCCCAGCAGAAGACGATCGCCGTGCTCGGCCTCGGCAAAACGGCACCGGGAGACTTCCTTTCCAGTGAAGACATGGAGCTGCTTGAAACTCTGGGCGGCTATCTTGGGATTGCCATTCAGAACGGACAGCTTTATGCCTCATTGCAGCAGAAGGCCGCGGAATATGAGCGCCTGAAAGATTTCAATGAGAACATCGTCGAATCCATCAACGTTGGTGTGATGGCGCTTGATATGGAAGATCGCATCGAGAGCTGGAACGCACAGATGGAAGTCATGTACGCTGTGCCGCGATGGCAGACTTTGACCCAGCCGCTGAGGACAATTTTCCCAACGGAGTTCGCGGAAGAGTTCTATCGGATGCGGGAAAACCCGGGTATTCACAATCTGTACAAGTTCCGCCTGAAGACTCCTGCCGGCGAAGTCCGCACCGTCAATGTGGCGATCGCTCCACTGGTAACGCGCAAATTCGAGGTAATCGGCCGCCTCATCATTATGGACGACATTACCGAGCGCGTTGAGCTCGAAGCCCAGCTGTCGCAGGCGGATAAACTTTCGTCCATTGGATTGCTGGCGGCTGGTGTGGCTCACGAAGTCAACACGCCGCTGGCGGTGATCTCCTCTTACACGCAGATGCTTTCCAAGCAATTGCAGGGTGATCCGCAAAAGTCAGGATTGCTCGAGAAGATCACGCGGCAAACCTTCCGCGCATCTGAGATCGTAAATAATCTGCTGAACTTTTCCCGTACCAGCGGCAGCGAGATTGGTGATGTAGATGTGAATAAGGTAATTGCCGACACTTTGGCGTTGCTGGAACATCAATTCAAAGTTGCCAAGGTGGAAGTGGAAAATGCCCTGGCACCCAAATTGCCTGCGATCCAGGGAAATCCGGGCCGACTGCAACAGGTATTTCTGAATTTGTTTCTCAATGCCAAGGATGCCATGCCGGGCGGCGGCAAATTGCGCGTGGCTACAATGAACGGCGAGAGCGTAAGCGTGTGCGTTTCCGATACTGGATCAGGAATTGCGCCGGAGCACATCCAGCGCATTTACGATCCGTTCTTTACCACCAAGACTTCGCCTCGCGAAGGCCAGGCACGCGGTACCGGCCTTGGTCTTTCCGTGACCTACGGCATCATCCAGGAGCACGCGGGCAAGATTCGCGTGGAGAGCCATCCCGGCGCCGGAACAACCTTTACCCTGGATTTCCCGTTGAGCAGGACGGCTGTCCATGTTTAAGCAGAGCACCTTTGATCGGAGCATGTTTGAGGCCCAATATGTCTGAGATGGCAGTAATTTCGCGTACAACGGCAAATGGAAATTCCGGACTGGCCGGCGCGGTTCTCATCATCGACGATGAAGCCGAGATTCGCGAATCTCTGCAGACATTGCTCGAACTCGAAGGCTTCGCGGTGGAAACCGCTGGCAGCGGAGAAGCGGGATTGCAGCGTATTGGGGAGCATCCCTTCGACCTGATCCTGCTCGACCTCACCTTGCCGGGCCGCAATGGCATGGAAGTTCTGGCCGAAATTCGTGCGCACGAGACCGGACTGCCCGTAATTATGATTACCGCTTTCGGCACTGTGGAAAATGCCGTGCGCGCGATGCAGGGGGGAGCAGCCAACTTCGTCCAGAAACCCTGGGACAACGAAAAACTTCTGGCTGACGTGCGCGCCGCGGTGGGATGGCGCCGCGCCGAAGAAGAAAATGTCCAGCTCAAGCGCGCCCTCAAGCAGCGCTACAATTTCGAAAATATCGTCGGCAAAAGCGAACCGATGTTGAAAATCTTCGATCTCGTGACTCAGGTCGCCAATAGCCGCTCCACGGTGCTATTGCAAGGCGAAAGCGGAACGGGCAAGGAGATTATCGCCAAGGCTCTCCATCTGAATTCTCCTCGTCACGACCGGCCTTTTGTTCCGGTCAACACCGGCTCCATGCCCACCGATCTGCTCGAGTCCACTCTTTTCGGTCACGTGAAGGGTGCGTTCACCAGCGCGATCGCGTCCAAAAAGGGACTGTTTGAGATTGCCGATCGTGGCACGCTGTTCCTCGATGAAATTGCCACCATGAGTCTGGAAACGCAGGCGAAGATCCTCCGCGTTCTGCAAGACCGCAGGTTCATGCATCTTGGCGGAGTGCAGGAGATTCAGGTGGACGTGCGGATCATCGCCGCCACCAACATCGATTTGCGGCAGTTGGTTCGAGAGGGCAGATTCCGGGAAGATTTATTTTACCGGCTGAACGTGATCACGATCGAATTACCGCCGCTCCGCCAGCGTCGAGAGGATATTCCCCTGTTGGTGCAATTCTTTCTGAAGAAGTACGCCGAAGAAAACGACCGTCCGGTGCGGCGCATAACACCGGAGGCGTTGCGTCCACTGATGTCCTATTCCTGGCCAGGCAACGTGCGCGAACTGGAAAACGTGATCGAGCGCGCCGTCGTATTGTCCTCCGGAAGCGATATTACCATCGACCTGCTCCCTGACAACCTTCTGGGGCGGGGATCGTCATTAACCTTGCACGACCCGCCAACCGATGCATCCCTGTTTGAAATCGTAGAAGACGTGGAGCGTCGTATCATCGGCGACATGTTGGAGAAGTGCAACTGGAACCAGACTGAAGCGGCCGAGCGCTTCAAGGTGCCACTCTCCACGTTGAATCAGAAAATCCGCAGGTTAAACATCGAGATCAAAAAGAAGGCTCGCGGATAGGATGGCTGTCGCTGAAGTCTCTGGCCATTCTCTGCTATAGTTCGAAAAAGCCTGGCGCGGGTCGCCTCGCTTCCCGAACTGAATGGAACTGACCTCGCCCACCGATCTCGCCAAGGACAAAGTCCAGACAGTTCAGGACTATGTATTGTTCTGCGTTCAGGCAGTCGCTAATCTGTTCCGCAAGCCGCTGTACCTGATCGACATGGTGCGGCAGGCGGACACCATCGGCGTGGGGTCTTTGCCGATCGTCGTGCTTACCGGCTTCTTCACCGGGGCTGTGCTGGCGCTGCAATCCGCTAACACGCTCGAGCGGTTTGGTTCAGTGACTCTGGTCGGGCAACTAGTTTCAACTTCTATGGTGCGCGAATTAGGACCCGTGCTGACCAGCTTGATGGTGGCCGGGCGCAATTCTTCCGGCATGGCCAGCGAGTTAGGTTCGATGGTGGTGACCGAGCAGATTGACGCCATGAGAGCGCTAGGCACCGATCCCATGAAGAAGCTGGTCACGCCGCGCATCGTCGCCACCGTGTTCATGCTTTTCTTTTTGGCCATCATCTCAGATCTAGTGGGATTGGTCGGCGGTTTGGCCATCGCAAAACTCTTGCTCCAGCTCGATGCCCGGCAGTACTGGCCAACGCCTGGGAGACGCTGGTGTTTCAAGACGTGTTCATGGGGCTCATCAAGCCGGTAATTTTCGGCTTCATCATCGCAACCATTGGTTGCTTTTACGGAATGAACGCGCGTGGAGGAACGCAAGGTGTGGGCCGCGCCACGACCCAGGCGATGGTGGCAGCTTCGGTCCTGATCCTGGCGATGGATTTGATCGTCACTCGTTTCCTCATGGCTACGCTTTCCTATCGTTGACCCGATGTCTACGCCCACTTTGCCACTCGATTCCCGCATCCCCGCGACCGGGGATGACTCCGCACCGGTCATCGTATTCGAAAATGTCCACGTCGCATTCGACGACAACGAAGTGCTGCGCGGCGTTTCTTTCCATCTCCCTCGGGGCGAGACCAAGGCGATCTTCGGAGTTGCCGGGTCGGGAAAAAGTCTGATTTTGAAGCTGGCGCTCGGCCTGATCCGGCCTGACACCGGACGAATTATCGTTTTAGGGCAGGATGTCACCGAGATGCGGGAAGATCAATTGTTTGAGCTGCGCGGCAAGATTGGGATGGTCTTCCAGGAAAGCGCGCTGTTTGATTCTCTTACCGTGCGCGAAAATGTCGCCTATCGCCTGATGGAGGAGCACGGTGTTTACGACGAGGATATCGATCGCAGAGTGCGCGAAGCGTTGCGCTTCGTGGAACTGGAGCACACGCTTGATCTCGATCCGGCGGAACTGTCTGGAGGCATGCGCCGGCGCGTAGCCATTGCCCGGGCAGTGATTACGGAGCCCGAACTGCTGCTTTATGATTCGCCCACCGGGGGCCTCGATCCGGTGACTTCCACCACCATCATCGAACTGATTGTGAAGCAGCGGGATGTGTACAAGACCAGCGCTCTACTGGTAACGCACCGCCTGCAGGATGCTTTCACCATGGCGACGCACCAGTTCGACAAACAAGCGAACCGCATGGTGCCACTTCCTGCCGGGAAGCATTGCGAGGTCCCTTTGACCTTCTTGATTCTGCGCGACGGCAAGGTCATTTTCGATGGCGACTTGCAACAGTTGGCTCATTCCGAAGATGAGTACATTCGGGAATACATCTCGTAAGAAATGAGTGACTGGACAAGGGAGTAACTGGGCAATGGTAAAAACGGGTTAGCCTTAAATTGCGCAATTACCCGATTCCTCATTGCTCAAATGGCTTCATCTCACTTTCCCGCCATTTCCTTTTCCACCTGGTCCGCCTTCGAAGGCAAAGCTGCACTCAATTTAATCAGCTTGCCATCCTGGTCCACGTAGTAATCGTCTTCGATACGAACACCGAGGTTCTCTTCGGGGATATAAATTCCTGGTTCAATCGTGAAAACCTGTCCGGGTCCAAGCGGGGCGTCGTGATCGGTAGCGTCGTGTACATTGAGGCCGACAGGATGGCCCAATCCGTGGATGAAGTATTTTCCCAGCTTGTCGCCGTGCAGATCTTTGCCATGCGAATTGATGTAGTCGAGGGCGACGTTGTAGAGCGAGTCGGGAACGTCGCGCTTCATGGTCGACTTGCCAGATTTGAAAGCTGCCTCGGCGGCCTGTTGTGCTCCGAGAACGATGTCGTAGATTTCGCGCTGGCGCGCCGTGAAGTGGCCATTGACCGGAAGCGTGCGCGTGATGTCGGAGGCGTACATGGAATACTCGCCAGCGGCGTCGATGACGACAACGTCGCCAGCTTTCATCACATTCGAATCGTCCGAGTAATGCAGCACTGTGGAGTAATAACCCGAACCAACGATGGGAGCGTAGGCGGGACGCTCGCAGCCGCGCTTGCCCCACTCGTATTGCATGAGAGCGGAAACTTCGCGCTCGGTGATATTAGGCTTTACCGCTTTGAAAGCTGCGAAGTGTGCCGCCACCGACGCATCGACGGCCTTGCGGATCAGAGCGACTTCTCCCGCGTCTTTTGTGGTGCGCAGGAAGTCGATCATCGGCTTCACATCCTGAAAACTCAGGAAGGAATTCACATCCTTAAGAAACTTCAGAGGCTCGGTGCTGGCGGAAATTTGATCGTGCGCAGCAACATCGGTGTAGATCACGGCCCGAGTGCCTGGGGGAAGTACTTGGATGACCTCTTCCGGAAGCTTAGCCATGTCTGCGACGTGATCAAAGCCGGTGATCTTGGGTGCCTCAGGATTCTCCGGGCCGAGCTTGGGGCCGGTCCACTTCTCCTGCGTCAGATTGCGCGGCGGAAGAAAAAGAATTTCAGTGTAGGGACGGGCAGGCCAGTTATCGGCTTTGCCTTCTGCGGCGGTGGCAATCAGCAATGCAGAGCCGGGCTCGGTCAAGCCGGAGAGATAGTAAAAATTATCCTCCTGGCGAAAACCATAGAGATCATTCGGACCTTCGCTCTCCATGGGTGCGAACAGAACGATCACGCCTCCAACTTTCTTCGCCAGCGCCTCGCGGCGGGCGTGGTAATCGGAGTTAGGTTGACGGTCGAGCGCGAGACTCACTGTACTCGCGAGCAGGAGAATAGAACTTACAGCGAGATTCGACAGAAAAATAGTAAACTGCGGCTTGCGCATCCTAATCCGTCCTTTGTTTCCGAGTCAGTTGCTCTGAAGAATTCTGGTGCAGTTGTAGTGTCGATGTTCGGGTTCGTTGCCGCATAGTTCGTCCCTTAGCTTCGAGACTGAACACCCAAGCGTCACCAGAGCATCTGGATAAGGCTGAGTAAATCCTTGCTCGGAGACGGGCTCAAAATCCGCCACGGTAAATTGCTGGATAGCGCCACTGTGTTGAATCTTAAGATCCCATTCCATCCAGGAATCGGTGACCGTATGTGTGAGTTCGTATCGTTTCTTTACCTTAAGTAATTCAGGCTGATCGAGCAGCGCTTTGAGTCTTTCAAATTCCCCTGGTGTTAGAACCTTCTTCTTGGCGAAGTCGGGCTCTTCTCCTGTGTAGCTCAGTGGGTGACACTCTACAGTGCGGTCGGAGAAGACTCTCAAGTATACAGAGGGAATCTTTTTTCCGACGGTGAAATGCCTGTTTATGACTTCGAGGATCACTTGCCCAGACGAATCATCAGGCGATTCGATGGTCTTTTGACCGCGAACCTCGCACAGAAGGACGCCAACTCCAAGTAGCGTGAGGAAAGCGCCGGACAGAGTCCGCGCCCAGAGGAAAGGAGCTATTCCCATAATCTACCCAAACAAGAGATTATCCTTTACTTCGGCGCGCTGGTCGCGCTTTGTTTCGCCTGCAGGAAAGAATCAACGTTGCTCTTATCGATGAGGGCAGAACCAGTATCCACGAATGAGGGGATCGGCGCAAAGCTGTCCTTCGACCAGTCAGTGTCGAGCGCGGGCGGTTTGTGATGATACAAGTTGTCAAGCATCTGCATGCCGACGAACGCCATCGTGTAAGGCTTCTGAGCGATAGTAGCTGCGATGCCGCCTTTTTGAATCCACTCCAGCGTTTCAGGATCAGTGTCCATCGCCATTACCACTTTTCCGGTAACGTGATAGCTGTTGAGCACCCCCGCAACTTCCTTCCCGGATTGCGCCTCGAGACAGACGAAGGCATCGACCTGATCTTTCTCCTTGCCGATGATTTGGGTGGTGGTGTCGAAGGCGATGCGGGGATCGCCCTGGATATCGACCACGCGGGCGATCTTGATACTGGGGGTGCGCTCAAGCGCATCGCGATAGCCGTGGAGACGGTCCTGCATGTTGTGCTGGTCGGGCATGGTGAATACGACGACGTTGCCTTTGCCCTTCAATTCCTGTGCCAGACGTTGGCCGCCGGTCAGTCCGACCTGATAGTTATTGGTGCCGATGAAGAAAAGCCGCTTGCTGGCGGGAGCGTCAGAGTCCATCGTGATCACGGGAATTCCGGCGGCGATAGCTTTGTCGATGCTGTCTTTGAGTAAAACCGGATCGGTGACACCAAGTAAAATTCCAGTCGCTTTTTGCTGCACAGCCTGATCGAGCGCGTCGCGTTCGGCCTTGGCGTCGTAACTGTTTGGTCCCAGGAAATCGGTGCGCACCTTAAATTCCTTGCCAGCCTTGGCGAAGCCGGCGCCTGCCGCCTGCCAGTAAGGAACTTGCAGATTGGCCGCCACGAATACGAAATACTCGTTGGAATCATGTGCGCCACAGCTGAGTAGGGAAACAACCAGGAATGCCAGGGCAAGAAGAGAATACAGCCTGCGAAAGCGGAGCATCGGATTCTCCTTCGAACCGCGCAGTTACTTTGCCGCGAAGTTCAACTGGCGTGCCGGGCCCGATGAGAAAGTTTTGGCGACTGGATTGTAACCGAGCAACGCAACGAAAGAAAGCATCAGCGCGATGCTTTATCGAGCAGAGCTGAAATCACGCTCTCTTCCACTTCACCTGAGGAGTTGTAGAGGACCGTTCCCGATGCATCCAGGACGACGACGTGAGGGATGTAACCTCTGTAATACTTTCGCTTCAGTTCTTGCTGAGCAGGCGACAGATCACGATCGAGGTCGACGATAGCAAACTGCACCCTGCCTTTGTATTGTTCGTACAGACTCACGGTGCGGCGTGCCTGGCGCTTTGAGTTGTAACACCCCTCCCCATACAGAATGACGTAAGCTGGCTTGCCGGCGGCGACGCCATCCTCCATGTGGTCGCCAGTGATGAGCGGACCGTCCTGGCTATCGCTGGTGTAATCGAGTCTGGAGTTAAGACGCAGGTTTTCACCCGCGAAGACAGGAAGCACCGTAATTAACGCAATCGCGGCAGCGGCAAGCATCTTCATCAGATCGACCTCTGGACAAGAAGATCAAGTCCGCTCGATAAGATGGATGACGCGGCAAGAAGTTACAAAGCCCCGCTTTGCCAGCCTTTCACACACCCACAGGGAATGGCTTGGTATGAGATTCCGCGCTGAGCGCGACGCCCGAGAATCGCCCCTGCAGTAGAGACATCAACCCAGTGCACCAGTAGCCCACCACGAACAACAGAAGAAAGGGAATCGTCACGTAGTTTTCGTTTTGGACCGCGTAGTAAACGGTGAGAGCGAAGTAGGTCCCGATCAGCAGTTCAAGCCATGGAACCCACCCTAGGCGCTTGCGGTATTTGGTGGCGCCGACTTTGTCTTTCTTCGACACCACGTGATACTTTGGCGTGCGCGCGAAGGCGCTCTCCTTGCCGATGAGAGCTTCGATCACAGCCTTAGTGTTGGTGATGGTCAATCCTATGCCGAGCGCCATCAGGAACGGCAGATACAGCAGGGCGCGGGGCCAACTCTTAGGAAACAGTTCGCGTTGCGATACCAGATAGAAGCTCGAGATCGAAAACGTGGAGGCCATGAAGAGCGGCAGGTCGATGAAGAGCATCTGAAACCATCCCTGATAAAAGCGGATGATCATCGCCGGCAACATCAGGACCGAGAGCACGATCATCAGCGGATAGCTGAGGTTCGCAGTCAAGTGATACCAGGCCTCGATCTTGGTATGCAGAGGAGCATCGCTGCGCAGTACGCGCGGCAGGATTTTTTTCCCCGTCTGGATTAGTCCCTTGGCCCAGCGCGCCTGCTGAGTTTTGAATGCGGTCATTTCCACGGGCAATTCTGCCGGGCATTCAACATCCTGAAGATAGATGAACTTCCAACCTTTGAGCTGGGCGCGGTAGGAAAGGTCGGTATCTTCGGTGAGCGTATCGTGCTGCCAGCCGCCGGCGTCGTCGATTGCCTGTCGCCGCCACACTCCGGCGGTGCCGTTGAAGTTAAAGAAAACGCCGCTGCGGGCACGTCCGGAGTGCTCCAGCACGAAGTGACCGTCGAGCAGGATGGCTTCGACCTGCGTTAGAAAAGAATAATTGCGATTGATGTGAGTCCAGCGCGTCTGAACCATCCCGATCTTCGAATTTGTGAAGTGATGGATGGTGCGCAGAAGGAAATCTTCCGGCGGAGTGAAGTCTGCATCGAAGATGGCGACGAATTCGCCTTTCGCCGTTTTCAGGCCCTCGGCCAGCGCCCCTGCCTTGAAGCCTTCGCGGTTGGTGCGGTGATGGTAGCTGATGGGGTTGCCCAACGCGGCGTAGCGCCCGACCAGATTGCGCGCGACCTCGACGGTTTCGTCGGTGGAATCGTCGAGCACCTGAATATCAAGTTTCTCTTTCGGATATTTCAGCTTGCAGATAGATTCCAGCAGTCGCTCGACCACGTACTGCTCGTTGAAAATTGGCAGTTGTACGGTCACGCGAGGCATTTCTTCGAAGAGCGCTGCGGGTTCCGTGGTGCGGTTTTTCTTGTGCTTATAATAAAGGTAAACCAGAATGTAGCGGTGCATTCCGTATCCGGCCAGCAGGATAAGGACGATGAAGTAGGGAACCAGAAGAGCGCGATCAAATCCGTCGGTATGGTACAACCCCTGAAATGTCTTATCCAAGAGATGTTGGCGGAGATACTGCCCGATGCCTTTGGGTGCAGCCAAGGCCGCCATTTTCGTCGACAGGATGAGATCAGAAGCCAGCAAGCGGGTAGGCTGAAAACTTCTATTCTACCGGATTATCGCGGCACGGAGTTGGTCCATCTTGGAGCATCTCCACGGAAGAAACGACCGCCCTTGGGGAACGGTCGCGAAGAGTAGCACTTGATCGTTCCCGCATTGATCGTTGTTGTACTTGATCTGTTTCTAGTTGATTTAGACGCCTTGCAGTGATGGGTCGACGCACTCCTGAGTTTTTTCCAAGAGAATTTCCAGATCCAGAGCAAAATTCTTGCGGGCCTGAGCTTGCAACCGCCATTGATCCTGCACCGGCGCGCACACATCCGGAATCAGATTTTCAAACAACTCCGTGGCTCGCGTGAAGTATGCAAGATCCTTCTTAAGCAGGCGGAGAAATTCTGCGTCAGTAACGGCGGACATAAGCACCTCCGAGTACAAACACTTAGCCATGCAATTCTCATGCCACGTCGTCCGGCAGTACTCGAAGCGAGCAAAGTAGCTTATTTTTCAGAATGGTAGTGGACGTTGCTGATGGCGGCGATACCCACAACGCGCATCTATGGGATAGAGGCGCATGTAAATATTTCGAAAACTCCCATGGTGGCGATCGCTCGGCGGGAAGTGCTAATGGCGAATGGCCCAGGCGAGGCCGTCGGGATTTTGACCGGCTTCAACATGGCCTACCACTTCCATCGTATGCATATCGATAATCGCAACATAACTGTCAGCAGTGCATGCCACAAATGCGCGCGCGCCATCGGGTTGCATCTGGATGCCGGCTGCGCCGTGTCCGACTGGGATTCGCCTAATCGGTTTTCTAGTTGCGGTATCGATGACGGTTAGGTCTGGACCGCGCAGAGTCGAGATCAGCGCAAACCTTCCGTCGGGTGTAAACTTCAGCCGGTTGGCGCTGTTTACATCAGCCGCCAGCGTTTGCGTCACTTGCTTGCTCGCGATGTCGATGATCGAGATGGTGCCGTCTCCGGCATTGGCCACCCAAATTTGCTTGCCATCGGGAGAAATATCAAATCCTTCTGAGCCGTTACCAACACGAATTACCGTTTCATTCCAATCGGGGTTGGCAGATCCTGGTGGAGCGCCCGGGGCGGGCCGGGCGCCTATAGTTCTCTCAATAATGCTCACAGTCCCGGAGCTGACATTCGTCGTGATGATCAGTTGCATATCCGGCGAGACGTAAATCATGTGGGTTCTGCTTTGGCCGGTGCCCAGGATCCAATCGACGCTCTTGCTCGCCGGATCGTAGCTGCCAATCGCCTTGGCGGCTTCAGCTGTGAACCACACTTTTCCGCCAACGAAGGCCAGTCCATGCGGACCTCTCAGCGGTCCAAGATCGATGGAAGGCAATGTCTTCTGTGCGATCAGATCCACAACCGCCAGGGTGTTGTACGCCCCGGATCCGTAATTCGATACATAGGCGACCTTGCCGTCAGTGGATGCGATGACTTCGTGAGGATCCTTACCGACTGGCATTTTCGCGATTACTCTTAGGCTGGAAGGATCCACAATAGCCAGCGTGTTGTCGTGCTTGGACAGTACCAGCAATGCAGCGGATGGAGTGTCTTCGGCTGAAACAAAGCTAGCGCTGATTATGCCGGAGAGAAGTAGCAGGGAAGTAAGTGCAGGCTTCATAATTTCGAAGCATACGCCATCACGGTCGAAGTTGGCGCAGGCTAAGGCTGATCCTCCAATGCAGGAATGATCTTAAGCTGCACACTCACCCGGAGTCCTTCGCTCACATGCAGCGGTTTACCCAGGCCTTCGTAGGCTTTGAGGAATTCGGGATCGTAGTAGGCCTCGCCGTCAACGCTTTCCCAGGCAAACAACGTGTAATCGCCCGGAGGCAAGCCGCGCAGGATGAAGTGTCCACTCTGATCGCTGAGCGCTTGGCGAAAGCGTTCGGGATGATTGCGGAAGCGGGCTTCAGGTATGGCGACGACGAGCACATCGGCGACGGGTTCATCCTTCTGATTGGTTGCCACGCCGTCGGCCACGGCTGCGTTGGCGCTTGCTAAAACATCGAGCGTGGTGACGCCACCGCCTACGCTGAAACCTGAGTCGGCCAAATCGCGGCCGCCTGCGGTCACGGATTTTAGAAAAAAATTCGGCAGCGAACTGGCGGAAATTTGAACGGAATAATGTCCTGGCGACACGTTCTTCCACTCAAAGCTGCCATCGGCATTCACGTGAGCCAGTGTGGGAAAGCCTTCTCCCAGTGTGATGGTGCCGACGGCATCGTCATCATCCTCGGCAGAGTGCAGCAGAAGAAACATCTGACTGGGGTCAGGTCTCGCGCCGCCGCTGACTTCCATCCGAAGGCGCCCGTGAATGGACCCGCCGGCTTGGGGAGCGAGCCGCACGCCTTCCACGTTGGCGGAGGTCAGTTGCAGTGCCTGGCGCGCCATCATTGGCACTGCGACGTTGTCTACTGTGGCGAAAATCGTATACGCTCCCGGAGAAACGTCGCGAATCTCGAAGCTGCCGTCTTTGTGCATCTCGGCGCCGTTCAGCACGAGATTGAAGTCTCTGGACTGCAACATGATCGCGGCTGTAGAACCCGGCGGCAGATTCACCACGGCGCCGCGGATGGTTAAGCTTGGACTTGGCGTCAGCGAGAAATTTGCCGGAAACTCATCACCGGCATGCAACTGGATCGAGGATGCCTGTCCGCGATCTCTGGTACCGGGATAATAAGTTGTCTGGTAAGCGGCAGGTGCGGGCTTGTCCGAAGGTGATGCGCTGTGCGGTGCGTTGCCGTTGGTTTCGATCAGACTTCTGAAGTCGGGCGGCGGAGTTACGGAAACAAAATAGGCTCCGGCGGCGAGGCCGGCGATGCGGTATTGGCCAAGGTCATTGGTGCGATCGGCTCCGGCCTGCTCCCAGTGGCTGCGTCCGGCGACGAAAGTTTGGCGGAGGATGGCAACTTGCGCCTCGGGCATGGGATCGCCATCTTCGTCGGTGACCCGGCCTTCGACTACCGCTGCGGCTTGCAGACGGATGACGAGATCTTTCAACTCCTGGCCCGCGCTCAGGGTGAGCACGCGGCCTTCGGTGCGGCGGTGTTGCCTGCTGATTTCCTGAAAGCCGGTGCGCTCTACGAACAGGCTATAGCGTCCCGGGACGATGTTTTCAATGCGGAAGCTTCCATCCGGACCGGTAAGCGCGGTGTAGTTTCCTCCCTCGTTCTGGCTCTCGGCGATCAGCTCGATGAGCGCTTTCTTCAGCGGTTCGCTGCCGGGATCTTTGGTGACGGTGCCGGAGATAATGGCTAGCGTCGCAGGTGTCGCCGGCTGGGTTTGGGCCGCCAGCGCAACGACCGCCAGCAGGACGGTGAGCGGACATGCGTGAGCGAGCTTCATCGGTCGAGATCTTCGCTTCGGTTAGGAAGTCTGGGAGTTCGTTTCACGTTGACCGTGAGGATCGATCAAGGTATGGAACTTCTCCATTTTAACCGCAGTCTGCTGTTTCGCCTTCGGGAAAATGCTAGTTACTTTCGTATCGCTAGCGGATGACGTGGATTTTCGTGTCCATTTTTTAGATTCTTTCATGACTTCTCGGCCAGGCAGGTTCGGTCTCCCAGGGAGAGGCCGAGGTTGCGGGCGCTGGTGACCAGATCGCCAGCTATTTCTGACTTGTTGCTCGTCAAATGACGAAGCTTCTCGAACGGGGAGCCAGCCACGGCTGACCAGCTTGGTGTGTACTTCGGCGAGATTCACGGCGCTGGCGACGGTGCGGGACAGGAGGATGGGAGTCAGCTTATCGGCTCCGGGCTCACCGTTGATCACGGCCAGGATGGCGGAGGCGTCGAGATAGTGCTGCAGCGGCTGAAGCCGGATTCCTTTTAGGTGGCTTGCGGCACGACTGAAGTAGTGCCCGTCCCGAGCGCGAAGAATACAGACAGGGTGGATACCCGACGGAGTCAAGAAACAAGGTCAACATCAAAGACAACGGATAGGAGTGTCCGTTCCACACGAGCGTCGCTTCGCGGGCACCGAGGCGTTCCCACATGTACTGTGCCTCGTCTGATTAGTTCAGGAAGTACTGCCGATACAGCGTATCCCTCTGCGCCGGCCGGAATCCGGCGTCGCGGATGATGCGGCGGAGTTCTTCTTCGGTGGTGCAGTTGGTCACGCCTGCGGCTCTGACGACATTTTCTTCCAGCATCACCGAGCCAACGTCGTTGCCGCCGAAGCGAAGTCCCATCTGGCAGACTTTCAGGCCCTGCGTGACCCAGCTGGATTGCACATTCAAGAAGTTCGATAGATACAGGCGCGAGATGGCCAGCGTCTTCAGATACTCCACGGCGGTGGCTTCGTCCCAGTGTCGGCCGCCGAGGGCGGTGTTTTGCGGCTGGAAGCTCCACGGGATGAATGCGGTAAAGCCGCCGGTTTCTTCCTGAAGGTCGTAGAGTTGCTGGAAGTGGTTGACGCGATTTTCGTAATTCTCACCGACGCCGAACATCATGGTCGCGGTGGTGCGCATGCCGAGCTGGTGGGCGGTGCGGTGGACGTTGATCCAGTCGTTGGTCAGGCACTTCAGGCGCGCGATTTTATAGCGGACTTCGTCGTCGAGAATTTCGGCGCCGCCGCCGGGAATGGAATCGAGACCGGCATCGCGCAGACGGAGGATTGTGTCGCGAATGCTGAGGCTGCTGTACTCGGCGATGGCGATGATTTCGGATGCGGAGTAGCAGTGCAGGTGGACCTTTGGAAAACGCTCTTTGATGCCGCGCAGCATTTTTTCGTGCCAATCAATTTTGAGGTCGGGATGCAGGCCGCCCTGCATGAGAACGCCGGTGCCACCTAGTTCGACGGTCTCGCGGATTTTGTCGTAGATGGTATCGAACTCAAGGATGTATCCCTCTTTTGCCGCGGGGCCTTTCAGCGGGCGATAAAAGGCGCAGAAGGTGCAATATTCCGTGCAGAAGTTGGTGTAATTAATGTTGCGGTCGATGATGTAGGTGACGGTGCCTTCGGGATGAAGCTTGCGGCGGACAGCGTCGGCTTCCATGCCGATGCCGATCAGGTCATCGGAGTGAAACAGGTCCAGGGCTTCTTGTTTGGTGAGGGACATGTGCAATTCGATTCTAACGGAGGAAGGTGGGCGGGGCCAAGTTCGGGGGACATCAGGGTTAGCAGGGCCTTTTCTGAGGTATCTCAGCGGATAAATCCGCCTGTCCAGAATGCCTCAATCGCAGCGATGAAAGCAGCTGCGTCACCCGAAACACACTGGCTTATTTCTTCATCCTGAGATATTGGACGAGGGACAAGATTGCACCGACTACCGCCAGGCCGATCAGAATTGCCAGGGCAGGCTTATAGTAGTGCGAAAAGAAACGCAGAATGTGGGTGCCGTAGTGAAAACCGAGGAAGGCGGCGATGGAGTAGCGAACACCGCGGCCTAAGGTTAGGGCTCCCAGAAATCTCAAGCGCGGATACTGCATCGCTCCCGCAGCCAGCAAGAACGGCACAAAAGGGAACGGAGGCGGAAGTAAAGCTGGAATTGCAACCGCACCGAATCCCCACTTTGAAAACGTTAGCGAAACCTTCGCCGCGCGTCGTCTCGAAAGCTTGCGTTCCATGGCCTCCTTGCCGCCTTTGCGCGCGAGGGCGTAAGTAATGTAGCCGCCGATGACGGCGCCCAGCGTGGCCATGGCGGTGTAGTAGGGCCAGGGATGAAGATGGCGGGCGGCCAGCCAGATGGTGAGGACGTCCATGCTGCCGGTAAGCGGGATGACGGAATTGTCGGCGATGCCTAGCAGGACCAGTCCGGGGCCACCCATACGGCGCAGGCGTTGCCAAACGGTCAGCGCCAACAAGGGATGAAGATGGAGAAGCATTCCGGTTGTAGGAGTGTACAGGGTGCGCTCGGAATTAGGCCATACAGGCTTTGGCGTCGTTGAGAAAATCTATTCCGGGCGCGGGTGGCGAGGCTCCGATTTCAGTGGAGTAGCGATAGAAGAGTTGCAGGCCTTCGAGGCAGGGCGCGTCCAAGTGGTAATAAATACTTTCAGTGAGGTAGGAACGGACGTCGGATTCTTTGAGGGCGAGGCGAGGCGCCCACTCGGTCGTGATCTGGTTGAGGCTGGCAGGTTCGAGGCCGTGGTCGCGGGAGCGCTGAAAGATTGCCGCCAAGTCCTGGGACGGCGCCTCTGACAATGCCTTGTGGCGAACTGCCCAGAAGGCGAAGACGAAGGGCTTGCCGGTGTGGCGAATCCATTCTTCGGCGAGATCGAGCGTGAAATACCGGGAGCGGTCGATCTGGAGGGCGGGGTCGCCAATTACCAATCCGGCGTCGTGGTCGGCGAGCATGGTGTCGATATCCGGGGACATTGGAGCAAATGTTCGGCCGCCGCCCAGCCATTTCTCGAACAAGATTTTTATCAGTGCGACCGAGGTCATCGAAGAAGTATCGAGCGCAACGGTTTGAATATTGTCGAGAGGCACTTTGCTGACGAGGAGGATGGAACGCACGGGCTGGCGCGAGGCGATCGCGACTCCGGGCAACACTCTCAGGCCCGGAATTTGCGCGTAGGCGGCTGCGGGGATGATTCCGATGTCGGCGGTCCCGGCCGCCAGGGAGCGAGCGCAGGCGGAGGGCAGAGTGTAGGAAATATCGAAGTCGCAGCCGGCGTTGCCATGTTCGAAATCCCACATCAGGGGAGCTGTGTTGAGGTAGGAAATCGCCGAGATGCGCAAACGTCTCATTCCTGTTTTGATTTTAGCAGACACTTTTAAACCGCACTTTGTGACGTCTTCCCTTGACGGCGTATTCCGCGAATCACTACAGTCCGCGCAGTCCAGCAGAAAATCAGTTGGGCGACTGGAGCATGACCTTGCCAAATGCCGTGGCCGCGCCCGGAACGCACCTACTGGAGTGGCTCGCTCTCTCCCTGACTTCCGGCCTGGGACCGACGAAGGCGCGGAAATTGGTCGAACATTTTGGGAGCGCCGAAGCAGTGTTCCACGCGTCGCTCACTGAACTTGAAGGCACGGGGATCAAGGCGGTTTCGGCGCAATCGATTGCCACCGGGAAATCGGCGGAGCTGGCGCGGGAAGAAATCGCGCGAGCCGCCGCCGCGGCAGTAACCGTGCTCTCGCCTGAAGATTCCTGCTATCCCACCCGGCTGAAAGAAATTTACGATCCACCCGTGGTGTTGTATGTGCGGGGTAATCCTGACGTGTTAATGCAGCCAGGCATTGCGATGGTGGGCACTCGGCACCCCACACCGTATGGATCGGGGATGGCGGAGCGGCTGGCATGTGATCTGGCTGCGCAGGGGTTGGTGATTATCAGCGGAATGGCGCGGGGTGTGGACACGGCCAGCCATCGCGGGGCGATCACGGCTAAAGGCAAGACCGTCGCGGTGTTTGGCACCGGCGTGGATGTGATTTATCCGAAAGAGAATTCGCGTTTGTCGGAGCAGATTCTCGCGCTTGGGGGAGCTCTCATTTCCGAATTCTGCATGGGAGCATTCGCTGCGCCGCAGAACTTTCCCATCCGCAACCGGATTTTGAGCGGTATGTCGGTGGGAGTGTTGGTGGTGGAGGCCGCGGAATATTCTGGAACTCGCATCACAGCGCGCTGTGCCCTGGAGCAGAACCGCGACGTGTTCGCCGTGCCCGGCAATGTAACAAACAAAAATTCCTGGGGGCCGAACACACTGATTAAACAGGGAGCGAAGCTGGTTGCCACCTGGGAAGACGTGTGGGAGGATCTACCGGGAGAAGTAAAGCTTGCCTTGACTCCTCTGGGGCCTCCTGAATCCGGGAGCGCAACTTCCGCATCTCTATTTCCGAACGAAGGGCTCCCTCCGCACGAGAAACGAATTCTGAGCCTTCTAAAGGCCGACGAGGCCAAGCACATCGATGAACTGGTGGAGCGTCTGGAAAACGAAATGTCGTCCTCGGAGATCTTCGCCGCCCTTTTCGAACTGGAGCTGACCGGCAAAATAAGGCAGATGCCGGGAAAGAATTTTGTGAAGAGCTTTTGAGGAAGGCAGACAACCGCCAGCTTTCAGCTGTCATCTTGCCCGGGGGCGAGGGATGCGGTAATGCGGAGCTTTAGAAAATTCAAAAGTTTGGAAATTGAGTATCACCCAGCTGCTGGCACATGATCTCAAGTTGCTCCACGAACTGGATTATGATCCGCTTTCGAGCGAAACCGTGGAGGTAAAACGAATGCCGGTATCTTTGATGAAAACGCTGAGAGCTGAGAGCTAATCGCTGACAGCGGTTTGCAGGTAACTTGTTGTCTTCGTCCCATTCGTGCTAGCTTCGAAACAATTCTTAAGGAACTGAGGAACCATTGGTAAAAAGTTTAGTCATTGTCGAATCGCCAGCCAAGGCGAAGACCATCCAGAAATATTTGGGGAAGGGATTTACGGTCGAGGCCTCATACGGCCACGTAAAAGATCTGCCCAAGAGCACTCTCGGAGTGGATACCAACGACGAGTTCGAAACGGACTACGTTGTGATCCCCGGGAAAGAAAAAGTGCTGGCCAAATTGAAGAAGCTGGCAGGGCCGATGGATGCGATTTATCTGGCGCCTGACCCGGACCGCGAAGGTGAAGCTATTGCTGCGCATCTTGCCTTTGAATTGGACAGCAACGGCCATGCGAAGAAAGGCAAGAAGAAGAAAAAAGAAGAGCCAGGCGCTGTTCCACGGATTCAACGCGTCACGTTCAATGAAATTACGAAGCGGGCGGTGCAGGCGGCTTTCGAGCATCCGCGGGCGATTGATCAGAACCTTGTAGATGCACAGCAGGCGCGTCGTGTCCTCGACCGGCTAGTGGGATATCAGGTATCGCCGCTGTTGTGGGATAAAGTTCGTCGTGGTCTTTCTGCTGGGCGCGTTCAGACCGTCGCGCTGCGGCTTATCGTCGAGCGCGAACGCGAGATCAAGGCCTTCGAGAAGAAGGAATATTGGACGATCGATGCGCATCTTGCAGGCAGCAAGCCGCCCGCTTTCGATGCTCGCTTCCTGGGTAAGGGCGAAGAGAAGATCGAGGTCACAAACGGCGAGGATGCGGAAAAGATCCGGGTTGCGCTTGAGGAAGCGAACTGGATTGTCCGTTCGGTGGATAAGAAAGAACGTCGCCGTAATGCGGCGCCTCCGTTTACCACCAGCAAGCTGCAGCAGGATTCTTCGCGCAAGCTGCGCTTTAGCGTGAAGCGCACGATGATGATTGCGCAACGGCTGTATGAAGGCGTGGAACTGGGCGAAGAAGGCCAGGTTGGTCTGATTACCTACATGCGAACCGATTCGACCCGGGTTGCGCCGGAGGCAATTCAAGAAGTGCGCGAGTACGTGGGCAAGGAATACGGTGCTGCCTATCTGCCCGAAACTCCGAATGCATATAAGGAGAAGAAAGAAGCGCAGGCGGCGCACGAAGCGATTCGTCCGACCTCGGCGATGCGCCATCCGGATCAGGTGAAGCAGTATTTAAAAGAAGATGAGTTCAAAGTTTACAAGCTGATCTGGCAGCGTTTTGTGGCGTCGCAGATCATGCCTGCGGTGTTCGACCAGACCACGGTTGATATTGATGCGAAAGCGAAATCGGGAGATGTTTACTGGTTCCGCGTGACCGGATCGGTGTTGAAGTTTGACGGGTTCCTGCGAGTCTACGAAGAGTCGAAAGAAGGCAAGGACGAAGAAGACGAAGAGCTGAAGCACAAACTACCTGCGCTGGAAGCGGGACAGAAGCTTACGCTCAAGGAATTGAAGCCGGAGCAGCATTTCACCGAGCCACCACCGCGCTACAACGAAGCATCACTGGTGAAAGAGCTGGAGGAGCGCGGCATTGGGCGTCCGTCAACCTATTCGGCGATTCTGTCGACAATTCAGGAGCGGCAGTATGTGCAGAAGGTGGGAGGAAAGTTTAACCCGACGGAGATTGGATTGGTGGTTACGGATCTGCTGGTGGAAAACTTCCGCGACATTTTCGACGTGGCCTATACCGCGCGGCTGGAAGAAGAACTCGACGAGATCGAAGAAGGCAAAGAGAAGTGGACGGACACGCTTGCCGAGTTCTACAAGAAGTTCACGAAAGATCTGAAGTATGCCGAAAAGCATATGGAGAACATCAAGCGGATGGAAAAGCCCACGGACGAGAAGTGCGAGAACTGTGGCGCGCCGCTGGTGATTAAGTGGGGCAAGCACGGATCGTTTTACGCGTGCAGCACCTATGACAAGGAAGATCCGAACACTTGCAAGTTTACGAAAGAAAATCCGATCAATCTGCCTGATCTCGATTCGGCTGATGTGCAGGAGACGACGCAGGAAGAATATTGCGAGAACTGCGGACGGGTGATGGTGCTGAAGCGCGGGCGCTTTGGTCAATTCATGGCGTGCACGGGCTATCCCGATTGCAAGACTACGAGACGATTGGATCAGGGGAAGAAGGTTCCCGACATCCCGCTGGATGAGCTGTGCCCGAAGTGCGGGCGGAATATGATGATCCGCCACGGACGGTTTGGCGAGTTTACGGCGTGCAGCGGGTATCCCGAATGCAAGTATGTGAAGCAGAATTTTATTGGGGTGAAGTGTCCCGAGTGCAAAGACGGCGAATTGGTGGAGAAGCGTGCTCGCAAGGGCAACACGTTCTACGGATGCGGAAATTATCCAAAGTGCAAGTTCACTTCCGCTCATAAGCCGATTCCTGAAAAGTGTCCGAGTTGCGGTAGTGAATATCTGGTCGAGAAGTTTTTGAAGGCTGGGCCGGTGATCGCTTGCCCGAACAAAGAGTGCGATTACGAGCGCGCGGCGCCATCGCCGGAAGCGGCGGCTACCAGCGCCTAACCTGCTCTCCACGGCGGACTAGCGTAGTCTCTTCTTTGTCACCAGGGCGAGTCGTTCTATTCCGCTGGTCCGAAGTAAATAGAGGAGAGTGCTGAGATGGCTAAGAAACCTACGACTGCCGATGCGCAACTGATTCTTCAACTTTACGACCTGCGCCGCGAGGCGGAAATGCGCAAGGCGCGCAGCTGGTGGTTCACGGAGTTCTGGCCGCGGAACGCCGACGATTTCATGAAGGTCGCGTTCACTCCGGGCTCGACCGAGAATAACTGGTTGCGCCAGGTGAGCGGCTACTGGAGCATGGCTGCGTCGTTCGTGGAGCAAGGAGCATTGAATGCGGATTTGTTCCTGCAGCCTGCGGTGAGCGGAGAAATGTTCATCGTGTTTGCGAAGGTGCATCCTTTTCTTAAGGAATTACGGGAAAAAGCCGGCGACCCGCACATGTTCGGAACGATCGAAAAGGTGATCATGAGTTCCAAGTTCGGTCGGGAACGGCTTACGTTCATGCTCAAGCGAGTCGAGATGATGAGGGAGAAGCTGGCTCCGGCGAAGGCGAGCTAAGAGTTTACATCTGGTTCTCCGGTTTCCCGCGGAGTGCTGCGGCGACGGTTCGGTTTCGACGCCCGTCGATCTGTTATTCTAATCGGCTGTGCGGATGATCTGGTGGTTCCTGATCCTGGGTGTGAGTACGCTGGTAGTGGTGTGCGTTGCGATCGCGCTGTACATGCGGTTGCGCCGGCACCTGCTGGCGGCACATGCCGCGCAGGAAGGAGCTGCCAGCGAAGTGGAACGCGAACGTCAATCCGGCAATGTTGAGCATTGATGCATCGCCCCGACGATTTGGAGAATCTCCCATGACAAAACCTGCGATGCAGACTCTAAGCAGTTCGCGAGAGGGCGTACTCTTCGCTGAAGCCGCGCGGCAAGTTGCCTTGGTGGTTGGCGGCAGCCTGTTCGTGGCGCTGTGCGCGCGAATCACGATTCCTCTGCCCGGCACGCCGGTGCCGTTGACGGTTCAGAATTTCGGCGTGCTGCTGGTTGGCCTGCTGTTGGGCAGCAGGCGCGGGTTTGCGGCGCTGGCGCTTTATCTGGCGGAAGGCGCGATGGGAATGCCGGTGTTCAGTCCTACCGGGGTGGGAGGGATCGCGCAATTGCTCCACGGCGCGACGGCGGGATTTCTTCTGACTTATCCGTTGGTGGCATGGGTGGCTGGATATGCGATGGAACATGGACGCAGGAATTTTGCGCGCGCTGCGATTGGCGGATTTCTGGGCGAGGTCGTACTTTTCACTGGCGGCCTGGCGTGGCTCGCGGTGCTGACTCATTCGGTCGCGCAAGCTTTCCGGTGGGGTCTTTACTGGTTTCTGTTTGCCGAAATAATCAAGGTAATGATGGCTGCGGGAATTGCGGCGCGCTGGCAACGCTTTCGGGATGTGCGGCGGTAAGGCACGATTAAAAGAAGTCGGTGGTTGGAGTTAAAAATGACAGTAGTTTCGGCGACAGAGACGCAACAATCCGGAAGTAGCCAATCGTTACAAGTGCGCGAGATTTCTATCGCTCACAGTCCGGACTCCGACGATGCGTTCATGTTTTATGGCTTGGCGACCAGCAAGGTTCGCGTCCCGGGCCTGCGTTTCACGCATACGCTTTGCGACATTGAGACCTTGAACCAGAAGGCGCGCGAGGGCGTTTACGATGTAACCGCGATTTCGTTTCATGCTTATCCTTATATTCAGGACCTCTACGCTCTGATGTCGTGTGGGGGCAGCGTGGGCGAAGGCTACGGACCAATGATCGTCTCGCCGCGTCCGTTTACGCAGGTGGAAATTAAAGATAAGCGCATCGCGGTTCCTGGCAAGCTCACGACTGCGTATCTTGCGTTGCAGCTTTTTGCGCCGGGAATCGAGACCGAAGTTGTGCCCTTCGACCAGATTATTCCGCAGGTGCTCGAGGGCAAGTTCGAAGCGGGACTGATCATCCACGAAGGGCAGTTGACCTACGACAAAGTGGGGCTTCACCGCATCGTCGATCTCGGACGCTGGTGGCAGAAGATGACAGGCCTGCCGCTGCCGCTGGGTGGAAATGCGATTCGCCGTGCGCTTGGTCCGGAACTGAGTTCGGCCGTGACCGGCGCGTTACGCGACAGCATTCAATATGCGCTTGACCATCGCGAGGAAGCTTTGTCTTACGCCATGCAGTTTGCCCGCGAGCTCGACACGCAGACCGCCGACCGGTTCGTCGGGATGTATGTGAATGAGCGGACCCTCGACTACGGACCAGAAGGGCGCGAGGGTGTGACACGTCTACTGGATATGGGACACAAGGCAGGGATTATCGGGCCTGAGGCGCGTGTTGATTGGGTTTAGCTGCTAGCTTCTGGCTACTCGCTACTCGCTTCGGCCAAAGCCCGTTGTTGCTCGAAGGCAGCAGCTAGAAGCTTCCTCAAGGAGCATTGCACATTTGTCCGGCACGCCTGCAAAAAGCAATCAACCCCAGACTCTTCTCATCGACGCGGACGATACGCTTTGGGAAAACAATATTTACTTTGAGCGGGCGATCGCGCGTTTCATTTCGTTCCTCAATCACCACGAATTCTCCCCCGAGCAAGTGCGCGAAGTGCTTAACGATGTGGAGCGGGAATGCATCGTGAAGCATGGCTACGGGCTGCACAGTTTTGCGCATGCGCTGGTGGATACATTTGAGCGGCTCAGCGTGCTGCCGGTGACGGCGGAGTTGCATGCGCAGATCCAGAGCTTTGCTCATAGCATCTCTGACCATCCGATCGAGATTTTGCCCGAGGTTCCGCAGACTTTGCAGCACCTTTCCAGACGGCACCATCTCATCCTGATGACCAAGGGCGCGATTGTGGAGCAGACGAGAAAAATCGAGCGTTCAGGATTGAAGCATTATTTTTCAGAGACTGAGATTGTCGCCGAAAAGGATCCCGCAGCCTACCAGGCGGTGATCGAAAAATACGAACTGAGCCACGACTCGACATGGATGGTCGGCAACAGTCCGAAGTCCGACATCAATCCGGCGCTGGCCGCGGGTCTGCATGCGATTTTCGTTCCCCATGGCGATACCTGGATTCTTGAACATGAGGAAGTGAATTCGGCTACGCCGCCGCAGCGGTTGCTCATCGTGGGGCGCTTCGCGGAGCTGTGCGAGCATTTCTAGTGTTTGGGTCCGTTCGGAATCAAGCTCGTCATCCCGTTTCACTTAGTTCATATGGCACCAAACTAACCAACAGCGTGGTCTGACCACACCGACGCCCGCGTGGTACGCTCAGTCTGTTTAAGTCGATTGCTCACACAACTTGGCCGTGGAGACAAATAATTTCCGCAGGCTGTTGCGCACCGTGGAAGCTCTGTCCGAACTGGGACCGGAGCTCACGGCCGAGCGCGAATTCACCGACACGTCTCGCCGCATGCTCTCCGCTGTTATGGAAGCGGCAGGAGCGCGCGAAGGTGCGCTCTTTGTGTTCAACGAGAAGCCCACCATGCTCTCATCGGTTGCGGCCGAGGGATTCGCCATGCTTCCCGAGCCGGCCTTCATCCCTCTGCTTCCGAAACACGCTCACGCTCTCGCCGCCGCGCGTGGACCGATCCTGCTCAACGCTTCCACCTATTCCGTATTTCTGAGCTCGAATGGCAACGTCGCCCCTGAACTTTTCAAATGCATCGCTCCGCTCAAATCGGTGGGAAAGCTCGCGGGAGTGATAGCTCTGGGGCGGCGTCCGGGTGATGCGCCCTATCTGGAATCCGAGCTCGATGCCACGGAGCTGTTGTGTAGCTACATTGGACTTGCGGTACACAACCACGCGCTGACCCAGACGCTGGCCCAGCGGGTGACGGAGAATCTGCGTCTGATGGCGTCTTTGCATGGCTTCTATGACAGCGCGCTTGAGGCCTTCGCCACTGCCATCGACGTGAAGCACGTTAATATTCACGGCCACTCCCTGCGAGTGGGCCGGTACGCCGCTGCGATTGGCGAGGCCATGGGCGTGGATGCCGGGGAAGTTGCCGCACTGCGCAGCGCAGGATATTTGCACGACATCGGCAAGGTAGCGGTCGACCGCCGCCTGTTTAGCAAGGCGAGCGCACTCAACCCCGAAGAGTTTCAGGAAATGGCGGACCATACGGTGGTCGGGCATCAGATTGTCAGCAGCGTGGAATTCCCCTGGCCGAAGATTCACGAAGCGGTGCGCTGGCATCATGAGCGGAGCGATGGCTCCGGGTATCCCGACGCTTTGGCTGGTAATGACTTGCCGATGCCGGTGCGGATTATGGCTCTGGCCGATACCTTCGATGCAATGACCAGCACGCGTCCGTATCGCGAGTCACTTTCCCTGGGGAGTGCGCTGAGTGATCTAGTGCGAATGTCCCCGCAAAAATATGACCCTAATGTCGTGCAGGCACTGCTGATCCAGGTGAGGCGAGATGCCGTCGGAAGCAATCGAACACCGCTACTGGCCGATCACATGGCAGTCAATATTGCCCCTGCGGATGTAGACCAGTTGGCGGCAACTCTGCAGCACAAGGTATCCCGGGGCAAGATGTATTTGACTTAGCTGCGGCTTCTGGCTTTCGCTTCTATCCTCGTCCCAATCACCCAGCTACCGTTGGGAACGGGAGCAGCAACTTTTCCCCCTGTTCGGGTTCATAATAAGAGGGCTGTCGCCTTTTCTTGACCGGAGTCCTCATGCCTGCGGGCCGCGTGAAATTCGCAGTTCTACTTCTTTTCGCCAGCCTGGCGTGCGCGGTGTTGCCGTTGCTGGCTAAGAAGAAGGACAAGGACAAACTGCCCTCCGGCGTTAGCGATCATATTAGCGATCAACGCCGCGCGCTGCATGCTCTCAATCGCCTGACTTTCGGGCCGCGCCCCGACGACGTGCAGCGTGTGACATCGATGGGCGTCGACAAGTGGATTGATCTGCAACTGCATCCTGACAAGATCGACGATAGCGCATTGAACGTGCGGCTGGAGCCCTTTCGCACGCTGCGCATGAGCACTAAGGAGCTGGCAGAAGACTTTCCGGACGGTCAAGAGATTAATCAGGTAAAGAATGGCAAGAAGTCGATGCCATCTGATGCGGCGCTGCGAATGATTTATGAGGTACAGATCGAGCGCCAACAAGCGCGGAAAGAGCGTTTGCAGGAAGGCGTCAAGAATACGAGTGTGGCTTCGGTGAGCGCCAGTGCCGCACCGGCTGACAACTCTACTATGGCGCGCGGGCCAGTATCGGAAAAGGATGGGACGGGGGATAATTCTGCGGCCCCCAACACGATGAGTGGCACGGACATGGCCGCGGATACGAAAAGCGTTCCAGAGAGCCGCGAGACGCCGGCGGCGCCTCCGGCGAAGCTGACGCCCGAGGAAGAAGAGCAGGCGCGAAGGCGCGAGGAGCAGCTTTACGCCGATCTTGATGTGCAGCAACTGCCGAGCCTTCCGGCGGACCAGCGATTCAAGAAAATCCTAAGCATGACGCCGGTGGCGCAACTGGCGGTTGCGGATGCTCTCCGCGGTGGTAAAGGGCAGGAATTTCTGGAAGGTTTGACGCCGAAACAGAAGGAAATTTTGCTGGCGATGAATAATCCAGCGGGAGTGGTGACGGGCGAACTGGCGCAAGCGAAACTTCTGCGGGCTATCTACAGCGACCGCCAGTTGAACGAAGTGATGACCGATTTTTGGTTTAACCACTTCAACGTGTTTGTGGATAAAGGTGTTGACCGCCTGCTGGTCACCGGTTACGAGCGGGATGTAATTCGGCCACGCGCGCTGGGAAAATTCGAAGATCTGCTGGTAGCCACGGCGAAGAGTCCGGCGATGTTGTTCTACCTGGACAACTGGCTGAGTGTAGGGCCGGATTCGGCGCAGGCCCTGGGGATTCCGCCGCATCCCAATGGACCGTATGGGCGGCGTTATCCGCCGCGTCCGCGGCCTAATCAGGGGAAGCGTCCGAGTGGCCTCAACGAGAACTACGGCCGCGAGTTGCTCGAACTGCACACCCTGAGCGTGAACGGGGGCTACTCGCAGCGCGATGTCACCGAGGTGGCGAAAGTCTTTACGGGGTGGACCATCGAGAAGCCCTACCAGGGCGGCACATTCAAGTTCGAACCGCGTATGCACGAGCCGGGGCCGAAGTTTGTGCTCGGCCATCGCATCAAGCCCAAAGGTGAAGGCGAAGGCCTGGAGGTGCTTCATAAGCTGGCTACGAGTCCGCAGACGGCGCACTTTATTTCCCTGAAGCTTGCGGAACGTTTTGTTTCGGATGATCCACCGGCGGATTTGGTGGATCGCATGGCGAAGACGTTTTTGAAAAAAAAGGGCGACATTCGCGAAGTGCTGACCGTGCTGTTTTACTCGCCGGAGTTTTGGGAGGACGGAAGTTATCGCGCGAAGGTGAAGACTCCGCTGGAATTCGTGGCTTCGGCGGTGCGTGCGACTGGGGCTGAAGTGGACGATGCATTGCCGCTCATCCGACAGCTGAATAGCATGGGCATGCCACTCTACGGCGCACAGCCGCCGACCGGATATTCCATGAAAGCGGAAACCTGGGTGAGTTCTTCCGCGCTGCTTACGCGCATGAATTTTGCTTTGGCCCTGACCAGCGGAAAGATTAAGGCTGTGAGGGTGGATGTTGGTCAGCTGGCGGGAAGCAGTCCGCCAAGCCCGCCTCCAGATTCGACTTTGGCTCTGGCCACGCTGGAGAACACGCTGCTGGCGGGAGACGTATCGAAGCAGACGCATGATTCGATTGCGGCACAGATTGATGCAGGGGCAATGAACGGCGCCCCGGCAAAGCAAGATAAAGGCGGAACGAGAAAGCTCGTTGAGCCGCCTCGTCCGCCGGACGTGGGTGCGATTGCAGGTTTGCTGCTGGGCTCGCCAGAGTTTCAGAGAAGATAGTGTGGGCGTAAAGACGTTGCTTGCGAGATCCGGGCCGGCAAGGAAGACGTAGCAAGCTACGTTTCTACGGAAATTTTATGTCCATTACTCGTCGCGTATTTCTTCGTAATAGTGCACTGGCTGTGGTTGGCACGGCGGCGGTGCCGAGTTTTCTGGCGAGGGCCGCATGGGGCGCGGCTGAGCCGGGGGAGCGTACGAAGCGCCTGGTGGTGATTTTTCAGCGCGGCGCGGCGGACGGTTTGAATATTGTCGTGCCCCACGGTGCGCCGCAATATTACGCGATGCGGCCCAGCATCAACATTCCGCGCAAGGCTGTGCTCGATCTCGACGGATTTTTCGGACTGCATCCGTCGCTCGCGTCGTTTCAGCCGTTGTGGAACCGGCGTCAGTTGGCAATTGTGCACGCCGCGGGATCGCCCGACCCCAGCCGCTCTCACTTCGATGCGCAGGACTTTATGGAGGCCGGCACTCCAGGCGTGAAAGCCACCGAAGACGGATGGCTCAATCGCGCGTTGCGTAACCTGCCGCAGGCGCAGCAGAAATCGGCGTTCGAAGCTATCGCCATGGGGCCGTCCATTCCTCGAATTTTGAGTGGCCTTGAGCCGGCCATTGCGATGAACAACATCAATGATTTCTCGGTTGGAGGGCGCAATCCGAAACCTTCGCCGGTCGCCACCGCGTTCGAAGCTATGTATGACCACTCATCTGACACGGTGCTTCACGGTACTGGGGAAGAAACGTTTGATGCGGTCAAGATGCTGAAGGCGGCGGATCCGTCGAAGTACAAGCCCGCGCCGGGGGCAGACTATCCCAAGGGACGCTTCGGAGACAGCCTGCGGCAGTTGGCGCAACTGATCAAAGCGAATCTGGGAGTGCAGGTTGCGTTTGCTGATATTGGCGGATGGGACCATCACGTGAATGAAGGCTCGACTGACGGCCAGATCGCGAACGTGCTGCGCGATTTCTCGCAATCGTTGGCGGCGTTCTGGACCGATCTCGGCGATCTCGGCGAAGACACTGTCGTGGTCACCATGTCGGAATTTGGCCGCACGGCACGAGAGAATGGCAATCGCGGCACCGATCACGGCCACGCGAATGTCATGTTCGTTCTCGGCGGCCCGGTAAAAGGCGGCAAGGTTTACGGCCGCTGGCCAGGGCTGGATCAGGCGCAGCTTTATGAAGGGCGAGATCTGGCTCTCACTACGGATTTCCGGCAGGTGCTCGGCGAAGCTGTGGCGCGGCATTTGGGGAACAAGAATCTGAATGAAGTATTTCCAGGATATGAGAATCAGCCGGGAAAATTCTTGAGGTTTCTGGGATAACGCCGCCGCAGGGTCTTCACCAATGCATTGTCGGCTCTTTTCGAAACCATCTCCAGCGGGGAAAATCCACGGCTCCATGCCAGCCAGAGTGTGATCATCAGCAACACCACTGTGATGACGATATTCGGCCAGGCGTTCAAGCTCCACTGCCCACTCCACGTGAATTGCAGAGATGAAGAAAATGGCGCGAGGTAGGGAATTGGCCATTGATCACCATCAGGGCCACGGGATCCAAGCACGTCCTCAAACAAATGCAGATGGAAGCTCAGGAGTGCAAGCAGCGCTGTCTTCCATTTCTGGGCAGCGAGCGCGAATGCAATCGCAGCGATGAAAGCGGCGAACGTCACGTTATGAAGAGAGTGGTGAAAGAGAGAAAACCACAACAGGGGATGGGCCGAGTTTCGTGTAAGGAGTTCGGGAATAATGCCGAGGCCGTCGACATCGGGAACGACGCACGCAAGCGTGACCAGGGCGCGGTCTCTTCGTTGCAAGGCGAAGCAGTTTGCGAAAACCCATCCCGTGAAGAAATGAGTGACCGGACTCATGAAGTTGGGCCAGTGAGGCTGCTAGAGTTCAATCAGCACATCGCCGTTCTCAATCTTCAGCGGATATACGGCAACTTTGGCACTGGGATTCTGATCGGCCTCCCCGGTCTTTGTGTCCCACGCCCAGCCATGCCATGGGCAGACAACCTTGCCGCCTTCGATCATTCCCTGGCCTAGCGGGCCGCCGCGATGCAGGCAGACATTGTCCATGGCGCTGTAGGTGCCGTTGATGTTGGCTACGCAGATGGTTTTATCGCCGCAGGGAAATTCCCTGGCTTCGTCTGCGGGAGGAAGATCGGATTGGGCGGCGAGCTTGGTAAAGTTCGACATAATGAATTTCTAGTATTACACAAGGAAAAAATGCCGAGCTTTGCTCGGTGGACAGCGGATGGCGGCTGTCCCCACATCGGCTTGCGGCTATTTTGGCTGTGCCGTCTGTGCGATCATGACTTGGCGCTTGAAGTTCTCCAGCATGTTGGGATCGAGGCGCACTTCCGTGGGCTTTTTAGCCAGAGTCATCGTATCAATCTTGTCCTGCAGCTTGAGCAGGGCGTAGAAAAGGTTTTCAGGGCGCGGGGGGCAACCGGTGACGTACACATCCGTGGGAACGATCTTGTCTACGCCCTGCAACACCGCGTAAGTATTGAATGGTCCGCCGACTGACGAGCACGCGCCCATCGAGATCACCCATTTCGGATCGGGCATCTGGTCATAGATGCGCTTCACGACAGGCGCCATCTTTAAGGTTACGGTGCCAGCGACGATCATCAAGTCACTCTGGCGTGGGCTGGGACGGAAGACTTCTGAGCCGAAGCGCGCGATATCGAAACGCGCGGTCGACGACGCGATCATTTCGATGGCGCAGCAGGCGAGGCCGAACGTCATGGGCCAGACGGCGGATTTGCGCGCCCAGTTGAAGACGTAGTCGACCGTGCTGATCATGAAGTTCTTTTCGAATTTGTTTTGCAGCCAACCCATCAGGTGACCTCGGTTCGTGAAGGCTCTCGGAACGATTATACGTTCAAGCGCTCGGCGGATGTCGCGGAGCACCTCAGTCTAGGGATACGGTGGATGGGTGTCAATCAATTTACGAATGGGTAGTTGGCTACTTTCACTTTGTGGCGCTGAATTATTTCGCCTACAACTTCATCAAGATTCAACGTACACTTCGCACGTCCCCGGCCATGGCCGCTGGTGCAACGGATCGGCTGTAGAGCGCAGAAGATTTGGTTGCCTTCTGGGAAGCCCATGAGCAACGGAGGGCGGAAAGAGCGGCGTGAGCATGATTGATAAGGTTATCTGTGCGGCTTACGTTGTTGGCTTATGCGCGCCCATCTTACTGGGTGCGTTTATGCTCTATTCCGCTTGCTTTCGCCGGTCATGGGGGAAGGGGAAGCGCTACCCTGTCACTTGGTACATGCGCTTGTTCGCGGGCGGAATGGGATTCTTGTTGCTGTTTTATTGCATCCGCGCGCCAGCGTCTTTTTCAAAGTAGCCCTCCACCACGAATGCTCTCGAGTTGCCCGTTAGCGCTTCACTCAGCTACAAATAGAATCATCCATGGATTCAAAATTCGCCGTGGCCGCCCAGCGCACGCGCTCTCCAACTTTGCTCGTCAATGCATGGCAGCATATTCGCACATCGTATTTCTGGATAGTGGCCATCGCCCTTTTTCTGCGCGTGGGCTGGATCCTTGTCGGCCATACCTACAAGTTCAAAAGTGCGGAAGATAACTTCGGCTTCGGTTGGGAGATGGGACGCATTGGAGCAGCCATCGCGTCGGGACGCGGCTTCAGCGATGCTTTCGGCGCGCCGACCGGTCCCACCGCTTGGGAACCGCCACTGTATCCGTACCTGACTGCTGCGGTGTTTCACCTCTTCGGAATTTATTCGAGGGCGTCAGCGTTCGTGCTGCTCAGCATCAATAGTATTTTTTCCGCGCTGACTTGCATCCCGATTTTCCTGATCGCGAGGCGGATTTTTTCCGAAAAAGTTGCCGTCGGCGCGGCCTGGACCTGGGCTCTTCTGCCTTACGTTATGTTCTGGTGCACGCGCTGGGTTTGGGAGACAAGTTTTTCCGCACTGCTGTTGGCGATGATCTTCTGGCTGGCGTTGACAATGGAAGATCGAGAAGGACTGAAGCCGTGGATTGAGTTTGGCCTGCTCTGGGGGATCGCGGCGCTGAACAGCACGGTGCTGATCGCGTTCCTCCCGGCCTCGGGACTATGGGCGTGGTACCGGCGTGCAAAGCGGCGCAAGCCCTCGCAGGCGGGTATTGTTCTGGCGTCCTTAATTTTCATTGCGTGCGTTACGCCCTGGACGGTGAGGAACTATCGCACGTTCGGAAAGTTCATTTTCATCCGCGACAATTTAGGCGCGGAGCTGCGGCTCGGCAACGGCCATGGCGCCGACGGCACATGGATGCAGTATTTGCATCCGACGCAGGATCTTTACGCCATGCGCCAGTACACTTCGATGGGCGAGTTGGCATACATTGAAAATCGCAAGCGGCAGGCGGTCGACTATATCAAAGCAGATTATGGCCGATTCGCTGTGCTCTGCCTGAAACGCTTCGTCTATTTTTGGGCGGGACCGCCGCGGCTGGCGCAAATCTGGTGGCTGGCTGAGGTAAAGAATTCACTTTTTCTCGCCTCATCGGTTCTCATGTTCTGGGGACTTGGGCGCGCTCTACACCAGCGCCGACCCGGCGCCTGGCTGCTGTTTTGGTTGATTTTGTTGTATCCATTCATTTATTACGTGGTTTATCCCGGCCAGCGCTACCGCCATCCGATCGAGCCGGAGATGACGATTCTTGGAGTTTACTTGCTGACGGAAGCGGGCAATAAAGGTTCCAGCTCCAAAGGAAACGCGAGGGATCCTAACGAGCCCTGAAATTATTTTCTCTGGGGTATCTTCTCGGATAAGAGGTTCACCTGTTCCCAGCTGTATGCTTGACCAGCGGAGCTGGTGAGGCAAGAACTCTCTTTATTTCATCGCCTTAGCTCTGATCTTGCAGAGACGCGGTGGAAGTTCTGGCTGCGGCATCCCTTTCCGGCATCCAACATGAACGCGAAATCCGCCAGCGTCGGGTTGGCGAAGGCATTTCGCGGAAATTCATAAGTGCTTGGGAGAGACAAAACCTGTTATGAGAACAACACTAAGAAAGTTCAGTTGGTGGGGCGCCGTGCTCGGGTTCGCACTCGCCACCGTCGTAATACAAAAGCCAGCATCCGCGCAAGATCAGGATCAGGACGATCCTCCGAGTCGCGTCGCGCGCCTCGGCTACCTGGAAGGTTCCGTTTCCTTTCAACCCGCCGGAGAAGACGATTGGGTGGGAGCCGTGCCCAACCGCCCCATGAGCACCGGCGACAAACTCTGGGCCGACAAGGATTCGCGCGCCGAAGTGCAATTTGGATCCGCTGTGATCCGGCTCGCGCCCAACACGGGATTCTCCTTTCTCAATCTGGACGACAATACTGCACAGATTCAGCTGACCTCCGGTTCACTCAGCATCACGGTGAGAAGACTGGAAGACAATGACGATGTCGAAATCGATACGCCAAATCTGGCGTTCACGGTCTCGCAGCCGGGGCACTATCGCCTCGACGCCAGCGAAGATGGCAGCAACACCGTAGTGACCATCCGCGAAGGTGAGGGTCAGGCTACGGGCAACGGCCAGACCTATACCTTGCACGGAGGGCAGTCCGGCACGTTCAGCGGCACTGATTCGCTCAACGCCGATGTGGAGCAGATCGGCGGTCCCGATCAATTTGACAGCTGGTCCGAAACCCGCGATCACCGCCACGACTACTCGCGATCCGCGCAATACCTGTCGCACGATGTAGTCGGCTACGACGATCTCGATGACAACGGCGATTGGCGTGACGATCCCAACTACGGACACGTCTGGTTCCCCAACCGCGTGGATGCCGGATGGGCTCCTTACCATGAAGGACACTGGGATTGGATCTCCCCCTGGGGATGGACGTGGGTGGATGATTCCTCATGGGGCTATGCCCCATTCCATTACGGCCGCTGGGTGACCGTCGGTGGACGTTGGGGATGGGTTGCCGGGCCGGTGGCGGTGCGCGCCGTTTATGCTCCTGCGCTGGTCGTGTTTATTGGCGGCGGGCCGGGTGGTTTCGGCGGGAACGTCGGCTGGTTTCCCCTGGGGCCGCGGGAAGTTTATGTGCCGTCATATCACGTCAGCGAAGCGTATGTGAATCGCGTCAACGTCAGCAATACGACGGTGAATGTCACGCAGGTTACGACTGTCTACAACACGACCATCGTGCACAACACCACGAACATCACGAATGTGACTTACGCTAACCGGAACGTTCAAGGTGCGGTGATGGTAGTTCCGCAGCACGCCTTTACCAGCGCACAGCCGGTGGCGAATGCGAGGGTGCAAGTAACCGCACAGCAGATTGCATCGGCTCCGATGAGTGGGAGAGTTGCGGTGGCGCCGACGCGGGAAAGCGTGCTGGGCGCAAAAGCGGCGACTGCGGGTCACGTAACTGCGCCACCTGCGGCAGTTGCGAACCGGCAGGTGATCGCCAAAAAGACCCCTCCTCCTCCGCCCGTACCTTTTGCGAAACAGCAGCAGGCACTGGCCGCGCATCCGGGAGAACCAGTCGCGAAGAGCCAGATGCAAACCCTGCGTCCGGCGGCAGCGACGCATCCAATGGTGAAGGTGGCGCCGGCGGGAAAACCGGCGACGCCGACCACTGGCCATCCTGGAAACCAGCCCGGCAACAATGCCGCGCGACCGGGTCAACCTCCGGCCGCTCAGCCCGCGAATCAACCGGCGAACCGGCCCGGCAATCCTCCGGCTGCGAACGAGAGACCAGCTGAAGCGAACCGGCCAGCGCCAACTCAGCCGAATAATCATCCGCAACCGACTCAGCCCAACAATCGTCCGGAAGGAACGCCGACTCGTCCGGCAGCACCACCGGCGGCGGAACCGAACAAGCCTGCGGCGACACCGAACAAGCCTGCGGCGACACCGCCGGAGAATCGCCCGGAGCCGGCTCCAAATCGTCCGGAAACCAATCGGCCCCCGGCGGCACAACCAAACAATCATCCCGAACAGACTCATCCGACTCCGCCGCCTGTAAAGAATGATCGGCCCCCGGCGGCGCAACCGAACAATCATCCTGAGCCCAGCCGGAACGAACCCGCTCCGCGGCAGACACCTCCTCCGAGCGAGCATCCGCCGCAGCATAATCCTCCTCCGGCGGCTGCCAAGCCTGCGCCCCCGCCAGCGAAGCAGCCGGCAAAGCCCCCAACGCCTGAGGAGAAAAAGAAACAGCAGGAGGAACAGAAGAAGCCTCAGTAACGAATGGATAGTCTTACCGGGCACCCTGAGTTTTCTCAGGGTGCTTTTTTTGGCTGCTAGTTGACCGTGATGCTCGCACTCGCGGAAGGAATGCCATTGGCGACGACTTCGAGGGAACTTAGTCCGGTCTCTATATCCGAGGGAACATCGAAATTTGTCGAGACGACGGCGCTGCCGGTTGCGATCGCCATGGTGTTATGGTCGTGGGTTCGCGCGTAGAAAACGTGGCCAGTGGACTGATTCGTGATCCGCACCAGCGGATAATTTGTCGCGGTTTCGTTCTCGTCTCCGTAGGCATTGGCTTGCGACAAACCGTTGAATTGTGTGCCAGAGATTGTGTAGGTCGCCCCCCGCACGACGCCGGAGGGAAACGCTGTAAGCGCGGGAGCCCATACAGACGAAGGCTGGCCGGTGGACGTGTAAAGCTGAACCGTGGCGCCGCCTACAATCACTTCGCCAGTAGGCAGCAACAGCAAACTACTGCTCGAGGCGACTTTTCCGTTAGTAGTGAATGTTTTCCCGTCGAACTCGTAGAGCGTCCCGGAAACGCCCTCGACTAACACGTTCCCGCTAGTCAGGAGCACGGCAAAAGAATCGCCCGCGTTATCGGTTCCTGGGAAATCAGGACCGGCGACCCAGGCTCCAGCATCTGTAGGAATCGTTGGTGGAGTGTATACGGCGGTGTGTCCGGGGCCGGCGGTCGAGTTGGAACCGGTGGCAAAGACGGTGCCGTCGGGGCGAAGAATCGCGGGGCCGATCTCGCCGGGAGGATTGTAGCAACCCCCGGCATACGTCAGGCATTCTCCGCCCCCGGGAGAGTGCAAATCTGCAGGTGTGTTGCCTGCCGTGAACCATGTTTGCATGGACGGGATGTAGCGCTCAGAGTTGGGGGCATTCTTTACATCGATGGTCAGGATTGAGCCGTCGGACAAAAGAGTCCAACCTTCTTCGGCGTTGAAATCGCTTTTGCCAGTGGACGCCATCGGCGCCCACTGCAGGGTGCCCGGATCCAATTCCGCCATCAGCGTATCGAGCTTTCTTCCTATCAGGAACTGGCCGTTGGGCAGGACGATGGAGGGTGAGTCTCCGATGTAGTCCCAGCCGGTCGGGGGCGCGAGCGAGGTCCATGTATTGGCGATCGGATCGTAAATCGCGCCCTGGTTGGTGAGTACAAAACTTCCAAAGTTGTATTCGCCGCCGGTAATCACGACACGGCCGTCGGCGAGGACAGCGGAGGCGAAGTCAACGGGCGCGTATCCCGCGGGCAGGCTGGCGAGTTGTGACCAGGTTCCGTTGAGATAACTGCCGGAGATATCTGGTGTGAGTTTGAGCCAGTCGGATGAACTGCCACCCTGAAACATCACCGTGCCGTCGGTGAGAAGGAAGCCCAATCCAGCGGCGTTCGGCGGCTGATTCACCAGCGAGTGCAAATTCTGCGGCGGTAGGGGAGAGGTTTCTATTGTGCCGTGGCTTCCTCCGCAGCCTGTGGCGGCGAGAAGCAGCGCACCCAGCGCGACGTATAGTTTGTTCAGCAAGTGGCGCCATCTTAGCATCTGTCCTATCTTGTCATAACTGGCGATTTTCACGCCGGGGCAAGAGGAGGAAGCAAGTTTTCTGAGTTCTATGTGATGTCAGAGTACGAGGAAGAAAAGAAATCCGGGCGCTCCCAGAATTTTGAGTAGCACTCGTTGCACAGCCAGTCGTGACCGTTGGTGTAGCCAGTGCCGTGGCCGTCGTCGTTTTGCGATTCGAATAGCTCCCAGCGACAGATGAAGCAGTGATCTTTCTTCCAACCGCTTTTGACCAGACCGAAGTTCTCGAAATCCACGGCGAGATTCACATCAAAAGAGATTCGTCCGGTTTTTCTCTCAATCACGACGTCGCGGGGCCGCCATGCTGCTTTGCGCCAATGCCAGTTATAGGCGCGGCAGAGTTGGACGGCATCGCGAACGTAGTCAACATTCCAGCGGGAGCCGTGGATCTCGACGGTTTCTCCCAAGCCAGCGCGGAATCCCCGGTTGTAAAGAGAACCACGCTGAAACGGCGGCCATCGTCGATCGGGCTGCTCAGTATAGTGTATGCGCATCTTCGCGGCGTCGGCTCCGCCCTCCCACAGAAGCTTCGCCGCAAAGCAGTCTTCGTCAAGCAATCCCAAGAGCAAATGTTCGGTTCCAATGTGCCTGTGAGCCAAGCGCTCAGCTTCGTTGGCCGCGCACTTTAGAGAGCGTTTCGCGCCCTCGCTTAGAGGTAAGTCGGTGTTAGTTGGGATCGACGGCTGCTTCGGGGAATGCTCGTCGATTCGTTGGCGGATGGTTTGAAGATCCGTTTTCGGTAGCCAACGGTATAGACTTTTGTCCTCTCGGATCAGACCAAGGAGCAGGTGCTCGGTATCGATTTCCCGCGAGCCATAGTGACTGGCTTCATAGCGCGCGAAGAAGATGACGCGCCGCGCCTTTTCTGTGTAGCGTTCAAACATCTGCTACTCCACTGCCGCAGCCTTCCGAGCGCTCCATTTCCAATACAAATATCCCGGCACGCCGACGAGTACGATCGCAGTGCCCCAGAAGGCTTCGGTGGGACGAGTGATGATCGTATTCAACGTCCAAGCCGTACCGACCAGCACATAAATCGCGGGAAGCCACGGATATCCTGTGCAGCGGTAGGGGCGCGGAATTTCGGGACGCTTCCAGCGCAGCAAAAACATTCCAATCACGGTCAGCGTGTAGGAGAGCACCATGCCGTAAATGACGTAGGTGTAAAGCTGATCGTAGCGGCCGCTGACGGTGAGCAACGCGGCCCAGACGCCTTGTCCGATCAGGCTGAACGCGGGTGTGCGCCATTTGGGATGAATCACGGCCATGCGCTTGAAGAAGACGCCGTCCTGCGCCATGGCGAGATAGACGCGCGCACCGGAGAGCGTGCAGGTGGCGGCGGCGCCGAAGCACGAGACCGCGATCGTGAGTGACAGCCACACCGCGGCGTGAGGAGAAAACAGTGCCGCCGCGGCGGCGTGAGCAATGGTTTCGTGCTGCGCAATTTCGCCGAGTGGCAGAGCGTATAGGTAAGTCATGTTCATCGCCATGTAGATGACGCCGACCACGACCACGCCCAACACCATGGCCAGCGGCACGTTGCGCCGTGGCTCTTTCACCTCGCCCGCTACCCATGTGATGTAGACCCATCCGTCATAGGCCCAGAACACAGCAATCAATGCAACGCCCATGGCAGAGATCAACTGCGCAGGATGAAGTCCCATAGAGAGGCCGACTCCATGCGCGCGGAAGTGTGACCAGTCGCCTTTGCCGATGGCGAATCCGAGAATTACGAATGCGGCCATGGCGGCAAACTTCGTCCATGTGGAAAGATTCTGCAGCAGCGTGCCCCAGCGCAGGCCCACGACGTTGACGTAAGTAAGGATAGCGATTAGAAGCAGGCCGAAGATGTGGGCGCGTGTGATCGTGATTCCGACGATCGAGACAACCACGTGTTCCTGCGACACGATCGGGAAGACTTGCCCGGTGTAAGCAGCGGATGCGACCGAGAGAGCTGCAATCGTGCCGCCGTTGGCGACCGCGAATAACATCCACCCGTAGAGAAAAGCGACCAGGTCGCCGTAGGCCTCGCGAAGATAAACGTACTGGCCGCCGGATTCGGGGAACATGGAACCCAGTTCGGCGAAGGCGACGCAGCCGAAAAGCGAAATCACGCCGCCGATCACCCACACCAGCAGGAACAACATGGGCTGGGGCAGCGGGCCGGCGATGTCTTTGGCGGTGAGA
>Ga0210389_10000100_pt1 | contig 84401 bp, 59 predicted proteins | sample IncBWH28OmetaG_FD_160127 | JGI IMG/M metagenome (GOLD analysis project Ga0210389, IMG submission 160127) | Forest soil microbial communities from Barre Woods Harvard Forest LTER site, Petersham, Massachusetts, United States - Inc-BW-H-28-O ...
TCGCGACCCTGCTCTGGACCTTCGCGGCCACGGTCATCCCGCCCGGCGCGCAGAGCATCCTCGCCGCCCCGGCCAGCCGGGCGCTGAGCCTGTCCGGCGTGACCGACGCCGGCGAGGCCGCCGACGATTCCCAGCTGATCCGCGCCACGCTGCGCAAGGCCTGGCCGGGAGCCGGCTTCGAGATGAACAGCGCGGTGTGGGCCGCCCCGCTCCAGCTCTCGCAGTCCACCAGCCCGGCCAGCCAGGCGAACGGCGGCGGAAACAACGGTCCGAGCGCCACCATCACCACCTCCCAGCTCCAGATCGCGTCGCTGGGCGGCCTCAGCTCGCAGGCGACGCTGACCGCCGGACACTGGCCGGGCGCGCCGTCGCGCGGCGGCCACCAGCCGGCGGTGCTGCCGGTCGCGCTGCCGGCCTCCGTGGCCAGCCAGCTGCACCTGACGGTGGGCTCGGAGCTGACCGGTTCCTCCCAGTCCAGCGCGGCGCGGGTCGCGATGCGGGTCACCGGCCTGTTCCGGCCGGCGGATCCGTCGTCGCCGTACTGGGGGCTGGACCTGGTGCCGGTCTCTGGGAGCAGCGTCCAGAACGGCAGCGTCCAGAACCTCGGCGCTCCCGCCGCGACTTCCACGGTCACCTACGGTCCCGCGGTGGTGAACCCGGCCGCGTTCGGCGGCGCGCTGGCCGTGACGCAGGCCTCGTGGCAGGTCCTACCGCCGGCGTGGGCGCTGGCCAGCGGGAACTACACCGCGCTGGCCGCGAACACGAGCGCGGCGGTCGCGCAGCTGTCCGTGGTCCTGCCCGAGGGCCTGAAGGTGACCTCCAGCCTGCCGCAGGCCCTGGCCGGCATCGCCAGCACGGTCGTGCTGGCCCGGTCGCTGTTCGCGATCGGCGCGCTGCAGCTGCTGCTGGTGGCCGGGGCGGAGCTGGTGCTGGCCGCGCGGCTGCTGGCCAGCCTGCGCGAAGAGGAGTCCGCGCTGCTGCGGGCACGGGGCGCGACCCGGTGGCAGGTGGCGCGGCCCGCGCTGGCCGAGGCGGTCGTGCTCGGCGCCGCGGCGGGCCTGGCGGGCGTGCTGGCCGGGACGCACCTGGCGGGCGCGCTGGCCCGGCTGGGCGGCCTGACCTTGGCGGCCCAGCCGGGCATCACCCCGCTGGCCTGGCTGTCGGCCCTGGTCGTGCTGGTCCTGAGCGCCGCCGTGCTGACCTGGCCGGCGCTGCGGGCGCAGAGCCCCGACGCGGCCCGGCGGCCGCGCGGGCGGCAGGCCCGGCTCGCCGGGATCGCATGGGCGGGCGGCGACCTGGCCCTGGTGGCGCTGGCCGCGGTGGCGGTGTGGGAACTGCGCGGCTATTCGGCGGTCGCGCACCAGGCGGCCGGATCGCTCGGCATCGACCCCGTGGTCGCCGTCGCCCCCGCGCTCGCGCTGGCGGGGATCACGCTCATCCCGCTGCGCGGGCTGCCGCTGGTGGCCCGGCTGGCCGACAAGGCAACCGAGCACGAACGGCGGCTGGCCGCCGCCATGGTGAGCTGGCAGATCGCCCGGCGGCCGATCCGCCAGGCGGGACCGGTCCTGCTCGTGGTCATCGCCACCGCGACCACCACGCTCGGGCTAGCCGGGTACGCGAGCTGGCGGCAGTCGGCCGCCGACCAGGCCGCCTTCGCGGTCGGCGCGGACGCGCAGGTGAACTCCGCGCGCGCGCTGCCGCCGGCATCGATCGGGGCGATCACCCAGGCGCCCGGCATCACCGCCGCGACGGCGGCCAGCGTCACCAGCACCGGCAGCGGCGGCCAGCTGATCGCGCTGGACGCGAGCACCGCCGGCACGGCGCTCCGGGTTCGCCCGGACCTGTCGCCAATGCCGCTGAACGAGCTGTGGCAGCGCATCACCCCGCGCCAGCCGTCCGGGCTGAGGCTGCCCGGCGAGCCGGCCCGGCTGGACATCCTCGCCTCCCTCGCGGTGAGCTCGCGCGGCAGCACCGCCGCGCAGCGCGGCGGCCTGGGCGCGGCCACCGTCATGGCCTGGATCCAGGGCGCGGGCGGCGCCACCTACTCGATCCCGGCCGCCGGGCCCCTGCCGTTCGACGGCCGGGCGCGGTCCCTGGCCTTCAGCTTGTCGGGACTGAACCAGCCCGGCACTCAGCTGCGCCTGCTCGGCTTCTCACTGACCTACGTGCTGCCGCCGTACGAGCCGGCGAAGCCGGCGTCCGTACCGGTCGCCACGCTCAGCGTCCAGTCCCTCGCGGTCGCCCACGCGGCCAGCGGCCCGTTCGGCGCGCCGTTCAGCGGCGGGTCCGCCCTGGCCGCGTTCGAGGACACGACCTCCTCGCCGTCCGTGCCGACCGGCCCGGCGGGCCCGTACGGGGGATCGCCGCCGTCGGACGGCATACCGCCCGCGGTCCAGACCGCGGGCCGCGCGGCCGGGAGCGCGCTGCGCTTCACGTTCGGCACCGGGCACGCCCCCTCGGCACCGGTCATGGCGGCCGAGCTGCTCAGTCCGTCGTCGATCATCGGGACGGTCGGGCTCATGGCGCAGTCGCCGTCCGCGGTCGTCCCGGTCATCGCTACCGCCGGCTACCTAACGGCGCACCGGCTCGGCGTGGGATCGACCGTCCCGGTCACGCTCGGCGTGACCCCGGTCACGTTGCAGATCGTCGCGTCCGTGTCGCGGTTCCCGACGGTCTTCGGGAACAACCGCGCGCTGATCGCCGACCTGGGCGAGCTCAACGACGTGCTCGTCGCGGCCAACGGGCTGCCCCTGCCGGTGACACGGTGGTGGCTGCGCACCGCCGACGGCGGGATGCCACGCGTGCCCGTCGGCCTCGGGTTGTCGGTGACCGGCCGCGCCGGCCAGGAGGCGGCACTGCTCGGCAACCCGCTGCTCAAGGCGCCCCGGCAGGGCATGCTGGCCATCGGGCTGGCGGCGGTGCTGCTCGGCATGCTCGGGTTCTCGATCAGCGTAGCGGCCAGCCAGCGCTCGCGGCGGCGGCAGAGCGCGGTGTTCGCCGCGCTCGGGGTGGGCAAGCGCGCCCAGGCCGGGCACCTGTGCCTGGAACAGCTCGCGCTCAGCGTCCCGGCCGCGCTCGCGGGACTGCTGGCCGGGATCGGCCTGGCCGAGCTGATCGTGCCCGCCATCACCCTGACCACGGACGCGGCGCTGCCGGTCCCGTCGGCCCTGGCGATCGTGCCGCTGGGCCCGGCCGCCGCCCTGGCCCTGATCACCGCGGCCGTCCCAGTCGCCGCCGCGGCGCTGACCGTCCTGCGCCGGCCGGACCCGGCCGCGCAACTGCGAGCGGAGGCCGGATGAGAGCGCCGCGGCTCCGGCCGCGCACGGGCTGGGTGGCGCTGACCGGGACCGGGGCCGCCGCCAGCGTCGCCTTCGGCGTGCTCGTGTTCGCCGCCGTGCTGGCGAGCCTGGCGATCCCGCGGGAGAGCGTGGCGCTGCGCGACGGGGCGCTGCGGCGGTCGATCGCCACCGTGCCGTCCGCTGACCAGTCCGTCTCCGCGTCAGCGATCATGGTGAACCGCCTGACCGATGAGCCCTTGCAGGTCCCGGCCAGCGACATGGCCGCCGCCGACGCCGCCCTGCGGTCGCGGCTGGCCGCCGCCGGGGTGCCGATGCCAGCGGCCGGGGTGTCGGCGGCCGGCGGCTCGCCCGCGTGGTCCAGCCTTACCACCGGCTACGTGCAGGTCAGCGGGGCGGCCCAGCCGGCGGGCTACGGGCCGCCGCAGTTCGAGCTGAGCTACCGCACCGGACTGGCCGACTACAGCCGTGTCGTGGCCGGGCGGCTTCCGGGCGGCCCGGGAAGCGGGGCCGGGCAGGTCGCGGTGACCACCACCGTCGCGGACCGGTTCGGCCTGCGGGTTGGCAGCCGGCTGAGCGCGGGCCCGGTCGCGCTGGCGGTCAGCGGGATTATCCAGCCGCTAGCCCCCGCCTCCGCCTTCTGGAGCGGGCTGCCCGGGGCGATTACGCCCTCCCTGGTGCCGGGCGGGGGCTCGTCGCCGTCGTACTGGACCGGAGCGCTGCTCGTCGGCACCGGCGCGCTCACCCCGATCGAATCCACCCTCGACGCCGTCATGAACGCGGTCTGGTGGTACCCGGCCGCGCTCGGCGGGCTCACCGCCGGGCAGGCGGGCGCGCTGGAGACGGGTCTGTCCAGCCTGGTCTCCTCCGGGGTGACGGTGAGCCCGCCCGGGCTCGGCAACCCCGTCGCGGCGACCATCACCACCCCGATTCCCGGGGCCCTGTCACCGTTCATCGTCCAGGAAAACGCCGTCGCTCCGGTGCTCGGGCTCCTGTACGTCAGCCTGGCCGTCCTGGGCGCGGTGGTGGTCCTGCTCGGCGCCCGGCTGGTGACCCAGCGCCGGGCCGCGGAGTTCACGCTCATGCGGGCCCGGGGAGCGTCGCTGTCTCAGCTCAGCTGGCTGGTGCTGCGGGCCGGCCTGGTCATCGCCGTGATCGCCGGGGCCGCGAGCGCGGCGCTCGCCATCGGCCTGACTCCCGGCGACGGCGACGCCATCGCCTGGTGGCTGGCCGGCGTCACCATCGCCGTGACGCTCATCGGCCCGGTCCTGATCAGCGTGGTTCCGCAGCGCGTGGCGGCGCCCGCCGGCGGGCGGCCGGTCCGCCGGGCGGGCCGCCGCGGGCGGGGGAGCCGGCGGATCGTCATCGAGGCGGTGCTGGTGGCGGCGGCCATCGGCGGGCTCGCCGTCCTCCGGAACCAGGGGCTGACGTCGGCGAGCGCCGGCCTGTACCCGAGCGCGGCGCCCGTGCTCGTCGCGATCCCCGTGGCCGTCGTCGTACTGCGCTGCTACCCGCCGCTCGTGCGCGCGCTCGCCCGGGTCGCGGGCCGGTCGCGCGGCGTGGTCGCGTTCGTCGGCCTGGCGCGGGCCACCCGCACGCCGCCCGGCGCCGTGTTGCCGTCGTTCGCGCTGGTGCTGGTGCTGGCCATGGTGGCGTTCCCGGACATGATCGCCGCGTCGGTGACCGGCAGCCAGGTGGCCGCGTCCTGGCAGCAGGTAGGGGCCGACGCGATCATCCAGGCCCCGACCGGGCAGGTGATCAGCCCGGCGCTGCGGCGCCAGATCACCGGGGTGCCGGGCGTCGGCGCCACCGCGACCGCCGTGGTCGAGGACGGGGAGCTGCCCGGCGGGTCCGAGGTGCCCGTGGTGTTCACCGACCCGGGGCGTTACGCGGCCGTCGCCGGCCAGGTGCCCGGCGCGCGGTTCCCGCTGGCGGCGCTATCCGGAAACGGGCAGCCGGGGAGCGGCTCCGCGGTGTTTCCCGCGGTCGCCACGCCCGCCGCCGCCCAGGTCGTCGGCGCCGGACCGGCCAGTCTCACCGTGGGAAACAGCACGATCACGATCCGGCTGGCGGGCCGGATCGGCGGCGTCCCCGGCGTCTCGGGGAACGCCGCCGTGCTGGTGCCCCTGGCGGCGCTCGGCCCCGGCGCGCCTGGCCCGGACCTGGAGCTGGTGGCCGGGTCCGGGCTGGACACCGCCCGGCTCAGCGCGGTCGTCAGCCGGGCGCTGCCGGGCGCGACGGTGACGTTGCGCGCCACGGCTCTCGCCGCGCTGACCTCGGCACCGGTGCCGCAGGCGGCGCAGAGCGCCCTGACGCTGGGCATCGCCGCCGCGGCCGGCTTCGGCGTCCTCGTCCTGCTGCTGTCCCTGCTACTGACGGCCGGGACCCGCGAGATGACGCTGGCGCGCATGGCGACGATGGGACTGCGGCGCTGGCAGGCCCAGCTGCTCCTGGTGGCCGAGACGCTGCCCCCGGTCGTGGCCGCCGCCATCGGTGGCGTCGCGTGCGCCTGGCTGCTCGCGCCGCTGGTCGGGCCGTCGCTGAACCTGACGGGGTTCAGCGGGACCGGCTCGTCGGTCCCGGTCAGCCTCGCCGTGCTCCCGCTGGTCATCGCGGCGGCCGGGCTGGTGCTGGCCGCGCTGCTCATCCTGGCCGCGCAGGCCGTGCTCACCTATCATCGCGGCAGCGCCCGGGCGCTGCGGATCGCCGACTGAAGGAGGCCAGGCGACATGACCGAACCTGCCGCACCCGCCCCGCAAGATCAGCTCCCCACCGGGGCGGACGGGGTGATCGTCTGCGACCGGCTGGTCCGGATCTACTCGGGCGAGGGCATCGAGGTGCAGGCACTGCAAGGGCTGGACCTGCTGATCGCCGAGGGGGAGTTCACCGCGCTGATTGGCGCGGCGGGCAGCGGCAAGTCCACGCTGATGAACATCCTCGCCGGCCTGGACGCCCCGACGGCGGGCACGGCGTGGGTAGCGGGTCACGACCTGGGCGTGATGACCCCGGGTGAACGTCTGGCCTACCGGCGCAGCGTCGCCGGCTTCATCTGGCAGCAGACGTCACGGAACCTGCTGCCCTACATGACCGCCCGGCAGAATGTGCTCCTGCCCATGCGGCTGAGCGCGCTCCGCCGACGCGAGCGGCTGCGACGTGCCGGATCGCTGCTCGAGACCCTCGGCATCGCGCACTGCGCGGACCGGACGCCGGACCGCATGTCCGGCGGTGAGCAGCAGCGCGCCGCCATCGCCACGGCGCTCGCCAACCAGCCGAAGGTGCTGCTGGCCGACGAACCCACTGGCGAGCTGGACTCCGCGACCGCCCGGGACGTGTTCGCCGCGCTGCAGACGGCCAACACCGAACTCGGCGTCACGGTGCTCGTGGTCACCCACGACCCGGCCGTGTCGTCGCAGGTCCGCCGGACGATCGCGATCCGGGACGGCAAGACCAGCAGCGAGACGATACGGCACGCGGCCACCGACGAGCGCGGCGAGACCACGCTGCACGCGCGCGACTACGCGACGCTGGACCGGGCGGGCCGGGTTCAGCTCCCGCGCGAGATGATCAGGCGCCTGCGCATGCGCGACCGCGTCGAACTGCAGGAGGAGTCCGACCACATCGGCGTCTGGCCGGATCAGCCCGGCGACTGAGCCGCGGAGTCGGCCGGATGGGGGTTCGACCTGGATAGGGCCGGTCAAACCCCCATTCGGCGGCAACGGCGGCGGGTTACGCGAACGCTTCCTTGGCCTCGCGGCGGCGGCGGTGCAGGATCGGCTCGGTGTAGCCGTTCGGCTGGGCCGCGCCCTCGAAGATAAGGTCGGCCGCGGCCGCGAACGCGATGCTCGCGCCGAAGTCCGGCGCCATCGGCCGGTAGGCGGGGTCGCCCGCGTTCTGCTTGTCGACGACGGCGGCCAGGCGGCGCAGGCTCTCGTCCACCTGGTCCCGCGTGATGACGCCGTGCCGCAGCCAGTTGGCCAGCAGCTGGCTGGAGATGCGCAGGGTCGCCCGGTCCTCCATGAGCGCCACGTTGTTGATGTCGGGGACCTTGGAGCAGCCGATGCCCTGGTCCACCCAGCGGACCACGTAGCCGAGGATCGACTGGACGTTGAGATCGACCTCGTCCTGCTTGTCCGCGTCACTCCACTGAGCCGGGTCGGCGAGGGGGATGACGAGCATCTCATCGAGTGACGCGGGCGCCCGGCGGGCGAGTTCCGCCTGCCGCGCCGCCACGTCGACCTGGTGGTAGTGCAGCGCGTGCAGGGTCGCGGCGGTGGGGGAGGGGACCCACGCGGTGGACGCGCCCGCCCTGGGGTGCGCCACCTTCTGCGCGAGCATGTCGGCCATCAGGTCCGGCATCGTCCACATGCCCTTGCCGATCTGCGCGTGGCCGGACAGGCCGTGCGCCAGCCCGACGTCGACGTTGCTGTCCTCGTAGGCGAGGATCCAGCGCTGCGCGCGCATGGTGGCCTTCCGGGTCATCGGGCCGGCCTCCATCGAGGTGTGGATCTCGTCGCCGGTGCGGTCCAGGAAGCCGGTGTTGATGAACACGACGCGGTCACGGGCGGCCTTGATGGCGGCGGCGAGGTTCAGCGACGTACGCCGCTCCTCGTCCATCAGGCCTACCTTGATCGTGTTCGGGGCGAGCCCGAGGAGTTCTTCCACACGGGCGAACAGCGTGACGGTGAAGGCCATCTCGTCCGGCCCGTGCTGCTTCGGCTTGACGATGTAGACCGAGCCGGCCCGGCTGTTGCGCGCCTTCGCGTCCGCGCGCAGCCCGGGCAGCGCCGCCAGGCTGGTGACAACGGCGTCCAGGACGCCCTCGAAGACCTCGGCGCCATCGGCGTCCAGGACGGCGTCGGTCGTCATCAGGTGGCCCACGTTCCTGACCAGCAGCAGCGCCCGTCCCGGCAGGGTGAGCGTGCCGCCCGCCGGGGCGGTGTACTCGCGGTCGGCCTCCATCCGGCGGGTGAAGGACCGGCCGCCCTTGTCGACCGGCGCGGTGAGCTCGCCCGTGGACAGGCCGAGCCAGTTGCGGTAGGCGCCGGTCTTGTCCGCGGCGGCCACGGCCGCGATCGAGTCCTCGAAGTCGACGATCGTGGTGACGGCGGCCTCGGCCAGCACGTCCTGGACCCCGGCGGGATCGGTCGCCCCGATCGCCCCGGACCGGTCGACGATGATCTCGACGTGCAGGCCGTGGTGGCGCAGCAGCACGCTTTCCGGCGCGGCGGGGTCGCCGCGGTAGCCGGCGAACGCGGCGGGGTCCGCCAGCGGATGGGGGCCGTCCGCGGTGGCGGCCACGAGGGCACCGCCCTCGACGCCGTACCCGATCACGTCCCGGTGCGACGCCCCCGCCAGGGGCACCGACTCGTCCAGGAAGTCCCGCACGGTGTCGATCACGCGCTGACCGCGGACCGGGTTGTAGCGTCCCTCGCGCGTGGCCCCGTCGGTCTCCGGGATGGCGTCGGTGCCGTAGAACGCGTCGTACAGCGACCCCCAGCGGGCGTTGGCCGCGTTGATCGCGAAGCGGGCGTTGGTCACCGGGACCACGAGCTGCGGGCCGGCGATCGTCGCGATCTCCGGGTCCACGTTCGCGGTGCCGATCTGGAAGGGGCCCGGGTCGGGAACCAGGTAGCCGGTCTCCTCCAGGAACGCCCGGTACGCGGCGGCGTCATGCGGCTGCCCGCCCTGTCCCGCCGCCCGGGCCTTGCGGTGCCAGGCGTCGATCCCGGCCTGGAGCTCATCCCGTCGGCGCAGCAGGTCACGGTTGACGGGCGTGAGGTCCGCGACGATCTGGGCCACGCCCGACCAGAACGCGTCCGCGTCGAGGCCGATCCCCGACGCGGGCAGGGCCTCGTCGGCGATGAAGCGGTAAAGGCTGGTGGCGACCTGGAGGCCGCTGGCCGCGGTTCGCTCAGTCACGGCGATCTCCTCCGTTCCCGGGTCTATGCCCGGCGAATTCCGTATGGTGAAATCTTTGCTTCGTATTATGGAATACTATCGTGGACGATAAGTTCCCGGACAGGCGGGCGTCAAGCCGCGCACGGTGATGGAGGTCCCGGTGACAGAAGCGACGGCGGCGGGAGCCGCGGGAACTGCCGCGGCCGCGGGGGCCGCGGGAGCCGCGGGAGCCCGGGCAGCCGAGGGCGGCGTGCAGTCGGTGCACAGGGCTATCGACGTGATGGAGGCGCTAGCAGCGGCCGGCGGGACCGCGAGCCTGTCCGAGCTCGCCAGTGCCTGCGGCCTGCCCGCGCCGACCCTGCACCGGCTCGCCGCCACGCTGGCGGACCGCGGGTACCTGCGCCAGTCGCCCGACCGCCGTTACAGCCTGGGCTCCCGGCTCATCCCGCTCGGCGCCGACGCGCACGCGCTGCTCGGCGCCCGGGCGCTGCCCGTCCTGCGCGACCTCGCGGAACTGGCGGGGGAGTCGGCCAACCTCGCGGTGCTGACCCAGGGGCGCGCCGAGTACGTGGCCCAGGCGCCCGGCCGGCACGCGATGCGGATCTTCACCGAGGTCGGCAACCGCGTCGAACTGCATTGCACCGGCGTCGGCAAGGCGCTGCTCGCCGTCCTCTCGTCGGCTCAGGCCACCAGGCTGATCGGCACCGCGCCGCTCGCGGCCCGGACGCCCGCCAGCATCACCGACCCGGCGGCGCTGGCCGCCGAGATCGCGCTGATCCGCGACCGGGGCTACGCGCTGGACGAGGGCGAGATGGAGGTCGGCGTCCGGTGCGTCGCCGTCGGCATGCCGGGCGCCGTCCCGATGGCCGTATCGGTGTCGGGCCCGGCCGCGCGCATGACCGACGACCTGATCACGACCGTCGTGTCCGGGCTGCGGGCGGCCACCGGGCAGCTGCGCCGGCAACTCGCCTGAGCGCGGACCTCCGGTCGCCCGCGCGCGGTCGGCGGGGCCCGCGCGCGGTCGGCCGGGGCCCGGCTAGGGGTGATTCGCGGCATTTCTCCTGGTCACGCAGATGCGACGCGCCTGGCGCGGCTTACCGCGACTCTCCGGGAACGACCGTTATGGTTGACCCGTTCCGCGGGTGGGCTAGCGCAGGTCGTGACTGAGGTGGGGGAGTTGGGGTGGTTAGTGTGAGGCTCGGTCCGATCGTCATTGGCAAGCTCGGGTACGCGGTCGCGTGCGTGGCCTCCGCCCTCACGCTCGTGGTCGCCGGGTACGCGCACGAGGTCATCGGCCTGACCGCCGCGCTCGGCCAGGGTGCCGGACTCGGCGGCGGGCCGTCCGCGGGCGCGATGAACATCCTGGTCATGGGCCTGGAGAGCCGGACGACGTTCCAGGGGCAGAACCTGTCGGTGCAGGAGCTCACCGAGACGCACTCGGGCAGCGAGTCGCAGGTCGCGGCCGGCCTGGAAGGGTCGCAGGACACCGACACGCTGATCCTGATCCACATCTTCGCCGGCGGCCAGAAGGCGGTCGGTTTCTCGATCCCCCGCGACGACGTGGTCAACTACCCGTACGCCACCTACGACGGGCTCACCGAGGGCAAGATCGACGCGGCCTACGCCTACGCCTACGACCAGTCGCTGCAGCAGACCGCCGATGTCCATATGAGCTCGAGCCAGCGGTACCTGGAGGCTAACCAGGCGGGGCAGCTGTTCCAGGTACAGACCGTGGAGTCGGTCACCGGCGTCCATATCGACCACTTCATCGAGTCGAACATCATCGGTTTCTACGAGCTGGCCCGGCAATTCGGCGGCCTGGAAGTGTGCGTCCAGCCCGCGCCCGCCCAGGGCGGCCTCGCGGCCGGGGCGAACATGACCGACCACGACCCGCTCACCGACACCGACAACTCGGGCTTCGACGCCTACGCGGACGGCTACAACCGCAAGGCGGGCGGCAAGCAGTACCTGCACCTGTCAGCGGCGCAGTCACTGGCTTACGTCCGGTCCCGCGACACCCTGCCGGGGGTCGACATCGGGCGGACGGCCCGGCAGCAGGCGGCGATCGCGTACCTGCTGTGGAAGTTCAGGACCGGCGGCGTGCTGAACGACCTTGGACAGCTCACCTCCCTGCTGTCCAACGCCAAGAGCTACCTGATGTACGACAGCGGCTGGAACCTGATCGACTTCGCGCAGGACATGCGCGCGCTGACCGGCACCGGGCTGCACTTCACCACGCTGCCGGAGATCTCCACCAACGACGTCACCATCCCCGGCTACCCGAGCACGCAAAGCGCGGACTACATCGACGTGCCGGGGCTCCAGCAGCAGGTCAGCGACGCGTTCTACGGCACCTCGATGATCCCGTCGAGCGCCTCGCAGGTCACCGTGAACGTCTATAACGGGAGCGGGGCCAACGGGCTGGCCGGGGACGTGTCGCAGGACATGACCGCCATGGGCTACAAGGTCGGCGCCATCGCGGACTCCTCCGCCCAGTCCCAGAAGGTCCAAAGCGGCACCCAGGTTCTCTACGGTTCCGGCGACGCGGCGCAGGCCAACGCGACGGAAATCGCCAACGTCATGGGCGTGCAGGCGCCCGCCGCCCTGTCGTCGCTGCCGGCTGGGCAGGTCGAGGTACTGCTCGGCTCGCAGGTCAAGGAACAGGCGCCGGGACTGGAGATGTTCGGCGCCGACAGCGTTAACGCCACCGACTACCTCACCGCCGCTGAGCAGAACGGCCAGTCGGTCTCCGCCGGCGCCCAGGCGGCCGCCAGCGTCGGGTCCTCGTCGGACGTGCCCGCCTACTCCGAATCCAAGGCCTCGTCTTCGCCGGGGTCATCGTCCGCGCCCGCGGCGTCCCCCTCGGGTTCGCCTGCCGTGTCCCCGCCGGGCGCGCCGGGCTCGTCGGGTGCGTCGGGTGCGTCGGGTGCGCCGGGTGCGCCGGAGAAGTCGTCGTCGGGCACCGCGAAGAAGCCGGCCGGCACCGGCTCGACGGCGAACCCGAACCCGCCGTACGGCCTCACGTCCTGCCCGTACTAATCTCTCGATTTGCCCCAGAGGCTTCACGACCTGGCCCACCAATCGAGGGAGTGCAATGAGCATCGGCCTGGAGACCGCTAAGTCAGTTACCGCCGGCGTGCGCGCGGCGGCACGCGAGCACGGCCTGAAACCGCTGACCGTGGTGGTGCTCGACGCGGGCGGGCACGTCGTGAGCGTCGAGCGGGAGGACGGGTCGTCCAACAACCGCTTCGAGATCGCGTTCGGCAAGGCCTACGGAGCGCTCGCGCTCGGCATGGGTTCGCGCTCGCTGATGGCCCGGGCCGAACAACAGGCCTATTTCATCACGTCCGCGGCGGCTGCGATCGGCGGCAAGCTCATCCCCGTGCCCGGAGGAGTCCTGGTCAAGGACGCGGACGGGACGCTTCTCGGCTGCGTGGGCGTGTCCGGCGACACGTCGGACAACGACGAACTCGCGGCGATCGCCGGGATCAAGTCGGTCTCGCTCGTCGCGCAGCCGGACTAGGGCCGGCGTCGCCCTCGGCTCCCGCCGGTGCCCCCGCCCAGGAACGCTGCTGCCCGTCCGGGCAACGCCACCCGCCTCTCGGCAACGGTGCCCCGTCCGGGCAACGCCACCCGCCTCTCGGCAACGGTGCCCCGTCCGGGCAACGGTGCCCCGCCCGGGGCAACGCCACCCCCTCGGCAACTTGGTGTGGTGGACGGTCGCTCTAAACCGGTTTATTGGCGTCTCAAACGACCGGCTGCCACACCAAGTTCTCCCGGCAGCGGGCCGGCGGGGTGCGGGACGGGTCTGGTTAGCGGCCGGGCGGGAGGCGGTAGACCGAGACGTGAGATCTGGACTCGGCGGTGAAGTCGCCGCCGAGCCAGTCCGCGTGCCTGGACTCGAGCTCGAACCCGGCCAGCTGTCCCATGAGATCGAGCTCGGCCGGCCAGATGTAGCGGTGCGGGCTGCGGAACAGGCGCGCCTGCCTGCCCTCGCCGAACCGGAAGTGGTGGGACACGATGTGCTGGGTCAGCACATCGTAGGTGTCCAGGCCGATATAGCCGGGCTCGGCCTTGTAGATCAGGCCCGGCTGGCCGGGCGGGAGCTTACGCAGCTCCGGAACCCACAGCTCGATCACGAACCGGCCGCCCGGCGTGAGGTGACGGGCGGCGTTACGGAAGCAGGCGACCTGCTCCTTCTGGGTGAGCAGATTCGAGATGGTGTTGAAGACGAGGTAGACGAGCGCGTACTCACCGGGGGCGCGGGCGGTCGTCATGTCCCCGGCGATCACCGGGATCGTTTCCTCGTCTGCCTTCTCGCGCAGCCGGCCGATCATCGGCCGCGACAGCTCGATGCCGGTGACGGGCACCCCGCGTTCCGCGAGGGGGACGGCGACCCGCCCGGTCCCGATGGCGAACTCAAGCGCCCGCCCGGAACCAGCGAGCCCGGCGAGCCGGTCCACCGTAGGCCCGAGTACGTCAGGCGCGAACATGCCGGTGCCGGGCGTGTCGTAGCTCCCGGCGGCCTCCGCGTCCCAGATCTCATCCTGCCGCATGCCGCCGATGATTCCCCGTGCGGTCGGCCAGTGTCTAACGATTTTGCGCGCGTGACCCGGAAACAGCGCGGGTAGTTCGCGGCTACATTCGCCGCGAACTACCCGCGCTACCACTAACCACCCGTGCTGTTAGTGGGGGTGTGCTGTTAGTGGGGGTGTGCTGTTCGTTGGGGTGTCCTGTTAGTGGGGGTGTGCTGTTGGCGGGAGGGGCGCGGAGGGAACGCGGAGGGAACGCGGAGGGAAACCGTCCCGCCAGCGCTGACGAGGTCTTCAAGGCTGACGGCGAGGGTTAGCCGCGACGGTCACTCCCTGCGCGGGTCGATAAGAGTCATGCCGGCCGGGGTCGCCTGGTCGAGCGCGGGCAGCAGGTCCGCTCCCTCCGCCAGGCCCACGACCCGCTCGACCAGGTCCTGCGGACGCAGGGTGTCTTGCTCGATGAGGGCGAGCATGCCGGGATAGTCGGCCGCGGCCATGCCGTGGCTGCCCAGCAGGTCCAGTTCCCAGGCGATGACGCGGGCCATCGGGACCCGCGGGTGGCCCGCGACCGGCGGAAGCAGCCCCACCTGCACGTGGCGGCCGCGTCGGCGCAGGCTCAAGATCGAATCCGCGCAGGTCTGTTCGCTGCCAACCGCGTCGACGGCGACGTGGCTGCCGCCACCGGTGATCTCGTGCACGGCCGCCGGGATGTCGGTGAGATCGTCGGAGACCAGGACGCGCTCGGCCCCGAGGGTCTTCGCCATCTCCAGGGCGGCGGAGTGCCGGTCGACCGCGATCACCCGGGCCCCGAGAGCACGCGCGATCATCACCGCCGAAAGGCCCACGCCGCCCGCGCCGATCACCGTCACCCACTCGCCGGCGACCAGACGGGCGCGTCCGGTGAGCGCCCGGTACGCGGTCGCGAAGCGGCAGCCCAGGGACGCGGCCGCCGTGAACGAGACCCGCGGCGGGATGGCGACCAGGTTCGTGTCGGCGGCGTGCAGGGCCACGTACTCCGCGAACGATCCCCAGTGCGTGAATCCGGGCTGCTCCTGGTGCGGGCACACCTGCGCGTTGCCGGACCTGCACCACTCGCACCGGCCGCAGCCCTCCACGAACGGCACCGTGACACGGTCCCCGGCCGACCAGCGGGTCACCCCCGAGCCGACCGCCGTGATCACCCCGGCGAGCTCGTGCCCGGGCACGTGCGGCACGGCGATATCGTCATGCCCGGCCCACGCGTGCCAGTCGCTGCGGCACAGCCCGGTCGCGTGAACCTCCACGACCACGCCGCGGGCAGGCGGCGCCGGGCGTGGTACCTCGCGTACCCCGAGCGGCCCGCCGACGTGGTCCATCACCATCGCGCGCATCCGGATCACTCCTTGATGTGGTCTCGATCAGCGTTTGCTATTTGTGGACTACCTACAAAACGAGGCCGCAGGTATCCGTCAGCCATCGTGTTTGTGCTGCGGTCCACGATCAAGCAGGATAGGAGCGAGTGAAGGCGGCGTCCGTAATCCGGGCATCGCCTTCAGCGCGTTAGCACCTGGGAGGCTCAGACGGTGTTCAGTCGTATCGCGATCGTTAACCGCGGGGAGGCCGCGATGCGGCTGATCCACGCCGTCCGGGACTTGTCCGCGGAAACCGGGATCCGGAGCGAGACGGTCGCGCTGTACACCGACGCCGACCGTGGCGCCATGTTCGTCCGGGAAGCCGACCTGGCCTATGACCTCGGCCCGGCCTCGGCCCGTCCGTACCTTGACTACGAGGTGCTGGAGCGTGCCCTGCTCGAGACCGGGGCGGACGCCGCCTGGCCCGGCTGGGGCTTCGTCGCCGAGGACCCGGTGTTCGCGCAGCTGTGCGAGAAGACCGGCGTCGCCTTCATCGGGCCGGACGCCGACGCGATGCGCAAGCTGGGCGACAAGATCGGCGCCAAGCTGATCGCCGAGGAAGTGGGCGTCCCGGTCGCGCCGTGGAGCCGCGGCCCGGTCGCCACCCTGGACGACGCCTTCGCGCAAGGGGAGCGGATCGGCTACCCGCTGATGCTCAAGGCCACCGCGGGCGGCGGCGGGCGCGGTATCCGCGTCATCACCTCGCCCGATGACCTCACCGAGGCGTTCGAGCGCACGAGTGCCGAGGCGCTGCGCGCGTTCGGCAGCGGCACCCTGTTCCTGGAGCGCCTGGTCACCGGCGCGCGGCACGTCGAGGTCCAGGTCATCGCGGACGGGCAGGGCACCGCCTGGGCGCTCGGCGTCCGCGACTGCTCGGTCCAGCGGCGCAACCAGAAGATCATCGAGGAATCGGCGTCTCCGGTCCTGGCGGCGGAGCAGGTCGCGGACCTGAAGTCGTCGGCCGAGCGCCTGGCGCTCGCCGTCGGCTACCGGGGCGCCGCGACCGTCGAGTTCCTGTACCACCCGGGTGAGAAGCAGTTCGCCTTCCTCGAAGTCAACACCCGGCTGCAGGTCGAGCACCCGATCACCGAGCTGACCACCGGCACGGACCTGGTCCGCCTGCAACTGCACGTGGCGGACGGCGGCAAGCTCGAGGGCGACAAGCCCGCCGAGTCCGGTCATGCCATCGAGGCACGGCTCAACGCCGAGGACCCGGACCGGGACTTCGCGCCCGCGCCCGGCCGCATCGACCGGCTGGCGCTCCCCGCCGGCCCGGGCATCCGCGTCGACACCGGCGTCGGCGAGGGCGACACCATCCCGGCCGACTTCGACTCGATGATCGCGAAGATCATCGCCTACGGCCATGACCGCGACCAGGCCCTGGGCCGGCTGCGCCGCGCGCTGGCCGAGACCACGGTGGTCATCGAGGGCGGCGCCACCAACAAGAGCTTCGTGCTCGACCTCCTCGACCAGCCCGAGGTGATCGACGCGTCGGCCGACACCGGCTGGATCGACCGCGTCCGCGGCGAGGGCCGGCTGGCCGCGAACCAGCACTCCGCCGTCGCGGTCGTCGCGGCCGCGATCGAGGCCTACGAGGACGAAGAGGAAATCAGCAGGCAGCGGCTGCTGGCCGCCGCGCGTGGCGGACGCCCCCACGCGCAGCACGACACCTCGCGCCCCCTCGACCTGAAACTCCGTGGCACCAGCTACCGCGTGCATGTCGCACGCTTGTCGCCGGAGCGGTTCCGCGTCCGCGTCGCCGTCGGCGGCAGCGTGCACCCGGCCGACGTGGAGATCGAGCGGTTCGACGAGATCAGCGGCCGCATCACGGTCAACGGCCAGCGTTTCCGCCTGATCACGGCCACCCACGGGCCCGTCCACCAGGTCGAGGTCGACGGTGTCGCGCACCGGGTCAGCCGCGACGAGGGCGGCGTCGTGCGCTCGCCCGCGCCCGCCCTGGTGGTCGCGACCCCGCTCGGGGTCGGGGACGAAGTGGAGGCGGGCGCCCCGATCCTCGTGCTGGAGAGCATGAAGATGGAGACGGTGCTGCGTGCGCCGTTCGCCGCCCGTGTCCGGGAATGCGCCGTGTCGGTGGGCAGCCAGGTCGCCTCCGGCGCGCCGCTGCTGCGCCTGGAGCCGCTCGGGGACAGTGCCGACCAGGACGGGCAGGGCGCCCAGGCGGCCGGGCAGGACACGGAGATCGACCTGCCCGCCGAGGCCGCCGCCATCCCGGCGGCCGAGCGGATCACCGCGTGCCTGCGCGACCTGCGGAGCCTGCTCCTCGGTTTCGACGGCGACGCCGCCGACCGCAAGCGGCTGCTCGCCGGCTACGCCGGCGCCCGCGCCGAACTCGGCGGCCAGCCGGTCCCGGGGGAGCTGGAACTGCTCACCGTCTTCGCCGACCTGTCGGAGCTGAGCCGCAACAAGCCGGGCCAGGACGGCGAGAACGAGCCGGGGACAGCGGTCCACAGCCCGCGCGAGTACTTCCACAGCTACCTGCGCAGCCTCGACGTCGAGCGGGCCGGCGTGCCGGAGGGCTTCCAGACCCGGCTGCGGCGGATGCTCGGCCACTACGGTGTCACCAGCCTGGACCGGACGCCGGAGCTGGAGACGGCGGTCTTCCGGATCTTCCTGGCACAGGAGCGCATGACGGACGGCGCCGCGATCATCGCCGGGCTGCTGCGGCAGTGGCAGGCGAGTGCGCCGCCCGCCGAGCCGCTGGGCGAGCAGGCGGGCCTGGCGCTCGAGCACCTTGTCGGCGCCACCCAGGTGCGTTTCCCGGCCGTGAGCGACCTCGCCCGCGGCGTGGTCTTCCGCTGGTTCGCCCAGCCACTGCTGCGGCGTAACCGGGCCAGGGTCTACGCCACGGTCCGCGCGGACCTGCGTTACCTGGACGCGAATCCGGACGCGCCGGACCGGGCGGAACGGATCCAGGCGATGGTCGCGTGCTCCGAGCCGCTGGTCCGGCTGATCGGCCAGCGAATCATCCGCGGCGCCACCAGGGATCGCGCGGGCGTCGACCACGCGCCGCTGCTGGAGGTCTTGACCCGGCGCTACTACGGCAGCCGGAACCTGTCCGGCCTCACCGCGAGTGAGCTCGGGGGCAGCCAGTGTGTCACCGCGGATTTCGCTGGCACCGGCGTCACGCGGGTAGCCGCCGTGGCCGTCGATGTGGCGTGCCTGCCGGACGCGATCGCCGCGGTAGCCAGCCTGGCGGTGCCGCCCGCCACCCGGTCCGGCGGGGAGCGAGCGGCCGATGGCGGACTGGCCGCCGACGTGTACGTCGCCTGGGAGGACCAGCCGGAAGGCGACGCGCTCGCCGCGGCGGTCACCGAGATCGTGACGGCTCATCCGCTGCCCGCCGGGATCGCGCGCATCACCGTGACGGTCGCCGGGGCCAAGGGCGCGGTCATGCAGCACCACTTCACGTTCCGCCCGGACCCGCGGGCGGCGGGCGAGGAGGCCCCGAACACGCAGGCCGCGGACGGCGAGACAAGCCTCGGCGAGACAAGCCTCGCCGAGGACCGGCTGATCCGCGGCATCCACCCGCAGATCGCCGAGCGCCTGCAGCTTGGCCGTCTCCGGGAGTTCGACCTCACCCGGCTGCCGTCGGCGGACGAGGAGATCTACCTCTTCAAGGCCGTGGCGAAGACCAACGCCCATGACGAGCGCCTGATCGCGATGGGCCAGATCCGGGACCTGACGCCGCTGCGGGAGACCGAGGGCGAGGGGGCCGGGCGGCTCGCGGCGCTGCCCGAGCTGGAGAACGCGCTGGCGGTCTGCCTCGACGCCATTCGGGGCGTGCAGGCGCAGCGCCCGCAGAACAAGCGGTTCGCCAGTAACCAGATCATGATGTACGTGTGGCCGTCGAGTGATTTCGCGGTCGAGGAGTTGTACCCGCTCGTGCAGCGGATCCGGCCGACCGTGTCGGGCGCGGGCCTGGCGGAAGTCCAGTTCATCGCGCGCCAGCGGCGGACCGCCCGCGACGGCGCCACCGGGGAAGGGGCGAACGGGGACCTGGCCGAGATGGCCGTGCGGATCACCGACGGCCCGGACGGCGCCCCCCGCATCCTCGTCGGGCCGCCCCCGGAGGAGCCCGTCCAGCCGCTGGATGACTACCGGCAGAAGGTCCTGAGTGCCGCCCGGCGCGGCAATGCCTACCCGTACGAGCTGACCAGCCTGCTGGCCGGCGACGCGGGCACGTTCACCGAATACGACCTGGACGATGGCGGGCAGCTGGTCCCGACCGGCCGGCCGAAGGGACAGAACACGGCCGCCATCGTCACCGGGGTCGTCAGCACGCCGACGGAGCTCTATCCCGAGGGAGTCACCAGGGTCGTGATGCTTGGTGACCCGACGAAGGCGCTCGGCTCGCTGTCCGAACCGGAGTGCGCGCGGGTGATCGCCGCTCTCGACCTCGCCGAGCGCATGCGCGTGCCGGTCGAGTGGTTCGCGCTGTCGGCCGGCGCGAAGATCTCCATGACCTCCGGCACCGAGAACCTGGACTGGGTAGCCGCCGCGCTCAAGCGCATCGTGGAGTTCACGCAAGGAGGCGGCGAGATCAACATCGTGGTCGCCGGGATCAACGTCGGCGGGCAGCCGTACTGGAACGCCGAGGCCACGATGCTCATGCACACCAAGGGCATTCTGGTGATGACCCCGAACTCGGCGATGGTGCTCACCGGCAAGCAGTCGCTGGACTTCTCCGGCGGCGTGTCGGCCGAGGACAACTTCGGCATCGGCGGCTATGACCGGGTGATGGGCCCCAACGGCCAGGCACAGTACTGGGCGCCGAACATGCCGGGCGCCCGCGCCGTCCTGATGGCGCACTACGACCACGCCTACATCGCGCCTGGCGAGACCGCGCCGCGCCGCGCCGCCACCACCGACCCCGGCGACCGCGACGTCTCCGCCTACCCGCACGCCGTCGCCGACAGCGACTTCACCTGCGTCGGGGAGATCTTCTCGGCCGAGCACAACCCGGACCGGAAGAAGGCGTTCGACATCCGCACGGTGCTGCGGGCGGTATCCGACCAGGACCACCCGGTCCTCGAGCGGTGGGCCGGGATGGCCGACGCGGAGACCTCGGTGGTGCAGGACGCCCGCATCGGGGGCCGCCCGGTCTGCCTGATCGGCGTCGAGTCCCGGTCGGTGCCGCGGCGCGGGTTCCCGCCCACCGACGGCCCCGACACCTACACGTCGGGCACGCTGTTCCCGCAGTCGTCGAAGAAGACCGCGCGGGCGATCAACGCCGCGTCCGGCAACCGGCCGGTCGTTGTGCTGGCGAACCTGTCCGGCTTCGACGGCTCGCCGGAGTCGATGCGCAAGCTGCAGCTGGAGTACGGCGCGGAGATCGGGCGGGCGATCGTCAACTTCGACGGTCCGATCGTGTTCTGCGTCATCTCCCGCTATCACGGCGGCGCGTTCGTGGTGTTCTCCAAGGCGCTTAACCCGAACATGACGGTGCTAGCCCTGGAAGGCTCGTTCGCGTCGGTGCTGGGCGGTGCCCCGGCGGCGGCCGTGGTCTTCTCCGGCGAGGTGAACAAGCGCACCGCGGCCGACCCGCGCGTGGCCGAGCTGCAGGCACAGCTGGCCACGACCAGCGCCGCCGAGCGGGCCGCCGTGAGCACGCGGCTGGCCGAGGTCCACACCTCGGTGCGGGCGGAGAAGCTGGGCGAGGTCGCGGCCGAGTTCGACCGGATCCACAGCATCCAGCGCGCCGTCGAGGTCGGCTCGGTCGACGCGATCATCAGCGTCGCCCGGCTGCGCCCGGCCATCATCGACGCCATCGAGCGGGGCCTGAGCCGCTAGCCGCACCTGGTTCAGGCGTGCGGGAGCTCGCGCCAGGCGCGGGCGGCGGTGACGAGTTCGGCCACGTCGCCGGGGTGGCTCAGTGTCCGGCGCGTGCTGGCCTCGATCCGGCGCAGCCGGTAGCGGACGGTGTTGGGATGGCAGAAGAGCTCCGCGCCGGCGGCGGTGGCGGAACCGCCGGCCCGCACCCATGCCTCGAAGGTGCCCAGTAGCAGGTCACGCTCGTCTTCCGGCAGTGCGAGCAGGCCCCCGAGCACGGAGCGGGCCGTCTCCAGGGCGGCGTGCGGCGCGGCGGCGACGAGGATGTCGATCGGGCTGTCGTTGAACTGCGCCACGCCGGCGGCGCCGCGATGGCTGCCGAGCGCGAGCCGCGCCAGTTGCAGCGCCCAGTTGGCCTGATGCAGGTCGCCGAAGACCGGGCTGGCGCCGACCCGGCCCGCCGCGTGCCGTTCCAGCACGGTCAGCGCGGCCCCGTTGCGCGACCGGTCCGTCAGGGAGAGGACGCCCAGCGACAGCTCGGTGTCGAGGCGCCATACCGAACGGACATCGAGCACGGCGAGGGCCGACTCCGCCCGCGGGAGCGGATCGCGACCGGGTTCGGTCTCCGCCGCCACCACCAGGAAGGCGCCGTCCAGCGGCAGCCGCAGCGCGTTGGCCACCTCCCACAGCGTTCCCTTCGCGTGCGCCCCGGTGAGGATCACCTCGACCAGGGCGGCCCGCTCACGCTCCCGGGTGCGCAAGATCTCACGGGCCTCGTCGCGGTAGGCGGCCAGCGCGGCGTCGCTGTAGGTGTTCTGCGCGGCGAAGACCGCCCCGGCGAGGTCGACGACTTCGCCGGCCGGGACGCCCGGCAGGCCGCGCGCGGTGGCGACCAGGGCTGACCACAGCTCCGCCACCCCCACCCGGTAGGCGGTGAGCATCTCGGCGAGCGGCGCGCCCTGGCCCGCCCGCGTGCGGCCGGTGGCGTTCGGGGCGCTGAGGTTGGCCGTGGACGTCCCGGTGAGGCTGTCCAGGAGGTAGTCGATGTTGGCGAGTACCGACGCGCGCAGGTCATCGGAGGAGACGACGTCCTGCGCGGCGTAGAACGGGATCTCGGCGCGGATGCGCGCCACGACCCGCTCCGCCAGTTCGGGCAGGCCGGGCCGGATGGCGGCCACGATACTGGCCGCCGCCTCATGGTGACTCATCGACACTGATGCCGTCATACGACTCATTGGACCGCTTGCCCCGTGCCCGGTTCAACGTCTGGCCTGCTGTTTTCCGCGGCAAGCAGGAAATCGCTGACCATGGGGGCGAGCTCGCCGGCCCGGGTGAGGAGGCCGAGGTGCCCGTCCTGGTAAACGCGCAGCCGGGCGGACGGCAGCAGCGCGGTCATGATCCGCGCGTTGACCAGGGGGATGATCGGGTCGTCGTCTCCGGCCAGGACCAGGGCCGGCTGCCGGATGAGCCGCAGCCACGGCAGGCTGGTCCAGCCCGCCGCGGCCGTCAGCTGATAGAGGTAACCCCGCCAGGAGACCGGCGCCGCGAGGGCGCGCGCGAACGGCGCGGCCAGCTCGGGACGTTCGCGGAGGGCGCCCCCGTAGAGGGCTCCGGCGACGCGCGCCGCGTGTGCTGGATCGCGGTGCCTGCGCGGGGAGGACAGCTGCAGCAGGACGCGCGGCCGGGCCGGGACCATGAGGCTTCCGGTCGAGGTGGCCGCGAGCACGAGGCGGCGGCACCGGATGGGGTACTGCAGCGCGAGTTGCTGGGCGAGGCCACCGCCCCAGGAGATCCCGAGGACGTCGAAGCGGCCGTACCCGAGCCCGGTGAGCATCGCCGCGGTGAGCCTGGCCAGCCAGGGCACGGAATAGGGCAGCCGCGGCGGGGGCGAGCCGCCGGTGCCGGGCACGTCGAATCGCACCACTTCGATCGCGGGGTCCAGGACTCTGGTGAACGGCGCGAGCGCCTCCAGCGGGGTGCCGATGCCGTTGCAGACGAGGAGCGGGGTACCGTCGCCGGTGCCGGGGCGGATCGCGACGCGCACCCGGTGGCCGTCGACGGTCACCGTGGTGGGGGCGTCCGTCACGCGCGATGGACGCGTCATGCGGTGCGCACGTAGCTGCCGGGGGCGGGCTCGATGACACGGAAGCGGTCGTTGCCCAGTGACGGCGGGGCCGTCACCTGGCCGCCGGAACGTGCGGCGAGCCAGGCGGAGTAGTCCGGCCACCACGACCCCGGCTCGGTGCCGGCGGCGCGCTGCCAGGCGTCGGCGTCGGCCGTGACATCCTCACTCGCCTGATACCTGGCCTTCTTGTTGCCGACCGGGTTGACCAGCGCCGCGATGTGTCCGCTGGTGGACAGCACGAACCGGGTCTTGCCGCCCAGCAGCTGGCTGCCGCGATAGCAGGACTGCCAGGGGCAGATGTGGTCGGCGACGCCGGCCACCGCGTAGCTGTCCAGGTCCACCCGCGCCAGGTCGACCTCGGCGCCGAGGACGGTGAGCTCACCCGGACGGGCCAGGGAGTTGGCGGCGGCCGCCCGGATGAAGTCGCGATGCAGGCCGGCGGTCATCCGCGTGGTGTCGGCATTCCAGGACAGGATGTCGAACTTGGCCGGCTCGCGGCCGAGCAGGTAGTTGTTCACCCAGTAGTTCCAGACCAGGTCGCCCGGTCGCAGCCAGGCGAAGACCTCGGCGAGCCTGCGCCCGTCCAGGTAGCCCTGTCGGGCGGAGGCGGCGATCGCGGCCTCCGCCATCGACTCGTCGACGAAGGCGCCGACGGCGTCCGTGCGGGCCTGGTCGAGCATCGTGACCAGGAGGCCGAGGCTCGCCAGCCGGGGCCGCGCCCGGGGCCGGTCCGGCGGCTGGGCGGGCAGCACCGCGGCGGCCAGGCTGGCGAGGATACCGCCGGAACAGGCGCCGAGCAGGTGGGCGGCGTCCGTCCCGACGATGTCCGTGACCGCTTCCAGCGCCTCGATGACGGCCTGGACGTAGACGTCGAATCCCCAGTCGGCGTGCCGCTTGTCCGGGTTCCGCCAGGACATCACGAACACTTGCTGCCCCTGGCCGACCAGGTACTCGGTCATGCTCCGCCCGGGGGCGAGGTCGAGGATGTAGTACTTGTTGATCGTCGGCGGGACGATCAGCAGCGGCAGCTCGTGGACCTTCCCGGTCACCGGCTGGTACTGGATCAGCTCGAACACCGGGGTGCGCAGCACCACCGCCCCCGGGGAAAGCGCGAGGTCGTCGCCGACCGTGAACGCGCCGGACGGGACCATCGACGGCACCCGCGGCGGGCTCGCCAGGTCGCTGAGCAGGTGCTTGATCCCGGTCACGACGCTGCCGCCGCCGGAGTCGATCACGGCCTTCCACGCCTCCGGGGACAGCGGTGTGTTGCTCGGCGCGAGGGCGTCCACCACGTTGGCCGCCGCGAACCGCAGCCGCTGCGCGTCGCGCCAGCCGAGCGGCGTGTCGTCGACGAGGCCGAGCGCCGCGGCCCCGGCCGCCAGGTAGGCCTGCATGGCGCGGCGCAGCAGCGGGTTGCCCGTCCACGCGGGGTCGGCGAACCGGCGGTCTTTCGCGCCGGGGGCGACGCCGGAGACCCCGCCGGCGATGCGGACGAGCTCGGCGGCCAGGGTCCCGGACCGTTCCGCCGCCAGGGCGGGGTGGCGGGCGAGCGCCCAGGCGAACCTGAGGGCGGGGCGGCCGGGGAAAAACCGCCGCGACGGGCCGAGCGCCGCCTGCGTGAGGAGCATGTCGAGCGCGGCCGCGGCCTCTTCCACACCGGTGCTGTCGGGGGAGCTCATGAGCGCGGTGCCGCCTGACCAGCCGCCCGGCCGGCCGCCTGGGCCATCACGTGGTCCGGAGGCGTGATCGCGCGCTTGAGGACCTTGCCGGTGGCGCCTTTCGGCAGCCCGTCCGTCAGCCACACGTGCCGCGGGTACTTGTAGGCGGCGACGCGTGCCTTGACGTAGTCGCGCAGTTCGTCCGTGGTCGCCTCCGCGCCGGGCCGGAGCGTGACGGCGGCGCCGACCTCCTCGCCGTGCAGGGGATGCGGGATCCCGATCACCGCGGCCTCGAGCACCGCCGGATGCTCGTAGAGCACCTCCTCGATCTCCCGCGGGTAGACGTTGTAGCCGCCGCGGATGATCATCTCCTTCTTGCGGTCGACGATGTAGTAGAAGCCGTCCTCGTCGACGCGGGCGAGGTCTCCGGTGTGGAACCAGCCGCCGCGCATGGCGGCCGCGGTCTCCGCGGGCCGCTGCCAGTAGCCTTTCATCACGTTGTGCCCGCGGATGGCGATCTCGCCGACCTCGCCGGGCGGCGCCGCGTCCGTGGCGGCGCTCTCCCCGACCCGGACCAGGCGCAGCTCCACGCCCTCGATGGGCTCGCCGATCGAGCCCGGCTTGCGCCGGTCGGGCCGGTTGAACGTGGCCACCGGGGAGGTCTCGGACAGCCCGTACCCTTCCAGGACCACGGTCTGGAACTCCTTCTCGAACCCGTGCAGCACCTCCACCGGGAGCGCGGCGCCGCCGGACACGCACAGCCGCAGCGACAAGGTGTCCGTCCCGGCCGCGCCCTCGCCGAGCAGGCCGACGTACATGGTCGGCACGCCCTCGAACACGGTGACCCGGTCGCGTGCGATCACCCGCAGCGCGGCCGCCGGGCTGAACCGCGGGATCAGGGTCAGGCACGCCCCGGACAGCACGGCGGCGTTCAGCCCGCAGGTCTGCCCGAAGCAGTGGAACAGTGGCAGGCAGCCCATCACGACATCCTCCGGGTTCAGGCCGAACAGCGAGGTGGCGGCCACCGAGGCGTTCCGGTGCAGGTTGGCGTGCGTCAGCTCCGCGCCCTTGGGTGCGCCGGTGGTGCCCGAGGTGTACAAGATCACCGCGGTGTCGTCGTCGGCACGCCTGGCCACCTCGGGGGAGGCCGGCCAGGTGGCGATCTCGTCCAGCGTCCCCTCCCCGACGCTGACGGCCTCGGCGCCGGCCGCCGCCGCCCCGGCCGCCGCCTCACCCGGCCCGCTCTCCCAGGCCAGCACCAGCCGGGCGCCGGAGTCACCGAGGTAGTGCGCCACTTCGCGGGCCTTGAGCAGCGGGTTCATCGGAACGACGGCGCCGCCGGCGCGCAGGATGCCGTAGTACAGGACCGGGAACTGCGGCACGTTGGGCGTCATCAGTCCCACCGGGTCGCCCGGCCGCAGGCCGCGCTCGCGCAGCCAGCCGGCGACCCGGGCGCTGAGATCGTCCAGCCGCCTGTAGGACAGGACCGTCTCGTCCAGCCGGACGGCGGGCCGGCGGGGATACATGTGCGCTGCCTCGCGCAGGTCAAGAGCCAGGTTGGCCATGGTGGATCGCCCTTTTAGCGTTAACTGAACGCGGACAGGCCGGTGATGTCCCGGCCGACGATAAGGTTCTGGATGGTCGCGGTGCCTTCGAAGGTGTGGATGGCCTCGATGTCGGCCATGTGCCGGATGACGTGGAATTCCAGCAGGATGCCGTTGCCGCCGAGCAGGTCGCGCGCCTCGGCGAGCACTTCGCGCGCGGCGGTGGTGTTGTGCGCCTTGGCCAGGCCCGCCAGCGTCGGCTCGACGCGGCCGGCCAGGTCGAGATCGGCGAGGCGGCGGCAGTACAGCTGCATCGCCGTCACCTTGGCGAGCATCTTCACGAGGCGGTCCTGGATGAGCTGGAAGCTCGCCAGCGGCTTGCCGAACTGGGTGCGCCGCCCGGCGTAACCCAGCGCCGCGTCGAAGCCGGCCACCGCGTGGCCCAGCGCCGCCCACGCGCACGAGGCCCGGGTCGTGGCCAGCACGGCGGCCGTGTCGCGGAATGACTCCGCCCCGGGAAGCCGGTTCTCGGCGGGGACGCGGACGCCGTCCAGGTCGATCTCGGCCTGCCAGACCGCGCGCAGCGAGCCCTTCCCCTCGATCAGCCGCGCGTGGTAGCCCGGCGTTCCCTGCTCGATCAGGAAGCCCTTGACCTGCCCGTCGGCGGTGTCACGCGCCCAGGTCACGATCACGTCGGCCACGGTGCCGTTGCCGATCCACTTCTTCTTCCCGTCGATCACGTAGCAGTCGCCGTCCCGGCGGGCCGAGGTCGCCAGGGCGACCGAATCCGAGCCGTGGTCCGGCTCCGTCAGGGCGAAGGCGCCCAGCTTGGCGACCCGCGCCAGGTCCGGCAGCCAGCGCCGCTTCTGCTCCGCCGAGCCGAGCATCGCGATGGCGCGCATCGCCAGGCCCGCCTGTACGCCGAGGAACGTGCCGAGGCTGCCGTCGCCCCGGTGCAACTCCATGGTGACCAGCCCGGCGGACACGGGGTCCATATCGGGGCAGCCGTAGCCGCGGATGCCGTCGCCGACGAGACCGGCCTCGCCGAGCTTGCGGACCAGCGGCCAGGGGAAGTCGGCGCGCTCCCAGTAGTCGTTGATGACCGGGAGCACGTCGTCGTGGACGAACCGGCGCGCCCGTTCCAGGTAGCCGGCTTGCGCGGGCGTGAACTCCTCCCGGAGCAGGAGGTAATCGGTGCGGAGTGCTTCTCCGAGGCCGGTTTCGAGACCCATGAGGGCGCCTCCCCGTGTTCAGGCGATGACCGGTTAAGGCCGGGATCTCCTCATGGTGCGGGCGCGGCCGGCGGAGTGGAATAGCCTGGCGGACAACGCGGGGCGCGATCGGCTGTCAGCGCGGACAACGGCTGGCCCGGACCGGGTACGGTGACCGCGTCGGCCCTGCTTTAGGATGGCGCGCATGCCCGATTTTGACCCGACTAAGCCGAGTATCGCGCGCGTGTATGACTATGTCCTCGGCGGCAAGGACAATTACGCGGCGGACCGGGACGTGGCGGACCGGCTGCTCGGCATCGTCCCGCTGATCGGGGAGATGGCCGTCGAGAATCGCCAGTTCCTGTCCCGGGCGGCGATCTGGGCGGCGAAGGCGGGCATCGGCCAGTTCGCCGACCTGGGCTGCGGGCTGCCGACCGTCCCGAACACCCACGAATCGGTGCTGGGCGTCAACCCGGCCGCGCGGGTGGCCTACGTCGACAACGACCCGGTCGTGATCCGTCACCTCCAGGCGCTGTTCGCGCAGGGCAACCCGGGCGTCGGCGTCGCGGACGCCGACGTGGGCGACGCCAGCACGGTCATCGACGCGATCCGCGACGGCCTGGACCTGTCGCGGCCGGTCTGCCTGATCATCGGCTACCTGCTGCACTTTTACACCGCCGACGCCGCGCGCGACCTGGTGAGCAAGTACGCGGCGGCGCTAGCGCCCGGGAGCTGCCTCGTGCTCTCGGTGCTGCACTACGACGGTGACGCGGCCGACGAGGGCATGCGCACCTACTCGTCCGAGGTGGCCTCGATGTACATGCACACGCCGACGGACATCGCGAGTTTCTTCGGCACGTTCGAGCTGGTGCCGCCGGGGATCACCGACGCCCGGCAATGGCATTCTGACCAGGGTTCCGCCGCGCTCCCGCCGCGCGCGGGCAACGCGATCGTCGGCGTGGCCCGCAAGCAGTAACCGGAAGTCCGCGGGCAGCAGTTCCGCCGGCACGTCGGCGACCTTCGCCCGCAGGTACTCGCCCAGCGCCTTGCCCTGGCCGTCGAGCGCGTGGTTGGCGGCGACCCCGGCGCCGAGGAGCCCGACGACCGTCACCCCGCACGCCTTCAGCCGCGGCAGTTCCCACAGCCGCAGTTCCAGCCCGGCGGTCTCGGGCAAGAGTTCGCGCAGCCGCTCCTCGCCCCACCACGACCGCAGCCACCGGTGCGCGTCCTCGTCGCGCGCCCAGACGCCGAGCGTCGCGTTCCCGGCCTTGTCCCCGGAACGCGCGCCGAGCAGCGCCCCGAGCGGGGCCCGCACCGTCGGACCGCCGCCGGTCCAGGCCGCCGGGGGAGCGGGTGCCTCGACCGGCGGCACGTCGCCATCAGCATCTCCATCAGTCCCCATCACGTCGCAGGTTCTCCCGTCCAGCGATACGCGCTGGGCGAAGTCCGCGGACGGCATCAGGGTCGGCCAGAACACGACGACGGCCGAGCCCTTGCCGGGCGGCGCGGTCATGTGCAGGCCCGGGTAGCTGGCCAGGCCGGTCTCGACGCAGGCCCGGGAGAACCCGGCGGCCGGCCTCTGGTCGGCGGCGCTGACCGTGATGGTCAGCAGCGCGACCGCCTCCGACTCCGTCGCCGGGTCGGCCTGGTCGGCCCGCAGCAGCCGGACGGTCACCTGGTCGAACGCCTCCGCGCCGCCCGGCACCCGTGCCCACAAGGCCGCCTGCGCCGCCGCGGCCTTGGCCGGGATGTCGAGCCCCGTCAGCACGAACGTCCCCTCGTTTCGCCACCCGCCCCCGATCAGCGCCCCCACCTTGACCGTGTCCGGGGCCGGCTCGCCCCGCACGCCGGCGATCCGGACGCGGTCGGGACCCTCCGGCGACAGGGACAGGGTGTCCAGGCGCGTGACCACGTCCGGCCCCAGGTAGCGCGGCCCGTCGATCTCGTACAGGAGCTGCGCGGTCACGGTCCCGACGGTGACCGCGCCGCCGGTGCCGGGATGCTTGGTGATCACGGATGATCCGTCGGCGTAGATCTCCGCCAGCGGGAACCCGAGCCGTTCCAGGGAGCCGATGTCTGGAAAGAACGAGTAGTTGCCCCCGGTCGCCTGCGCGCCGCACTCGATGACGTGCCCGGCCGCGACCGCCCCGGCCAGCGCGTCCCAGTCGGACCGCGCCCAGCCGAAATGCCACGCCGCCGGTCCCACGGTCAGCGCCGCGTCCGTGACCCGGCCCGTCACCACGACGTCGGCACCCGCCGCGAGCGCCGACGCGATGCCCCACGCCCCGAGGTACGCGTTCGCGACGAGCGGTTCGCCGGGTATGGGCTGCCCGGTGTCGAGGTGCGGTGCCTGCCACCCCGACTCCCGCGCCGCGCGGACGGCGGCCGTCGCGTCGTCGCCGGTGACGACCGCGATCCGCGCGCGGCGGCCCGCCCGCTCGGCGATCTCCGCGATCTGCGCGGCGCACGCGGCCGGGTTGAGCCCGCCCGCGTTGGACACGATCTTGATGCCCCGGTCCAGGCAGTCGCCGAGGACGTCCCGCGCCTGGGTGACGAACGTCCGCGCGTACCCCGCGCCGGGATCGGTCATCCGCTGCCGGGCGAGCACGCCCATGGTGAGCTCCGCCAGCCAGTCCCCGGTGAGCACGTCGATCGGGCCGCCGTCGACCATCTCCCGCGCGGCCGACAGGCGGTCCCCGTAGAAACCGCTGCAGTTCGCGACGCGCAGCGGGCCGGCGCTCATGAACCTGCCGGCCGGATCGTCACCAGGACCGCCCGCGCGTCCACGTACTCACCGGCCGAAACGTGCACGGCCTCGACCACCCCGTCCGCCGACGCGACCGCGGGCCACTCCATCTTCATCGCCTCCACGACGACGAGCTGCTGCCCCGCCGTCACCGCGTCTCCGGGTTTCACCCGCACCGCCGCCACCACGCCCGCCATGTCCGCGACCGGCCCCGACCCGCCGGATCCGGCGGACGCCGCGGGCAGCCGGGGTCGTGGGTGCCACCCGCGCTGCCCGTCCGGGTCGTTGACCCACACCGAGCCGTCCGCGTAGACCGCGACCCGGCACGGCCACTCCCGCACGCCGTCCCGCACGCGCACGCCGCCGGGCACGCCCGCACCGCCGGGCACGCCGCCGCCGGCGCAGAGGTCACGCAGCCGCAGTTCGTGCCGTTCCCCGTCCACCGTCAGCCGCAGCCGCGCGTCGCCCGCGGCCGCGTCCAGCCGGTAGGCGATCGAGCGCTCGCTCCCGTCCGCCGCCGATACCCAGACCGCGGTCGTGTCCGGGTGCCCGGGCAGCGGCCGGAAGCCCGGCGGCGCGTACGAGGTGAGCACGTCCGCCCCCCGCCGGCGGGCGACGCTGACCGCCACCGCCGCCGCGAGGTGCACGTGCTCCGGCGTCGGCGACTGCGCCCGGAGCAGCTCCGGATGCCGCGTGATGAAGTCCGTCCGGGTTTCCCCGGCCAGGAACGCGGGGGAGCGCAGCGCCGCCACCAGGAACGGCGCGTTCGTCGTGGTTCCGTGCAGCTCGGCGGACGCGAGCGCCCGGGCCAGCTTCAGCGCGGCCTCCCGCCTGGTCGGAGCGTGCGCGATCACCTTCGCCAGCATCGGGTCGTAGAACGGGCTGATCTCCGCGCGCTCCCCGATCCCGTCGTCCCAGCGCACGTCGTCCCCGTGCCGGTAGCGGTGCACCACGCCCGGCGAGGGGGCGAAGTCCCGCGCGGGGTCTTCCGCGTACAGCCGCGCCTCGATGGCGTGCCCGTCGAGGCGGACGTCTTCCTGGCCAAACGGCAGCGGCTCGCCCGCCGCGACGGTGAGCTGCAGCCGGATCAGGTCGAGGCCGGTGATCTCCTCCGTGACCGGATGCTCGACCTGCAGGCGCGTGTTCATCTCCAGGAAGTAGAACTGCGGGCTGCCGTCCGGGCCGGACTCGTCGAGCAGGTACTCCACGGTCCCCGCGCCCGCGTAGCCGAGCTCGCGGACGAGGGACACCGCGGTCTTGCCCATCCGCTCGCGCAGGGCGGCGTCCACGGCGACCGACGGCGCCTCCTCGAGCACCTTCTGGTGGCGGCGCTGCACCGAGCATTCCCGCTCGTTCAGGTACACCGCGTGCCCGAAGGCGTCGCCGAAGACCTGGATCTCCACGTGCCGCGGCGCGTCCAGGTACCGCTCCGCGAACACGTCCGCCACCCCGAACGAGCTCAGGGCCTCCCGTCGCGCCCCTTGCACGGCCCCGGCCAGCTCGGCAGGCCCGGAGACGAGCCGCATCCCCTTGCCGCCGCCGCCCGCCGTGGCCTTCACCAGCAGCGGGTACCCGACGGTGTCGGCGGCCGCCAGCCACGCCGCGGGATCATCGCCGATGATGGCGGCGTCCGGCAGGACCGGCACCCCGGCCGCCCGGGCCACCGCCTTGGCGCGATCCTTCAGCCCCATCGTCTCGATCGCCGCGGGCGACGGCCCGACGAACACCAGCCCGGCCTCGGCGCACGCCCGCGCGAACGCGGCGTTCTCCGACAGGAACCCGTACCCGGGATGAATGGCGTCCGCGCCCGTCTGCGCGGCGGCGCGCAGGATCTTGTCGGCGTCCAGGTAGGACGACGGCTCGCCCAGGCAGACCGCCATGTCCGCCGCGCGAACGTGCGGGGCGGCCGCGTCCGGGTCGGTGAAGACAGCGACGGTACGGAGGCCGGCGCCACGAACGTGATGGATGATTCGCCGTGCGATCTCCCCGCGATTGGCGACGAGCAGGGTCGTTATCACCAGCAACCACCTACATCCGGAACGGGGCGTAGTGCGTCGCGCCGCTGACCGGCGCCGAGTGAGCCGCGGACAGGGCCAGGCCGAGCATCGTGCGGGTGTGCCGCGGGTCGATGATCCCGTCGTCCCACACGCGGCCGGTCGCGTACAGCGCACGGGACTGCGCCTCGATCATGGCCTCCGTCTGCGCCCGCACCGACTGGTCGGTCGCGTCGTCGTAGGGCTGGCCCTTCCGCTCCGCCGACTTGCGCATCACGATCGACATCACGCCCGCGAGCTGCGTGCCGCCCATCACCGCGATCCGGTGGTTCGGCCAGGTGAAGACGAACCGCGGGTCGTACGCGCGGCCGGACATGGCGTAGTTGCCGGCGCCGTAGGACGCGCCCACCATCAGCGTCAGGTGCGGGACGGCCGAGTTGGCGACGGCGTTGATCATCTTCGCGCCGTCCTTGATGATTCCGCCCCGCTCGGCCGCGGTGCCGACCATGAACCCGGTGATGTTCTGCACGAACAGCAGCGGCGTGTCACGTGCGTTCGCGAGCTGGATGAAGTGCGCGCCCTTGTTCGACTCGGGCGAGAACAGGATCCCGTTGTTCGCGAGGACTCCGACGCGGTAGCCGTTGATCGCGCCCCAGCCGCACACGAGCCGCGGGCCGTACAGCGGCTTGAACTCGTCGAACCGCGAGCCGTCGAGGACGCGCGCCAGGACCTCGCGGACCTCCATCGGGCGCTTGGCCTCGGACGGGGCGACGCCCAGGAGTTCTTCCTGGTCGTAGACGGGGTCGTCGGGGCTCGCGGTCGCCGGCGGGGGTCCCAGGCGGCTCCAGCCGAGGTCGGCGACGATCTGGCGGCCGATGCGGATCGCGCTTGGCTCGTCGGGGGCGAGGTAGTCGGCGAGGCCGGAGACGCGGGCGTGCATCTCCGCGCCGCCCAGGGTCTCGTCGTCGGCGTCCTCGCCGGTAGCCATCTTGGTCAGCGGCGGCCCGCCGAGGTAGACGGCGGCCTGCTTGTCGACCAGGACCGTGTACTCGCTCATGCCGGGCACGTACGCGCCGCCCGCCGTGGAGCTGCCGAAGACGAGAGAGATCGTCGGGATGCCGCTGGCCGACAGGCGGCTGATCGCGGCGAAGGTGCGGCCGCCGGGGACGAAGATATCGGCCTGACGGGGCAGGTCGGCGCCGCCGGACTCGGTGAGCGAGATCAGGGGCAGCCGGTTCCGCTCGGCGATCTCCAGCGCCCGCGACTGCTTCGCCCCCGCGGACGGGCTGACGGAGCCGCCCTTGACCGTCGCCTCGTTCGCGATGACCATGCACTCCACGCCGGACACCTGCCCGACGCCGGTGATCACGCGCGCGCCCGGCTGCTCGCCTTCCTCATGCGCGCCCGCGTAGGTGGACAGCTCGAGGAACGGGGCGTCCTCGTCGATGAGCAGGTCGACGCGCTCGCGGGCCAGGAGCTTGCCTCTCGCGTGGTGCCTGGTCGTCGCGCGCTCGCCGCCCGCCGCCAGGACGGTCTTCGCGAGTTCTTCGAGCTCGCCGAGACTCTGGACCATGGCCGCCCGGTCCATTTCGTACTCGTTCGAGGCGGTGTCGAGGGCGGACTTGATGACGTTCGCGGGCGTGCGGGCCGTCGGGGGCGTGCGGGCGGTCACCGGCCCACCACCCGGCGGGGGCGTGCGGGCGGTCACCGGCCCACCACCCGGCGGGCGATGACCTCGTTCATGATCTCGCTGGTGCCGCCGCCGATGCCCATCACGCGGATGTCGCGGTAATGCCGCTCCACCTCGGACTCCCGCATGAAACCCATGCCGCCGTGCAGCTGGACGGCCTCGTGCACGACGTGCTCGGCCGCGTAGACGGCGGTGTTCTTGGCCATCGACACCTCGGTGATGACGTCCTCGCCGTCCGCCCATCTGCGCGCGACCGCCCAGACGTAGGTGCGGGCGACATCGGACTGACGGGCCATCTCGGCGATCTTGTGCCTGACCACCTGACGGGAGGCAAGCGGCTCGCCGAACGTGGTCCGGTTCCGCGCCCAGCCGATGGTCAGGTCCACGCACCTCGTCGCGACGGCGGCGCACTGCAGTGCCATCGACAGGCGCTCAGAGATGAACTGCTCCATGATGAGCAGGAAACCCTGGTTCTCGGGGCCGATGAGGTTCGCGGCGGGGACGCGGGCGTCGGCGAAGGAGAGCTCGGCGGTATCCGAGGACAGCCAGCCCATCTTGTCCAGCTTGCGGCTCACGCTGAACCCCGGCGTACCGCGCTCGGCGACGAGCAGCGAAATGCCCTGATGGCCCGCCCCGCCAGTGCGCACGGCCGTCGTGACGAAGTCGGCGCGGGTGCCGGAGGTGATGAACGTCTTGGTGCCGTTGACGACGTAGTGGCCACCGTCGCGGACGGCCGTGGTGCGCAGGGCGGCGACATCGGACCCGCCGCCGGGCTCGGTGACCGCCAGCGCGCCGATCAGGTCTCCCCGGATGGCCGGCGCGGCGAACCGCTGTTTCTGGTCGTCGGTGCCGTGCCCGACGATGGACGGGATGGCGATGCCGTGCGTGAACAGGCTCGCGATCACCCCGGTGGGGACGCCGACGCGGATCAGCTCCGCCTGCACGGCCATCTGCTGCAGGTGGGTCCCGCCGCCGCCGAGTTCCGCCGGGTACCCGAGCCCGAGCAGCCCCGCCTGGCCGGCCGCCTTGGACAACTCGCGCGGCAGCTCGCCGGCCTGCTCCCACGCGTCGATATTCGGCAGGATCTCCCGCCTGGCGAACTCGGCCGCCAGCCCGGTGAGCGCCTTCGTCTCGAAATCGTCTGTAGGCACGATCACAGCCTGAGACCTACATGACAACTTCGTCAAGTAGCTGATTTCACGGCCTCCCCGGCTGCCGGCCCACGCTTTTCCCTGCGAACGCGGCAATTGACGCGGCGCCTTAGCCGCATCCGGCTTGTGCGGCGACCGGCCGTCGGCTCACGATGGCAGCATGGTGGCAGACGACCCGTATGGTGGCCGACGACCCGAAAGGAAGGGAGTTCCCGATGGACGCTGGCCAGCCACTGCCCGGTGTCGAGGCATTCGTCCTTGACCAGGCGGACGAGGAAGGCGGGGACCCGGTCTGCTGGGCCCATCTCGTGTGCCCGGAGTGCGGCGCCATCGTCAGCGAGGGACATCGCGCGGGCTGCCAGGCCACACCTCGGCAGCACGACGACTCGCGGTGAGCGCCCCGCTCGCTGTCGCCACCGGGGCGACGTTCGTGCGGCTCGGGATGGTCATCGCCATTTCGTTCGTCAAGGCTCAGCTGAAGTGATGTGCCCCCGGGGTCACCGTCCCGATCGGGCCCGGTATCGGTCGTTGCGCGGCCAGCCGGGGCACGTTTGATGGGTCATTACCGCCACGGGGGCCGCCCGGGCCCCCGGAACGGCCATCCGCGCCCGGATAAGTCCACTTATATCGGGCACTCGTGCGGTCCCGGGCGTCTCCGAACGGCATCGCCGCGGTGATCATGGGTCAAACATGCCGTATATCGGCCTGTTCGACCCGTGATCATGGAACGCATACCCCTATGGGGGTATCCCGGGATGCGTGGTTCACGATGATATTTCGTGGTAAAGCGGGCGGGCGCGGGGGCCCGGATTCGGAGTTTTGCGGGAACGACCCATGATCATGCGGGCGGAGGGCGGAGGGCGGCGGGTACGGGCAAGAGCAACGCGGTCTCCCAGCCGGGACCGGCGTCCAGGATCAGGCCTGACATGCAGGCGAGGCTATGCCGCCCGCCCGCTGGCCACAACAGGTTCCACCAAGTGTGCGCAGCAAGCCGCGGCACGGCACTGCTCTAGTACCAGCCGTCGTCGACTTCGTGGGCCCACGCCGCCTGCGGGTCGCCGTAGGCGGCGCCGATGTAGCCGATGCCCCAGATGATCTGCGTGTACGGGTCCGACGCCCAGTCCGGGCCGGCCGCCGCCATCTTCCCGGCGGGCAGCGACTGGGGAATGCCGAACGCGCCGGACACCGGGTTGAGCGCGGCCGGGTTCCAGCCGGACTCCCGCTCCCACAGCTCGTAGAGGTACGGGAACTGGCTCGGTCCCCACGTGCTGTCCGACAGCTGCCGCGCGAATTGCTGGTACTGGCCGAGCGCGCCGGGCACCGTCAGCGCCGCGACCGGCGCGGTGAGCCACGAGCCGAGCCCGGACGCGAGCGCCGACTCGGGCACCGGGGCATAAGGATCCGCCGATCCCGTGTACCCGCTGATGCCGCTGAGCGGGTCGAGGCGGACGGTCGCCCGGCTGGCGGCCGTGTCGATGATCTCGCCGTCCCCGGCGTAGATGCCGACGCGAGTGGGGGTGCCGCCCGAACCGCCGAAGAACACGAGGTCGCCTGGCGCCAGCCGGCTCTCCGCGACCGGACGGCTCCTGGTCTGCCGCCACTGGGCGGCCGCGCCCGGCGGGACGCCGATCCCGGCCTGGGCAAGGGCGTCCGCGGCCAGCGGCTGGGCGGGCTCGCCGAGCCGTGCTTCGGCCCAGCTGAGCACCGCGTTCGCCTGTGACGACACCGAACGCAGCCGGTACGCGGTGGACGCGTAGGCGGCGATGAGGGTGGCCGCCGCCAGGTCGCTGGCTGGCGCCGCGCCCTTCTTGCCCGTGGTGAGCGCGGCGGGCAGCGACTCGACCCGGAACCCCGGCCGGGCGGCGACGATCGCCAGGTAGGCCCTGGCCTGCTTCGCGGTGGTTCCCGGCGCGGCCACCCACAGCAACTCGTGACCGGCGGGCAGGAGCGCGGCCAGTCTGGCCGCCTGAGCGGGCGTCGCGCCGGGCAGGGCGGCGATCGTCAGCTTCGGCGCGCCGGCCGCCGCGATCTCACGCGCTGCCGGGGCGCCGAATGCCACGTCGCGGACCTTGACCAGCGGGCCGGCCAGGGACTGGGCCAGCGCGCTGGCGGTCGGCGACCCGGCGGTCGCCGGGTTAGCCGGGGGAGTGACGAGCAGCACCTGGTCGCGCGCTGGCGCGGCGACGGAGGACGCGATGCCCGACGGCAGCGCGCGGACGTTCGGGCTGAGGCCGGACGCCCACCCCTGCATGGCCTCGTCGGCATCGACCGGGCCGTGCACGTCGGGCACCGTGATCGAGAACGTGAGGCCGCCGGGCGCGCTGGCGCCGATCCGCGTTCCGACGCCGACAGGGGTCTTGCGCGCGGGCAGCGCGGCGGTCACGTCGCGGTAGGTGTAGGTCGCGCCGTCGGCGCCGGACAGCACGATGACCGACGTGCCGTTGCCCGCGGGGACTGCCCGGGCCGCGCCCGCCGTGACCGCGTCTACCTCCGTCCCCGCCGGAACGTCGATGGTAACCGGTCCGGCCGCCCGCGCCTGGCGTGGTGCGGAGGCGCCTTCCCCGATCAGCGCCGGGTCCGCCGCCACGACGGACGCCGGGACCGGGAGCGCGTAGCCGACCGGGTTCGCGGGCAGCAGCGCGACCGCAGGCGGGGGCGCGTCGGCCGAGAACGAGACCGGGAGTCCTCCCGAGCCTGGCCGCGAGGCGGCCGGCTTGCCCCGGGAACCGCCCGCGTGCCCGGCACCGGTCACGCCCGGCGCCGAAGTCGGCGAGGCTCCCGCGGATGAGCTGCCCGACGTTGATCCCGGCGTCGGCTGCGGTGGCGCGGACGGCGCCGATCCCGTGCCGGACGGGCTGGCCGACGGCGTTGGCAGCAGGATGCCGGGCAGTGACGGGCTGGGCAGGGGAAGGCTCGGCAGGGACGGCAGGGGCAGCGATGTCGGCAGGATGCTCGGCAGCGACGTCGGCAGGAGGCTGGGCAGCAGGCTCGGCAGCAGTCCCTGCGGCGACTGAGTTCCTTTCGCGGCGGGAGACCCCGCCGGCCCCGCCGTCGCCGACGAGTCGGCGGCCGCCGGGGTGACCTCGGCGAGCGCGAGCGCCACCGCCGTGACGGCCGCCAGCGGGACGGCCAGCAGCAGCGCGGTCCGGGTGGCGGTGCCCCGCCGGTTGCGGTTCCCCATCGGCTCCCTCAGGAAACGGCGCGTAACTACAAGGAAACAAACGTAATACGCCGGTAGTCCGGCTGGCCATACCTAGTTACCCACGAGTGTTACCCATTGGTAGGTATTCATGCCGGGCTTTCGGTGCGACCATCGTCGAAAAGGCACGGCCATCGCGGTTCGCACTGGGAGGCTCGGCATGGACGCAGGCATGGGATCGTGGGTGGCGGGCCGGGCGTTCCGCACCCCGGCGGCGACGGCGCTGATCGACGGCGACACCGGCCGGAAACGGACGTTCGCGGAATTGCACGCGCGGACCAGCGCCCTGGCCGATGCCCTCGCCGGGCGCGGCATCCGGCGCGGGGACCGGATCGCGCTGCTGGCGCTCAATAGCCCCGAGTTTCTCGAGGTGCTGCTGGCGGCGTCGAAGCTCGGGGCTATCACGGTGCCGGTGAACTTCCGCCTCACGGCGGACGAGGTGCGCTACGTCCTCGCCGATTCCGGGGCGTCGGCGCTGCTGTACTCCAGCCAGCTCGCCGCCGTCGCGAAGGCCGCCGCCGACGGGCTGCACGTCCACCTGCTGACCGAGATCCCGTCGGCCGCCGAGCGGGCCGCGGGCGCGCCGTCCGCGTACGAGGACCTGGTGGCGTCGGGCGACCCGGCGCCGCTGGAACGAGACGTCGCCACCGGCGACATCGCCGTGATCATGTACACCTCGGGCACAACCGGGCGACCCAAAGGCGCGATGCTCACGCACGGCAACCTGCTGTGGCAGGCGATCAACGCCATCTCGATGGCCGAGGGCCTGCTGTCCCGCGACGTGACCGTGACCGCCGCCCCGCTGTTCCACATCGGCGGCCTCGGCGTGTACACGCTGCCGCTGCTTTACCTCGGCGGCATCAGCGTCATCCTCGAGTCGTTCGTGCCCGAGCAGGTGATCGGGGCCATGGCCGATCACCGGGCCACCGTCATGTTCCTCGTGCCCGCGATGTGGACGGCCATCGCCCGCCGCCCCGAACTGGACCGACCCGGCCTGACGCCACCGCGGGTGTCCCTGTGCGGCGGGGCGCCGGCGCCGCTGCCGATGCTCCGGTTCTTCCGCGACCGGGGCTGGAACTTCGCCGAGGGCTTCGGGCTGACCGAGACCTCACCCGGGTGCTCGGTGCTGGACGCCGATCACCTCCTCAGCAAGGCGGGCTCGATCGGCCAGCCGCTCACCCACCTGCGCTGGCAGCTGGTTGACGAGGCCGGGCAGGCCGTCCCGGTCGGCCAGGTGGGTGAGCTGGTCGTGCGCGGGCCCAACGTCTTCACCGGGTACTGGGGCAAGCCCGCCGAGACCGCCGAAGCGCTGCGCGGCGGCTGGTTCCACACCGGCGATCTCGGCCGCGCCGACGCCGAGGGGTACGTGACGCTGGTCGACCGCAAGAAGGACATGATCATCACCGGCGGCGAGAACGTCTACCCGGTCGAGGTCGAGCAGGCCCTGTACGGGCACCCGGCGGTCGACGACGTCGCCGTGATCGGCGTGCCGGACGAGAAATGGGGCGAGAGCGTGCTGGCGGTGGCCGTCCGCGCGCCTGACGCGGAGCTGACGGAGGCCGAGCTGATCGCGTGGGTGCGTGACCGGCTGGCGCACTTCAAGTGCCCGCGGCGGGCCGAGTTCGTTTCCGAGCTGCCGCGCAACGCCACCGGGAAGGTCCTCAAGCGCGAACTGCGCAAGACCTACGGCGGCGCGGAGTCCTCGCTCACCCGGTTACCTGGCTGCCGTTGATCGGTGCGATACACGGACCAGGGACCGTTCAGTAAGAAGGTCTTTCCTACTAAACGATCCCTGGTTTTCCGCGATATTAACTTGTCAGTCGGTACCGACCGCTAGTTGGTCCCCACCGCGAAGATGTGCATCGCCGAGTTGGACCCGATGGCGGCGGCGATGTCCGGGAAGGTGACCGAGGCCACCGTCTTGGACGAGTCGACCGGCACGGTGGTGGCGTAGATGTACATCGTGATCGCCTGGTTCGTGCCGCCGTCCGCGTTGCGGTAGGTCATCGTCGCGGCGGCCGTCTCGCCAGTGCCGGGGCCGTTGGCCCAGTCGCTGGACGAGAGAGTCTCCGTGGTCGATGTCCCGTCGGTGTAGGTAATGGTGATCGGGCCGGAGGACCCGCCGTTGGACGACGACTCGAGCAGGCCGAGTTCGCTGGCCCCGGCCGTCCCGTTGACGAGCATCGTCTGTCCGTCGGCGAGGATGTTGTCCGGCGCGCAGGACGCGACGTTGGGCCACGTGAACGTGACCCCGTCGGCGGTGACGCTGCCGCCCGGCGTCAGGCCGGCCGCGGCGAGGGCTTCGGCCGAGTAGCTGTACCCGTCGCCGTCGAAGTTGGCCTGGCACGTGGTGTCGCCGTCGTTGGAGATACCGGTGTTGTCGTAGTAGTCGGCCGGGTTGTCGGTCGGCGTTATCTCCAGGTCGGCGGCGTCGGAGACGTCACCGGAGTTGTCGACGACCGTCACCGAGGCTGCCGTGCCGGTCGCGACGTTGTACTGGCCGCCCGCGGCCGGCACGGTGAACGTGATCGACGTGTCGCTCCACGAGTCGATGGTGAAGGGAGCGGTGTTGCCGGGCGCGCCCCAGTTGGTGTTGTTGTCGCTGAAGGCCACGTAGCCGTTGCCCTGCGAGCTGCCGAAGCCGCTGCCGGTGATCGTCACCTGCTGGCCCGCGCTCGCGGTGGCGCTGCTCAGCGACGTCACGACCGGTCCGGTCATGGCGTTGGTGGACGTGCCGACCGAGAAGAGGTGCAGCTCACCGCTGCTCGATCCGCTCGGCAGGGTGACGCTGGTGAGCGTCTTGCCCGGGTTGACGGGGACCGCCGTGTAGTACATGTAGGTGTCGGTGTTGTCGGCGCTGGTGCACCCGTCGCAGTTGCGGTAGGTGGTGCTGGCCGCCTTCTGGTTGCCGTACGACAGGCTGCCGCCGCCGCCATTGAGCGTCCAGTCGGTGAGGCCCAGCCAGTACTGCTGCGTGGTGCCGTCGGAGTAGTTCTCGGTGATGACCCCGTTGGAGGGGCCGTTGGAGGCGGATCCGAGGAACGCGAGTGTCTGCGTTCCGGCGGGCGCGTTCACCGTGAGCTGCTGACCGTCGGGGACCGTGTTGTCCGGGTAGCCGGGCGCGGGCCGCGGCCAGGTGAACGACACGCCGTTCACCGTGGCGGTCTGCCCCGCCGTGAACCCGTCGGCCGCCAGCGCGTCCGCCGAGTAGCTGTACCCGTCACCGTCGAAGTTGCCGGTGGACGGGTTGCTGTCGGCGGAGATGCCCTCGTTGTTGAACGTGGACAGCAGGCTGCCGGTCGCCGCGACCAGGACGGTCTGGGTCAGCGACTGGCTGGCGCCAGTGCTTTCCGTGGTCATCGTGACGGGCGCGGTGTAGTAGTTCTGCGCGGTGCCCGAGGCTGCCGAAACGGTCAGCTTGGCCGTTCCCTGGCCGTGCGGCGGGACCTCGATGGTCGTCGAGCTCGGCGTGATCGTGACCCCGGCAGGCGCCGTGATGCTGACCTTCACCTTCTGCGGCCGGTCGGTGGCGTTGTTGGCGCCGACCGTGACCGTGCTGGAGCTGCCCGGCGCGACAGTCGCGGTCTGGCTGCCCAGGTAGCCCACCGTCGCCGCGACACCCGAGGTGTCGGACGGCGGCGCGTCCTGCGGGGCACTGCCCCAGCTGGTCGCCTTGGGACTGAGCGTCCAGTCCAGGGTGGCGCCCTTGCTCAGGTCGCTGTAGGTCGTGGAGAGCTTCTGGTCCGACTGGCCGTTGATCTTCAACGACTTGACGTAGTACTCGTTGGTGGCGTCCGGCGCGTTGATCGTGATCGTCTTGCCGTTGGACAGCGAGATCTGCGCGTGCGGGAAAGCGGGGCTGTTCAGCAGGAGGGTGCCGTCGCCCGGGTTCTCCGGGTAGAGGCCGAGCTCCTGCCAGAGGAAGGACGAGCTCTCCGCACCGAGGTCGTCGTTGTTGTCGAGTCCGCTCGGGCCCGGCAGGTAGACGGTGTTCTCGATGTTGTGGACGGCCGCCTGCGTCCCGGCCGGGTCGCCGGCGTAGTCGAGACCGAACTGCTCACCGAGGTCGAACTCGTTGGCGATCTCGTCGTACATGCCGTTGCCGTTCGGCTGCGACACGTAGGACTGCAGCGCGGGGGCTACCTTCGAGTCGCCGCCGAGCAGGTTGAACAGCGTCTGGTAGTCGTCCGGCGTGTCCCACAGGTATTCGTAGGCGTCGCCCTCGACGTAGTCCGGCTCGTTGTTCTGCTGCGTGGTGGGGGTGATGCCCTGCTCGAACTGTCCGTTCTCGTACCGGGCGGTCAGCAGGTCGTTGTTCGGGTCGAACACGTTCTCCCAGTTGTTGGCGCGCGCCTTCAGCATGGCCGCGTCCTTGGTGTCGCCCAGGTCCTGCGCGAAGGTCGACAGTGCGAAGTCCGCGTTGTCATCCTCGAGCTGGGTAGCGATCACGCCGTGGGCGTTACAGCAGGGGTTGTACGCGCCGTCCTCGGGCAGGTAGCCGTACTTCTGCTCGAGACCCTCGCCCGGCCGCACGTCGTTAGTCGTGGTGGCCTGGGTGAGCATGTCCGACAGTGCCTGCTTGGTGTTGAAGTCTTTCCCGCCGAATGTGTAGTAGTCGGAGATGATCGCGTCCTCGGGGTCGCCGACCATCACGTAGTTGTTGTCCTGGTAGTAACCCCACTGCTGGAGGATGCTGTCCTCCGAGTAGTAGTTGACCTGCGACTGCGCCTGGTCAGAGGCGGCCGACGGGTCGAGCATGGCCTGCAGCTGGGCGAGCGTGTGGTAGATGTCCCAGCCGGAGTACATGCCGTACTGGTTCTGCTGCCCCTTCGCCACCGTCTCGACCTTGTCGTTGGCCCCCATGAACTGGCCGTTGACGTCGCTGGTGACCTGCGGGTCGAGGAAGTCCTTGTACAGCAGGCTGTAGAACTCCTGGGTCTGGGAGTAGCTGCCGCCCGAGACCTTGATCTTGCCGAGCAGCTTGTCCCAGCTGTTCTGCGCCGCGGTCTTGACCGCGCCGAAGTTCCAGCCCGGGTTCTCGGTCTGCCAGTTGAGCGCGGCGTTCGCGGTGCTCACGAAGGAGATGCCGACCTTCGCCTGCACGACCGGGGTGGACGTGCCGAAGTCGACGTAGACCGCCTCGGGGCTGGTCTGCCCGGACGCTGTGATCACCTGCGAAGTGGTGAACGGCTGGTTGAACTTGATGTCGAAGTAGACCGTGTACAGCTGCGACTGGCCGTCGTTGACCGACTCGCCGCAGAAGTCACCGCTGGTCACGGAGCCCTCGACCTCGTCGTTGCCGACGACCTGCGCGGTGTCGGCCGTGGTCGTGTTCTGGCCGTCCTGCAGCTTGATGTCGAAGCCGGCGTCACTCCCGCTGGGGAACGTGAACTGTCCCATCGAGCTGTGGGTCGTCGCGGTGAACTGCGAGGTGATCGGGTCGGTGGTCCCGTTGCTGCTCGCGGAGTAGTAGCCCGCCTGCGCGACCTCGCCCGTGTGGCTGAACGGCGTGGTCACGTTGTTCGGGTTCCCGGACGGGAGTGCCCCGGTGACCGGCAGGATCGGCACGTCGCCCCCGGCGCCGCAGCCCGGGCCGGAGACGTGCGTGAGCGAGTAGCCGGTGAGGGTCGTGTCGGTGTAGCTGTAACCGCCGCCCTCGTTGCGGTCCGGCAGCGTGTCGGGGGACCACTGGACCATGCCGTAGGGCACGTCCGCGCCGGGGAAGGTGTTGCCGCCGCCGGTCGTCCAGGTGCGGGTGTCGACGAGCGAGGCCAGGTCCGAGGCAGACGGGTTCATGGTGCTCTTGTTCCTGGCACCGGCCGGGAGCTTGCTCGTGGCGACGGGCTGCTGGCAGTCGGTGAGGTGGCCGGTCTTGGTCACCGCGCAGGTGCCGCCCGGTTTGCCGGCGGTTACCGGCGTGACGGCGCCGCTGCCCGAGGCGCCGGCCGGGGCGCTGGGGGCGGCGGACGCGCTTGGGCTCGGGCGCGCGGACGCGCTCGCACTCGGTGTAGTGCTCGCCTGTGCGACCCCGGCGAGCATCAGCGTGCTCGCCGCAGTCATGACGATTAGGGACGGCCATCGGCCGATCCCTAGCGGTCGTTTCCGCTTCACGTTTGACCTTTCTCGGCAGATCCGACGTCGCTGTCGGTGTGGCGCCGAGAGCCCTTGCGGGCAGTCTTGTGGCCACACGAAGACCGCGATGTCGGAAAGATTCGCCTTTTATGCTGGTTTGTCAGCACGTGTTTCGTCAAGACCGACAAGTACGTTCCTTGGGAGCTCTCAGGGAAGCGGCTGCCCGAGAAATCAACGACAGATTGTTAGTTTGACAGGACAATTGAGGTAGGGTTTGAGGGCAAGCCAGTCGCGTCGGTAAAGGAGCGCCGAGGGAATGACGACGCCGTCCGGCAGCCCGCCGTTTGACCTGATCACCATCGGCAGGATCGGCGTCGATCTCTACCCGCTGCAGGACGGGGTGGGCCTCGAAGACGTCGATACCTTCGGTAAATACCTGGGCGGCAGTGCCACGAACGTGGCGGTGGCCGCGGCGCGGCACAGGCTGCGCGCGGCCGTCATCACGGCCACCGGAGACGACCCGTTCGGCCGTTACGCTCATAGGGAACTCGCGCGGCTGGGCGTTGACGACCGGTTCGTCGCGACCATCGGCGACCTGCACACGCCGGTGACGTTCTGCGAGATCTTCCCGCCGGACCACTTCCCGCTGTACTTCTACCGGGAGCCGATCGCGCCGGATCTGGCCATCACGGCCGCGCACCTGGACCTGGCGGAGATCCGCCGGGCGCGGATCTACTGGTCCACGGTGACCGGGCTGTCGCGCGAGCCGAGCCGCGCCGCGCACCACGCGGCGTGGCAGGCGCGCGGGCGGGCGCCGCTGACGATCCTCGACCTGGACTACCGGCCGATGTTCTGGTCCTCCCCGGAAGTGGCCGCGGCCGCGGTCGGGCAGGCCCTGGAACGGGTCACGGTGGCGGTCGGCAACCTCGAGGAGTGCGAGATCGCGGTGGGCGAGTCCGACCCGGGCCGTGCCGCCGACGCCCTGCTCGAGCGCGGCGTCGAACTCGCTATCGTCAAGCAGGGACCGCGGGGCGTGCTGGCCAGGACGCGGGCGGCGACCGTCGAGGTGCCGCCGTACGCGGTCAAGGTGGTCAACGGGCTCGGCGCGGGCGACGGCTTCGGCGGCGCCCTGTGCTACGGGCTGCTACGGGGCTGGCCGGTGGCGAGGATCCTGCGCTTCGCCAACGTGGCGGGCGCGATCGTCGCCACCCGCCGCGAGTGCTCGACCGCCATGCCCACGACCGCCGAGGTCGACGACGTCATGAAGGAGCTCGACCGTGTCCACGCCTGATCTCACCGAGCGGGCGGCACCGCTGATCAGCGACGAGGCCTTCGCCCGGCTGCGGGACACGCGCCACGGCCGGCCCGGCGCGATCGCGGCCGCACTGGCCGCCCGGACCCGCCGCCCGCTGGTGCGGGGCGACGGGCGCCTGTTCATCGTCGCCGCCGACCACCCGGCCCGCGGCGCGCTCGGCGTCGGCGGGGAGCCGATGGCGATGGGCAGCCGGTATGACCTGCTCCAGCGGGTCGTGCTCGCCCTGTCGCGCCCCGGCGTCGACGGCGTCCTCGGGACCGCGGACATCATCGAGGACCTCGCCCTGCTGGGCGTGCTGGAGGACAAGATCGCGGTCGGCTCGATGAACCGCGGGGGCCTGCGCGGCGCCGTCTTCGAGCTGGACGACCGCTACACCGGATACGACGTCCCCGCCCTCGCCGCCGCCCGGCTGGACGCCGGGAAGCTGCTGCTGCGGGTGAGCCTCGAGGACTCCGGCACGGCCCGCACCCTGGAGGAGAGCGCCCGCGCGGTCACCGCGTCGGCGCGGGCGGAGCTGCCGATCATGATCGAGCCGTTCATGACCCGGCGGGCCGACGGGCGCGCCGCCAACGACCTGTCGGCCGACGCCGTCATCACCTCGATGGCGATCGCCGCCGGCCTCGGCGCCTCCTCGGCCTACACCTGGCTGAAGCTTCCGGTCGTGACGGACATGGCGCGCGTGATGGAGGCCACGACCCTGCCCGCCCTGCTGCTCGGCGGTGACAGCGCCGCCGAGCCGGACGAGACCTACGCCCGCTGGGAGGCCGCGCTCGCGCTGCCGGGCGTCCACGGCCTGGTGGTCGGCCGCGCCCTGCTCTACCCGCAGGACGATGACGTCGCCCGGGCCGTGGACACGGCCGCGTCTCTCGTCCATGGTTGCTGAGAGCGGCTGAGAACAACTACCAGCGAAAGGCCAGCGTCACGATGGCAGTGCGCAACGAATGGTTCTTCCCGCGGGGATCGCTGACCCGCGGGGACTGGGAGTCCGTGGTGGACGCCACGATCGGCGGGTGGCGGCACACTGGCATCAGGGTCGCCGCGCTCGGCGGCGGTGCGCTCGAGCTGCCCGCGGGGGATACCGAGCGGATCGTCGTCCCGCTGTCCGGCTCGTTCCGCGTCGGCCACGATGGCACCACCACCGAGCTGACGGGCCGGGCGAGTGTCTTCGACGGCCCGACGGACGTGCTGTACACGGGCGCCGGCACGGGGCTCACCATACGGGGCCGCGGGCGTGTCGCGGTGGCCGAGGCGCCCGCTCGTGACCGCAAGCCGAGCCGTTACCTGGCCGGGTCGCAGGTGCCGGTGGAGATCCGGGGCGCCGGGCGGGACACCCGGCAGGTGCACAACTTCGGCACGCCGGACGCGCTGGATGCCGCCGCCTTCATCGTGTGCGAGGTGATCACGCCCAGCGGGAACTGGTCCTCCCACCCGGCGCACAAGCACGACGAGCTCGTCCCCGGCCACGAGACGCGGCTCGAGGAGATCTACTACTTCGAGACGGCGCCCGCGCGCGGCGTCCTCGCGCCGGCGGAGGCCGACGCGTTCGGCACGTTCGCCACCTACTCGTCGGCCGCCGGGGAGATCGACACCCAGGCGCTCGTCCGCACCGGCGACATCGCCCTGGTGCCCTACGGCTATCACGGGCCGGCCGCCGCGGCGCCCGAGTACGACCTGTACTACCTCAACGTGATGGCCGGCCCGGACCCCGAACGGGCCTGGCTCGTCTCCGACGATCCCCGCCAGGCGTGGATCCGCTCGCGCTGGGCGCGAGAGGAACCCGACGCCCGGCTGCCCTACGTGCCCGCGCGGGCCGGAGCGGTCCGGTGACGGCCCGCGGGGAGGCTGCCCGCGGGGAGGCTGCCCGCGGGGAAGCCGGCCGCTGGCTGACCGTGGGCCAGGCGCTGGTGGAGTTCCTCGCCCGCCAGTGGACAGTGGACGGGGATATCCGCGAGCGCACGATCCCGGGCATCCTCGGCATCTTCGGGCACGGAAACGTCGCCGGCCTCGGCCAGGCACTCAACCAGTACAACGCGGCGCGGCCGGACCTCATGCCCTACCACCAGGCGCGCAACGAGCAGGCCATGGTGCACCAGGCCGTGGGCTACGCCCGCGTCCACCGCCGCCGCGCCACGCTCGCCGCCGCCTCCTCGGTGGGGCCCGGCGCGGCCAACATGCTCACCGGGGCGGCCCTGGCGACCGCGAACCGGCTGCCGGCCCTGCTGCTGCCGTCGGACACGTTCGCGACCCGGGTGGCCGATCCCGTGCTGCAGCAGCTGGAGCAGCCGCACGACACCGGCCTGCAGGTGACCGACGCCTTCCGGCCGCTGTCCCGCTTCTTCGACCGGGTGCAGCGCCCGGAGCAGCTGTACTCGATCGCGCTGGCGGCCATGCGGGTGCTCACCGACCCGGCGGAGACCGGCGCGGTGACGATCGCGCTGCCCGAGGACGTGCAGGCGGAAGCGATCGAGGTGCCGGACGGGTTCCTGCGCGAGCGGGAGTGGCACATCCGCCGTCCGGTGCCCGAGCGGTGGGCCATCGAGGCCGCGGCGGCCGCGATCCGGGGCGCCGCGCGGCCGTTCATCGTCGCGGGCGGCGGCGTCATCTACTCCGGCGCGGAAGACGCGCTACGCGCGCTCGCGGAGCTCACCGGCATCCCGGTGGGTACCACCCAGGCCGGCGGCGGGTCGCTGAACTGGGACGATCCGCACTACCTCGGCGGGGTCGGCGCGACCGGGACGACCGCCGCCAACCGGCTCGCCGCCGAGGCCGACGTCGTGATCGGGATCGGCACCCGGTACAGCGACTTCACCACGGCCAGCCGCAGTGCGTTCCAGGACCCGGACGTGACCTTCGTCAACGTCAACATCGCCGCCTTCGACGCCTACAAGCACGGCAGCCAGCGGCCGGTGATCGCCGACGCCCGCGAGACCCTGGACGCGCTGCGCGCCGAACTGGCCCGGTATCACGTCAGCCCGGAGCACGCCGCGCGCGCCGGCCGGGAGAAGCGCGAATGGGACGCGGTGGTGGACGCGTCCGTCCGGCCCAGCGGGGCCGAGCGGCCCGGCCAGGCCGAGATCATCGGCGCCGTCCAGGCCGCGAGCGGCCCGCGCGACGTGCTGGTGCAGGCGGCCGGCAGCCTGCCCGGGGACCTGCACAAGCTGTGGCGGGTGCGCGACCCGCTCGGCTACCACGTCGAGTACGCGTTCTCCACGATGGGCTACGAGATCGCCGGCGGCCTCGGCGTCCGGCGCGGCCTGGACGCGCTGGACGACGACCGGGACGTCATCGTGCTCGTCGGCGACGGCTCCTACCTCATGCTGCACAGCGAGCTCGCCACCGCGGTCGCCGAGGGCATCAAGATCATCGTGGTGCTCATCCAGAACGAGGGGTACGCGTCCATCGGGCAGCTGTCGGAGTCTGTCGGCGCGCAGCGGTTCGGCACCCGCTACCGGTACCTGGACACGGCCAAGCGCAACTTCGAGTCAGGCGAGCTGCTCACGGTCGTGGACCTGGCCGCGAACGCCCGCAGCTACGGCGTCGATGTCATCGAGATCCCGCGGGGCAGCGACGTGACCGCGAAGCTGACCGCCGCGGTCACGGCGGCGAAGGCCCGGGGCACCGCCACGCTCATCCACGTCCACTCCGATCCCTTCGCCCCCGCCCCCGACGGCGAGGGCTGGTGGGACGTGCCGGTGGCCCAGGTCTCCGAGCTGGACAGCACGAAGCGCGCCTACACCGAGTACGCGGAACAGCGCAAGAAGCAGCGGCCCCTGCTGGGCTGAACCAGAGCTGGGCTGAACCAGAAAGGACGACGATGACCGAAACCGCCGCCAGCGCCACCCGTGCCGCCGCCCGCCCGCAGGGCCTGCGGATCGGGACCGCGCCCGATTCCTGGGGTGTCTGGTTCCCCGCGCATCCCCGGCAGATCCCGTGGCCGCGCTTCCTGGACGAGGCCCAGGCCGCGGGCTATCACTGGATCGAGCTGGGGCCGTACGGCTACCTGCCCACCGATCCGCACCTGTTGGCGGACGAGCTCGCCCAGCGCGATCTGGAGCTGAGCGCCGGGACTGTGTTCACCGGCTTCCACAAGGGGCCCGAGCAGTGGCAGCGCGCCTGGGACCAGGCCGTCAAGGTCGCGGGCCTGGCCCATGCCCTCGGCGCCGGGCACATCGTCGTGATCCCCGACCTGTGGCGCTCGGACGCCACCGGCGAGACGCTCGAGGCCCGCACCCTCACCGGCGGGCAGTGGGACCGGCTCGCGGCCGGCCACGACCGGCTCGGCAAGGCACTGCTGGAGCAGTTCGGCGTGCGCCAGCAGTTCCACTCCCACGCCGACAGCCACATCGGCACCTACCGGGAGGTCGAGCGGCTGCTCGAGCTCACCGATCCCCGCTACGTGAACCTGTGCCTGGACACTGGCCACTTCGCCTACTACGGCGGCGACAGCGTCCGGCTCATCAAGGCGCACCCGGCGCGCATCGGCTACCTGCACCTGAAGCAGATCGACCCGGAGCTGCGCTTCGAGGTGCTCAAGAACGACGTGTCCTTCGCCGACGCGGCCAGCGACATCATGGTCGAGCCGCCAGCCGGGGTCCCCGACTTCGCGCCGGTCATCGAGGCGGTGTCGGCGATCGACCCGGAGATCTTCGCGATCGTCGAGCAGGACATGCCCGGTGTGGACATCGACGTCCCCCTGGGTATCGCCACCCGTACCCGCCAGCACATCTTCGGCTGCACGCCCCTGACGCGCGTCCGCTGACCGACCGGAGGAGGAAGCAGGCCATGACCACCACTAGTGAACTGCGCGTCGGCGTCGTGGGCGCCGGCATGATGGGCGCCGACCACGTCGCCCGCCTGGCCGGCCGGATCGCCGGCGCGACCGTCTCGGCGGTAATCGAGCCGGACGCCGGCCGGGCCCGGGCCGCCGCCGCCCGCGCGCCGGGGGCCGCCGTCTTCGGGCGCGTCGAGGACGCCCTCGAGGCCGGCGCCGTCGACGCCGTCCTGATCGCTACCCCCGGCCAGTTCCACGAGCCGGTCCTGCTGCCGGTGCTGGAGGCCCGGCTGCCGGTCCTGTGCGAGAAGCCGCTGACGCCGGATCCCGAGTCGTGCTGGCGCATCCTGGAGGCCGAGCAGCAGGCGGGCAGGCCGCTCATCCAGGTCGGTTTCATGCGCCGCTTCGACGCGGAGTACCGGCAGCTGCGCGAGCTCATTGTCGACGGCGGCGCGGGCGACCTGCTCATGCTCCGCGGCGTGCACCGCAACCCCTCGGTGCCCGACAGCTACACCCAGGAGATGCTCATCACCGACTCGGTCGTCCACGAGTTCGACGTCCTCCCGTGGCTGGCCGGCGCCGCGATCAGGACCGTCGAGGTCCGCTACGCCAAGCGCAACCCCCTCGCCCCCGGCCGCCTGCACGATCCGATCCTCGTGGTCATGGAACTGGACACCGGCGTCCTGGCGGACGTGGAAATGAACGTGAGCGTCCAGTTCGGCTACCAGGTCGCCACCGAGGCGGTGTTCGCCCGCGGTGTCGCCCGGATCGGCGAGCCGCGGGGGCTGGGCCTGTGGCAGGACGGGCGGTTCCAGATCGGCGAGCACCGGAGCTTCACGACCCGCTTCGCGGATGCGTTCACGACCGAGGTGCAGGCCTGGGCCGACGCCGCGCGGCGGGGCGAGATCGCCGGCCCCTCGGCGTGGGACGGCTACAAGGTCGCGGTCGCCTGCGCGGCCGGCGTGCGGGCACTGAAAGCGCCCGGCCCGGCCACCATCGAGCTGCCGCCGACGCCGGCGTTCTACGCCGGGGCCGTCCCCGCGACCGCGTGACCGCGAATCGCCCTGCCGGCTCACGCACCGCGCTGCCGGCTCACGCACCGCGCTGCCGGTTCACGCACCGCGCTGTTCGCCCAGGCACCGCCACGGCCCGGTTCGTGGGTCACTTGTGCCATCCCGGCCGATCGGGAACCCAGGCACCACCGTGTGACCGGAAATATCACCCTATGTCCGTCGGCGAATAGGGGCGGACGCGCCCGCGCCGGCCCGACTTTCATGATCATGGGTCATTTATGCCAAATAGTGGCACTTTCGACCCATGATCATGAAACAGATACCCCTGTAGAGGTATCCCGAAATGCGGCGTTGAAGATGATATTTCGGCTTAAATCCGGCGGCTTAAGCTCGCCAAATCCGGGCCATGGCACCGATGACCCATGAACTGGGGAAGGGTGGTCGGCGGACCGGGAAGGCTGGTCGGCGGACCGGGGGAGGGTGGTCGGCGGACCGGGGGAGGGCTGTCGGCGGAGCGGAGGGCGGGCGGCCAACCGGACCGGACCGGTCAGCTGACCGTCGTCCATTGCCGGGTCCGGCCCGACCGTTCGGCGGCGTCCGCGACCGCCGCGGCCGCGCGCCCGTCGGCGGCGGACGGCCCGTGCTGGACGCCCTCGTCGACCGACGCCAGGAACCGCGCGGCCTCGATGGTCTTCAGGTCATCGAAGCCCATGGCGTTCCCGGCGCCGGGCTGGAAGCGGGCGAAGTCGCCGTCGCCGGGCTGGGCGTGCAACGTGGTGTAGCCATAGTCCGGACCGCCGCGAGTGGCCAGCCGCAGCTCGTTCAGCCGCTGGAAGTCCCAGCGCAGTGACCCGTCCGTGCCGTATACGTCGATGACGTACTCGGTGCGTGGCCCGACAGCAATGCGGCTGGACTCGAACACGCCGAGCGCGCCGCCCTCGAACCGGGCGAGGACGGCCGCGTAATCCTCGTTCTCCACGGGGCCGCGCTCTGCGGTCGCCGTCCCGGTCAGCCGGGGCCGGCGCGTGATGAAGGTGTCCTGCGCGGCGCAGACCTCCCGGATCGGGCCGACGAGGTAGCTGGCCAGGTCGAAACCGTGGGAGAGCAGGTCGCCGTACACGCCGGACCCGGCCTGGTCCCGCACGAAACGCCAGGTCAGCGCCGTCTCTGGGCTGGCCGAGTAATCGGCCAGAAATGACACGCGCACGTTCGTGATGTGTCCGAGGCGGCCGGCGTCGATGATCGCGCGTGCCCGGGCGATGGCGGGCGGGTGCCGGTAGCTGAACCCGACGGCGGTGACGACGCCGGCCGCGGCGGCGGCGCGGGCGATGTCGTCGCTCTCGGCCAGGCCGCGGCCCATGGGCTTCTCGATCCAGAACGGCTTGCCGGCCGCGGCGGCCGCGAGCGCCGTCTCGCGGTGCAGGAAGTTCGGCGCGCAGATCGACACCGCGTGCACGCCCGGATGCGCGAGCACCGCGCGGTAGTCGGCCACGGCCTCGCGGTAGCCGAGCAGCCCGGTGGCGTCGTCGCGGTTTTCCGGCGCGATATCGGCGGCGATAACGAGCTCGGGCCGGACGCCCAGCTCCGGATAGTGCTCGCCGACATTGCGGTAGGCGCGCGAGTGCGCCCGGCCCATCCAGCCGACGCTGATCAGGCCGATACCGACCCGCCGCGCGTTCACGTCCCGGCCTCCTGGCTGATAGCTAAGGCTCCGACAAGTCCCGCAGACTACGACGTTCAAGAGTGTTCGCATCGATCGCGCGGCGGTCAGCTGTCGACCAGCGTCATCTCGAACGAGTAGAGGTCAGGGCGGTAGCAGTGGTGCCCGAGTTCCACGGCCTTGCCCAGATTGTCGTAGGCGGTCCGGTCCATCGTCAGCACGGGGCCGTGGCTCTTGATCTCCAGCAGCTTGCTTTCTTCCGATGTCGCGGCCCGCGCGCCGATACGCTGCTGGGCCACGCGGATCTGGATGCCGCGCGATCGCATGAGCTGATACAGCCCGCGGCCCTCCAGGTCGGTGGTGCGCAGGTCGGTGAACTCCTCCGGCAGGAAGTTCTCCAGTATCGCCAGCGGCACCCCGTCGGACAGGCGCAGCCGCCGTGTGTGCAGCACCGGCGCGCCCGGTGTCACCGACAGCCGCTCGGCCAGGTGCCCGTCGGCCGGGATGACCTCACGCGACAGCAGCGAGGTGACGGGGCGGTGCCCGTCCTGGGTGAGATCGTCATACAGGCTGGTGAGCTCTACCTTCCGGCTGACCGGACCGCGCACCACCTGCGTCCCGATGCCGCGCCGGCGTACCAGGAGTCCCTTGTCGACAAGTTCCTGCAGGGCGCGCCGCACCGTCGGCCGCGACAAATTCAGGCGCTCGCCCATGGCGATCTCATTTTCCAGCCGTGCCCCGGCCGGCAGCTGGCCGCTGACAATGGCCTGCTCGATGCGGTTCGCGATCTGGAAGTACAGCGGGATCGGGCTGGAACGATCAATGTCGAGAAACAAGTCGTCCGGCAGCGACGTTGGCGTGGCCGCAAATGTGGTGGCCATCTCCCCAGCCTTCCTCGAGAGTTACAAAGCCCAGGGCTTTGTCACAATCTTAGGACCTTAGGACATTAGGTTGGGCGCACTGGCGGGGCGCCTCGCGGCGAACAACAGGCTAGGCGCCGGCGGCCCGCCGCCGCGCGGCGGGTGGCTCGCGCGCCGCGGCATTCAATCGTGACGCTCACGAATGTGCGTTTATGCACGAGTAACCTTGCCATGTGGTCGAAGAAAGATCCGAATTGCGCGTCGCCGGAAGACCCGGCGGGCCTTCCGCCCCCGGCCGGCGGGGCGCCCGGCGGGACGCCTGGCGACGCCCTTCGGCGGTGACCGCGGTCATCGTGGGCTGCGCCGCGCTCGGTTTCCTGCTGCGCGGCTATCAGCTGGCCAGGCCCGGTTACCTGCTCGGCGTGACCGAGTACGACGACGGCGTGATGTTCGGCAACGCGCTCCGCCTCGTATCCGGCTCAATCCCGTACCGGGACTTCCAGATGGTGCAGCCGCCGGGCAGCATGATCATCCTGGCGCCGGTGGCACTGCTCGCCAAGGTGATCGGCACCGCGCCGGGGCTCGCGGTCGCGCGGGTGCTGACCGTGGCCGCCGATGTGACGAACATCGTGCTGATCGGGGTGCTGATCCGTCAGCGCGGCCCGCTCGCCGTCGGCATCGCCTGCGGAATCTACGCGGTCTACCCGGACGCGCTGTCGGCCGACCACACGTTCATGCTCGAGCCATGGCTGAACCTGTGCTGCCTGATCGCCGCGGTGCTCCTCTTCGATGGCGACCGCCTGGCCGGGACCGGGCCGCGCGGCGCACCGGACGACCGGCCTCCGCCGCGCTCGTCCGGCACCGCGCGGCTCACGTGGGCCGGCGTGGCGTTCGGGTTCGGCGCGGCGGTGAAGATCTGGGCGGCCGTTCCGTTCGCGATCGCGGTCGTGGTCTTGCTGGTCGCGGCGTTCCGGGCTGAATCTTCCCCGCCCGTCCCGCCCGTCCCGCCCGTCCCGCCCGCCCCGCGGCCGTCGCGGGCCGCCGGCCCGCGGGCGCGGCTGCGGCCCGCGGCGCTCGTGACCGGAGGCGCGGCGCTCGGCCTGGGCGTGCCGCTGCTCCCGTTCGCGATCATGGCGCCCGGCGGCCTGGCGCGCGGCGTGCTCATCGGCCAGCTGGCGCGCAACTCCGGCGGCCAGCGCGACCCCCTGCCCCGGCTCGTCGACATGGCGGGCCTGCGGGCCATCCCAGCCAGGCTGCCTGGCGCGGCGACGCTCATCGTCTTCGCGGTGGTCATGCTGGCCTGCTACGCGTGGGCGTTCCGCGGCGGCCGGTACCGCCGCCGCGGCTCCGCCTGGCTGGACGTGTACGCGCTGGCCGGCGCGATCCTGACGACGGTCATGTTCCTGTGGCCGCGCCTGTTCTACTCGCACTACGGGGCCTTCGCCGGCCCGTTCCTCGGCCTCGCGGTCGCCCTGCCGATCGGGCTGCTGGTCGCGGGACTCGGCGCCCCCGTGCTGGCGGGTGAGCCCGTGCCGGTCGGCGAACCGGTGCTGTCCGGCGCGGTCCGGAGCCCGCGGGTCACGCGGGTGACCGCGGTCATGGCCGTGCTCGTCGTGCTCGGCCTGGCCGGGACCACGGTGAACCAGCTCCGTGCGGAGTCGAAACTGAGCGGCGCGCAGGTCGCGCCGACCGCCGACCGCCTCATCCCGGCGGGCGCCTGCGTGCTCACCAACGGCGCCGCCTATACGGTGGCCGCCGGCCGGTTCTTCGCCACCGACCCGGACTGCCCGCAGATAGTGGACTCGTTCGGCACACTGTTCGCGATGACCGACGGCGGCTCGATCAACGCCCCGCTCCCGGAGCTGAACCCGGTCAGGGCGGTGTGGCAGTCCAGCCTCGAGCACGCCACCTACGTCTGGATCACCGACGACACCACCTACCAGATCCCCTGGGACGCCCAGCTCCTCAGCTACTTCCGCGCCCACTTCCGCCTCGTCGGCCTGCACGTGAAGATGACCCTGCTGAACCCGGCGGTCCCGCAGGCCGGGATCTACCGCCGTTTCTGACTCGCGACCTGGTACGCGGGAGCGGCACGCGAAGGCCCGCGGCTGTCGTCTTCGCGGCCGCGCCGATCGTTGCATAGTTGAGGTCACAGAGCCGAGCTGCGGAGGAGACATCGTGCCAGGACAGGACAAGAAACGGGCGGCGTTCCGGGCACTGGCGGATCGCGTGCGGAACGGGCCGGGCGAGGCGGACGCGCGGGAACGGGCCCGCGCCTTCGGCAACGAGGGCCTTACGCCGCCACTGGCGGCCCTGATCGGCAAGGTCGCCACGAGCCCCGTGCGGGTGACCGACGCGGACTTCGCCGCCGCGAAGGCGTCGGGGCTGAGCGATGACCAGCTTTTCGAACTGGTGGTGTGCGCGGCGGTCGGCCAGTCCGCCCGGCTGTATGACGCGGGACTGGCGGCGCTGGCCGCGGCGACCGCCGGCGGGGAGGCGGATCATGCGTCCTGACATCCTCAACCGCGGCTACCGCCCGGGGACGAAGTTGCTGTTCGCGATGATCAGGCTGATGTCCGGGCGCCCGCTGCCGGACGCCGCCAAACTGGTTTTCTACCGGCCCGATTTCTACGGCGCACGGGCGAAGGCCTTCACGCACGAGGCGATGCGCGGGCCCTCCGCCTGGTCGGTGGGGGACCGGGAGCTGATGGCCGCCTACGTGTCCAGGGTGAACGAGAGCGCTTTCTGCGTTGGCGCGCACACCGCGACGGCGAGCCGGGCGTACCAGGACAGGGGCCGGGTGGCGGCGGTGCTGGACGACCTCGAGTCAGCGCCTGTCGAGGAGCCGCTGCGGGCCACGCTCCGGCTGCTCGGCAAACTGGCGGCGGAAGGAAAATTGAGCGCCGGCGACGTGACGGGAGCATTGGCCGTTGGGGTCTCGCCGCGGCAGATCGAGGACGCGCTGGCGGTCTGCGCCGCGTTCAGCACCACGGGCCGGCTGGCCGATGCCTTCGGTTTCGCGGTCCTCACCCCCGACGGCTTCGACGCGGGCGCCAAGTATCTGCTCAAACGCGGTTACAAGTAGCGCGCGACGGCCGCGTCCCGGGCCCGGAACCCTCGCGGTCACGCGGGGCTCCGCACGAGCCCTCTATGCCCGCGATGTTCCTTGTGTCACATTGGCGGTATGCGTGCCATCTCGGGAAGTGGGTACCTGACTTAGTCAGAAGGAGGGCTGAGTCATCACTGTGGCAGCCAGCACCAAAGAGGGAGATCTAACACCGAAAGCTCGTTCCTTCTTGCGAAGACTGACCGCCGCCACTGGCGGCGGCATGTTTATCGACGGGTTCGTCTTCGCGACGTTCGCCGCCGCGTTCGCGGGGCGCGCGTATGACGCGCTGAACGTCACCTCGCTGTGGGAGCAGTGGATCTCGGCGTCTGTCCTGATCGGGACGTTCTTCGGCGGCATCTTCCTCGGATACGTCACCGACAAAATCGGCCGCAAGCCGATGTTCACCATCGACCTGTCCGTCTTCCTGGGCTGCGCGATCCTCATGTTCTTCGTGCAGTCGCCGTGGCAGGTCTTTGTGCTCGGCGTGGTCATGGGCCTGGCCGTCGGCGCCGACTACTCGATCGGCTCGCCATTGCTCGGCGAGTTCGTGGGGGCGAAGAAACGCGGCAACTACCTTGGCGTCCTGGAGATCAGCTGGAACGTCGGGTACGTCGTCGCCTACCTGATCGGCTACCTGATCAACACGCACGCGCCCGGGGCGTGGCGCGTCATCCTCGTCGCGAGTGCCGTTCCCGCGGTGATCTGCCTGTTCATGCGGCACGGGCTGCCGGAATCGCCGCGCTGGCTGATCAGCAAAGGGCGCCGGGACGAGGCGGTGGCGATCATGCGCACGAGCATGGAGGCCGCCGACCCGGGCGACATGCTCGAGGAAGAGGTGGTCGAGACACAGTGGAAGCTGCTGTTCTCGTCGCATTACCTGCGCCGGACGATCTTCGCGTGCACGTTCTGGAGCGCGATCGTCTTGCCCTACTTCGCGCTCACCTTCTTCCAGCCGACGATCCTGCGCTCGCTCGGGCTGGGCGCCAACGCGCTGCTCGGCGCGCTCCTCGGCACGATCATCGCGCTGGTCGGGGCCACGGTGGGCTGGTACATCGTCGACAAGGTGGGCCGCCGCAAGATCCTGATACCGCCGATGTTCATCTGCGCGGTGTTCCTGCTGCTCGCCGCCGCGCATAACGCGCTGCCCGCGCAGGTCGGCGCCATCTGCTTCTTCGGCTACCTGTTCTCCTACGGGATCATGTCGATCCTGCCCGGGATCTATCCGGAGGAGATCTTCCCCAGCTCGGTCCGGGGCTCCGGCGTCGGCGTCTCCACGGCCGCCAGCCGGGCCGCCGCCGCGCTCGGCACGTTCCTGCTGCCGACCATCCAGACCGAACTGGGGACGCCCGCCGTGCTGATCATCATGGGCGCGGTGTCGCTGATCGGCGGGGTGACGTCGTTCTTGTGGGCGCCGGAGACGAACGGCCGGCCGCTGACCGAGACGTCCCACCGCCTCGACCCGCACAAGTACAACCGCCGGGCCGCCCACGTCCCGGCCTAAAGGCCGGACGGCGAACCGCACTGTGCCCGGCGCTCTCGCCTAGTGCCGGGCACAGCCGGAGTAGGAGACCTGTCCCAGGTCGGGGAAGCCGGGCAGGCTGGCCGTGCCGGCGTGCCCGGCTATCTCATAGTCGACGGTGAATTGCACCGGCAGCGGTCCCGGGCAGGTCACCAGGACCTGGAAGGTGACCGTGAACCAGACGCTGGCGCCCGGGCTGAGCCGGTTCCCGTTGCCGGCCTGCCCGAGCAGCCCGTCGCCGGGAAGAACCGGGGTGGCCGGGAACGCGCCGCACGGCGTCCACTGCAGGGCGATCGGCTTGAGCCCGCGGAGCGGAAGCACGGACTTGATGGCGCGGAGCGTGACCGGCTCCCCGGACTGGTTGCTGACCTGCACGCCCAGCTGCAGGTTCCGGCCGACCTGCGCCGAGCAGGCGTTGCCGTCCTGGACGAGCGCCGGGCTGATGGTGGTGATGACCGGCGCGGAGATGGCTGTTGCGGCGGTAGCCGACCGCGATGACGCCGCGGGCTCGCCGCCCGTCCGCGCGATCCCGGCCGCGTAGCCGGCGACGAGCCCGGCCAGCAGCGTGACGGCGGCCAGGACAGCGGCCCCGCGCGAGGGCCGCCAGCGAAGGACGGGGTGATCGAGCCCGGGGAGGCGACGCGCACCGCCGCCCTGTTCCACGACGTCATCGGAGATGTTGTTATCGGTCACGTCGCAGGGATCAGCGTCGTCCGCGTCGTCGCTTGCCATGCCTTGAGAGTAGCCGCCGTGACAACGCGCGGGGCACCCAATCGCCGTTGACTTGTGAAACTATATTTACGAATCCGTTGACTTATGAAACGTGTCGGGTTAATTTCCGCGTGCAGCGTTTAGGCGCCCGCTGGTACAGCGGCATGAAGCGCGAGGAGATTACCGGTGAACAGTCAGCACATTTCCCGTCGTCAGCTGCTGCGCAACGCGGGGATCGCGGCGGCCGCCGTCGGCGCCGCCTCGGTTGCGGCAACTTCCGGAATGGCAGCGCCGGCCGCCGCGGCCGCGCAGTCCGGGCCGATTACGACCGCCTACGTCGAGGTCAACAACTACAGCATCGCCGACGTCGGCAATTACGTGCTCGCGTCGAACAGCGCCAACGTTTTCGACCTCGGCATTATCTTCGCCGCGAATATCGATTACAACGGATCGAGCGCTTACCTGTCGTTCAACTCGCAAGTCCAGGCGACCCTCGACAACGCCGCCACGCAGATCGCGCCGCTGCAGGCCCAGGGGATCAAGGTCCTGCTGTCCGTCCCCGGCAACCACCAGGGCGCCGGCTTCGCGAACTTCCCCAGCCAGTCGGCCGCGGCCGCCTTCGCTGAGCAGCTGGCCGAGGCCGTGGCCACCTACAACCTCGACGGCATCGACTTCGACGACGAGTACGCGGACTACGGCACGAACGGCACGGCGCAGCCGAACGCGTCGTCGTTCCCCTACCTGGTCCAGGCGCTGCGGAACGACCTGCCGGACAAGCTCATCACGCTGTACTTCATCGGGCCCTCGTCGACGACCCTGTCCTATGACGGGATCGAGGTCGGCAGCCTCCTGGACTACAGCTGGAACGCGTACTACGGGACCTGGGAGGTGCCCGCGGTGCCGGGCATGAGCGCGTCGCAGCTGGGACCGGCCGCCATCGAGATCGACAGCACCGCGACGTCGACGGCCACCAGCCTCGCGCAGGAGACCGTCAGCGGCGGCTACGGCGTCTACAACACCTACAACCTCCCCGACGGCGACGCCAGCTCGTACCTGTCGTCGTTCACCCAGACGCTGTACGGCAGCGACGCGGTCTACACCGGCTAGCCGCTCCCTCACCCCCGATCTCGCAGCCCGCGTCCGGTTCGCACCGGACGCGGGCTGCTGGCGTTAGGCGCGCACGGCGGGCCCGCGGCCCGGCGCGGGTCTTGACGAGGCCGGCGGGCGCCGGCAATACTCCGGATCGGTAGAGAAAACAGGCGTTTCGTTCAACGCAACATCTGGCAATTGGCAGATGTGGCGCTGAGGGCGGTCGGAACAGGGCGGTAAGGCGGAAACCAGAGTGAACGATCAGAACCTGTCAATGGCCGACGTTCCGCGGGGACTGCGGGCGTCGTTGTTGAGCGGGGTAGTGGTGCTGGACCTGACGCGGTTCCTGGCGGGCCCGTTCGCGAGCATGATCCTGGCCGACCTAGGCGCCACGGTCGTGAAGGTGGAGCCGCTGACGGGCGACTCCACGCGCGCGCAGGCACCCTACTTCTTCGAGGGAGACAGCGCGTACTTCCTGGTCATCAACCGGAACAAGAAGTCGATCGCCCTCGATATCCGCACCCCGCAGGGACGCGAGATCCTGGACCGGCTGATCGCGAAGTCCGACATCATGCTGGACAACCTCCGTGCTCCCCAGCGCGAATCCCTGCGCCTGAGCTACGAGCACCTGGAGAAGGTCAACCCGCGGATAGTCAGCTGCTCACTCACCGGCTTCGGCTCCGTGGGCCCGTACGCGGACCGGCCGGCCTACGACATCATCGTCGAGGCGCTCGGCGGGATCATGAGCCTCACCGGGCCCGAGGGCGGCCCCAGCGTCCGCGCCGGCGTGCCGATCGGGGACATCACCGCCGGACTGTACTCGGTGATCGGCGTGCTCGCCGGGCTGGCCTACCGCTCGCGGACCGGGAAGGGCCGGCATCTGGACATCAGCATGCTCGACTCCCAGGTCAGCCTGCTGTCCTACCTGGCCGAGTACTTCTTTGTCGGTGACCTCGTCGCCACCCACCAGGGCCGGGCACACGTCTCGATCCCGACCTACAACACCTTCACCACCAGCGACGACCGCGAGATAGTGGTCGCGGCGAACACCCAGGAGATGTGGATCTCCCTCTGCGGCGTGCTGGGCCGCCCCGAGCTGCCCTCTGACGCGCGGTTCACGACCAACAAGGACCGGCTGGCCCACCGGGAGGAGCTCATCGACATCCTGCGGTCCGAGTTCGCCAAGTGGCGGTGCGAGGACGTCTTCGCCGCCCTCATCGAGCACCAGGTGCCCGCCGCGCCCATCAACACGATCGAGGAAGCGCTGAACGATCCGCAGGTACGCGAGCGGGAAATGGTCGTGTCGGTGAAGCACCGCAGCGGCCGGGAGTTCCTGACGCTCGGCACCCCCGTCAAGGCGGAGGACGCGGTCGGCGAGGAGTTCTCGTCCCCGCCGGGGCTCGGCGACGACTCGGCGGCGATCCTCGGTGACCTGGGGTATTCCGGGGAGGAACTGGCGGAGCTCGTCGCCGCCGGTGTCGTCAAACTAGGTTAGTGCCACCAGGCAGGGAACGGCCGCCAATGCGGACCACTGCGAGGAGGCACGTTGACGGAGACGGCATCTGGCCGGGAGCGAGAAGCGCTTCTGGAGTGGCTCGGCGATCAGCGCAATCACGTGCTCGGTGTCCTGACGGGCCTGTCCGAGGAGGACCTGCGGCGGCCGGCGCTGCCGTCGGGCTGGACGTGCCTGGCGCTGGTACGGCACTTGTCTCTCGACGTCGAGCGGTTCTGGTTCCGTGCCGTCGCGGCGGGGGAGCCGCTTCCCCTCGTCAACGACACCGGCTGGCAGGTGCCGCCCGGCGACTCCGCCGAGTCCGTCCTCGGCCTCTACCGGCAGGAGATAGCGGCCGCCGACGCGGTCCTGGCCGGGCTCAACCTGAACGCGCCGCCGGCCCGGTGGCCGGACTACTTCGGCGAATGGCGACTGCGTGACCTGCGGGAGATTATCCTGCATACGATCACCGAGACCGCGGTCCACGCGGGGCACCTGGACGCGGCGCGCGAGCTGCTCGACGGCCGTACCTGGCTGGGGCCCGAAGGTACCCAGATCAATCCCGCCTGACTGGCACCGCACCGAATACCTGGACGACGAACGAGGGAAGGCGGCACGATGGCGGACTGGGACAGGCAGATCGGCGCGATGACGCTCTTCGTGCCGGATCTCGACGCGGCACGGGAGTTCTACGCGCAGGCGTTCGGCCTGAACGGGCAGCCGATGGACGAGAACTCGGTCATGCTGCGCTTCGGGGAGATGTTCATCTTCCTGCGCAAGATCGCCGCGGCGGCGCCGCCGGTCCCGGAGATCACCGAGGAGGCCGGCAAGGGCGCGGGGCAGTTCGCGATCATCGTCAACGACGTGGACGCGGTGTGCGCCGAGATCGCCGGCCGCGGCGTGCGGCCGCTCACCGGCCCGGCCGACCGGGACTGGGGCATGCGCACGGCGACCTTCGCCGACCCGGCCGGCCACATCTGGGAGATCGCGCAGGACCTGCCCGGTAACGACGCCTGACTTCGCCCGCTGGAGTTGATCCGGGCGGCAATCCCGGTCGGAGAGGTTGCCCTGGCCGGGGGCGTGATCCGAGCCGGGGGCGTGATCCGAGCCGGGGGCGTGACCCGAGCCGGGGACGTGACCCGAGCCGGGGCGTGACCCGAGCCGTGGCGTGACCCGAGCCGGAGGCGTCACTGTGGTCAGAGACGTCGCCCAGGTCGTAGGCGCCAGTGCGGCGTTTTCATGGGTCATTCGTGCCACGAGGGCCGTTTCGACCCGCGAAATCGAGCTCCCCGCCCGATATTTCATCGTATATCAGGCGCAAAATGGTCCAGAACTCGCTCCGGAGAGTGCCCCTTTCATGATCATGGGTCATTGATGCCAAATAGCGACATGTTCGACCCGCGGCTATAAAATGGATACCCCGTCAGGGGTATTTAGAGATGCGTCCGATAAACCGCTATTACCGGATAAATCGGATGAGGCTGGCACGTCGAATTCGGGTTTTGGCGCGAATGACCCATGATCATGAGCGGCCGAGAGGTGCACGGCCGGGGCATGCCGTCGGCACCGCCCAGCCGCTAGCCCGCGTGAGCGGAGAGGATGGAAGCGCAGCCCTTAATGAAGTCATGGGTCTGGGCGTGCAGGGCGACGTCGGCCCGGGGAACCTGACGGTCACCGCATTCCTTGCGCAACTGGCGGACGGCCTCGTACAGGTGCATCCAGTTCCACATGTAGCACTCCGACAGCTGGCCGCCGTTGGTGTTCAGGGGCAGTGAGCCGCCGGGGCGGGTGTGGCCCTCGGCGAGGAACGGCCCCGCCTCGCCCGCTCCGCAGAAGCCGTACATTTCCAGCATCTGCAGTACCCAGACGGACGTGGCGTCCTGCATGTAGGCGATGTCGATGTCGGAAGGCCCGAGGCCGGCGCGCGCGTACAGGTCGTCCGCGATGCCCTTGATCCAGGGGCGCATGAGCTTGTCCCTGTTCTGGTCGCCGCGCAGCGCCGACCGCTGCGCCATCCCCAGGACGTAGACCGGCGCGGGCCGGAAGTCGGCCGCCCGCTCCGCGGTCGTCATGATGATCGCGGCCCCGCCGTCGGAGATCATCGTCAGGTCCGCCCGTCGCAGCGGCGCCACGACGTACGGCGAGGCGAGGTAGTCCTCGATGGTCATCGGCTTCCGGAAGATGGCGATCGGGTTGTCCCGGGCCCATTCCCGCTGGGCGACCGAGACCCAGCCGAGCTGTTCCTCGGTCGTGCCGTACAAGTGCATGTGCCGCCGTGCCGCCATCGCCGCCGGGCCCGCCACGTGGACGAAGCCCGCCAGCGACGCCCAGTCCTGGCTGCCGCCGACCGGGACGGCGAAGCTCGCTCGCTGGCTGCGCTGGTTGGTGCCGTAGGTGAGCAGGACGGTGGTCGCCAGCCCGGCGGAGATCGCCGCGGCCGCCAGGTGCATGGAGAACCCGCAGGCGCCGTACTCCAGCGTCGACGCGAACGCGGGGTTGATGCCGAGAAGCTGTCCGACGTTCTCGTCCACTCCGGCGTTTTCCGGCGAGCGCAGCGGCTTGCACGTCACGAGCCCGTCGATCTGGCTCTTGTCGATCCCCGCGTCCCGCAGGGCCGCGACGGCCGCGCGCACGGCGATTTGATCCGCGCTCTGACCAGGGATCTCGCCCTGTTCCGTGGCGCCTATGCCCACGATCGCTGTCTTGGCCAGCGGTGACATTCCCGCTCCCTTCAGTGCTCTAGGAGTCTCGGTACTCTTCCGGCGCTTCGCGAGGTAGCCGAACGAGGTGCTTGCCGAACGAGGTGCTTGCCGAACGAGCCGCTAGCCGAACGGGCCGTCGTCCGGCACCCGCCAGACCCGCAGGGCCAGTGCGGTGTGCTGGTAGTAGCCCACGAGCGACACGAGGTCGAACACCGTGACGAGCCCCAGTCCCTCGGTGGCCTCCGCGTACTGCGCGTCGGACAGGTCCCGCTCGGCGACCAGGATCCGCACCACCCGCCGCGTCAGCAGCTCTTCGGCGGAGAACGTCTCCAGGTCGGTGCCCTGCAGGATCGCCTCGATCTCGGCGGGGGACAGCCCGGCGGCCAGGGCGGTCTTGGAGTGGGACACCCACTCGTAGCCGCTCTTCTCGAACCGGGCGATCTCCAGGATGGAGCTCTCGCGCTGACGCCCGGTCAGCGCGGGCGTGTCGAACCGCAGCACGGCGCCCAGCCGCTGGATCGCGGTCCCGATACGCGGGTCCAGGATGCGCGCGTTGAACGGGCCGTTGAGCCGGCCCTGCTCATCGAGCACCGCGCCGCGATCGCGCGGGCTCGCCAGCAGTCCGTCGTAATACTCGCGCTGTTCGGCCGTAAAGTCTGCTGGCCGAAACCAGGGGAGGCGTCCGTGAAGTTCTGCGCTGCCTTCTGTGGTCATTCCGGTTCCAACTGTCACTGCCTTTGGAGTATCGTTGCCTTGAACGAAACAGACGTTACGCTCAACAGCGCTAGTTTTATGGCGCCGCCGGGCGATGTCAATACCTCGCAGGAGGGAGGAAGCCAGGTGGCCGTCTCCAGGGAACCGGTCGGGCGCGCGCTCGACGTGCTGAGCTGGATCGCCGATCACCGTTCCGATCCGCTGGTCGTACGGCAGATCGCGCGGGACCTCGACACGACGCCGAGCACCGTCCACCGGATCTTCGGCACTTTCACCGACCGTGGCCTGATCGCCCGGGGCGAGCACGACGAGTACGTCGCCGGGCTGGAGCTCTACCGGATCTGCGCGTCCATCGCCAGCGAGCTGTCACCGGCGCGCATCGCGCACTCCCACCTGCAGCGGCTGTCGCGGGAGTGCGACGAGACGACGCTGTTCGGCATCTACGACGCGGGCCGCGGCCAGATGATGTTCATCGACCGCGTCGAGGCGCTGCACCCGCTCCGGTACGTGGTCGATATGCACCGCTGGATACCGGTGTACTCCGGCGCCACCGGCCTCGCGATCCTGGCGTTCCTGCCCGAGGCCGAGCGGCGCCGGATCTACGCGACGGGGCTTGACGCGCAGACGCCCGAGACCATCGTGGGGGTCGACGACCTCGAGGCCGAACTCGAACGCGTCCGGCAGCGGGGGTACGCACACTCGATGGGACAGCGGACGCCGGGTGCCGTCGGCTTCGGCGCGCCGGTGTTCGACAGCGCCGGGACGGTCTGCGGCGACGTGTGCGTGACGTTGCCGCAGTACCGGTTCCAGGAGGGCGAGAACGCCGGCTCCATCGGGTCCGCGCTGCTCGAGGCCAGTCACCGTGTCACCGACGACCTGCGGGCGGTCGGCTATCACGCTCCGGCACACGGTGATCTTCCGTAGCTGGCGTGGCCGGCCTACGGGAGCCGGCGCCGGGCGTCCGCCCATAATGGGATCAACGCGACATGCCGTCGAGTGCGAGGTGTTCGATTGAATGACGAGCTGACCGTCGAGGCCACCGCCGAGGGACTGGCACGCCATGGGTACCTGGCCGACGAGGGGCTCGCGACCGCGGTCTTCCTCGCGCTGGAACTCCGCCGGCCGCTCCTGCTCGAGGGCGACGCGGGCGTCGGGAAGACCGAGCTGGCCCGCGTGCTGTCCGCCTGGACCGGGGGCCGGCTGCTGCGGCTGCAGTGCTATGAGGGCATCGACGTGTCGCAGGCCATGTACGAGTGGGACTACGCCCGTCAGCTGCTGCACCTGCGGGCGGCCGAGGCGTCCGGCCGGGCCGCCGAGGCCGAGGACGAGCTGTACTCCGAGCGCTTCCTCGTGCGGCGCGTGCTGCTGTCGGCGATCGGCGGGCGGGTCGGTGAGCAGGACGCCCAGCCGGACGCCCCGCCGCCGGTGCTGCTGATCGACGAGCTCGACCGTGCCGACGACGAATTCGAGGCGTTCCTGCTGGAGTTCCTCTCCGATTACGCGATCACCGTCCCCGAGCTGGGCACCTTCACCGCGGCGGTGCCGCCGCGCGTGATCATCACGTCCAACCGGACGCGCGACCTGCACGACGCGCTCAAGCGGCGCTGCCTGTACCACTGGGTCGAGCACCCGGAATTCGAGCGGGAGGTCGCGATCGTCCAGCTGCGCGCGCCGAACGTGCTGCCCGGGCTGGCGCGGCAGGTCACGGCCGCGGTGCACGAGCTGCGCCGCCTGCGCCTGTACAAGCCGCCGGGCGTGGCGGAGACGATCGACTGGACGACGGCGCTGGCCGCCCTCGGCTGCGCGGAGATCAGCGAGCAGTACCTCGCCCGCACCCTCGGTACCGTGCTCAAGCACCGTGAGGACCAGGCCACCGCCATCTCCAGCGGGCTGGACGAGCTGGTGAAGGCGGGGGCACGGCGGAGTGCCTGACCCCGCCGCGCGGCCCGGCCTGGCTGGCCCGCGGCCAGATCAGGCCGAGCGGATCGCCGTGGGGTTCGCCCAGGCGCTGCGGGCGGCGGGCATGGCCGTCAGCACGGGACGAACGCTGCTATTCGCCGAGGCCCTGGGACGTGTCGGCCTGGATCGTCAGAGCGCGGTCTACTGGGCGGGCCGGGCGACGCTGCTGACGCGGGCGGAGGACCGCGCCACCTATGAGCGCGTGTTCGCGGCGTACTGGCTGAGCCTGCCCTTCGCCGGGCTGCCGCCCGTATCCGTGCCGGTGAGCGTGGCCCTGGACGACGCGCCCGAGCCGCCCGGTCAGGATGACGGCGGCGGCGAGCGGGAAGAGCCCGTGACGGCCGTCCGGTACAGCCCCGCCGAGGTGCTGCGGCACCGTGACTTCGCGCGACTGAGCGACGCGGAGTGGGCGGAGGCGCGGCGGCTGATCGCGGAGCTCCAGGTGAGCGCCGAGACGCGCCGCGCGCGGCGGCTGCGTCCGGCCGGGAACCGCGGCGAACGGCTGGACCTGCGCCGCAGCGTCCGGCGCTCGATCCCGGCGGGCGGTGAGCTGGTGCGGCTCTCGCGGCGCACCGCGACCAGGCGCCCGCGCAGGCTGCTGCTGCTCGTCGACGTGTCGGGCTCGATGGACAGCTACGCCCGGGCGCTGCTGCGGTTCGCTCACGCCGCCATGCGCGCGCGGGGCCGCCTGCGCGTGTCGGTGTTCGCGATCGGCACCCGCCTGACCCCGCTGACCAGGGAACTGTCCAACGGCGACGCCGACGCCGCCATGGCGGCCGCGACCGAGTCGGTGGCGGACTGGTCGGGGGGCACGCGACTCGGGCAGTGCCTGCGGGACTTCAACGACCGCTGGGGCGCCCGCGGGCTGGCCCGGGGCGCCGTGACCGTGGTGTTCTCCGACGGATGGGACCGGGGCGAGCCGGAATTGCTGGGCACGGAGATGGCCCGGCTGCACCGGCTGGCCCGGCGGGTCATCTGGGTCAACCCGCTCAAGGCGTCGCCCGATTTCGCGCCGCTGGCGCGCGGGATGGCCGCCGCGCTGCCCTGGGTGGACGAGTTCATCCCGGGTCATTCGATCGCGGCGCTCGAGCATCTCGCGGCCGTGATCGCCGGGCCGGGGACCGCCCGGCGGGCGCCCGCCGGGCGGCCAGCGCCGTAACTGAGCGTGTCGGCGGAGTCCCTCGCCTGACTGTTGACATCCATTCTTCCTGGGACGATACTCACTCACTAGTGAAGAGAACACGCGTTTCGTTCAACGAAACGGAAGTGTGGATCTACAGAAAGTAACAGCCGAGGGTGCTTCAGTCTTGGCAAAGGAGTCCGGCATTTGAAGCCGCAAGGGTTTGAGTACCACGCACCGCAAAGCGTCAAGGAAGCCGTGGAATTGCTCGGCGAGCTTGGTCCGGACGCGAAAATCCTGGCCGGCGGTCAGAGTCTTATCCCGCTGCTGAACCTGCGGCTCGCCGCGCCCGAACACCTCATCGATATCGGGCGCATCGGCGAATTGCGCGAACGGCGGCGCGAGAACGGGACGCTCCGTCTCGGCGCCGCCACCCGGCACGCCGAGCTCCTGTCCGAGCCCGAGATCGGCGACGGGTGCCCTCTGCTTCCCCTGGCCGCCCGGTACATCGGCCACCCGCAGATCAGGACCAGGGGGACGATGGGCGGGAGCCTCTCCCACGCCGACCCGTCGGCGGAACTGCCCGCCGTCGCGGTGGCGCTGGACGCCACGATGGTGATCCGCAGCGTCCGCGGCGAGCGGCGGGTCCCGGCGGGGGACTTCTTCGTCTCCTTCCTGTCCACCGGCCTGGCCGAGGACGAGCTTCTCGTCGCGATCGAGTTTCCCGTAACCGGCCCGCGCGCAGGGAGCGCGTTCGGCGAGGTCGCGGCCCGTGCCGGGGACTTCGCCATGGCCGGCGCCGCCGCCGTCGTCCGGGTCGGCGAGGACGACCGCGTCACCGACGCCCGGGTCGTCTGCACCTCGGTGGGAGACAAGCCGGTGCGGGTGCCCGCGGCGGAAGAGGCGCTGCGCGGCCGCACGGCGGACGACGCGGTGCTCGCGGAAGTGGAAGCGGCCGTGGCCGGCCAGCTGGACCCGGGGCCGCAGCTCAAGGTTTCCGCCGGGTACAAGCGCCGCACCGCGGCGGTGCTGGCCCGGCGCGCGGTACGGCAGTCATGGCGGATAGCGTCGGAAAGGACCGCATGAGCACGCTTGTCAAGGCCCGGATCGAGGTCAACGGGACCGTCCGGGAGGTCGAGATCGAGCCCCGGACCCTGCTCGCCGATGTGCTGCGCGAGAAATGCTCCTCCAAGGGCACGCACATCGGCTGCGAGCACGGCGTCTGCGGCGCCTGCACCGTCCTGCTGGACGGCGAGCCGGTCCGCTCGTGCCTCACCCTCGCGGTGCAGGCCGACGGGCGCAGCGTCGAGACGGTCGAGTCGCTGGCCGAGCCGGACGGCTCGCTCAACGAGCTGCAAAGCGCCTTCCACCGGCACCACGGCCTGCAGTGCGGCTACTGCACGCCCGGCATCCTGATGTCGCTGACCGCCCTGTTCCGGACGGCGGGCAGCCCGTCGGAGGGCGAGATACGGGACTTCCTGCAGGGGCACATCTGCCGCTGCACCGGTTATCAGCAGATGATCGAGGCCGCGCTGGAAGTCAGTGAGCACGCCGAAAGCGAGCACGCCGAAGCCGAGCCGGCCGGCACCGAGCACGCCGGGACCGGCCAGTGATCGGCCAGCCGCTGCCCCGCACCGAGGACCTGCGCCTGCTGCGCGGCCTGGGCCAGTTCGTGGACGACATCGACCTGCCCGGGGTCGCGCACCTCGCCGCCGTGCGCAGCCCGCACCCGCACGCGCGCATCGTCTCCATCTCGGCCGACGAGGCGCGGAAAATGCCCGGCGTGCTCGGCGTCTACGCCGCCGCCGACATCGAGCCCATCAACGGGATCTGGCCGGTGCACCTGCCGCACAAGGGCCTGCGGGCGGCGGTGGAGCGGATCCTGCCCACCGACAAGGCGCGGTACGTGGGCGAGCCGGTCGCCTTCGTGGTCGCCGAGAACCGGTACCAGGCCGAGGACGCCGCGGGCCAGGTGGAAGTGGACTACGAGCCGCTGCCGGGGTCGGGCACCTGGCAGCGGTCGCTCGAACTCGGCGAGGCGATCCACCCGGGCAACCCCGACAACGTCGCGGCGCACGTCGTCCAGCGGACCGGTGACGTAGAGGCCTCGCTGCGCGAGGCGCCGCACACCCTCCGGGAGACGTACGAAATCCGCCGCGGCGGCGGGCACTCTATGGAGGGCCGCGCGGTCGCGGCCAGGTATGACCCGTCGCTCGGCACGTTCACGGTGTGGGACGCGACGCAGACGCCGCACGGCGCCCGGCGGATGTACGCGACGTGCTACGGCCTGCCCGAGGAGCGCTTCCGGGTGATCGCGCCGGCCGACGTGGGCGGCGGCTTCGGGCCGAAGGCGCAGCGCTACCCGGAGGAGATGGTCATTCCCTGGCTGGCCCGCGAGCTGGGCAGGCCGGTCAAGTTCATCGAGGACCGCTACGAGCACTTCCTGACCTGCACGATGGAGCACCCGCAAGAGCACGTCGTCGACATCGCGTTCGACGACGACGGGGTGATCCTCGGTCTCAAGGACGTGTTCTACAGCGACATGGGGGCCTACGGGACGTCGCTGATCGTGCCGACGATCGCGGGCTGCACCGTGCCGGGCCCCTACCGGATCCCCAACCTGCACATCGAGTTCACCGCGGTCTTCACCAACAAGGTCCCGCAGAGCGCGGTGCGCGGCGCCGGGCGCCCCCAGGGCGTCTACGTCATGGAGCGGACGATCGACCGGATCGCCGACTACCTCGGGCTCGACCCGGCCGAAGTCCGCTTCCGCAACCTGATCCAGCCCGACCAGTTCCCCTACGCGGTCGGCCTCACGTTCCGGGACGGGAGCCCGCTGACGTACGACAGCGGCGACTACCCGGAACTGCTGCGCAAGGGCCTGGAACTGATCGACTACGACAAACAGCGCGAACTGCGGGCGGAACGGCGCGCGGCCGGCGTCTACCGCGGCATCGGCATCTCGGTCGCCCTCGAGGGCGTGGGCCTCGGTCCCTTCGAGGGGGCGACGGTCCGGCTGGAGACCACCGGACGCGCCACCGTCATCCTCGGGGCCCCGCCGCAGGGGCAGGGCTTCCAGACCACGTACGCCCAGATCTGCGCCACCTACCTCGGCCTCGACGTCGACCAGATCGATGTGGTGACGGGCGACACCGCGATGATTCCCTACGGCACGGGAACGTTCGCGAGCCGGGTGATGGCGAACGCGGGACCCGCGCTCGCCACCGCGGCCGGCGAGGTCAAGGCCAAGCTGCTGGAATCCGCGGCGGCGCTGCTCGAGGCCGCCCCCGAGGACCTGGAGGTAAGCAACGGCCAGGTCCGGGTGCGCGGGATGGCCGAGGGCGTCGCCATCACCGAGGTCGCGCAGGCGTCGAACGTCGGCCGGCCGGGCATCTCGATGGTCAAGGACATGGTGCCCGGCCTGACGGCCAGCGCCTACTTCAACCCCGAACGGGCCGGCTATTCGAGCAGCGCCCAGGTCTGCGTCGTGGAGGTGGACGCGGAGACGGGCGAGGTGGAGATCGTCGAGTGGGTGGCCGGCCACGACTGCGGCAAGATCATCAACCCCCTGCTGGTCGAGGGCCAGGTGCTCGGCGGCATCGCGCACGGGCTGAGCAACGCGCTCTACGAAGAGGCGCTGTACGAAGAAGACGGCACTCCGCTGACGGTCAGCTACCTCGATTACCCGATTCCATCGGCACACGAAATGCCGTGGATAAAACTCTATAGCCAGGAAACACCCAGCCCGCTTAACCCGCTCGGGGTTAAAGGCGCGGGCGAGGCAGGAACGCTTTGCGTGCCGGCGGTTATCGCGTCGGCCGTGGAAGACGCATTGCGCCCACTTGGCGTGCGGATCAGGGAATGCCCGCTTTCCCCCGCATTTATCGGTGACCTCGTAGATGAGGCCAAACACCGTCCGGACGCCAGCGAATAAGCGATAGCCCGGCGGACTAACTCCCGACAGGATCAAAGGTGAAAAAGGCGGGATCCCCATGGTGTCAAACGCTGAATTTGGGTCGGAATCCGTTAGAGGCGGCGTCATCGCGGCGCCGCCGGAGGAAAAGATAGCCGAGCCCGTTGTCCTCGAAGTCGGCTTCGAGCAGGTGCTGCCGTGGCCGAAGCACATCGCGCTCTCCGTTCAGAACATGCTGGTGCTCGCCGGGCTGTTCCTCTTTCCCGGCCTGTTCGCGGCCGCCTACCACCTGAGCAGCGGCGATACCGCGCGCTTGTACGGGGCGGCGTTCGTGGCGGTCGGCTTCGGCACGGTGCTGCAGGGGGTACTCAAGCTCCGGATGCCGATCGTGCTGGGACCGTGGTCGGCGACCCTGGCCGGGCTCCTCGTGCTGGGCAAGATCTACGGCCTGGGCACGGCGTTCGGGTCGATGACCGTGGCCGCCGCCATCGTCGCGGTCCTATCCGTCCCCGTCCGCGGGGTATCGGTCATCCGGCTCGTCGCCAGGTTCTTCAGCACGCCCGCGCTGTCCGGCGGGATCGTGCTCATCACCGGCATCGGCCTGGAGCAGATCGCCGTGGTCAACTGGGCGGGCAAGCCGGGCTCGACCGGCTTCGGGTCCGGGAACTGGACCGGCGGGCTCGTCGCGCTGGTGATCGTGGCCGTGCTGTTCGCGTTCACCCGCGGCTTCGTGCGCGCGCTCGCCATGATCCTGGGCATCATCGTCGGCACGTTCGTCTTCGCGATATTCGCGCCGATCTCGTTCACCGCGGTGACACACGGCCCATGGATCGCGGTCCCGTCCGCGTTCCAGTTCGGGTTCGGGGTGAACGCCACGGCGCTGGTTATCTTCCTGGTCCTGCTGGTCCCGCCGTTCATCAGCGCGATGGGCTTCTACTCCATGGTCGGGGAGTGGGGCGGCCAGCAGATCTCCGGTGAACGGATGGCCTGGGGCGCCTTCGGCATCGCCCTGTCCGGCGTGCTCGCCGGGGTCATCGGGACCTTCACCACCTCGGTCTACCCGGAGAACGTCGGGCTCCTGCGGTCCAGCAAGGTCGGCAGCCGCTGGGTGACGGCGACCGCCGGGGTGCTGTTCATCATCGTCGGGTTCATCTACACGATCGGCGCGATCTTCGCGGCCATCCCGAGCGGCATCATCGGCGCCGCCGCCGTGGCCATGTTCGCGGTGATCATGATGGCCGGCATCGAGATCCTGGCCAAGGAAGAGTGGACTCCGCGCAACATCATGGTGGTCGGGCTGCCCACGGTGCTCTCGGTCGGCGGCGTGTTCCTCACCCCCGACGTGTACGCCAGCTACCCGCTCATCGTGCGCGAGCTGATCACCCAGCCGCTCGTGACGGGTCCATTCCTGCTGGTCCTCTTGTTCTTGCTGAACAAGGCCATCCCGGCCCGCTTCGGGCTGTCCCGGTGACGAGGCAAACGGCAAGCCCATCCAGCACGTCGCGGGTCAGCGCGTAGTACCCGCACGCGAACCAGGAAAGCGAGGAGAATTACATGGCGGAAGCGGAACGGGCCAAGCTCGAGTTCGACGAGCGCGGCGAGGGCATTGTCGTCACGCTCGCGAGCGGCGACGGGGGCAACTACCTCGGCGTCGCGGAACTCGAGGAGCTCGAGTCCCGGCTGCGCGGTGCCGAGGAGTCGGGCAAGCGCTGGATGCTCCTGCGCCAGCAAGGCCGCGACTTCTGCCTGGGCCGGGCGCCGGGGCCGTCCGGGGAGGACACGCGCAAGGCGCTGATCGGCTTCGTCCAGCGGCTGCAGGCGACCGAGCTGATCACGGTCGCGGCGGCCGACGGCGGCTGCGTCGGCTTCGGCGTGGGCATGTTCGCCCTCGCCGACGTCAGCCTCGCCGCCGAGGGAGCGTGGTTCCAGTTCCCGGAGATCCTGCACGGCCCCGCGCCCGCGATCGTGGCCTCGTGGCTGTATGACCGGGTCCCGTACAAGCAGGGCCTGTACTGGACGCTCACCGGCGAGAAGTTCACGTCGGCGGACGCCTATCAGTTCGGGCTGGCGTCACGGGTCGTGCCGGCGGCGGAGCTGTCCGCCGCCGCCGAGCGGACCGTGACGACGCTCGACTCGCTGTCCCCGGCGGCGATGCGGAACGCCAAGAGCGCGGCGCAGGTGATGAGCACGGCGCCGCGCGACCTGGCGGTCCGCCGCGCCATGGCGCTGAAGTGGTTCCTGTGAGCGGCACGGACGGAAGCGTCGTCTTCCTGCACCCCATCGGGCTGGACCGGAACGTGTGGTCCGGTGTCCTGCCGCCCGGCGCGGTCGCCCTCGACTTCCCGGGTTTCGGCGAGGCGGCCGCGGCGGGCACGGTGAGCATGGCAGGGCTCGCCGAGTACGTGGTCGGCCAGCTCAGCGAGCCCGCCACGCTGGTCGGGATGTCGCTCGGCGGTATGGTGGCGCAGCAGGTCGCCGTGCGGGAGCCCGCGGCGGTGCGCTCGCTCGTGGTCGCCTGCTCCAACCCGGCCAGCGACCCGCGGGTGATGCGGGAGCGTGCGGCGGCCGCCCGCGCGGGCGGGATGGCGGGCGTCCTGGACATCACCCTGGACCGCTGGTTCACGCCGGAGGCGCTGGCCGAGCCGGGTCACCCGGGCGTGGAGTACGCCCGGCGCCGCCTGCTCGCGGATGACCCCGAGGTCTTCGCCGGCTACTGGGCGGCCATGGCCGGGCACGACGTGAAGGACCAGCTCGGCTCGATCAAGGTGCCCGCCACCTTCATCGCCGGGGCCCGCGACAAGGCGTCGTCGCTGCCGGTGCTGCGGGGCATGGCGGACGCGGTGCCTGGCGGGGTGCTGCGGGTCGTGGACGGTCCGCACATGCTGACCCTGGAGAATCCCGGGGAGTTCAGCGCGGTCCTCAGCGAGCACCTCGACCGCGTGCGCGGCAGCTAGCGGAAGCAGGACATGAGCGAGAGCAGGAGAAGATGACAGAGAACGCCCAGGCGCGCAGGCCGCTGCCCGACCTCGACGATCCGCTGACCGCGCCCTTCTGGGCGGCCGCCGCGCAGCGCAAGCTCGTGGTGCAGAAGTGTGCCGAGTGCGGGTACCTGCGCTGGCCGCCGGGACCGCTGTGCCCCGAGTGCCAGGCCGAGGGCGCCGCGTGGACCGAGGTGCGGGCCAGCGGCAGCCTGTGGAGCATCGCCACCTATCACCGGGCCCTCGACCCGGCGTTCGCCGGCGACGTGCCGTACACGGTGGCGCTGGTGGAACTCGACGACGGGCCCCGGATGTACGGGCGCATCAGCGGCGACCCGGAGAAACTCGTGCTCGACGCGCCCGTGCGGGCCGCGTTCACCGATGCCGCCCCGGGCGTGACGTTCGTCGGCTGGACGCAGGAGGCGGAACAGTGACGGCCTTCCCCGACCTCAGGGCCTTCCTCGACAGCGTCTCGGAGATCGGCGAGCTGCGCACGGTCAGCGGCGCGGACACCAAGTCCGAGATCGGGGCGATCACCGAGATCACCGCCTGGAGCCCCGAGCACCCGATGCTCCTGTTCGACGACATCCCCGGGGTCGCGCCCGGCTTCCGGATCGCGGCCCACAGCTACGACTCCTACCAGCGGATGCGGCTGCTGTACGGCTTCCGTGACGGGGCCGGGAAGAAGGAGCTGGTGACGTGGTGGAAGGACCGCCTCGGCGCCTACCGGCCGGTCCCCCCGGTCGAGGTGGACCGGGGACCGGTGCTGGAGAACACGCAGGACGGCGACGACGTCGACCTGCACCGCTTCCCGGCGCCGTTGTGGCACCAGGGCGACGCCGCGCCCTACCTCGTGGCGGGCGGGGCGTCCGTGCTGCGCGACCCGGACACGGGCACGCTCAACGTCGGGTGCTACCGGGGGATGGTGTATGACCGGAACACGATCGGCCATCACCTCGCGGCCGGGCACCACGGCCAGGTCATCAGGGACAAGTACTTCGCCCGCGGGCTGAACTGCCCCGTCCTGGTCAGCCTCGGCCACGACGTGTCCTTCACGCTGGCGGGCTCGGAGAACCTGGGGTTCGGCGAGGACGAATTCGAGTACGGCGGTTTCCTGCGCGGCGCGCCATATGAGGTGATCACCGGGCCGCGGACGGGGCTGCCCATGCTGGCCACGGCCGAGATCGTCCTGGAGGGCGAGATCCTCCGGCCTGAGGCGGAGCCCAAGCGGGTCGAGGGGCCGTGGGGCGAGGGGGCCGGGTACTACGCGGCGGGGTTCCCGCAGCCGCCCGTCCGCATCCACGCGGTCTACCACCGAAACGATCCCATCATCCTCGGGGAGCCCACCCTCCGGTTCCGTAATCGCGGCGCCGCGGGCGGGTTCTCGCGCACCGCCCACCGGTGGCACCTGCTCGAGCGGTCCGGCCTGGAGGGGATCACCGGGATCGGGCAGGTCGGCCCGTACCTGGTGATCGCGATCAAGCAGTACTACTCCGGCCAGGCGCTGCGCATCGCCGACTTCGCGATGAGCGGCCTGTCGGATCGTCCCCCGCGCTACCTGGTGCTGGTCGACGACGACATCGACCCGACCAACCGGGCGCTGGTGGAGTGGGCGATCAGCACCCGGGTCGACCCGTCGGCGCAGGTGCACATCCAGCGCGGACGCTGGGGCAACGCGATCAACCCGGCGGGCATGACGCCGGACAAGCGCGCGATCGAGGACTACTCGATGGGCACTATGATCATCGACGCGTGCCGCCCGTTCGCGTGGCGCGCCAACTGGGACTCCATGTTCAAGGAGAGCGACATCGACGAGGGCCTGCGACGCCAGACCGCCGAGAAGTGGGAGTCGGCGCTGGGACCGATCATCAGCCAGCCGAAGCCGGTCTGAGCGCATGACCGAGGCGCGGCGGCGGCTGATAGTCGGCGTATCCGGGTCGAGCGCACCGCAGCTGGGGCTGGCCCTGCTGCGGGCGCTGCGCCCGGCGCCCGGCGTCGAGACGCACCTGGTCGTGTCGCGCGGCGCCCGGCGCAGCATCACGGCCGAAATGGGCCCGGGCGCCGCGCGGGAGTTCGCCGAGCTGGCCGACTTCACATACCAGCCGGACGACCTCGGGGTCGCGATCGCCTCGGGGTCGTTCCGGACGGCCGGCATGGCCGTCATGCCGTGCTCGATGCGCACGCTGTCCGCGATCGCCACCGGCAACACGTCCGACCTGCTCACCCGGGCGGCGGACGTGTGCCTGAAGGAACGTCGGCGCCTGGTGCTCGTGACACGGGAAACCCCGCTGAACCTCATCCACATCAGGAACATGGAGACGGTCACCCTCGCGGGCGGCGTGATCATGCCGCCCGTGCCCGCCTTCTACCACGAGCCGAAGACGATCGAGGACCTGCTGCGGCACACGGCCGGCAAGGTGCTCGACCAGTTCGACGTCGACCACGATCTGTACCGGCGCTGGGCGGGCACCTAGGGCCCGATGGCCGGCGTCGTGTTCCGGCGCCCGCCTCCCGCGTGATCATGGGGTCGTTCCCGCAAAAACCCCAGATTCGGGCTGCTGGATTGTCCGCTTTACCGCGAAATATCACTATTAAACGCGCATTCCGGGATACCCCTAGCAGGGTATCGATCAGGGCGCGTGCCGGGCGGTGGCGGAACTCGGTGTCGCATTGCCCGCCTTCCTATGGCGCTGGATGTCGCATCAGCATCCGTCTTTGCGGGTGGATGACGCATCGACCGCCATAGGAAGGAAGCGGATGACGCATCGGCCGCCATAGGAAGGAGGTGGATGACGCATCGGCCGCCTTCCGGCGGCGCCGCGCGCGTCCGGCCCGAGAGGCGGTCGCTGGCACATCCTGTCGCCGGAGCCACGCACCGAACCGGACAACCACCAGTAAATATCCGACGGGCCGATACGGCACGTTTGACCCATGATCACTGCGGCGACGCGATCCGGGTGCGCCCGGGACACTGCACGCGTCCGACATAACCGGATGTAGCGAGCTGCGGAAGCCGGCTGCGGAGGCTCAGGCGGCCCTGGGGCGCTAATGACCCATGGAACCGTCGTGAGCGCCCGCGTAACCGGGCCGGGGAGGGGCGGGCCGATCCGGTCAACGACGCCCTCAGCGGCAGTCGGATCCGGAACGGACAGTGGGAACACGACAGTGAGAACACGGTTGGCCTAGGGTGCGGTCAGCAGGGCCGTGATGGTGTCCCGCGCCCAGCGCAGGCTGGCCTGGTGGACCGCCAGCCCGTGCTCGAGCGCGAGGCGGGCGTGGCCCGCGCCCCCGTCGGCGCCCCCATCCGAGGCCCCGGCATATTTCTCCAGCTGGGCGGTGAACGCCGCCATCGCGTCCGCGAAGCTGCGCAGGAACTCGAGCACCTCATCGGGCGAGACCACCTGCTCCATCAGCACGAAGCGCATGAGGTGCAGGCCGAGGTCGGTCGCGACCGTGGCCGGGTCGACCGGGGTGCGCAGCCAGTCCTCGTGCGCCGCTCGGCCGGCCACGGTGGGCTCATACACACGCCTGCGCCGGGCTGACCCGTCGCCATCGCCGTCCGTTGCCTGGGCCCGGATCAGCCCGTGCTGTTCCAGTCGGCGCAGCGCCGGGTAGAGCGTGCCCGAACTGGGCTGGTAGACGCCCATGGGGGTGACGGCGAAGGTCCGTTTCAGGTCATAGCCGGACGACGGCGACAGGCAGATCAGGCCGAGCAGGATGTGCTCGAACGGGGTGAGCTGCCGCGTGGTCATGCGGGTCAGCCTACCTTGCCTCATAGGTCGATTCGACCTATGCTGCGGGCAGGGAGACGGGAGGGCCGCTCGCATGGACGCCAGCAGCATGGACGCCAGCAGCACCGGCACTACCAGCGCGGGCACTACCAGCGCGGGCACCGCCGGCGTGGAAGCCGCCGGCCGGGATACCGGCCCGGCCTGCGAACCCGCGGCGGTGAGGGGCGGCTGGCTGCGCTCGGTCGCCACGATCGTGATCGTTGACATCGCCATGCCGCTGGCGCTCTACAGCGGGCTGCGCTCGGCCGGGGTCAGCGCCGTGACCGCCCTGGTGCTGAGCGGCGTGTTCCCGGCCCTGAGCGTGCTCGCCGGCCTGGTCCGGCACCGGCGGCTCGAGGTGGTCGGCGCCCTGGTGCTGGCCGGGATCGTGCTGGGCGCGGTTCTCGGCCTGGTCTTGCACAGTCCCCGCCTGGTGCTGGTCGAGGGGTCGGTGCCGACCGCGCTGTTCGGGATCGCGTGCCTGGGATCCCTGTGCTCGGGGATGCCGCGGGCGCGTCCGCTGATGTACGGCTTCGCCCTGGAGTTCATCGGGCCGGACTCCGCCCGGGGCCGGGAGATGAGCGACCTCTGGCGGCATGACGGCTACCGGCGGGTCTGGCGGGTCATCACGGCCGCGTGGGGCGCCGCCTTCCTCTTCGAGGCTGCCCTGCGGATCGTCGTCATCTACAGCACCTCGACCGGGACGGCCCTGGCGATCTCCAAGGTCACGCCGTGGGTGTTCGCGGGTGTCATGTCGGCGTGGACGTTCGCCTACGGCACGTACCGCAAGCGGAAGGGCGAGCGGGCGGCCGCTCCCTCCGCGCCCGCTCCCTCCACACCAGCCCCCTCCTGAGCCCCGCCCGCCCGGAACCGGCTCAGGCGCGCCGCAGGCCGATGGCCCGCGCCCACAGGGCGGTCGCCTCGTCGAGCAGGTGCTCCAGGTCCAGCGGCTGCCGGTAGGTGTACATCATCCGGCCGATGTTCTCGATCATGCCGCCGAGAAGGTGCGCGCACGTGACCGGGTCGAGACCGGGGTCGGCGAGGCCCTCCTCCTGCAGCCGCCGGGTGCCGCCCGCGATGCGGTCGGTGAACAGGCTCCGCACCTCCAGCAGGAGCGTGCGGAAGTACTCGTCGCGGGCGGCGACCTGCTCGAAGACCGACATGAGGCGGGCGTGCTCGGCGACAGTCTCCAGGTAGACACCGGTGGTGTGCCGGATCTTGTCCTCGGGGGAGGCCCCCGGCAGGTCGGAGGCGCGTGAGGCGGTGAAGACGGCCTCGGCGAAGCCCTGGACAAGCTCCCTGAACACCGCCTCCTTGGAGTCGAAGTACGTGTAGAAGCTCCCGTAGGCGGCGCCCGCGCGGGCGGTGATATCGGCGATCCGCGCCTCGTCGAAGCCCTTTTCCTCGAAGACGTCGCGCGCCGCCTGGACCAGCGCCTCCCGGGTGCGCCGTCCCCGCAAGCTGGTGGGCGTCGTCACCATGCCGCTACTCCTCCGGCACCCACGGCGCGGGCCGCTTGCCCAGCAGCGCCGCGATGCCGGCCCGCCCCTCGTCGCTCGCGAAATGAGCGGCGGAAAGTTCCTGCAGCCGGGCCAGCACCGGCCCCAGCCCGTCGTCCGTGGCCGGCACCGGCACCGGCACGGCCCGGCGCAGCTGCTTGGCCGCGGCGAGGGCCCGCGGCCCGCCCCTGACCAGTGCGTCCGTGTACCGCGCGACCGCCGCGTCGAGCTTGTCCGGCGGGACGGCACGGTTGACCAGCCCGGTCCGCACCGCCTCGTCCGCGTCGAACGGCTCGCCGGTGAGGAAGTACTCGTGCGCCGCCGTCGGGTTCATCCGGGCCAGCACTGGCACCGCGATGATTCCCGGGACCACCCCGATGCGGACCTCGGTGAACGCGAACGTCGCCGTATCCGGCGCGATCACGATGTCGCACGCGGCCATCAGCCCGATCCCGCCTGCCCGCACGGCCCCGTTCACCCGGGCCACGACCGGACAGCGGTGATCGAAGATCCTGGTCAGGATGTCCGGCAGGGAGACCGGTCCCGGACCGCGGCCGTCACCCTGCTCCTTCAGGTCGGCGCCCGCGCAGAACGCCGGCCCGGCACCGGTCAGCACCACGACGCGCACGCCGGGATCGGCGGCGGCGGCGTCGAGTTCGGCCGCCAGCTCGGCGAGCAGCTGCCGGGACAGCGCGTTCCGGTTCCGCGCGGAATCCAGCAGGACAGTGGCGACGCAGTGTTCAACGGTGGTGCGGACAACGGATCCCATACTTGACAAGTATGTCAACTCTGGCTTCGCTGGTCACCATGGTGGCGTTTACCGAGGAGCACGCGGCCTTCCGGCGGCTCGTCCGGGACTTCGCGGAGAAAGAGATCGCGCCGCACGCGGACGAGTGGGAGCGGGCCGGGATCTTCCCGGCCCACGAGCTGTTCCCGAAGATGGCGGAACTCGGCCTGCTCGGCCTCGAGTACGACGAGGCATACGGCGGCCAGGGCGCCGATCACCTGTTCACCGTGATCCTGCACGAGGAACTCGGCCGGGCGGGACCGGGCGGGGTGGCCATGGGGATCGCCGTGCAGACCGACATGGCCACGCCGTCGCTGCACCGCTTCGGCAGCGCGGAGCTGAAGGAACGCTATCTCGCGCCCGCGATCCGGGGCGAGGCGGTGTGCTCCATCGCCGTCAGCGAAGCCGACGCCGGTTCGGACGTGGCGGGGATGAGAACCAGCGGCGTGATGGATGGTGATTCGTGGGTTATCAACGGGTCGAAGCTGTACATCACCAACGGCACCCAGGCGGACTGGATCTGCCTGCTGGCACGCACCTCCGATGAGCCGGGATACCGGAGCTTCTCGCAGATCATCGTGCCGACGGACCTGCCCGGTTTCGGCGTGGCGCGCAAGCTCGACAAGCTGGGGATGCGGTCCTCGGACACCGCGGAACTCACGTTCACCGACGTGCGCGTGCCGGTGCGCAACACGATCGGCGTGATCGGCCGCGGTTTCCAGCAGCAGATGGCCCAATTCCAGAACGAGCGGATGGCCGCCTGCTACGGCCAGGCCGGCGGAATGGCCCGGGCCCTGGCGCGGACCGCCGAGTACCTGAAAACCCGGTCGGCGTTCGGCGAGCCGCTGATCGACCGCCAGTACGTCGCGTTTCGCCTCGCGGAACTCACGGCCCGGCTGGACCTGCTGCGGCACTACAACTACGCGTCGGCCGAGGCCTACATACGCGGTGAGGACACGACGCGATTCGCGACGATCGCGAAACTGGAGACGGGCCGCCTGGCCCGCGACGTCGCCGCCACGTGCCTGCAGTTCCACGGGGGCATGGGCTACATGGAGGAAACCTGGACTGCGCGCTTCCTCCGCGACGCCACCCTCGTCTCGATCGGCGGCGGCGCCGACGAGGTCATGCTCCAAATCCTCACCCGCCTCGACCACCTCCACAGCTAACCCCCTCCCGCCACCCCGGCGCCCGCACCCCTCGCACCGCCCCCGGCGCCCGCACCCCTCGCGCCGCCCCCGCGCCCTCACCCCTCGCGCCGCCCCCGCGCCCTCACCCCTCGCGCCGGCTCAAATGCGCATTCGAACACGCTATTGCAGGACCGAACACGTCTTTGAGCACGCTGGCTAACGAGGTCAAACGCGCATTTGAGCACGCTCGGTCGTCTTCGGAGTCCGGGTTCTCGCCGCGGGTCACGCCCCGGGCCATCAGGGCCATCAGGGCCATCAGGGCTGTCAGTGTCAGCGCGGTCGGCTTGCGGCGGCGGGCACGGTCGGGTCACGCAGGTACCTGGGGGCGTTTCATGGGTCGTTGGTGCCATGAGCGCCGTTGGGACCTCCGGGGCCGGATTTCGTGCCGGATATAACTCCTTATATCTGGCACGATGCGGTCCCGGATATGCCTGGGCTGACGTCACAGCCATGATCACGGGTCGTATATGCCAGATAGGCCCCGTCGGATAGTTACTGGTGGTTGTCCGGTTCGGTGCGTGACTCCGGCGGCAGGATGTGCCGGCGACCGCCTCCCGGGCCGGACGCGCGCGGCGCCGCCGGAAGGCGGCCGATGCGCCATCCACTTCCTTCCTATGGCGGTCGATGCGCCATCCACTTCCTTCCTATGGCGGTCGGTGCGTCATCCACCCGCAAAGACGGGCGCCGATGCGACATCGGGCGTCATAGGAAGGCGGGCAATGCGACATCGAGTTCCGCCACCGCCCGGTACGCACCCCTATAGAGGTATCCCGAAATGCTACTTTCGAGGTGATATTTCAGGGTAAGTCGGGCGTGCTTAAGCTTCCGGATCAGGGTCCAGGCGCGTTTGACCCATGATCTCTCCTGGGGCGGGCGGCGGTGTCCGTCAGCCGGACGTGCGCTTACGGGCCAGGTGCTTGATCTCCTCCGGGAGGGCGGTGGCGGCGCCGAGGCGGGGGAGCAGGTCCGGCTCGGTGGTCAGCGCCCGGAATGTCAGTTCCATGGTCACGTCGTGGTCGGGCCGGTACTCGACCACGACCGGATCGCCGGGCCGGATCTCGCCGGGTTCGATGACCCGCAGGTAAGCCCCGGGCCGCGCGGCCCGGGTGAACCGCTTGATCCAGCCCTCCCGTGCCAGCCATCCCTGGAACGTGCCGCACGGAATCCGCGGGCAGGAGACCTCCAGAATCAGTCTCGATCCGACCCGCCAGCGTTCGCCGGCCAGCGCGCCGCACACGCCGATGCCCGACGTGGTGAGGTTCTCGCCGAAGCCGCCGTTGCTCAGCGTCATGCCCAGCTCGGCCTGCCACTCGTCGAGGTCCTCGCGGGCGTACGCGTACACGGCCTGGTCGGTACCACCGTGATTCCGCACGTCGTAGACCCGGTCACCGGCCAGGCCGACCTCGCCGGCCCCCTTCGGGCCCGGCGCCGTCACCATGACCGGCCCGCTGACCGGCCGCTTGTCGATGCCCGTCAGGGCGACTGTCTTCCAGGGGTTAGGCCTTGGCCTGCCGATATTCACCGAAAGCAGTCGCATGAGGTCACCCTACGCAGGACACCGGTTCCGGGGCGACAGATTTTCGCCGGCCCGGATCCTTACTTTTCCGGGCGCAGCACGTCCGTGCCGCCCTCCTCCTCGCCGAGGACGTCGGTGCCGCCCTCCTCCTTGCCGAGGACGTCGGTGCCTCCTTGTTCATTGCCGAGGACGTCCGTGCCGCCCTCTTCATGGCCGAAGATGTCGGTGCCCCCGGGCTCAGAGCCGAGAATGTCTGGGTCGTGCGGCGTGCCGCTGACCTCAGGATCGTTCGGCATGATGCCTCCCTTGGCTATGCGTACTGCCAGTGTCCGGCATCCAGCCCGGTCTCGCCAGCCCCCGCCTCGCCAGCCCCCCGCCTGTCAGCAGCGCGTCTCAGCCACTAGACCCGCCGAGCTC
>Ga0210389_10000101_pt1 | contig 83988 bp, 85 predicted proteins | sample IncBWH28OmetaG_FD_160127 | JGI IMG/M metagenome (GOLD analysis project Ga0210389, IMG submission 160127) | Forest soil microbial communities from Barre Woods Harvard Forest LTER site, Petersham, Massachusetts, United States - Inc-BW-H-28-O ...
TACCATCGGCGGGGTCGTGGCCGGCGCCGCCGTCTGCGGCGGCACCCTCATCGGCCTGGACCGCGCGGTGACCGGCAGCGCGACGCCCTACATCCCGCCGGGCCCGGCCGCGCTGCTCCTCGCCGCGATCGCCGCTGTTACCTTCGGGACGGTGATGACCGCGTTCGCGGCCGTGTCCCGTCGGGGCACCACGTAGCCGCGGGCGGGGCTGGCCGGGGAAGGCGGGATGTCGCCGGCGAAGCCCGCCGTCCCGCGGCGGCCCCTCGGAGCCACGTTCCCGCGGGGGCGTTTGACGCAATTGCGTCAGGGGCAGCGGGGGGAGTTAGCCCAGCCCCAGTTCGACGCGATGCCTGCCGGTCAGGTTCGCCGGGATGTGCACAGGGCCGGTCACGGGCTCGCCGTCGAGCCTGGCCGCCGTGAGGACGCGGCCGTGCCCGGACAGGGAGATGTCCAGCGTCGCCTGGCGATATGGCAGGCCGGTTAGCACGGCGCCGTCGAACCGCGGGGGCACGACGGGCGCGAAGGACACGCCCCTCACCTCGTAACGGATGCCCAGCAGCCCGAGGTGCAGCAGGCGCAGCAGCGCGGTCGCGGACCACGTCTGATCGGGCTCGCTGTCCCAGTGATGCCCCTGCTGCCACCCGCCGTCAGGTTCGCCGGTCCCCGCGTTGTACAGCTCGAAGAACTGATCGCCGCTGTCAGCGAACAGTGTCTCCAGGTCCCGGAGGGTCTGGTCGAATAGGCCGGCCTCGCCGGCCCGGGCGGCCGCCTCGCCGAACAGGCCCATAACCATCGGCCAGCAGATGACGTTATGCCGGCCCGGACGCTCGTCGCTGTAACGCTCGGGGAAGTGCGGCCAGACGTTGACCACGCCGTGCGTCTCGCGGTGCGCGTTGGCGAGCACCAGGTCGCGGCGCCGTCCGCTGGCGACGCCGAACATCAGCGCGAGCGCGAGGCCGGCCGCCTCCTGGTGGCGGCTGATGGTGTCGGCCTTGTCTCCCGCTCCGTGGACGAAGTACCCGTAACACCCGTCCTCCTCGATCCAGAGCCGGTCGTTGATCGCGTCGGACAGCCGGCCGGCGCGCGCACGGTAGTCGGCGGAGGGGGCGCCGGTCAGCTCCGCCAGGGCAGCGAGTGAACGCAGCGCCCCGACGTAGACCGCGTTGGTGGACAGGCACATGATCTCGCGGGCCCGCGGGTAATCGAGCACGAACGACGAGCCGATCCCCGGCTCGTTCGGCGGCTGGGGGTAGCCGGAGATGCCGTCCTGCATGAGGGCGCCGCCCGCGTACAGCCCGTACGCGGGCCGGTAGCGGTCCCGGTCGAGGATGGCGAGCGAGTCGCGGCCGACCGCGAACGCCAGCTTGGCGAACGCGCCGTCGCCGGTGACCAGCACGTGCTGCCAGGCGGCGATGACCCAGATGACCTGGTCCCACCACTGGTTGTCCTGGACGATGACCCGGCGGCCGGCCGGCCCGATCTCGGTGACGACGAGCAGGGTGTCGCGCGCGACCTCGGGCTCGAGCAGGCTGGCCGCGCTCCAGGCGTTGATGGAGGCGTCCCGGGTCCACGGCTCGGGATAGCCGCCGCCGGCCCGGATGAACCGGGGCGGCGCGCCGCCCGGTCCGGGCACCGTGTTGGTCTGGAGCAGGCAGGCCAGCGCGGCGGCGTACAGCCGCGGGAGGGTCGCGTCGCCGCCGGCGAGGGTGAGCGCGGGGAGGCTGTTGTTCTCGTCAACCATGGACACCCACGGCAAGCTATGCCCGCCGCCCCCGATCGGGCAACCGCTGGCTAGACTTCATCAGCGTGCGCACCGGCCCCACCAGGGCGCCGGGCTGGCGTGTCCGGGAGCGTAGCGTGATCGAGGAAATCCTGCCCGCGGGCGTGGTGAGCGCCGAGTCGTTCGCGGATCCCCCGGACGTGATGCTATTCCCGGAAGAAGAAGCCATGATCGCCCGGTCGGTGGAAAGACGCCGCCGCGAGTTCACGACGGCCCGGGGCTGCGCGCGGCGTGCGCTGGCCAGCCTCGGGATCGCGCCGGTGCCGATCCTGGCGGGCGAGCGCGGCGCCCCGCGGTGGCCGTCCGGCGTCGTCGGCAGCATCACGCACACGGCCGGGTACCGGGCCGCGGCAGTCGCGCGTGCGCGCGACGTGGTGACGGTCGGGCTCGACGCCGAGGTGAACGGCGCGCTGCCGGACGGCGTGCTCGACGTGGTGTCGCTGCCGGACGAGCGGGCCCGCCTGCGGGACCTGGCGGAGGTGCCGGGGGCCTGCTGGGACCGGCTGCTGTTCAGCGCCAAGGAAACGGTGTACAAGGCGTGGTTCCCGCTGGCCGGGCGCTGGCTCGGCTTCGCGGACGCGGATATCACCATCAGCCCCGCGGATGGCACCTTCGCGGTGCGGCTGCTGGTCGAGGGGCCCGTGGTCGGGGGCGCGCCGCTGACGGGCTTCACCGGCCGGTGGCTGGCCCGCGACGGCCTGGTCCTGACGGCGATCGCGGTGCCGGCCTAGCCTGGCCGCGCGCCCGCCGAAATCCGGAGGCGCCTGCGCGCCGTCCGCTGGTACTGTCCGGCGGATGGACGAGCAGGTTCCGGTCGAGGTGCTGGCGAGCATCGTCGGCCGCCCCGGCGCACGCCTGGTCAGCTGTCACGCGGAGCCGGTCATCGGCGGCAGCGGGGCCGCGACCGGCGACATCAGCCGCCTGACCGGAGTCGCGAGGCTGGGCACCGCGGATGTGCCGTTCCGTGTCGTGCGCAAGACCGTCCGTCCGGTCACGACCGGCCGCCACGCGCCTTACGCGGGAAACCCGGAACACTGGGCGTACTGGCGGCGGGAGCCGCTGGCCTACGCGAGCGGCATCCTGCCGGGCGGCCCCGGCCTGGCCGCGCCGCGCTGCCACGGCATCGTCGGCGACGCCATCTACCTCGCGGAAGTTTCCGGGAGCGGCGAGTCCGCGGCGGTCGCCGCCCGGCGGCTCGGCGAGTGGCAGGCGACGGCGGCGGTACCCGAGGCCGGATGGCTCGCGAGGGATCAGCTCGGCCAGCGAATCGCCGCCAGCCACCTCGATTGGGGCCAGGTCAGCGCTGATCCCCGCATGGTCGCCCTGTGGCGACGGCGCGCGGAGCTCCGGGGCGAACTCGAGCGCGTGCCCCGCGTCCTGGTCCACGGGGACTTCTCGGCGGGAAACCTCATCGCCGCGGACGATCAGACCACCATTGTCCTGGACTGGGCCACGCTCGGCACCGGCCCGGTTGGCGCGGACCTGGCGAGCCTGGCGCTCAGTACGCGGGGTGACTTCCTCCGGGAGTACCTGGCCGGCCTGAACGGCCAGTTTCCCCAGCCGGCGGTCGAGGTCGGCTACCGGGCGACCCTCGCGCTCACCGGCGCCAGCCGGGTGCACTGGATGCTCTCGCAGGGCATCCGGCCGCCTGCCGGGTACGTCGAGCTCGTCGTGTCCCAGGCACCGTAGTATCCGGCGGTCCCGGGGGGCGTTGAGCTGGCAGATAATGGATCGCGGGGTGCCGAACCGCCTAAAGGACGAGCTTCAGCCCCTCGTGCGAGGCTTCGAAGCCGAGGGACTCATAAAACCTGATGGCGGACTCGCGGCGCTTGTCCGACGTCAGCTGGACGAGCCCGCACCCGGCCCGCCGCGCCTCCTCGACCGCCCAGGTGATCAGCTGCCGGCCGGTGCCCTGGCCGCGTCGGGCCGAGGAGACGCGGACCGCCTCGATGAGCGCGCGGCGCATGCCCCGCCGCGACAGCCCCGGCAGGATCGTGAGCTGAAGCGTCCCGATGACGGCGCCGGCCGACTCCGCGACGATGAGCCGGTTGCGCGGGTCCGACTCGATCTCGTCGAACGCCGCCCAGTACGCCGCCTCGACGCCGGCGTCCCCGGTGACCTCGCGCCCGGCGCCGATCTCGTCATCGGCCAGCAGCGCCACGATATCCATCACGTCGCCGCGCCTCGCGTCCCGGAAGCTGATCTGTCCCACGGTGCTTGTCGTCTCCATGTGGCGAGCGCCCCTTATTCGGCGGCGGTGATGGGGGCGACGCGCGGGGCCGCGATCCGCGTGTAATCATCAGTGGCCAGCGCGATCGAGCGGTCCAGCCGGGCGGCGTTGAAGTACATTTCCGGCGAGCGGAGCAGCGCGGGATCGGCGACGAGCTCCAGTCGGGGGTCGTAGGTGAACGGCAGGATGGTGCCCGCCTGACTGCCCGCGAGTTCCTCGGCCCTGTCCTGCGCGGCGAAGGACACGTACGTCCCCTCCAGGAGGGCCTTGACCGCCTGCAGGTCCAGGCGCGCGTCGCCGGGCACCACGGCCAGGACGTACCGGGTCTGCTTCTTGCCGATCTTGACCATGACGATCAGGCACTTGGCGGCCCGCGTGATGTCGTGTCCGCGCAGGGCGCTGACCAGGTCGGTGCGACCCTCCGGGGCGTGATCGATGAGCCGGTAGCGAGCCCCGGCCCCGTCGAGGTCGGCGATCAGCCGGTCGTACATCGCGGTGTCCGAACCCGGTTCCGCGCCCGGTTCCGCGACCGCGCCGTCCCTGTCACCAGTCACTGCTCAGCAACTCCTTCGCCTCGGCGATACCTGGCTGTCAAGGTACCGCGCCGGCCGCGGCGGGCAGGACCGCAGGCAGGCCGAAGACCGCGAACAGCTCCGGTGAGAGGAACGTGACGATGTGCGCGATGCCCCCGGGACCGGCCGTGAGCACCTGCACCGCGTGGGCATGGTGGCGGTCGTCGGTGCCGGGCGCGACCGAGCCTTTCGCCATCATGGCGCCAGCGCCTAGGCTGCGTTCTATGGGGGAGTCTTGCCGGGCCGCTTCGCGCTGTGCCGCGTTCATTCGGAAGCGGCGCGTCCGGTGAGCGACATGCTCGATTACGGCCGGGACCGCGAGCCGCGCTGGCGTCCCGGCTGGCCGTGGGGCGGGAACGGGCGGCGCTGGCGGTGGCTGGCGATCATCGGGGCCTGCCTCGTCGTGGTGATTGCGGCCGCTGTCGTCTGGTCCGTCCCGGGTCTGCGGCACCACGGAGGGCACCCGCGGCCGGGTGCCCAGGGCCCGGTGGCCGGGGGACCGCCGTCGGGAGAAGTGGCGCAGGGCGGCCCCGCCGTGGACTCTCCGCCGCCGACCAGGCCCGCCCTGATGACGGGCCAGTCCCTGCCGCCCGCCGCTGGCCTGCGGCTGCTGCTTGGCGGCCAGAGCCCGGCCTGGCTCGCCGTGGCCGCGGACCGGACCGAGCGGATTCGGGGCCTGCCCCGCAGCGGCACCGACTATCAGCTGATCCGCATCGCGGGCGGCTGGGCCGCGCAGCTGTTTCCCCCGGATACCACCGGCTGTGACAGCTGCGCGCCCGCGCCGCTGCCGGTTTACTTCATCGCGGACGGATCGCCGGCCGCGCGCCGGATCGGCGCCGCCAGTGTCATCGCCCCGGCCGCCGCCCCGGGTGCCCTGTGGCTGGCCGGCTACCAGCCCGGCGCCAACATGAACGCGGCGGCCGGCACCGCCCGGGAAGTCAGCGTCACCGGCGCCGCGCTCGGGCCGCGGATCACGCTCCCCGCCGGGTACGCGATCGACCAGGGAACCCGCGCGGGGCTGCTGCTCGTACGGGAACAGCTGGGCCCGGGACCTGACGACTACGAGCTATGGGATCCCGGTACCCGGCGGGTGACGCGTGCCTTCCCGAACCTGATCGCGGCGAACCCGACGGAGATCGCGTGGACGCCTTCCTGCGCGGGCGAGTGCGGCGGGGTGCGCGTGCTGGACTTGCCCAGCGGCCGGACCCGCGACATGGCACTGCCCGGCCGGGGTACGGCCGCCGAGGGCGAGTTCAGCCCGGACGGAGGGCTGCTCGCCCTGCTGGTGACGAACGACAGCGCGATGGGCGGCCCCGCCACCGAAAACCAGCTCATGGTCGCGACCGTTGCCAGCGGGCGGGTTACCGCCGTCCCGGGCACCACGGTCGGCAGCGGGATCGCGCTGGATTTCGGCTGGGAGCCAGGCAGCCAGCTCCTGATCGCCGACGTGACCGCCGACGCCCAGGGGCAGTCCCTGGAGCAGGGCGGAGAATGGCAGATCGGCGTGTGGCGACCGGGCGCCGCCCAGCTGTCCACCACCTTCGCGCGGACGCCCTATCAGTCGTGGCCGGTTGTCGATCTTGGCCCTTACTAGGTGAACGGGAGAGCTGATCCGTGGCACGCGGGCGCGATTGCCCATGACGCCGGCGGCACTCCCGGCGAGATCGTCGCGGTCAGCAGGGAGCGGGAACCCGCTGACCGACGTGGCAGGCGTGTCGCTGGGCCCGGACCAGGACCCGTAGGCCCGGGCCCAGCTTCACCCGGAACTCACGCGGGCGTGAGCGGCCGGGTGTCTTCCCGCGGTGCGGCCGGCTGGACGCTTTCCCGCGGCGCCGTGGCCCGGAGAGCGCCGGCCCCGAGATCACCCACGGCGTGGCTGAGATCGCTGACCGGGTGCGGGTCGACCCGGACGTGCGTGATGCCCAGCGGGACCAGCATGTTGCGCAGCGCGTGGCCGCTGAGGCGGACCCACTGCTGCGAGGGGCCCAGGGCCAGCAGGAGCGTGGCCTCGGAGGTGAAGGCCAGGCCCGTGCGCTCGCCGGTCACCAGCCGTCCGGTGCGCAGGGTGTAGGAGGCGCCGGGGCCGCTCCGCACCGGGACGAGGAACAGTGCGTGATCCACAGCAGGACTCTCCATCAGAGAACTTCCCATCGAAACATTCCTCACAGGCCGATATCGCGGATGAGCAGATCACTGGTCGTCTCCCGGCGGATGAGCACCCTTGCCGCGCCGTCGCGGACCGCGATAACCGGCGGCCGCGTGACCATGTTGTAGTTCGACGCCATCGAGTGACCGTAGGCGCCCGTGCCGGGCACGGCGAGCAGGTCGCCGGGCCGCACGTCTTCGGGAAGCGGCACGTCCGCCGCGATGATGTCCCCCGCCTCGCAGTGCCGTCCGACCACGGTCACTGTCTGGTCCGGCGCGCGGGACGGCCGCACCAGGCGGACGGTGTACCGGGCGCCGTAGAGCTCGGGGCGCGGGTTGTCGCTCATGCCCCCGTCCACGGCGACGAACGTCCGGCCGCCCGCCGTGTGCTTGACCGCCAGGACGCGGTAGAGCGTGATCATCGCCCGGTTGATGATCGCCCGTCCCGGCTCGATGGCCAGGTGGGGGAGCGGGAGCCGGAGCCGGACGCACTCGCTGGCGAGCACCCGCCGGACGCGGCGGGCGAACTCCGTCAGGTCGAACTCCGCGTCCGTGTCGAGGTACGGGACGGCGTGCCCGCCGCCGAGATTCAGCTCACCGACTGTCACGCCGTGGCGGTCGCGTATCTGGGCCGTGAACGCGGTCAGCTTGCGCACCGCGGCCTCGTACGCCGTCAGGTCCGTGAGCTGCGAGCCGAGGTGGCAGTGCACGCCGGCAAGTTCGAGTTCGGGGTGGGTCAGCACCCGCGCGACCGCGTCGGCCGCGGCGCCCGAGCTGAGCGAGAACCCGAACTTCTGGTCCTCGATCCCCGTGGCCACCGCCGGGTGCGCGTGCGCGTCCACGCCCGGCGTGACCCGGATAAGCACTCGCTGGCGCCGCGGGGACAGGGCCGCCAGCCGGACGATCTCCGCCGCGTTGTCGGCCACGACACGGCTGACCCCGTAGCTGAAGGCGGCTTGCAGGTCCGCCGGCGTCTTCGCATTGCCGTGCAGGATGACGCGCGCGGCCGGGAAACCCGCCGCCCGGGCTATCGCGAGCTCGCCCGCCGAGCAGGTGTCCAGCGACAGGCCCTCCTGCTCGACCCACCGGGCCATCGCCCGGCACAGGAACGCCTTGCCCGCGTAGGCCACCTCTCCGTCGGGGAGCGCGGCCGCGTACTCGCGGCACCGGTACCTGACGTCGGCCTCGTCGAGAATATAGGCGGGGGTGCCGTAGGCGGCCGCCAGCGAGCCCAGCCGCAGGCCGCTGACCGTTATCGCGCCGTCCGGTCCCATTCCCGTGGTCAGCGGCCAGAGGGCCGCGGCCAGGTCGGGGGCCCCGACTACATCATGCGCTGACGTGGCAGCGTCACCTCGTCTCCGATGGAGTGATCTCCGGTGGAAGAAGTGGAAGAAGTGGAAGAATCCGCGATCGCGTGGCCATTCGCGCGCCGGACGGCGTGCCTGACCGCGTGCCTGCGCGCCCGCTTGCGCCGCTCGAGCCCGGCGACCTCGTGGAGCACCAGGCCCGCCGACACGACCTCGACGCCCGGGTAGCCGCAGACGCGGGTCAGCGAGTCACCGAGGTCGGCGAAGCTGCGGCATTCGATGCGCAGCTCGTAGTCGGCGTCACCGGTGACGAGCGCCGCGTCCTGCACGGGCCTGCTGGCCCGCAGCCAGCGTTCGAAGTCCTGGATCCTTAGGGTGGGCGCCAGCCGGACCCGGACGGTCGCCTGGACCGGCGGCTGCCCGCGCCTCACTGCAGCACCCAGAACAAGAAGGCCGTGAGCAGGGCGCCCGCGGACAGGCACAACGCGGAAATGACGGCCGGGTCGCGGGGCACGGCCTCGGCGAGGCGGCGGCGGGGCCGCCTAGGTTGGTGATAATTATCGGCCACACAGCGAACGTAGCCCCGTGACCGGCGACTGCACCGCGTCCTAACACGGTCCTTGCAGACCCGGGCCAAAGGTAAGCGCGGATAAAACATAAGGCCACTGTCATTCAGGGGAATCTTTTTTCTTAACGTCCCGGGTGCTGTGACACATCCGGCCGGCCAGATCCGCCAAGATATACGGATGGATGAGGAATCTGCCCCGAAAGGCATTGATACGAGCAAGCCGAGCATCGCCCGCGCCTATGACTACTTCCTCGGCGGCAAGGATAACTTCGCCGCGGACCGGGAGATGGCCGAGCAGATCCTCGCGCTCTACCCGCAGACCGCGCAGATGTGCAGGGACAACCGGGCGTTCATCGCCCGCGCCGTCACGTGGGCGGCGAACCGTGGCATCACCCAGTTCCTCGACCTCGGATCCGGCCTGCCGACCAGCCCCGCTGTGCACGAGACCGCCCGCGAAGTGATCCCGGCCGCGCGTGCCTGTTACGTCGATAATGACCCGGTGGCCGTCCTCCACTCCCGGGCGCTGATGCTGAAGGGTGCCGGACCCGGCGTCGCCGCGGTCGCGCACGACCTAGCCGAGTGCGCGGCGGTACTGGCCGACCGGGACGTCCTGGAGGTGATCAGGCCCGGGGAGCCGGTGTGCCTGATCTTCGCGTCCGTGCTGCATTTTTACCCGGCGGCCGTGGCGCGGACGATCGTCGGCGCCTATCTCGGCCAGTTCCCGCCCGGATCCGTGGCGGTGATCTCGTGCATGCGGGTGGACGACGCCGGGCTGTTCGAACGGGGCAGCGACGGCTACACGGCGGCGGGGGTCTACAACTTCACCCGCGAGGAGATGGGGGCACTGTTCACGGGCACGGAACTGGTCCCGCCCGGGGTCGCGCTCGCCGCCGCGTGGCGCGGCGGCATGCCCGTCGTGCCGCACGCGCCGGCCGGCGCGGCCTACATCCTCGGCGGCGTCGGTGTCAGCGTGAGCTAGCTGACCTTGATGAGCAGTTTGCCGAAGTTCCGGCCCGCCAGCATGCCGATGAACGCCTCCGGCGTGTTCGCGAGGCCGTCGACGATGTCCTCGCGGTACTTGATTCGGCCGTCGCGGACCCACGGCGTCGCCTGCGCCAGGAATTCCGGCATGAGCTCGGCGGCGAACTCGTTCTGGATGAACCCGCGCAGCGTGAGGCTCTTCTTCAGGACCGCCGTCATCAGCGCGGGAGCCCGGTCCGGCCCGGCCGGGGGCGCGGCCTCGTTGTAGTGCGCGACGAGCCCGCAGACCGGGACGCGGGCGAATCCGTTCAGCCGGGGGAAGACGGCGTCCCAGACATGGCCGCCGACGTTCTCGAAGTACACGTCGATGCCGTCCGGCGTTGCCTTCGCCAGGTCCTGCTTGAACGACGGCGAACGGTGGTCCAGCGCCGCGTCGAAGCCGATCTCGCTGAGGTAGGCCGTCTTCTGCGGGCCGCCGGCGATGCCGACGGCGCGGGCGCCGAGGATCTTCGCGAGCTGGCCCACGGTGGCGCCGACCGGGCCGGTAGCGGCCGCCACGACGACGGTCTCACCCGGCTGCGGGCGCCCGATCTGCGTCAGGCCGGCGTACGCGGTGAAGCCCGGCATGCCGAGAACCCCGAGGGCGGTCGTGACCGGGGCCTGACCCGGGTCAAGCTTGCGGAGCGTCTTCGCGCGCGCGACGCCGTACTCCTGCCAGCCGGTGTAGGCGAGGACGGTGTCGCCCGGCGCGAACCCCGGGGCGTTCGACTCGACGACTTCGCCGACCGTCCCGCCGACCATGATCCCGCCGACCTCGACCGGCGGGGCGTAGGACGGCGCGTCGCTCATCCGGCCCCGCATGTAGGGATCGAGGGAGAGATAGCGCGTGCGGAGCAGCACCTCGCCGTCACCGGGAACGGGGAGCGGTTCCCGCGTGAACTCGAAGTTGGCCGCGGTGGGCTCGCCGGCCGGCCGCGATGCCAGCCTTATCTGGGTGTTGCGCTGATCCGCCATGAGCGCAGCGTACGCCACGAGGGCGACCGCCATGGGCGGCGCCGTTGCCAGTCGAAATCAATCCGGTCCGCTACCCAGCGCTCTCCGGGGGGCGGGTGTTCGCGGGGGGTGCCGCGTTACCAGGAATTGCCGGGCGGCGGGTCCTGGCGGCGGCCGGCGCCCTGATCGGGCCGCGGCGAGAAGCTCGGCGCGGGCGGATACCCGCCCGGCGCCTGCGGCGCGTAGGCCGGAGCGGTGGCCCCCGGAGCGACGGCACCCGGCGCCGGAGCGGCCGGGTAGCTCCCGCCGCCACGCCGCGGCAGCAGGTCCTTGCCCGTCACCTTCAGGTAGGACACGAGGGCGATGACGAGGACGCCCGTGATGAGGAAGACGACGGGGTGACCGTATCCCATGCCGCTGAGGGACTTCGGCTGCCCGAAGAAGTCGGCGAACGACGCGCCGATCGGCCGGGTGAGGATATACGCCACCCAGAACGTCAGCACCGGGTTCGCGCCGAGCAGCCACGCGGCGAGCGGGATGAGGATCAGCACCGAGAAGAGGATGCCCGTGGTGAGGAATCCGAGGTGGAGCGGGGTGGCGATCAGGTCGCCGAGCGCGGTGCCGAGGGCGAACGTGGAGATGACCGTCAGCCAGTAGAACACCTCGCGGCGCCTGGTGGTGATGCTGTGGATGTCGAGGGTGTGCTCGGTCCGGTACCAGGCGGTCAAGACGATCGTGAGGCAGATCGCGAATCCCAGCGACGTGACCGCGTACGGGACGCCGAACTGAATGTGCAGTCCGTCCGCGCACATCGTGCCGAAGACGGCGACCGACGACACCCCGAACCAGTAGGCGCTGATCTTGTAGCGCGGTGTCCGCAGCACCCACGCCATGCCGATCACCCAGATGACGAGCCCGATGAGCACCGCGAGGTACGGGTCGATCCTGGCGGCCAGGTAGTCCGATATCGCCTCGCCCATCGCGGTGGTCAGGAGCTTGATCGCCCAGAACCAGGGAGTGATGTCGGGAACCTTGCTGTTGTCAGGTCGTACGCTTCCGCGCCTCGGTCCAACCATGGGTGCAAGGATGCCACACGGATTTCCGCGCCTAATCCCGAAAGTCCCCGTGGAATCCTCAGAATTGCCTCAGAAGATTTCACGCCGCTGGTTAAGTTCCCGGGGCGGCCGCGCCGGGCGGGGGCCAGCGGGGGCGTTCGGTAAAGTGCTCAGCATGGCGGAGCAGGGACAGGCATGATCATTCGCGCGGCGCTATGCCCGTCGCCGCCGCTGCTGGCGCGGGAGCTGACGGGACGCGATGTGGCGTTGCCCGACCTGCGAGACGCCTGCGCGACCGCGGTCGCGCTGCTCCTCGCCGCCGGGCCGGACACGGTGACCGTCGTGGGCGGTGCTCCCGCGACCGCGACCTGGGGCGCCGGCGACCGCCTCGACCTGGCCGCGTTCGCGCCCGTGCTGCGGGGCCGGGTGCCCGGCGGGACCCCGGGGCTGCCGGCGCCGGTGGGGCTCGGCGCGATGCTGCTCGACGAGGCCGGCTACGACGGGCCGCTGGTGCTGCAGGCGGTGGGGCAGTCCGCCCCGGCCGATGAGTGCGTCCGGCTGGGCGCCTCGCTCGCGGCCGCCGGCGAGCGGACGGGGCTGCTCGTCATGGGCGACGGCACCGCTAAGCGCACCCCGAAGGCTCCCGGGCACTTCGACGAGCGCGCCGAGCCGTTCGACGCGTCGGTCGAGAAGGCGGTGCGCTCCGGCGACATGCCCGCGCTCGCCGCCCTGGACGCGGGACTGGCCCGCGACCTGATGGCCACCGGCCGCGCCGCTTGGCAGGTGCTCGCCGGCGCGCTCGGGGCGGCCATGTCGCCGTCGGCATCGTCGTCGCCGGGCGAGGTGCTCTACTCCGGCGCCCCGTACGGCGTCTCGTACCTGGTCGCCGTCCTGGAACCGATGGCCGCGCCGGTCGTCTAAGCGGAGTTGCGGGAGCGTGATTGCGCGGCAAACTTTTGCCAGAATGGAGCCATGTCCGTAGAACGCGTGCTTCCCAACACGGAAGCCGAGGAACTCCTCGCCCTCGTCCACGAGATGGCCGCCGAGGAGCTCAAGCCAATCGCCAGCGAGTACGAGGCCGAGGGGCGGTTCCCGCGCGAGCAGTTCAAGCTGCTCGGGCGCAGCGGGCTGCTCGGCCTGCCCTACCCGGAGAAGTGGGGCGGCAGCGCGGTGCCCTACGAGGTGTACCTCCAGGTCCTCGAGGAAATCGCGGCGGCCTGGATGTCGGTCGGGGTGGGCCTGTCGGTGCACACGATGTCGTGCTATGCCCTGGCGACCTTCGGCACGGACGAGCAGCGCGACGAGTTGCTGCCCGGCATGCTGGGCGGCGACCTGCTGGGCGCGTACGCGCTGTCGGAGCCGCAGGCCGGGTCCGACGCCGCCGCCCTGGCCACGCGGGCGGTCCGTTCCGGCGAGGATTACCTGGTCACCGGGACCAAGGCGTGGATCACGCACGCCGGGGTGGCGGACTTCTACGCCCTGATGGTGCGGACCAGCGACGACGGCTCGCACGGGATCACCTGCCTGCTCGCCGACGCGACGACGCCGGGGCTGTCGGTCGCCCCGCTTGAGCACAAGATGGGCCTGACCGGGTCGCCGACCGCGCAGCTGCTGCTGGAGCAGGCAAAGATCCCGGTGCGGCGGCGCGTCGGCAACGAGGGCGACGGCCTCAAGATGGCGCTCGATTCCCTGAACTCCGGCCGCCTCGGCATCGCCGCGTGCGCGGTCGGGCTGGCGCAGGCCGCGCTGGACGAGGCGGTGGCCTGGGCCTCGTCGCGGACGCAGTTCGGCCGGCCGATCATCGACTTCCAGGGCCTGGAGTTCATGCTCGCGGACATGGCGGCGGGCGTGGAGTCGGCCCGGGCCACGTACCTGGACGCGGCCCGCCGCCGGGACCGGGGGCTGCCGTTCCGCCGCCAGGCGTCGATCGCCAAGCTCGTCGCGACCGACATGGCCATGAAGGTGACCACCGACGCCGTCCAGGTGCTCGGCGGGTACGGTTACACGCGCGACTTCCCGGTCGAGCGCTACATGCGCGAGGCGAAGGTCCCGCAGATCTTCGAGGGCACCAACCAGATCCAGCGCATGGTCATCGCCCGCGAGCTCCGCAAGTCCTGACCAGGCTCCGCAAGGCCTGACCAGGCTCCGCGATCCCGTTACCGCGCTATCGCGTGCGCGGAATAGTAGCGCAGGGCGGCCGCGAAGTCCTCGGACGTGAAGGCCGGCCACATCTTCGGGCTGACGAAGATCTCGGCCCGTGTCGTCTGCCAGGGCAGGAAGCCGGACAGCCGCCGTTCGCCGCTGGTGCGGATCACCAGGTCGATGTCCTTGACCGGGCCGCCCGCGAGGCTCGCCGTGATCGCGTCGGTGTCGATGTCCGCGCCGTGCGCCCGCAGCGCGCCGCGGATGCCCGCGACGATGTCGGCGCGCCCGTCATAGCCGATGGCCATGGTGAAGTGCGCGGAGCGGCCGGCGGTCTGGCGCTCGGCGTCGCGGAGCGCGGTGGCGGTGGCCGCCGGGAGCAGCCCGAGATCGCCCGTCACGTGCATGGCCCAGCGAGTGTTCTCCGCGACCATCCGGGGGACGGCCTCGTCCAGCAGGCCGAACAGGTAACCGACTTCGCCCGCCGACCGCTTGCGGATGTTGTCGGCGGACAGCACGAAGACCGTGACGTGGTCGATTCCCCATTCACCGCACCACCGCAGGAGGCGCTGGACATGGTCGGCGCCATGCCGGTGCCCCACGCTCGGGTTGCCGTGCCCCGCGGCCCGCGCCCAGCGCCGGTTGCCGTCCATGACGACGCCGACGTGCGCGGGGAGGCGTTCTGGTCGCACGTCTTCAGCGTATGGCGTCGCGGCCGTCTTGCCGTGTCTTGCGCGGCGATTCCCCGACCACGCGCTGGTACTGGCGGAAGAAATGCGGGTAGTCGGTGTACCCGAGGTCGGCCGCGAGCACCGAGAGGTCCGTGTCCGGCGAGCCGAACAGCGTCGTCGCGGCTTCCTGCAGCCGTCGGCACTCGATCAGCCACTTCGGGGTCAGCCCGATATGAGACCGCACGAGCCGTTCCAGGCTGCGCGGGGAAAGGCCCAGCCGCGTGGCGAGGTCGACCGCGCGGTTGAGGTCGCGGTCCTCCTCCGCGAGGCGGCAGGCCTCGTTGACGAGCCGTCCGCGGTCGTCGACACGGCCCGCGACGGGGAGCAGCCAGGCGTGCAGCACCCGCACGAGTGCGTCCCGCTGGTAGACGGCGCCCGACATGATCCGGCGTACCTGTCCCGCGGGTGCGGCCGCCAGCGGCTCGCTCGCGCCCGCGAGCGTGACGGGGTCGGTGCCGCTGAGCAGGGGAGCGGCGGCCGGACGGAACAGGATGCCGACGGCCCAGGAAGCGCCGCGCAGTTCCTGGACCTGGACGCGCGAGTCGGGCCCGAACAGGGCGGCGTACTCCGGCGTGATCACGGCGTTGAACGCCGGATAGGTCAGGACACGCTGGGGCCGGACCTCGCCGTCCGGGACGGTCCATTGGGGTACCCACACGTGACGCACCAGGTCAGACAGGCCCGGTCCCAGCTCGAAACGATCCAGGCGCACCCCGCTCGCCCCCGGATTCAGATGCCCCTTGGACTCCGGCACCGCGCCGTCCCCTCCCGTGGTGGTGTCGGGAAATTACAAGTATCGCGGATGCCGCGGTCACTAGCGTCGGCGCCATGACCGAAAACGCACCTGCCACCGGGCAGCACACCACCAACGGGATGCCGCACGGCTCGACCTCGCTCACCCCGCACGTGGTCGCGGCGCCCGCCGCGAAGGCGATGGACTTCTACGCGGACGTGTTCGGCGCCCGGATCATCGACGTCACCCGGATGCCGGGCAGCGATCTCGTGGCGCACGCCGTACTGGACTTCGGGACCGGCATGCTGACGTTGAGCGATCCGCTGGACTCCTTCGGCCTGATCGCGGGCGACCCGGAACACGGCGCGACGTTCTCGCTGGCGCTGTACGTCCCGAACGTCGACGAGGTGACCGCGAACGCACAGGCCCGCGGTGCCACGATCCGCGAGCAGCCCGCCACGTTCGTGTCGGGGGACCGGTTCGCGTCGGTCCTCGACCCGTTCGGCGTGCGCTGGTCGGTCATGACCCGCGTCGAGGACCTCTCCCCGGCGGAAAGCGCCCGGCGTGTCGCGGACTGGGCCGCGGCCCAGCAGGGGTAACTTCGCCGGGCGCGCCCAGCTGACGGTCTCGCCGGCCGGGTGGCGGGCGAAGTCGGGCAGCGCGGTCAGGGCCTGCTCCTCGCCGCCCGGCGTGTACGTGACGATCAGCCTGAGCGTGCGCCAGCCGGTGTTCATGGTGGAATGCAGGGTGCCCATCGGGATGTAGACCATGTCGCCCTCGGCGACGGGGAACTCCTCGTCGCCGACGGTCTGGGTCCCCGTTCCGGAGATGACGTAGATCACCTCGTCGGCCTTCTCGTGCAGATGCCGGACGTGCCCCTTCCCCGGGTTGATGATCACCTCGCCCTGGGAGTTCGCCGCGCCCGGGATCGTCACGGGCGACACGAACCATTTCATCGTTCCCCAGTCGAAGCTGAACGTCTCCGCGTCGGCGGGAGTGATGCGCGTGACGGGCATGCCTTTGTCCTCCTGGTCCCGGGTGTGTGCGGGGGCCGACCTTGCCCCGAGGGTATCCGCCTGGCGCGGTCGCGGGCGGCACAAGGCCGGCTGCCAGCCGGTATTCCCCGCCGGGGGACCACTGGACATCGTCCCCGCCATGGGCGCACAGTGGCCAGAGGAGAGGATCAGAGGGGAGGGCTGCCCAATGCCCCGGTTCATGGACTTCCATGAGGACCTGAAGCTTCCGCCGGAGGCCATCGACGAGATCGCCCGCGGAACGCGGGAAGGCGCTACCGACGAGTTCGGTGTCCGCCAGGTCGAGCTGTTCCACAATGCCGACGGCAAGGTCTACTGCCTGCTGGAGGGCCCGGATGAGGATGCCATCCGCATGCATCACGAGGCGCTGCACGTTCCGTGCGGTGATGTCCACCAGGTAGACGGACTGCTCTGACCGTCGGCCGCGGAGCGGGGGAGGCGCGGTCGCGGTCGGGGGGCCGGGACGGCGCCGGCCGTTGCGCCGGATTTCGGGCTGGCGTTCACGCTGGCGTCAACGTTTAGGCTGGCCGCACTGGAGGTGAGGGCGGCCATGTCCATGCGGATACGGGAACTGGCGGCGCGCGCCGGGACCACCACGCGGGCGCTGCGGTACTACGAGGAGCAGGGGCTGCTGCCCGCGGCCCGCTCGGCGAACGGGTACCGGACGTACGGCGAGCAGCACGTGCGCCTGGTGCGGGAAATCAGGTCGCTGCAGTCGATCGGATTCTCCCTGGACGACGTCCGGCCGTTCATCGACTGCCTGCTGGCGGGAAACGAAGCCGGGGACGTCTGCCCGGCGTCCGTGGACGTGTACCGGCGCAAGCTCGCGTACCTGGACCAGCGCATCGAAGAGCTGACGGGAATCCGCGACCGCCTGGCCGCGCGGCTGACCGAGATCACGCCCCTGCCACCTCCGGATTTCACCTGCCGTCCGTACCTGGAGGAGACACCATGACACAGCAGGCCACCACGCGCGGTCTCGTCGCGCACGTCACCGATGACACGTTCGCCAGCGTCGTCCTGGCCAGCGACATCCCCGTCCTCGTGGATTTCTGGGCGCAGTGGTGCCCGCCGTGCCACATGCTGTCGCCCGTGCTCGAGGAGATCGCCGCCGAGCTGGCGGGCAGGCTCCGCATCGTGCAGGTCAACGTGGACGAGAACCCCGGGACGGCCCAGCGGTACGGAGTTCTCGCCATGCCGACGCTCACCGTGTTCCGTGACGGATCGCCGGTTTCCAGCGTCGTCGGCGCCCGGCCGAAGCGGCGGCTGCTGGAGGACCTCAGCGCGGTCCTGTAGCGTCACGGGCAGGCGGGCCGGCGAAAGGACGCGGAAGTCGTGGCAGCAGAGCAGCGGCGCGGTCGCAGGATCGCGATGAGCAAGGGTGAACTCGACGAGTTCCTGACCACCGAACGCACCTGCCGGGTCGCCACCGTCAGCCCGCAGGGCCCGCACAACACGCCGCTGTGGTTCGTCTGGGACGGCGCGGCGCTCTGGTTCACGTCCCTGGTCCGGAGCCAGCGCTGGGCCGACCTGGAACGCGATCCTCGCGTCGCCATCGTCGTCGACGCGGGCGAGGCCTACGGCGAATTGCGCGGCGCGGAACTCAAGGGCAAGGTCGAGATCGTCGGGGAGGCGCCGCGCACCGGCGAGCCCAGCGCCGAGCTCGAGATCCCCGAGAAGCTCATCGCCGACAAGTACTTCGGCGGCCAGATGTTCCACGACGGCCGGCACGCGTGGCTGCGGCTGGTGCCGGAGAAGATCACGAGCTGGGACTTCCGCAAGATCTGAAACCTACTCGCGGGTAGCATCAAGCCGGGCGAAGTGGTAGGCATGAAGCAGGCATCAGCATAAGGAGGTCGCCGTGCGTGACGCGGTTATCGTGGAAGCGGTCCGGACGCCGGTCGGGAAGCGGAACGGCGGCCTGTCCGGCATCCACCCGGTGGACCTGTCGGCGCATGTGCTGCGGTCGCTGGCCGGGCGGACCGGGATCGACCCGGCGGTGGTGGACGACGTCGTCTGGGGCTGCGTCGGCCAGGTCGGCGAGCAGACCTTTGACATCGCGCGCAACGCGGCGATCGGCGCGGGCTGGCCGCTGAGCGTGCCGGGTGTCACCGTCGACCGCCAGTGCGGATCCTCGCAGCAGGCCGTGCACTTCGCCGCCGCCGGCGTGATCTCCGGGCAGTACGACGTCGTTGTCGCGGGCGGCGTCTAGTCGATGAGCCGGGTCCCGATGGGCGCCTCGGTCAACGGCCAGAACCCGCTGGGCTCGGCCTTCGAGGACTTCTACCATGGCGTGTTCCCGAACCAGGGGACCGGCGCGGAGATGATCGCCGAGCGGTGGGGCCAGTCTCGCGCTCAGCTCGACGAGTTCTCCCTGAACAGCCACGCCAAGGCCGCCGCCGCCCAGGACGACGGCCGCTTCGAGGCCCAGATCACGCCGGTCAAGCTGCCCGACGGGACCGTGGTCGCCGCCGATGAGGGCGTCCGGCGCGGCAGCTCCCTGGAGCAGCTCGGCGGGCTCAAGACCCCGTTCAAGCCGGACGGCGTCATCAGCGCGGGCAACAGCTCGCAGATCAGCGACGGCTCGGCCGCGCTCCTGCTCACCACGAGCGAGAAGGCCGCCGAACTCGGCCTCACGCCGCTCGCCCGGGTCCACACCGCCGTGCTGGCCGCCGACGACCCGGTAATCATGCTCACCGCGCCGATTCCCGCCACGAAGAAGGCGCTGGACCGCAGCGGCCTGAAGATCGACGAGATCGGCGCGTTCGAGGTCAACGAGGCGTTTGCCCCGGTGCCGTTGGCCTGGCTCACCGAGCTCGGCGCCGACCCCGCGCGGCTGAACGTCAACGGCGGGGCGATCGCCCTCGGGCACCCGCTGGGCGGCAGCGGTGCGCGCCTGATGACGACGCTCGTCCACCACATGAAGGACAACGGCATCCGCTACGGCCTGCAGACGATGTGTGAGGGCGGCGGCCAGGCCAACGCCACGATCCTCGAGCTGCTCTAGCCGAACAGCGCGTCGCGCGCCGGCCCGGGCGCGGTCACGCCGAGCCCGCGCCGGGCGGCGCCCGCCGCCTCGTCCAGCCGGGCGTCCCGGCCGTGCCGTCGGCGTGTCCGGCCTCGTCCAGCAGCGATCCGGCGAGGCCGCCGAAGATGCGGAACGCATGCGGGTGATCCGGCGGGGCGAGCCGGGCCGCTTCCCGCTGCATGAGTGGCGCGTTCGCCCGGCCGGCGGCGGCCCGGCCGGCGAGGCCGGCGGCAGCGGCCAGGCCGGCGCGGTTCGACAGCGCACCCGCGAGATTGTGCATGAGGCCAGCGGGATCCGGGTAGTCGGTTGGCGCGTGCCGGGCCGCCTCGCGGAACAGCTCGACAGCGACATCGATGTCGGCGAGCACTTCCGGGCTGACCGCTCCGACCCCGGCCAGCCGCAGCCCGGCACGCTGCGCGCGTGCCTGGGCGAGTTCGGACCTCCAGCCCGCCCACTGCCCTCGCGGCGGCCGGATCGGCGCAGCTGGCCCGGCCCTCGCGGAGCAGCCCGATCCCGCGCTCAAGATCACCGGCCCGCAGTGTCAGCTCGTAACGCTGGCAGAGCCGCAGGCCCTCCTGTGCTAACCGCCAGCCAGGCGTCGCCATCGCCCGCTCCCGTCGTCATATCCCGTATTAACCCGAATTATCGGTCAGGGGCGGCGTCCGTGGCTACCACGCCCGCGGCGATCAGGTCGTCGAGGTCACCGACGCCGAGTTCGGCGAGCACCTCGCGGGTGTGCTCGCCGGGCCGGGGCGGGCGCCCGGGGGAGAGCGGGCCGGCGGAGAACCGGGGCGCGGGCGCGGGCTGGACCACGCCGCCGGGCGACACGAAGGTGCCCCGTGCGGCCAGGTGCGGGTGCTGCGCCGCCTCCGTCATCGACAAGACCGGCGACACGCACGCGTCCGTGCCCTCGAACACCGTCGTCCACTCTGCCCGCGTCCGGGACGCGAACCGGGCGGCGATCGCCGATCGCAGTTCCGGCCACCGGCCCTGGTCGTGCTGTCCCGGCAGCCCGCCGGGCACGGGGTCCGGCGCGAACAGCAGCTCGGTGAACCGCGCGAAGAACTGGCTCTCCAGCGCGCCCACCGCCATGTACTCCCCATCGGAGGTGGCGTAGGCCGCGTAGTACGGCGCGCCGCCGTCCAGCAGGTTCACGCCGCGCTCGTCGCGCCACGCGCCCGCCGCCAGCATGCCGAACGTGGCCGCCTGCAGCGCCGCCGCCCCGTCCACGATCGCCGCGTCCACGACCTGGCCGCGCCCGGTCTGCCGCGCGGACAGCAGCGCCGACACCACCCCGAGGGCGAGGAACAGCGATCCGCCGCCGTAGTCGCCGAGGTAGTTCACCGGCATGACGGGCGGCCCGCCCTCCGCCCCGACCGCGTGCAGCGCCCCGGTGACGGCGATGTACCCGATGTCGTGCCCGGCCGCCTGCGCGAGCGGGCCGTCCTGGCCCCAGCCGGTCATCCGCCCGTACACCAGCCGCGGATTCACCGCCCAGCACGCTTCCGGGCCGAGACCGAGGCGCTCGGCCACCCCGGGCCGGTACCCCTCGATCAGCACGTCGGCCGCCGCGACCAGGCGGCGGACGACACCGAGACCGCGCTCGTCCTTCAGGTCGACGATGACGCTGCGCTTGCCGCGGGCCGGGATGTCCAGCCGCGGGGGCACGACGCGGAGAGTGCCGGCCGGGCGGTCCACCCGGATCACCTCCGCGCCCAGGTCCGCGAGCAGCATGCCGCAGAACGGCCCCGGGCCGATGCCGGCGAGTTCCACCACGCGGACGCCGGACAGCGGCCCGCCGGATTTCTCAGTCACTAGCGCGAAACCTCCCTGGAGCGCCGTCGCCGGGCGACCCCGCATGCGCAGCCGTCGCGAGAAGGGTAACGGCGATGAGGCGCCTGGAACGTGATGGGGAAGGATTTTCCGCCTATGCCTGGGAGAGGCAATGGCCCGCGTGAACGCGGGCGAGGTGTCCGAGCCGCCGGATCCGCCCCGCCCCTGGGCGCGCCGGCGCAGCCGGAATTTCATGGGTCGAACGCGCCAAAGCAGTCGGCGGCACGACCGTGCTGCCGGATATTTCCCGATAACCATCGACGCGGCCGCGCCGGAAGGCCGTCTCGCGGCCGTCCGGCATGATCACGGGTCGGACGTGCCACTATTTGGCATGTACGACCCATGATCTTCGAAATCGCCGGCCGGGCGGGCCGGGACGTCGTCGGGGCTGACCGGAATAACGTCATATGGCAGGCATTCCGGGCGGGCCTGTCGCGCGGCCTCGCCTGGCGGCCGATCGCGCCTGATGCCCGATCGCGCCTAATGCCCGATCGCGCCTAATGCCCGATCGCGACCTCGACGATCTTGACGATGACGAGGATCATCGACGCGAACAGGTACGCGCGCAGGACCGTCAGGCCGATCTTGCGGGCGCCGCTCACCGCGGGCGCGGACAGCTCGCTCAGCGGCGGCATCCGCCAGGAGTCGCGGTCCGTCATGTCGGCGGCGTCCTCGGCCATCGCGTCGGCGATGTGCTCGGCGATGATCTCCTCGCTGGCGGTGACGCGCGCCGCCCGGCGCCGCAGGGCCCGGCGGGCCGCCACGACCGTGCCGCCGAGCGCGGCGGCGGCCGCGCAGGCGATGACGATCCCGAGGATCTGCCCCGCGGTGATGGACGGGAACACCACGGAGGCGGTGAGGATCACCGACAGCGTGACCAGGATCGCGATCACCGTGCCGGTGAAGGCGTTGGTCTTGCGGCCGTTCACCCACGGCCCGAGGACCTCGCGGTCGTTGCACAGCAGCAGCAGGAACACGGTCGCGCTGGGCAGCAGCACGCCGGCGAGCACCTGCACGCCCTCGGTGAACAGCCCCAGTGGCGAGCCGGGGATGAGCACGATGGCGGCCGCGCCGCAGATCAGCGCGGCGTACACCGCGTAGAAGCCCTTGGCCGAGCCGATGCCGCGGTGCAGCGAGTGGTTCAGGCCGAGGACGTCGCCGATCGCGTAAGCGCTGGACAGGGAGACGGCGAACGCGCCGATGACCGAGGCGTCCAGGAGCGCGATCACGAAGACCACGCCCGCCGCGTGCCCCGCGTAGGCGGCGATGCCGCTGGCCAGCCCGGCCGAGTCAGTGAAGTTGCCCGCGGCCCTGGTGCCCGCGAACGCGGCGGCGGTCATGCCCATGACGGCGGCGCCGCCGACGATCGCGATGGCGATGCCGATCCACAGGTCGGCCTTCTCGTACTTCATGTAGCGCGGCGTGATGCGCTTGTCGATCACGTAGGACTGCTGGAAGAACAGCTGCCAAGGGGCGATCGTGGTGCCGACGATGCCGATCACCAGCAGCATCACGGTCGCCATCTGGCCGCTGCCGCCGGGCAGGCCGGGGACGGTGAAGCCGTGCGCCATGCTGCTGAGCGAGGGGTGCGTCATGAAATACAGCGGAATCAGCAGCAGCGAGCCCGCGCAGAACGTGATCGCGATCCGCTCGAAGCGCCGGAAACTGCCGGTGAACGCCGAGGAGATGATGATCAGTGCCGCGCCGGCGACCGCGAGGATCTTCGGCACGCCCAGATAGCCGGCCGCCAGGGTGATGCCAATGAACTCGGTGATGATCGTCAGCGCGTTGAGCAGGAACAGGTCAATGACGGAGAACGCGCCCCAGAACTTCCCGAACCGGGCCAGGATCAGCCGGGCGTGCCCGACCCCGGAGACCGCGCCGAGGCGCAGGACCATCTCCTGGTTCACGTACAAGACCGGGATCAGCAGCAGGAGCGTCCACAGCAGGCGGAAGCCGTAGTTCTGGCCGGCCTGGCCATAGGTCGAGAACGCGCCGGCGTCATTGTCGCCGATCATGACGATCAAGCCGGGACCGACGACGGCGAGCAGCGTCTTGAGCTTGCCGGACAGGGTCCGGGGAGCGGCGGTGTCGCCGGCGCGGATAGTGCCGAGTGCGCCGCGGATATCGCCGGTGTGCGCCTCGTCGAGTACAGCCGAACGGGTGACGGTGGCCATGGTGAAACACCCCTTTCACGCTTTGCAAGGTCAAGCGAAACGGGGCACGCGCTTACGCGGCCGCACCGGCGCCGGGCATGCGATGATGACGACGGTGCGTGTCCGTGGTGACCGGTGGTGATGACCAGGGACAATGGTCATCGGCGGCCAGCAGGGATTGCCGGACGTGGCGACCGGCGACTGCGACCGATATGCGCCGATATTTCGGCGTATATCGAGAAATCGGGCTAAATGGCCAGGTTAATAGTCGCGTCAGCGTGTGCCGAAAACTGGCAAGGAGGGCGGGAAGGGCCTACTTCGGCCCGGACTATCAGAGTCCATGTCGCGCCTCCCTTCGTCCGTGGCGCGGTCGCGCCTGCACGTGACACCGCAAGAGGCTATGAACACCATGTCGCGCCAAGCCGGGCGCGCGGGTGACAGCCACCTCTCTCGTAAGAGCTTTGGCACTCCACGGCGTAGCGCGTCCCTCCGCCCGGTTACGGCGGCTGGTCGCAAGCGCAGCCACTTGGCCTCACCCCTTAGGCCGGGGAGAGGTGTCCTGATCCGGAGCGTCTCTCGACGGTTGGGATCAGTGGCCTGTGTCCGTGAAGACGCCTCACCGAACGAGGTGTCTTTGTCGACAACCCACAGAATGCCCGCTGTCATTCCCGTCTGTCAAACCGGCACGCCGAGATTGCCGAGGATCTGGGCGGCCGGGAGGCTGGCGAGCAGGGCGCCCGGGAGCCAGAGCTTGGAGCCGCGGATGCCCGAGCCGATCACGACCTCGGGCGATTTCGCGACGAGCTCGTCGACGAGGACCGGCCACGACGGCGGCAGGCCGACCGGCGTGATCCCGCCGTACTCCATGCCAGTCGCGGCGGTGACGGCGTCGGCGGCGCCGAACGACGCCTTGCGCGCCCCGAGGTGCCGCCGGACCAGGCCGTTGACGTCGGCCCGGGTGATGGCCGCGACCATGCAGGCCGCGTAGGTGACCTCTCCGCCGCGCTTGCCCGCGATGATCACGCAATTCGCCGACGCCTCGGGCGCGACCCCGTACCGGGCGCAGAACTCGGCGGTGTCGGACAGCGCGGGATCGATCGCCGCGACCCGTACCTGCCCGGCCCACGCCGTGTTGTCCGCCGACAGCGTGTCGTCCGAAGACAGCGTGTCGTCCGAAGACAGCGTGTCGTCCGAAGACAGCGCCGCCAGCGCCGCGGCCACCGGGGGAGCGAGCAGGTCGGGGCGCGTGGCGGCGAGGTGGAACTCAAGCGGGAGGGTCATGTCCCCATCAAACCAGCACCGCGAACCCGGTGTCCCCGTCCCGGAATAACGTCGGCCGGAAATTAGTTTGCATCAAACAACTAATGAAAAAGCCCCGCACACGGAGGAACGCAGTGCCGCCCGCCTCACCAACGTCCGCGCCGCCCGCGGCCGCCCCCCGCCCCCAGGCGGTGGGACCCCGCTACAAGTGGATCGCCCTGTCGAATACCACCATCGGCGCCCTGCTGGCCACCATCAACTCGTCGATCATGCTCATTGCCCTGCCGAACATCTTCCGCGGCATCGGCGTCAACCCGCTCGCGCCCGGCAACACCACGATCCTGCTCTGGCTGATCATGAGCTACCTGGTCGTCACGGCGGTGCTGGTGGTGAGCTTCGGCCGCCTCGGTGACATCTTCGGCCGCGTCCGCATGTACAACATGGGCTTCGCGATCTTCACCGTTTTCTCCGTCCTGCTGTCCGTCGACTGGCTGACCGGCACGGCCGGCGGCTGGTACCTCATCGGGATGCGCGTCTTCCAGGGCGTTGGCGGCGCGATGCTGATGGCCAACTCCAGCGCCATCCTCACCGACGCGTTCCCGGCGCAGCGGCGCGGGCTCGCCCTCGGCCTCAACCAGGTCTCCGCGATCGCCGGGTCGTTCATCGGCCTGGTGCTCGGCGGCGTCCTCGGCCCGATCGACTGGCGCCTGGTCTTCCTCGTCAACGTGCCGTTCGGCGTGATCGGCACGATCTGGTCCTACCTGAAGCTCAAGGAACTCGGCGTCCGCAAGGCGGCGAAGCTCGACTGGTGGGGGAACGTCACGTTCGCGGCCGGCCTGGTCGCCGTCCTGGCCGGCATCACCTACGGCATCCAGTCCTACGGCGGCCACGTCATGGGCTGGACCAGCCCGACGGTGATCGGCCTGATCGGCGGCGGCCTGATCGTCCTGATCGCCTTTTGCGTCATCGAGACCAGGGTCCCCGACCCGATGTTCCGCCTCAGCCTGTTCCGGATCCGCCCGTTCACCGCGGGGAACCTGGCGAGCCTGCTGTCCAGCCTCGGCCGCGGCGGCCTGATGTTCATCCTGATCATCTGGCTGCAGGGGATCTACCTGCCGATACACGGCTACAACTTCGAGGACACCCCGTTGTGGGCCGGCATCGCGATGCTCCCGCTGACGATCGGCTTCCTGGTGGCGGGCCCGGTATCGGGCTACCTGTCCGACCGGTTCGGCGCCCGCCCGTTCGCCACCGGCGGCATGCTCGTCGCGGCGCTGTCGTTCCTGCTGCTGCAACTCCTGCCGGTCAACTTCCAGTACTGGCAGTTCGCCGGCGTGCTGCTGCTCAACGGCATCGGCATGGGCCTGTTCGCCTCCCCGAACCGGGCCGGCATCATGAACAGCCTGCCGCCCGAGCGCCGTGGCGTCGGCGCGGGCATGTCGGCGACGTTCCAGAACTCCGCCATGGTCCTGTCGATCGGCATCTTCTTCTCGCTGATCATCTTGGGCCTGTCGGGTTCGCTGTCGGGCCACCTGTACACGGGCCTGACCGCTCAGGGCGTGCCCGCGGCCGCGGCGAGCAGCGTGTCCCACCTGCCGCCAACGGCGGTCATGTTCGCGGCCCTGCTCGGCTACAACCCGATCCAGACGCTGCTCGGGCCGGTGCTGGCCAAGCTGCCGGCGTCCCACGCCGCGTACCTGACGGGCCACTCGTTCTTCCCGTCGCTGATCTCCGGCCCGTTCCACACGGGCCTGGACGTCGCGTTCGACTTCGCGATCGCGGCCTGCCTGGTCGCGGCGGTCGCCTCGCTCCTGCGCGGCAAGCGCTACGTGCACGACCTGCACGGCGTGCCCGGCGCGGCGGGCACGGAGCCGGCCGCGTCGGATGAGACGGCCGAGGAGCTGGCGGGCGTAAGCCGCCGCACCAGCTAAGACCCGGTCCCGGTGATCCCGGGTCCGGAAGCCAAGGGCCCGTCAGGCAGCATCCCGCCTGGCGGGCCCTTCGCCGTGATCCGCGGACTGTCCCGCTCCCCGTCACGTCGCGGCCGTCTCAGCCCAGCCCGGAATCGTTGCCCACTGTCGCGGCGTCGGGCCGCCGGTTCTGCGTCCGGCAGACGGTGACGGCCGCGTTGTAGGGCTCGACCGTCCCGTCGGATCGCGTGATGATCAGCACCGGAGTGAGGTAGCCGGTACGGAGTGCCTGGCGCTCATCCTCCGAGGGCATGCGCGCGATCACCTTGTCGCCGGTGAAGAGGTCGACCACCTGGAGCTTCGGCGTGGCGGCGACGAAGGTGCCGACGCCCGGCTTGGTGACGACGAGGCCGGACTTGCGGAGTTCCTCGACGGCCTGGGCGCCGGTCAGGCGGTTGACGCCCCACTCCTGGCGCATCTGGCTCCCGCTGGGGACCTGCGCGCCGACGGGCAGTTCGCCGCTAATAATCCGGTCGCGGATAATGCGCGCTATCTGCAGATAGACCTTCTCGCCGGAGTCGTAGTCGATCTGCGCGTGCGGTTCCGGCTTATCGGACACGGGAGCTCCCCGGGAATCCGATAGGAATGCCTGTTGAGGTGACTAGACAGGTAGGTGCCTGCCGAGTATCGTAACTACCGCGCACGAGGTAACCGGAATCCATCCACTCGGTTACGGAGAGTGCAGGGGTGCTTATCCCTCGGGAACATGGGGGGGCTTTCCCGGGAGGACACGCCCCCGTGCCCGGCCCCAGGCTTCTTTCCCCCGCTATGGGGCCGGGCATGCCAACCCTGCTATCCGAATCTGTCGGAAGGGGACGGGCAATGGGAGTGATATGGGGTGAGGGCATAGAACCGCGTGTATGTCCTAGCCGCGGGCGCAAGCTTGGTTCATGCCTTATAAACTTCTTGCGCGTGCTGCGGAATCGAGTGGGGATTTGGGGGCGCGCATGAACGGCACGGCCGGCTGGGGCGCGCCGCGCACCGCATATTTGCTTACCGCCGCGATGGCCGACGCCACCCTGCGGACTGGCGTAATAATTCCGAGCGCTAAGGCAACCGGAGAATGGAACGGTTACGACGAGATCGCCCAGTGGGAAATTCTGATAGCACTCGGCGCGCAGACGAGAGTCGCGCTGAAGATGCTCCAGGACGAGCTCGGCAGGCAAATTGAAGTGCACTGGGAGGAAACGGCGCGGGCGGTATGTGCCAATGCGCTTCGGCTTGTCGCTGAACTGGTCAGATCCGGAGCGGGCCCGTGGGTGATGCCGCCGTGCGCCCGTTGCCGCGAGATCATTGGCTACGGTCTTTGCAGCCTTCAGATCCAAGCGTATTTCCTCCTCGGATTCACGCCGGTAATGATTGCCGCCACGTGCCGGCAATCCGCCGACGAGGCGGTAGCCGTCGGGGCGTAGCGGGCTAATCTCGTTCATCCCTCCGCCAGCCGGCTTTGGCGGCACGCGCACGGGCGCGTGCGAGCGATTAGCATACCGTGCCCTTCTACGCCAAAGGATGGAATCGTGAACCGCCCGGATCGAGGGGTGGGACATCCGGTGGCCCGGGGGAGCGGCAGATGCCCCCACGCAATTGCGTGGAAAGCGGGACCGTTCCTCACGGTGGATGTAGCGTATAGGCGGGCTAGTGCCAACTCAACTCGCATTGGCCACGCCGCACCTGTGAATTTCACGACTCTCCCCATCCCGGGCGTCTGCCCCGGCTGTCTGCCGCGACGTCGCATCCGGGTTGCGCCTACCCGCCTTCCGGGGCCGCATGCGTGCCTGGTCATCGCGTGGGCGTCCTTGGTCGTCTCGCCGTGCTTGGCGTCCGTCTCGCCGTGCTTGGCGTCCGTCTCGCCGTGCTTGGCGTCCGGCCGGCCGGGCCTGCCCCTGGTCCGGGCGGGCTCGCTGTTTGGTACCAGGGCCGACGCTGGGCTGGTGACATTGGCTGTTTGCTGGACGGGCGGGCTCGCTGTTTGGCCTGCTAGGGCCCGCCAGATTGGCGGCCCGGGCCGACTGCTCGACGGGCACGCGGCCGCGCCTCCTGCGCGGTGATCATGGGTCGTTTCCGCCCCAGCCCGAATACGGCGCGAGCCGGCAGGTTAATTTATCACGAAATAATATGGTGAGCTGCGTATTTCGGGATACCCCCTATGGGGTATAGAATTCAAGATCATGGGTCGTACATGACCGTATATTGCATAAACGACCCATGATCTTGTAAGTGAGCCTTGTTCGGACGTGTCCGAAGCGCTGTCGCGCCGGATATAGGTCGATATATCCGGACGGGAAATCCGGCTCCGTGTGCCTTTTCTGGCCTTGGGGCATAAACGACCCATGAAACGCCCGGCTATCCGCGTAGTCCCAATGCCGGGCCGGTTAGGCGCGAGCGAGCGGGGCCCGGGTGGGAACCGGAGACGCCCGGTCGCCAGGGCGGGGTGGGGACCGGAGGCGCCCCGGTCGTCAGGGCGGGGTGTGAACCGGAGGCGCCCGGTCGCCAGGGTGGCGTGGGGGCGGGAGGCGCGGGGGTGCCGCGCCGACTATGCGAGCAGCACGCCGCCGTGCCGCCGGTGTGGGTTTTTAATTAATATTTAGTTCGAAAAACCGTGTTATTGTTGGGCTATGGGAATCCCGAGGATCGTTGTGCGTGGCGCGGTCGAGGCGGACCGGGCGGGCGTGCTGGGGCTGGCGCCGAGACTGGCCGAGGGCGTGGCGCCCTGGCGTGATCAGGAACGGGCCAAGGCGGCCGGGGAACGATGGCTGGCGGACTCGCTCGGCGCGGCGGCCCGCGGGGAAGGGATCGTGCTGGTCGCGGTGGACGATACCGCGGGCAGCCAGCCCAGCGGCGGCACGGTCGTCGGCGCCATCAGCGTCCGGCCGATGGTGCACTTCACCGGCGAGCACGACGGCTATGTCGGCGAGCTCGTGGTCGCGGAGCGGTCCGGCCGGCGGGGAATCGGGCGGCGTCTTGTGGAGGCGGCGTCGGCGTGGGCCCGGGACCAGGGACTGGTCAACCTGAGTCTGCACACCGGGGCCAGCAACGCGAATGCCCGCGCCTTTTACGCGGCGCTCGGGTTCGCGGAGGAGGAAGTCCGGCTCACGCTGCGGCTGTGACCGCGCGGCTTAGCGGGCGGACCGAGCGCGGAGCAGCCACTGCTCGTTCGGGACAGTGGTCTTGTCGATGAGGAACTCGATAGCGCGGGCCGGGTCGAGAGCGGACAGGGCGCGGCGCAAGCTGGTGACCGCGGCGTGCTCGGCCGGGTCCATGAGCAGGTCGTCGCGGCGCGTGCCGGACGGGACGGCGTCGATCGCCGGGAACAGCCGCTTTTCTGCGAGGTCGCGGCGCAGCCGCAGTTCCATGTTGCCGGTGCCCTTGAACTCCTCGAACAGCACGTTGTCGAGCTGGGAGCCCGTGTCGATCAGGGCGGTGGACAGGATGGTCAGCGAGCCGCCCTCCTCCAGGCAGCGGGCCGCGCCGAGGAACTGGCGGGGCGGCTGCAGGGCGGAGGCGGCGACGCCGCCGCTCAGGATGCGGCTGCTGGACGGCGCGGCGAGGTTGTAGGCGCGGCCGAGCCGGGTGAGGGAGTCGAGCAGGACGACGACGTCGCGGCCGAGTTCGGCCAGGCGCTTGGCACGCTCGATGGCGAGTTCGGCGGCCTTGATGTGGTCGGCGGCGGACTGGTCGAACGTGCTGGACACGACCTCGCCGCCGACCGTGCGCTCGAGATCGGTGACCTCTTCCGGGCGCTCGCCGACGAGCAGGAGCATCAGATGCACGCCGGGATAGCCGTTGGTGATGGCGTGGGCGATCGTCTTGAGGACCATGGTCTTGCCCGCCTTGGGCGGGGCGACGATGAGGCCGCGCTGGCCCTTGCCGATAGGGGAGACGAGATCGATGACGCGCGCCGTGGCGGAGGTGTCGCCGTTTTCGAGGCGCAGCCGCTCGTTCGGGTACACGGGGGTGAGGTCGTCGAACCGGGGGCGGCTGGCGGCGGCGGCCGCGGGCAGCCCGCTGACGGTGCCGACGCTGACCAGGACCTTGCCGCTCGCCGCCTTGCCGGCGGTCCTGGCGTTGCCGCCGGTCTTGGCGCTGGACTTGCCGTTGGGCTTGGAGCTGGTCCGGGCGTCGCGCTCGCCGGAGCCGGCGGTCTTCTCGGCGACGTGGCCCTCGACGACGTCGCCGTTACGCAGGCCGTACTGGCGGACCTGCGCGGCGGTCACCGGGATGTCGCGGGGAGAGCGGCAGTAGCCGGACACGCGGATGAAGCCGCGGCCGCCGTCGAGATCGACGATGCCCCGTACGGGAGTCTCGATGGCACTGGGCATCGGTGTTCGCGCGGAAACGCGCTGATCTTCGGTAATAGCTGTTGTCATGGGGGTCCTCTCGGCGGAAATGAGATCCGCACAGGATGAGAAAGCGCAGGTAACGACTGCGCAAGCGGAAACTTCGCGCTACGCGAAGCGCGCCGCGCCGGGGAACACGAAATCCCGGGGTAAAACCGCCCGGAGCGAAGAACCAGGGCGCTGGCGGTGGAAAGAAACAAGCGAGCCACGCAGATCGGGCACCAAGCCTGTTACCCACAACCATAGCCGGAAACACCGGACCGCGCCAGCGCATTCCCGGACACACTGCCAGGCCATTCCCGGCCCCTAGCCCCCGATCCGAGCCGATGTGCAGAATTTACAGGATAAATGTTGATCCCTGTAACTTCTTGACGTACGTTCTGCGCAAGGATCCTGTTTCGGTGCGTGACGCGCTGCCCTGTCTGTTCTCACGGTTCGATCTCACGCTGGAGGACGCGTGCTGAAGCACACCCACCTCGCCGCCGGACGGCGGCTCATTCCCCTCGCGGGCGCCGCCGTGCTCGTACTCGCGGCGGCCGGTTTCGGCGGGTCCGCCGCCTCGGCGGCCACGGCCTCGCGGACGGCCGCCGCCAGCGCGGTGCCGGCAGTCTCCGCCAAGTCCGCCCCGCACCGGTCGGCCTACGACCCGGTGACCAAGAAGTACGTCACCGTCTACAAGCCGACCGTCACCACTCCGGTTCACCCAGAGAAGCTCACGCACCCCCAGGATGACTGGATGGGCGGCGTCACCAAGGGCCACGGCGGCGGCCATGGCAAGAACGCCACGGGCAGCGCCAAAGCCGCGGGCAGCGGCCAGGCGGCCGCGGCGGTGTCGGCGCTGCCCGGCATCGACGTGAGCTCCTACCAGGGCGACATCGACTGGGCATCGGTCGCCCCGGACATTGATTTCGCCTATACGAAGGCCACCGAGGGCACGTACTACACCAACCCCGATTTCTCCAATCAGTACGAGGGTCCGTACGACGAGGGACTCATCCGCGGCGCCTACCATTTCGGCATCCCGGATAACTCCACCGGCCAGGCCCAGGCGGACTACTTCGCCGACAACGGCGGCGGGTGGTCCGCCGACGGCCAGACGCTGCCGGGCGCTCTCGACATCGAGTACAACCCGTACGGCAGTGAGTGCTACGGCCTGACGACGAGCGAGATGACCACGTGGATCTGGGACTTCGTCGACGAGTACGCCTATGACACGGGCGTGTACCCGGTTATCTACACCACCAACGACTGGTGGAGCACCTGCACGGGCGACGCGAGCGGTTTCCAGGACTACGACCCGCTGTGGATCGCCTGCTACTGCTCTGACGCCGGTACGCTCCCGGCCGGCTACAGCGTCTACACGTTCTGGCAGTACGCCGACTCGGGTTCCGAGCCCGGTGACCAGGACGTCTTCAACGGCGCCTACTCCCGCCTGCAGGCGCTGGCCCTCGGCTAGGCGCCCGCCACTCCGGTGCGCCCGGTGCCGGCACCGGGCGCACCGGCCCAAGGTCCTGACCAGGTGAAGAGCGACTGGAACAACATCCCGGTCGGGGTGTGCACCGGTCCCAGCGCCTCCTGGCGGGCGCTGTGGCCCCACCTGAAGCACTACGGCTGACGAACGCGTGCCCCTGGAAAAGGTAACCGGCTTACGTGGCCATCGGTAAGCCATGGTAAAACGTTTGCCAGTTACCTATTCACGTGCGTCTCCTAGTACACTCCCGTCACGTGAAATTGGCCGAGATCGCTGTTGTCACAGAGAACACGCGACGTGATGGGGAACGGCCCGAAGGGCTGCGCGAGCGGAAGAAGCGACTGACGCGGCAGGCGATCTTCGACACCGCTCAGCGGCTCTTCGGCGAGCGCGGCTTCGACGACGTGACAGTGGCGGAAATCGCCGACGCGGCCAACATCAGCGTCAAGACCCTGTTCACGTACGTGCGCGCGAAGGAGGAACTCCTCTTCGCCGACGAGCCCACCGTCCTCGACGCCGTCATCGCCGCGGTCCGCGGCCGCCGCGTAGGGCAGACCCCGCTGGTCGCGGCGGCCACCGCCCTGCTGGCGGCGGTGGGCGAGACGGACCCGGCGCGGAACCTCGACGGCTTCCGCCGCATGACCGGCGCGAGCCCCGCCGCCCGCGCCCGGCTGCGCGTGCTGTGGGAGGAGGCCGAGAACGCGCTGACGGAAGCGCTGTCGGGGCGCAGGGACGGGCCGCGACAGCGCGCCGCCCGCCGCCTCGAGGCGGCCCAGATCATGGTCCTCGTGCGCACGGTCACCAGCGACGAGGTCGCCGCCCTGATCGACGGGAATGATAACAGCAAGAAGCAGCGGGACGAAGTGCTGCGGGCCTGGATACGCGACGCGGCCGGCCGCCTGGCACGTGGCCTGCAGGCGGCCGGCCGCTGAGCGGATCGGGGCGGACCGGTGATCAGAACGTGAGTGATCAGGACCCGCCGATAATCACGCCCCTCATGTTGTCGACCTGGCCGGCGGGAGGCGCGGCGACCCGCACCTGGGTGCCGAAGTCGCTGAAGCTGAAGTCGAGCGTTTCGACTTGAGCCGGGCCGTCGGGCTTGCCGGGCCCGGCCGGATCGGGCGTGAACGTGACTGTCTGGTTAAGCTGGCGGAGCTGTCCGTCGCTGTCGACTGACAGGGTGCCCGTGATGCTCGCGACGATGCTCACGGGATGCCGCACGACAAAGCGGTATCGGGTGCCGGACCAGCCCGGTCCGGATACGGGACCTTCGTCGCGCAGGCTGGCCGCCGACTTCAGTACGCCGAGCAGCAACGCAGGATTGACTGGCATGTCGGAGTTGTAATCCCAGGCGAGTCCCGACGCGGTCAGGCCTGAAGACGGGATGATCCGCTGCTCGAGCCATGGCTTGGACCCCTTCGGAGGGTGCGGCAGCGAGAGATAGGCGTGTCCGCCGGTGAACCGCATGCGGAACCCGTTGGAAATGGTCTCCTCGCCGACGCCCTGCTTCGGGTTGAACTCGCCGGTCATGCGGAACGCGGAATCCTGGTTCCCGCCTCCGTTGCGGTCGAAGCCGGTGAGGTTCACGCGGAAGCCCGCCCCTGAGGTCTTCGTCACCGCGCTGGTCACCGCCGCGAGCGCCGACGGTGCCGCCGGGACCGTGGCCGCCAGGAAGATGGCCGCCGCACCGCCGACGGCGGCCACGGCCGTGCCGCCCGCGATTCCCGCCCGCGTCCGCGTCCGGCGGCGTGCGTGCCGCCGCACTCCGCTGAGCAGTTCCCCGTCCGTGAAACCGCCCGGAACGCTGTCGTAGGCCGCGGAGAGCAGGCGGCGTGCTTCGGATTCGGCCTGGAAGTCGTCCATCTTGTCCTCCGTCATCACTGGTTCATCTCCATTTCGCTGGCTGGCCGGCTTGTCGCGCTGGCCGCGGAGTCTCCGAGCTCCCCGAGCGACGCCCGCAGCGCTCGCACCCCGCGGTGCGCGTGGGTCTTGACGGTTCCCGGGGTGCAGCCGAGCAGCGCCGCCACCTCCGCCTCCGGCAGGTCCTCGCAGTAGCGGAGCACGAGCACCGCCCGCTGCTGTCGTGGCAGCCGCGCCAGGGCCTGGCGCACGAGGGCGCCGGTCGCGAGCCGGTCCCCGGGGTCGTCGTCCGCGTGCGTCATGTCGGGGATCTCCGGAACGGGCGTCTCCCGCCGCCAGCGCGCCCGCCACCACGAGCGCCGCGTGTTCACGATGATCCGGCGCAGGTACGCGTCCGGGTCGGTGGACGTGTCCAGCCGCGGCCACGCCCGGTACAGCTTCACGAGGCTGGTCTGCACCAGGTCCTCCGCGTCCTGCGGGTCGCCGGTCAGCAGCGCCGCCATGCGGAGGTGATGATCACCGCGGGCATGGACGAACGCGGCGAACCGCTCTTCGAGTTCGGCTTTCACGCTTATAGACACGCCCCCGCCACCGCGGCCGGTTGACACGGGAATCGCGGTTCCGGTGCGCGTGGGCGCCAGCTTTCCCGGTACTTTTCCCGCATGCTCTTTCCGAAGCGACCCGTGTTCCGTCGGCGGTCCGTGTTCCGATGGCGGACCGGCGCCAGGCTGGCGCTGACCGTGACGGCCGCGGCGCTGCTGTCCGCCTGCTCGCACACTACGACCACGGGCGCCGCGGGCGCGCCGCTGCCGGCCGCCACGCCGTTCGCGGTCCCCGCCGCCACCGCGCCGGCGACGGGCTGCACCCCGGACTACTGCGTGCCCGCGAGCTGGGACACGGCCGCCGCGCCGACGCCGCTGCCGCAGATCAAGCCCTTCCACGAGCCGCTCAACGTGATCATCGGCGCGCGGTCGAACGTGTCCCTGAGCGCCATCCAGCGGGCCGCGGGGAAGTGGGACACCGTCAGCCGGACGACGAGCGTCAGTGTCGCGGGCATCCGCATCGCGTGCATCTCGCCGGAGAAGGCGGACATCACCGGCGCGGGCTACGTCACGGAGCAGGCGGCGTGGCGTCTGGACGGCTGCCTGGGCGGCAACGAGCTGTCGATCAGCGGCGCGGAGGGGCACGCGCGCCTGTGGCACCAGGACGTGCCGGGCAGCGTGAACGGCGCGTGGCTCATGGCCGTGAGCTACGAGACGATGTGCGTGGCCGAGGACGGCGGGCTGCGGGCCGTCAGCGCCCATAAGACGTACGCCGCGCTGCACCCGTCAAAGGTCTACCACTGCGTCGACGGCGGTCCCGGCAGTATCGACCAGGCGGTCCCGGACGGCTACGACGACGGCGCCGCCGGCTTCGCCGACGCGATCATCTCCGGCGCGGAGAGCAAGGGCTGGCACGTGAGCCAGCAGTTCGTCACCGTCCCGCGCCCGCAGCACGCCGGCGAAGGCGGTGTCGCCTTCAGCGACAAAGTCGACGTCCTGACGATCACGTCCGCGAAGTGAGACGGGCCGGGAAGGCCCGGGGACGAAAAAGCGTTGGCACCAACAGGCCATTGTCGTCTACTCTTTCCCGCCGGTGAATCAATCTTCTATGCTGCCCGAGCCCGCCGCCCTCCGGCGCGCCCTCCCCGAGCTGATGCTGACCGACCAGCACCGGCTCCGCCGCCGTATCGACCGGGCCGGCCACCTGAAGGAGGGGCGCGAGACCGAACTCCAGCGGCTCGCCGCTGACGTCGGCCGCGCCGCCGACCGCGTCGCCCGCCGCCGCGCCGCCGTGCCCGCTATCACCTACCCGGCCGAGCTGCCGGTCAGCCAGCGCAAAGACGACATCAAGGACGCGATCCGCGACCATCAGGTCGTGATCGTGGCCGGCGAGACCGGATCGGGCAAGACGACCCAGCTGCCGAAAATCTGCCTGGAACTCGGCCGCGGTGTCACCGGCCAGATCGGGCACACGCAGCCCCGCCGGATCGCGGCCCGGACCGTCGCCGAGCGGGTCGCCGCGGAGCTGGACACCGGCCTCGGCGAGGTCGTCGGCTACAAGGTCAGGTTCACCGACAAGTCTGGTGACCGGACGCTGGTCAAGCTGATGACCGACGGGATCCTGCTCGCCGAGATCGCCAGCGACCGCGACTTGCTGCGCTACGACACGCTGATCATCGACGAGGCCCACGAGCGCAGCCTCAACATCGACTTCATCCTCGGCTACCTCCGGCAGCTGCTGCCGCGCCGCCCTGACCTGAAGGTCATCATCACCTCGGCGACGATCGACCCGGAGCGGTTCGCCAGCCACTTCAGCGACGCCAACGGGGAGCCCGCGCCGATCGTCGAGGTATCCGGGCGCATGTACCCCGTCGAGGTCCGCTACCGGCCGATCGCCCACCCCGAGGTCGACTCCGACGACGGCGACCAGGCCGACCGGGCCAGCCGCCAGGGCCGGGACGGCAAGGGCCGGGCGGACGCCCGCGGCAAAGCGGACGCCAAGGGCAGGGAGGACCCCGACCTCGCCCAGGCGATCGGCGAGGCGATCAGCGAGCTCAGCGCCGCGGGCCCTGGTGACATCCTCGTCTTCCTGTCCGGCGAGCGGGAGATCCGCGACACCGCGGACGCGCTCAAGGGCCGCTCCGGCCTGGAGATCCTGCCCCTGTACTCGCGGCTGTCGTCGGCCGAGCAGCACCGGGTCTTCGAGCTCCCGGCGAACCGGAGCATGAGCTCCCGGCGCGTGGTCCTCGCCACGAACGTCGCCGAGACCTCGCTCACCGTCCCCGGCATCCGCTACGTCATCGACCCGGGCACGGCGCGGATCAGCCGCTACAGCCTGCGGACGAAGGTGCAGCGCCTGCCGATCGAGGCGATCTCCCAGGCGAGCGCCAACCAGCGGAAGGGCCGCTGCGGCCGCGTCGCCGACGGCATCTGCGTCCGCCTGTACTCCGAGGACGACTTCAACTCACGGCCCGAGTTCACCGACCCCGAGATCCAGCGCACCAACCTGGCGTCGGTCATCTTGCAGATGTCCGCCGCGCGGCTCGGCGACGTCCGGGAGTTCCCGTTCGTCGACCCGCCGGACCCGCGTTCCATCACCGACGGCGTCCGGCTCCTGGAGGAGCTGAACGCGTTCGCCCGCGGCGAGCTCACCGACGTCGGCCGGAAGATGTCACGGCTGCCGGTCGATCCGCGCATCGCCCGGATGATCCTGGAGTCGGACAAGAACCGCTGCGTCCGCGAGGTCCTGATCATCGCCGCGGCCCTGTCCATCCAGGACCCGCGCGAGCGTCCCGCCGACGCCCAGCAGAAGGCCGACCTGGCGCACGCCCGCTTCACGCAGCCCGAATCCGACTTCCTGGCGTTCGTGGCGCTCTGGGACTACCTCGCGGAGAAGCAGCGTGAGCTGTCCGGCTCGGCCTTCCGTCGCCTGTGCCGCGCCGAGTACCTCAACTACCTGCGGGTCCGGGAGTGGCAGGACCTGCACGGTCAGCTGCAGAGCCTGGCGGCCGATCTCGGGGCGGCGGTCGAGACTTCCTCCGCCGAACGATCGGTGGTTCACGCGTCCTTGCTGGCCGGGCTGCTGTCCCACGTGGGGATGAAGATCGTGGTGGCGGCGGGCAAGCCGGGCTCGTCCGGCCCGGGCGGCGGCCGTCGCCGGGAACTGAGCGAATACCTCGGCGCGCGGGGCACCCGCTTCGCGGTCTTCCCCGGCTCCGGGCTGGCGAGGAAGCCGCCGGACTGGATCGTCGCCGCCGAGCTGGTCGAGACGTCGCGGCTGTGGGGCCGTATCGTCGCCAGCATCGAGCCGGAGTGGGTCGAGCCGGTCGCCGCGCACCTGGTGAAGCGTAGCTACAGCGAACCGCGGTGGAGCAAGAAGCAGGGCGCGGTGGTCGCGACCGAGAAGGTCACCCTGTACGGCATCCCGATCATCGCGGACCGGACGGTGCAGTTCGCCCGGATCGACCCGGTCGCCGCGCGCGAGCTGTTCATCCGGCACGCGCTGGTCGAGGGGGACTGGGAGACCAGGCATCACTTCTTCCGCGACAACCAGAAGCTCCTCGCGGAGGCGGAGGAACTCGAGCAGCGGATGCGCCGCCGCGGCCTGGTGGCGGGGGAGGACGCCCTGTTCGCGTTCTACGACGCGCGCGTTCCGGCCAGCGTCGTGTCCGCCCGTCACTTCGACGCGTGGTGGCGGAAGACCCGCCACGAGACTCCTGACCTGCTGACGTTCACCCTCGCCGAGCTGCTCAGCGACGAGGCCGCGGCCGACGGGGCGGACGCCTACCCGGAGGTCTGGACGTCGGAGTCGTCGTCCGGCGCCCCGGCCGGGCGCCAGCTCCCGGTGTCGTACGCGTTCGAGCCGGGCAGCGACAGCGACGGCGTCACCATCGACATCCCGCTGAACACGCTCAACCAGGCGCGGCCGGAGGAGTTCTCCTGGCAGGTGCCGGGCCTGCGGCACGAGCTGGTGACCGAGCTCATCCGGTCGCTGCCCAAGACGGTGCGCCGCGAGCTCGTCCCGGCACCCAACGTGGCCACCGAGATCCTCGCCCGCTTCGGCGACGGGGTCCCCGAGGGCGATGTCACCGAGGTGCTGTCGCGTGAGATCCTCCGGATGCGCGGGGTGCGCGTGCCGCCGGACGCTTTCGACCCGGAAAAAATCCCATCCCACTTGCGCATAACGTTCCGTATCGTCGACCATAGTCGAGTGCTAGCTACGGGCAAGGATCTCGCCGCGCTCCAGCGCCAGCTGCGGCCGAAGCTGCGCGCCACCCTCTCCGCCCGTGCCGGGTCGCTCACGCGGACGGGCGCGACGTCCTGGGACTTCGGGACGCTGCCGCGCGAGTTCACGGACGGGGACGTCAAGGCGTACCCGTCGCTCGTCGACACCGGCGCGGCCGTGGACGTCCGGCTGTTCGAGACCGAGGCCGCGGCGCGGGCCGCGATGCGCGCCGGGACCCGGCGGCTGATCCTGCTCGGCGCCCGGTCGCCGGTCAAAGACATCGCCGCCCGCCTCACGACGACGCAGAAGCTGGCGCTGAGCCATAACCCGCACGGCGGCGTGGCCGCGATGTTCGCCGACGCCGTGGACTGCGCGGCCGACGGCCTCATCGCCGACGCCGGCGGCCCGGCGTGGGACGCGGCGGGCTTCGCCGCGCTCGCGGACAAGGTGCGGTCCGGCCTGTACGCCGCGACCTGGGAGGTCGTGACGGCGGCCGAGGAGATCCTCCGCCGCGCGCACGGGGTCGAGGCCCGTCTCGACGGGCTGCGCAGCCCGGCCCTCACGCCCGCCGTGGACGACATCCGCGGTCAGCTGCGCGGCCTGATCCGCCCCGGGTTCATGACCGCGACCGGCGCCCGCCGGCTGCCGCAGCTGCCGCGTTACCTCCGCGCCGTGGAGTACCGGCTGGACAAGCTGTCCGACAACGCTGGCCGCGACGCCCAGCAGATGGGGATCGTGCACGGGGTCGCCGGGGAGTACGCCGACGCGCTCGCCGCGCTGCCGGCCGAGGCACGCTCCAGCCAGGCAGCACAGGACATCCGCTGGCAGATCGAGGAGCTCCGGGTCAGCCTGTTCGCGCAGACTATTGGCACCCCGTTGCCAGTTTCCGAGCGCAGGATACGGACCGCAATCGAACACCTCGGCTGACATTTTCCGATCGGTACATGTACCTCGGCGTGTCGTTCGAACATGTAGAACATAAAGTGCTAGCTTCCTCTTCTAGTAGCACTCCTATCGCCCTTGTGGGCCGTTGGGCCCAGTGATTGAGGAGGAAGGCATCATGGCTGGAACACCCCCCGTTCGGCGCCGGTTGCTGGGCGCCGCATTGCGCAGGTACCGCGAGGCGCTCGGGTACGGGCTCGAGGACGCCGCGCGGGTTCTTGAGTGTGATCGATCTAAGATCAGCAGGATTGAGACCGGGCAGCGCGGCATCCGCGTGAAGGAACTGCGCGAGCTGCTGGCCGAGTACGGCGTGCCCGAAGAGGAACAGGCCGCGTTGATCGCCATTGCCCACCGTGCGCCGCAGCACGGCTGGTGGGAGGAATACCGGGACGTGCTGCCGGATGCCGCCCAGGATTATGTTGTGATGGAGGCGGCGGCCTCGGAGATCCTCGTGCACGAGCCGTCCGCCGTGCCGGACTTGCTGCAGACCGCGGAGTATGCGCGTGCCGTCGCGGACGCCGATCCTGTGTTGACGACCGAGGACCAGCGGACGCGCGCGATCGAGGTGAAGCTCAACCGCCAGCGCATCGTCCTGGAGGAGCGGCGGCCGCGTTTCGACGCGGTGCTGGGCGAGGGCATCTTGCACCAGTTGGTGGGCGACGGGGAGGTGATGCGGGCGCAGCTCGCCACGCTCGCGGCGATCGCCGATGAGGGGGAGGACCCGGACGCCGCCGTCACGCTCCGGGTGCTGCCGTTCGCGGCGGGCGCGTACGCGGCGGCGGGCTACGGCGCGATGACGATCCTGCGGTTCGCCGAGACGCCGAGCCTGGCGGTGATCCACCTGAGCGCGCTGTCGGGCGGCGTCAGCATCGACGGCCAGGAAAACGTCACGCGCTACACACGGGCCTTCGCGCAGCTGCGCTCGGCAGCGCTGTCGCCGGCGGTCTCGGCGCGTTTCCTGCAGAAGCTAGCCAGGGAATAGGGCGCGTCGCGGTCCCGGCCGGAAGGACCGGCAGCTGGACATCCGATTGCGGCTGCGGATGCCCAGCTGCCGGAAGTTCAGCGGCGATCCGGTGGTGGTGCGGAGGTCAGCTGTTCCTCGGTCTCGACCTGTAGGTCGGCCTGTACCCGGGCCGCGCTCGCGTCCGGCTCGGTGCCGGGCGGGAACGAGAGCTGCTTGGTCACGAGCTGGAGTTTGGCGACAAGTTCCTCGATGTCCCGCAGTTGGCTGTCATCCCGGACGCGGGCACCATGCTGGTGGTCGTTTGCGGCCGGCACGCTGTTGCCGGTTTTCATGGACGGAGTCTCCTGGGTGGAAGGAAACCGAGAGCCGCCGAAGAGGTAACTCCAGCGGCACCTATCAGTAGCTAGCATACTGAGATTTAACACGCATGTCACGCCGGAGCGGGAAAAAGGCGTGATTTCCCCTAAACCGTCTTGGGGGCTCGCGAAAGCTCCCGATAAGGTTACCGTGTGCATCTGCGCAGGCCAATCAGGCGCGCCGTCATCGGTTGCGCCCCGTGATGACGGGCAGGTCAGGGCATATTAATGAACATGACGGAGGGTATGCACGCCATATAGGCATTCATCGTTTGCCTGATATTGCGAACGTTCGTTATTCCGCCAGCGTTATCTGCACGTTCTGCCTCCCCGGTCCATATGCAAGTGCAAAAAGATCGCGTGAATATGCGCGTGCGGTTGCACGTGATCTGACTCGCGGGTAACTTGTTGGCCGCGGTCGGCCGGCTACGCGCGGCTTTTGCGCGAGGGGCGGGACTTGGTCCCGGGCGGCTGGCCGTCGGCCAGGCTGGGCAGGACGATCGTGAAGCTCGTCTGGCCCGGGCGGCTCGTCACGAGCGCGGCGCCGTCGTGGGCGGCGATCACGGCGTCCACGATCGCCAGGCCGAGGCCGGTGGAGTTCGCGTCACCCGTGTGCGTGCGGGCCGTGTCCGCGCGGGTGAACCGCTCGAACAGGTCGGGGAGCTGGTCCGCGGGGATGCCGGGGCCGTCGTCGGACACGCTGATCACCGTGCGGGGCACCGGCGGGATGATGCCCCGCAGCACGGCCGAGCCGTCGGGCAGCGGCTCGTCGGCCGTGAGGCGGACGGTCACGGTGGTTCCCGCGGGCGTGTGCCGGCCCGCGTTGCTGAGGAGGTTGGCGAGCACCTGGTGCAGCCGGTGCTCGTCGCCCCGGACCTGGATCGGGTCATCCGGCAGGTCCAGCACCCACCGGTGATCCGGCCTGGCCACCCGCGCGTCGCTGGTCGCGTCGATCGCCAGGCGCGTCACGTCTACCGGCTCGCGCGCGAGGGGCCGGCCCGCGTCCAGCCGCGCCAGCAGCAGCAGGTCGTCCACCAGCAGGCTCATCCGGGTCGATTCCGACAGCACGCGGCTCATGGCGTGCGTCACGGCCTCGGGCGCGTCTCCGCGCTGGCGCAGCGCCAGTTCCGCGTATCCGCGGATCGCCGACAACGGGGTGCGCAGCTCGTGGCTGGCGTCCGCGGCGAAGCGGCGCAGTCGCGCCTCGCTCGCCGCCCGCCGCGCCAGCGCCCGCTGGACGTGTCCCAGCATGCGGTTGAACGCCGCCCCGACCTGGCCGGTCTCGGTGTCCGGGTCGGTGTCGGGCACGCCGTTGGGCAGCTTGACCTCACCCGATTCCAAGGGGATCTCCGCGACCTGGGCCGCGACGCGGGCGACACGGTCCAGCGGGTGCAGGGACAGCCGGACCCAGAGCGTGCCGACGACGGCCGCGGCGAGCAGCACCCCGCCGAAGATCACCAGCTCCGCCAGCAGCACGTCCCTGAGCAGGTCGTAGAGATTATCGAGCGGGAGTCCCGTGTAGTAGAGGGTCCCGTCCGGGTCCTGGAGCACCGTGAGGTAGTAGCTTCCGCCCGCGGACGGCAGGTCGATGTTGTAGGTGGTCGCGTTCTGGTTCTGGCTCGGGGACGGCGGCGGGTCCGGCTGCAAGCGCAGCAGGGCCTGCTTGTCGGCGGCGGACAGCGTGAGCTGCTCGGCGCCCGGGACGATGTGGACGCTCCAGGAACCCTTGTTGACCCAGGCGATGAACGTCCCGTCGTCCAGCCCGCCGCAGTTCGGATCCGACGTCGGCTTGCCGCCCTGGCCGGCGGGCTGCCCGGAACTGGCCGTCGCCTGGACATCGTCGCTGTCGCTGTCGCCGGGTGCGTGGTCCACCGCGTCCTGGTAGGGGTCCTCGCAGCTGAAGGCCAGGCTGGTCGCGGTCTGCAGATCGCTGCCGACCTGCCCGAACAGGGAGCGCTTGACCACGATGTAGGACGTGCCGCCCACCGACGCGCAGGCGACCGCGAGCAGCGCGACCAGGCCGAGCATCAGCCGGCCGCGCATGGTGCGCAGTGTCCGCCAGCGCAGTATCCGCCAGCGCGCTGCCCGCCGAGGCCCGGGAGGGGGCACTCAGCCCGCCGACTTCAGCACGTACCCCACGCCGCGGACCGTGTGGATGAGCGGGTCGCGGCCCGCGTCGATCTTCTTGCGCAGGTAGCTGATGTACAGCTCGACGACGTGGGCCTGGCCGCCGAAGTCGTAATTCCAGACGCGGTCCAGAATCTGCGCCTTGGACAGCACGCGCCGCGGGTTGCGCATCAGGAACCGCAGCAGCTCGAACTCGGTGGCGGTCAGGTCGATCAGCTCGCCGGCCCGGCGCACCTCGCGTGCGTCCTCGTCCATCGTCAGGTCGGCGACGGCGAGCGAGCCCTCGCTGGCCGGCTTGGCCAGGTTGGCGCGGCGCAGCAGCCCCCGCAGCCGGGCCAGCACCTCTTCCAGGCTGAACGGCTTCGTCACGTAGTCATCCCCGCCGGCGGTCAGGCCCGTCACCCGGTCCTCCACCGCGTCCCGCGCGGTGAGGAACAGGACGCAGACGCCGGGCAGGTCCGCGCGCAGCTGGCGCATGACCTCGATGCCGTCGAAGTCGGGCAGCATGATGTCGAGCACGACCGCGTCCGGGCGGAACTCGCGCCCGGCGCGCACGGCGTCGGCGCCGTTGCCGGCCGTGCGGACGTCCCAGCCCTCGTAGCGGAGCACGCTGGAGAGCAGTTCCGCCAGGCTCGGCTCGTCGTCCACCACCAGCACGCGCACCGGCGTGCCGTCGGCGTGCTGCGTGCCGGCGCCGCGCTGTGCCGCAACGGGTGGTGCGGCGATGGGCGGAATGGTGCCGTTCGCGGCGGGAAAATCGGCCATGTCGTTCGCTCACTTGTGTCGAAGCCGTGCGTTCCCTCCCAGGATGGCAAAGGCAAGCGCAGGGTGACGTGTGTGACGGCTATGTAAATCCTCTGACTTGACGCACAGGCGCGTCAGCTGTCCAGGACCTTCGCGAGCTTGGAGCCCTTGGCGGCCGGCCGGGCGCCCGCCGCGTACAGCAGGCGGGCCGTGGCCGCCTGGATTTCCGGCGCCGGCCGGGGGACCTCGACCTCTACCTCGCGCCACCACAGCATCAGGCCTGCACGCGGCCCGGAGAGCCTGTGCGCGGTCACCACGTCGTCGGCGACCTCCGCCACGACCGTGTCGGCCGCCGGCGCGGGGACGGAGAGAGTCACCACCGTTCGCTGAGTGTCAAGGGTCGCGATGGGCGCGAGCGCGGCGTCGCCGACGACCTCCGCCACCTGACTGGCGAAGCGGCCGGGGATCTCGTCCGACAGCGGCTCGTGAAGCTCGTGCCGCGCGCCCTGGCCGGCCGGCAGCTTGAGGTGCCAGCCCGCGTCGGTGCCGCCGGTGCGGCGCCGCAGCGTGATCCTGGCGGACGCGAGGCGTGTGTCCGTGGTGTCGTAGTACGTGGCGGACAGGCGGTAAATCACGGGATCGGCGGCGTTTATCCCCGGAATCGCGGCGAAGTCCGGCCGGCGAAAGCCGTCGTCAACGTCGAACTTCTGCTCGATCTCCAGGTGGTCGCCCGCGTCTGTCATTCCCTGCCCCCGTTACCGCGTTCGCCTATGAGTCGCCGATGCGCTCGTAGACCGCGCCCAGCCCGCCGTACACCGGGAGCTTGACGAAGTGCGCTTCGAACCACGTGGTGAGGCCGGGCGTCCAGGGGATGCGGCGGGTGTTGTTCGGCGACAGCCAGACGTAGTCGGCCTTGGCGAAGATCGTCTTCCACTCGCCCACCACGTTCGGCAGCGTCGTCGCGCCGCCCTGGACGCTCACCCCGTTGCTGAGCACGAGGGTCTCGGCCAGGGAGTCCATGACGTCCGGGCATCCCGCGGGGGAGTTCGTGAACCGGTCAGCGGCCAGCGCCATCGACACCTGGTCGGTGACCACGCACTTCCCGGCCGGAATCGCCGCCTGATCCGGGTAGATGTCGGGTGCGGCCAGCCCGGCCATCTCGCGGGCCTGGAACGTGGCGAGGAGCACGAGGGCGACCGCGAGTATGCCGATGACGGGGCGCTGGGCGCGGACGAGATCGTCGTGCGGCAGACGGGCGCGCACCCGGTCCCGCCACGCCGACGCCAGCGGCGCCACCCCGGGCCCGGTCGTCCCGGGCTGCGTCGCCGTCTCGGGGGCGGAGAACAGCGCGAACGCCCCGCCGACCCCGATCGCGATCCACGGCGCGCCGAAGTCGGGGTAGTGGTAGAAGAACTCCGAGACCACCATGATCGCGGCCGACGCGAGCACGGCCGTGACCAGCGCGAACGCTTCGAGCTGGGAGAGCCGGACCGGCCGCAGCAGGTAGCCGGCGGCCACCAGGATGATCGCCAGCAGGGTCACCGCGTAGGGCAGCCAGCCCGCGCTCGTGCTCGACGTCGCGGCGGCGCCGCCGTTGGCGAACAGCGAGTGCGTCCCGGCGGTGAAGGAGATGTGGCCCTCGCTGTTCAGGAAGTCGATGAGGCCAGTGATGTGCGCCAGGCGCAGCGACCGCGGCACGTACGAGCCTTCCCGCGTGGCCTGGTCGAGCAGTGTGCTGCGCACGAACACGACCGGGTCGCTGACCGCGAACGGCAGCACGGGGACGCAGAACCCGATCACGACGCCGATCGCGTACGGAACGGCCCGCCGCCCACGGGCCCGCCATGTGGGCTCGCCCCAGGCCAGGATCAGGACGAGCAGTACCACGGCGGGCAGCCCGGCCCAGAACTTGACCGACGTGGCGACGCCGATCGCCACCCCTGCCCACAGCAGCCGCCGCGAGCTCGCCAGCCGGCCTTGACGGAACGCCAGCACCGCGCCGATCATCAGCAGCAGGTTCATCCACGGCTCGAGGATGAGCGTGTGGGCCGTCGTGATGTCGTCCGGGTAGACCGCGAGAATCCCGCTGGTTACAAGCGTCACCAGCGCGCCGCGGTGCCGCACGAGGCTGCCGGCGAGCGGGACGCACGCGGTGCTCGCCAGCGCGGTCAGGATCCGGGCGGCCGCCATCGCGTGCGTCGCCGTGGTGAACTTGGTGAGCAGCGCCACCGGCGTCATGAGCAGCAGGATGCCGGGCGGCTGGACGAACGCGAAATCGTGGTAGGGCAACGCGCCCTGCAGCAGCCGGATAGCGCCGCCGAGGTATACGCCGTCGTCGTATTCGGTTACACCTGTGAGATAGCCCGACCGGGACAGCGTGAAGATCCGGATCGCCAGCGCCAGCGCCGTCATCAACAGCAAGATGACGCTGACGGGCGCCGTCGCGCGCAGGCGCGTCCATTGCGCGCGGGGAGAAACACCCGTCCCGCGTGTCGCGCCCGGCGCCAGTCCAGTCGTACCCAGGTTGCCGCTCACGGGCGGAGATTAGCACAATGTAACCCATGGCCGAGCGAAGCCTCCGGGACTAGGACCCGCGACGTTGGACGAGAACAGGCGGCGAATCCCGCGAACGGACCGGCTCCTAGACGATCCCCGTCTCGCCGAGGCCGCCGGACGTCTCGGCCGGCCCCTGGTGAAGGCGGCCATCACGCGTGCCCAGGTCAGGGCGCGCGACGGTGAGATATCCCCCGAGCAGGTGGCGGACGCCGCGGTCGCCGGGCTGCCCCCGCTCGCCGCCACGCTGACCCCCGTGATCAACGCGACGGGGGTCATCGTGCACACGAATCTCGGCCGCGCCCCGCTCTCGCCCGCCGCGGTGGCGGCCCTGACCGCGGCCGCCGGGAACTGCGATGTCGAGTTCGACCTCGCGTCGGGCGTCCGCGCGCAGCGCGGCCAGGGGGCGCTCGCCGCCCTGCGGGCCGCCGTCCCGGACGCGGCGGCGGTCGGCGTGGTCAACAACAACGCGGCCGCCCTGGTCCTCGCGGCGACCGTGCTCGCGGCCGGGCGGGAGATCGTGATCAGCCGCGGCGAGCTGATCGAGATCGGCGACCGTTTCCGCCTGCCCGACCTGCTGGTCGCGACGGGCGCGCGCCTGCGCGAGGTCGGCACGACGAACCGCACGGCCCTGGCGGACTACGCGGGGGCCCTCGGCGACGAGACGGGCTTCATCCTGAAGGTGCACCCGTCCAACTACCGCATCGAGGGCTTCACCTCTGGCGTGCCGGTCCGCGACCTGGCCGCCCTCGGGGCCGTCCCCGTCGTGCACGACATCGGCTCCGGGCTGCTCGCCCCGCACCCGCTGCTGCCCGACGAGCCCGACGCCGCGACCTCGCTGAAGGACGGGGCGAACCTGGTCACCGCGAGCGGCGACAAGCTCCTCGGCGGCCCGCAGGCCGGCCTGCTTCTCGGCGACGCCGGCCTGGTCCGGCGCCTGCTGCGCCACCCCCTCGCGCGGGCGTTGCGCGTCGACAAGCTGACCCTCGCCGCGCTGGAGGCCACGCTCACCGGGCCGCCGCCGCCGGTTTCCCGCGCGCTGGCCGCCGACGCCGCTTCGCTCGCTGCCCGGGCACAACGGGCCGTGGCGACGCTGGCCGCGCAGTCCGTCCCGGCCCGGGTGGCCGGTGCCGAGGGCGCGGTCGGCGGCGGAGGCGCACCCGGGGTCACCCTGCCGGGAGCGGCGGTCGCGCTGCCGGAGCGCCTGGCGGTCCCGCTCCGTCACGGGGACGCGGTACGCCGCGGCGAGGTCCCCGCGGTGGTCGGCCGGGTCGAGCGCGGGCAGCTGCTCCTGGACCTGCGGTCCGTCGACCCGGCCGACGACGACCGCCTGGCGGCGGCGGTGCTCGCGGCGGCGGGCGGTCCCGCATGAGGGTCATCGCCACGGCCGGGCACGTGGACCACGGGAAGTCCACGCTGGTCCGGGCGCTGACCGGAATGGAGCCCGACCGGTGGGCGGAGGAGCGCCGCCGCGGCATGACGATCGACCTCGGGTTCGCGTGGACGACCCTGAAATCCGCCTCCGGCTCGGGTTCGGGGGAAATGACGATCGCGTTCGTCGACGTGCCGGGCCACGAGCGCTTCGTCCCGAACATGCTCGCGGGGCTCGGTCCCGTCCCCGCCGTCTTGTTCGTCGTGGCCGCCGACGGCGGCTGGATGCCGCAGTCCGCCGAGCACCTCGCCGCCATCGACGCGCTCGGCGTGCGACACGGCCTGCTCGCGGTGACGCGGGCCGACCTGGCGGATCCGGCCCCCGCCATGCGCGAGGCCCTGGCCGAGATCGCCAAGACCAGCATCGGTCACGTCGCGGCCGTCTCCGTCAGCCCGGTCACCGGCCTGGGCATGGATGAGCTGCGGATCGCGCTGGCCCGGCTCGCGTCCTCGCTGCCGCAGCCGCCGGCGGACGCCCCCGTCCGCGTGTGGATCGACCGGTCGTTCACGATCAAGGGCAGCGGCACCGTCGTCACCGGCACGCTGCCCGCCGGCACGGTGACCACGGGACAGGAACTCCTGCTGACGCCGTCGGGAACTCCGGTCCGGGTGCGGGCGATCCAGGCGCTCGGGTCGCCCGCCGCGACGGTGACCGGGGTAGCCAGGGTGGCGCTGAACCTGCGTGTTCCGTCCGGCGTCCCCGAGCGGGGGATGGCGCTGACCAGCCCCGGCCGCTGGCGGCTCACCAGCGAGATCGACGTCCGCCTGACCGGCGTCCCGGTGGTCGGCTCGTCAGGGGCCGGCTCGTCAGGGGCGGCTGGACCGGAAGCCGGGCCGCGCAAGCTCCCGCCCGCGCTGGCCCTGCACATCGGCTCGGCCCGTGTCCCCGTGAAGGTCCGTGTCCTCGGCGCGGATGACGCGGGACTCGCGGTCTACGCCCGCCTGTCGCTGCGCGAGCCGCTGCCGCTGCACGTCGGCGACCGGGTGCTGCTGCGCGATCCGGGCGCCGCGGACCTCGCCATCTACGGCGGGCGCGTGCTGGACCCGTTCCCGCCGCGCCTGCGCCGCCGCGGCGCGGGCGCCGCCGCCATGCGGGAGGTGGCCGCGTGGGCGGACCCGCCGTCGGCGGCCGACCTGCTGCGACGTCACGGGCTGCTGCGGGCGGCGGCCCTGGCGGAAGCGGGTGCCGGCGGACTGCCCGCGCCGGTGGCGGGGGACTGGATCGCCGACCCCGGACTGTGGGCGCGCCTGCGCGCGGAACTCCCGAAGACCATCAGGGCGTTCGCGGCCCAGGACCCGCTCGCCCGGGGCATGCCGGTTGACGCGGCCCGCGCTGCCCTTGGCCTCCCCGACCGCGAACTCGTCACCGCCCTGCTCGCCGTGCCTGCTGGCGCGGGCGCTGCCGGGGCGGGCCCTGCCGGCGAGGACGCCACCGGCGGGGACGTGGTCGTCGACGGCGGGTACCTGCGCCCGGCCGCGTCCGCCCCCGGCCTGCCGCCGAAGATCGCGCGCGCCGTCGAGACGATCCGGGGTGAGCTGGAACGAGAGCCGTTCAGTGCCCCCGACGCCCAGCGGCTGCGCGACCTCGGGCTAGACAACAAGGCGATAGCCACCGCGGCCCGGGCCGGCCTGGTGCTCCGCCTGGACGGCAACGTGGTTCTCGGGCCGGACGCGGCGCAAGCGGCGGCGAGCGTTCTCGCGGCGCTGCCACAGCCCTTCAGCGCATCCCAGGCCAGGCAGGCGCTGCGGACGAGCCGACGGGTCGCGATCCCCCTGCTGGAACTCCTGGACCGGAACCGGATCACCGAGCGCCTTCCAGGCGACCTCCGCCAGCTCCGCGAACAGGGGTGAGCGCGCGGTCGTGCCGCACACCGGTGCATCGAATAGCTGTATGGGAAACCGTCGCCAGGGCGACGGTTTTCCCATACAGCTCCGGTTCCGGTTCCGCGGCTAGACAGGGCCGGGGCCGTTGTCAGAGGCTGCGGAACTGGGGGGAGCGGCGGAGGGCGTCGGCCACCGCCCGGATCGTGCCGATCCGGTAGACCGGCAGGCCGCCGCCGCGGACGCGGAAGACGGTGGCGCCTGGAACGTGACGGATCCGGACCACGGCCCCGGACATGGCGCCGCGCCGGACGGCCACCTTGCCGTCGCCGTCCGGTTCGACCTTGTAGCCGCCGCTGAGCCGGCGGCTGAGCACGCCGGCGACCTCCGCCTCGGTTACGCCCTTACGGGGCACCCGAACCTGTGCCACAATCCGGTCCTCTCCGCCCGAAGCCCGCCTAGCGCGGACGTTTCAGGCAGATTACCTTGATGCCAGCCAGGCCGCGGTATCGCGCGTGAGCGCGCCGTCAGCGGTCAGCGGGCCGCTCGCCAGCAGGACCTCGCGGCCCTCCGGCAGCCGCAGCGGCTCGCTCCCCAGGTTCGCGGCGAACGTGAACCCGGGATCCCGCTCGAACATCAGCGTGTCCGGCGGGGAATCCAGCCACCGCAGCGTCCCGGCGCCCGCCGCCCCGATACCGAGGGCGGGATTCACGCGGCGCAACCGCAGCGCCGTCCGGTACAGGCTCAGGAACGAGTCCGGGTCGTCGTGCTGCGTCTCCACGCTGTACGCGCCCCACCCCGCCGGGAAGGGCAGCCACGGCGACGTCCGGGAGAACCCGTAGGAGGCGCCGCCGCTCGACCAGGGCAGCGGGACACGGCAGCCGTCGCGGCCGCGGACCCTCCCCTGGGTGCGCAGGAACGAGGGGTCCTGACGCGCCGCGTCCGGGATGTCGAGGACCTCGGGGAGGCCGAGTTCCTCGCCCTGATAGATATACGCCGAGCCGGGCAGGGCGAGCAGGAGCAGCGCGGCCGCGCGGGCCGCCGTCGGGCTGCCCAGGCGGGTCACCGGGCGGATTACGTCGTGGTTGCCGAGGACCCACGGCGCGCGGGCGCCGCCGGCGAGGGCCTGCGTGCCGTCGATCGCGGACCGGACGGCGACGGCGTCCCAGGAGGACGTGATCAGCTCGAAGTTGAACACCTGCGGCAGCCCGTCGCCCGCCAGGTACGGCGCCAGGGTCGCGGGCGAGTCGGCCCACACCTCGCCGACGGCGGTGCGCTCGCCGGGGAACGCGCCGTTGCCGTTGACGCCGGGACCGTCAGGAGCGTAGGAGTTGAGGATCGTCCGCCACGTCCGGTACAGCTCGTGGATTTCCGGGCGGTGGGCGTAGACCGACGGGCCGTGGGCGCGCCGCCCGGCCTCGATGTCGGGGAGACCAGGGTCCTTGAACAGCCCGTGGGCGACGTCCACCCGCAGCCCCGCTGTGCCCCGGTCCATCCAGAAGCGGATGACCTTCTCGAACAGCGCGCGGACTTCCGGGTCGTGCCAGTTCCAGTCGGGCTGGCCGGAGTCGAACAGGTGCAGGTACCACTGACCGTCCGGCACCCGTGTCCACGCGGCCCCGCCGAAGGCGGACGGCCAGTTGTTCGGCGGCTCCTCGCCGTCCGCGCCGCGCCCGTTGCGGAAGATAAACCGCTCGCGCTCCCGGCTGCCGGGAGCGGCGGCGAGCGCAGCCTGGAACAGCGGGTGGTCGGCGGCGCAGTGGTTCGGAACGAGGTCGACGATGACCCTTATACGGTGACTTTTCGCCTGCTGGATGAGGTCGTCGAACGCCTTGAGCGTGCCGAGCCGGGGGTCGACGTCGCAGTAGTCGCTGACGTCGTAGCCGCCGTCGGCCAGCGGTGACGGGTAGAACGGAGTGAGCCAGATCGCGTCGACGCCGAGTTGTTCGAGATAGGGGAGCCGGGTCACCAGGCCGGGGATGTCGCCGATGCCGTCGCCGTCGCTGTCGGCGAAGCTGCGAGGGTAGACCTGATACACGACGGCGTCGGACCACCAGGGATGCGCGTTCGTATTCATCACTAACGATTATTCCCACGGGGACGCGCCGTCAGTAAAGTCGTGGCCGGAGGCGTCTGGGTTCCTGGTGGTCCCCCTGGTCTTCAAAACCAGTGAGCGGCGCGCCGCGCCGCTGGCGGGTTCGATTCCCGTCCGCCTCCGCTTACGCCCGCCACCGCGAGGCATCCGCTGCCGCGCAGTCATCGGTCCGGAATATTTGCGGGCGCGCGGAGTTGCTCCTGATGGGGGAAGGAACGCGTAGGGTTGAATGATGCTGGCTGATTCGTACGGGCGCGTAGCGACTGATCTCCGGGTCTCGCTGACGGACCGCTGTAACCTGCGGTGCGCCTACTGCATGCCGCCGGAGGGGCTTGAGTGGCTGCCCTCCGATGACGTGCTGACCGGCGACGAGGTGGTCCGGCTCATCGACATCGGCGTGCGCAGGCTGGGGATCCGGGAAGTCCGCTTCACCGGCGGGGAGCCGCTGCTGCGCCGGGACCTGGCGGAGATCGTCGCGGCGACCGCGGCCCTGAGCCCGCGGCCGGAGATCTCGCTGACGACCAACGGGATCGGGCTCGCGCGGCGTGCCGCCGGGCTGCGCGCGGCCGGGCTGGACCGGATCAACGTGTCGTTGGACACATTGCGGCCGGAAGTATTCCGGAAGCTGGCGAGGCGCGACCGGCTGCCGGACGTGCTGGACGGGCTGGCGGCCGCGGCCGACGCGGGCCTGACACCGGTCAAGGTCAACACGGTGCTGATGCGTGACATCAACGAGCTGGAGGCCGCCGATCTGCTCGCGTACTGTGTCGAGCGCGGCTACGAGCTGCGGTTCATCGAGCAGATGCCGCTGGACGCCCAGCACGGCTGGACACGGGCGGCGATGGTGACGGCGGAGGAGATCCTGGAGCTGCTGTCGAAGTCGTTCACGCTGACGCCGGACGACGCCGCGGCTCGCGGGTCGGCGCCGGCCGAGACGTTCCGCGTGGACGGCGGACCGGCGCGGGTTGGCGTGATCGCCTCGGTGACCAGGCCGTTCTGCGGGTCGTGTGACCGGGTGCGGCTGACCGCCGACGGTCAGGTCCGTAACTGCCTGTTCGCGCGGGAGGAGAACGACCTGCGCGCGGCCCTGCGGGGCGGGGCCACGGACGAGGAGATCGCCGGCCGCTGGCAGGCCGCGGTAGCGACGAAGCTGCCGGGACACGGGATCAACGACCCGTCCTTCCTGCAGCCGGATCGTCCTATGTCCGCCATCGGCGGTTAACGCTACTATAGAACGACAAACCACACGGGAGCTCGGGCTGACCGGGCTGAGAGGGTGGCACCACCGCGCGCCGTGAGCGGCCGCAGCGCCACCGACCGTCGGAACCTGTCCGGGTAATGCCGGCGTAGGGAGGCTCGGCCATGACGGCCACTGAGACCCGCTTCACGACTATTTCCGGTGACCGCCATGCCGAGGCGCCCCGCACCCTCGCCGAGCCGGTCCCGCAGCCGCTCAGCACATTCGACCAGTTCGGCCTGTGGGGCAACCTCGGGGTCAGCCTGCTCGGCTTCACCGGCGCGATCTTCGTGCTGCAGCCGTTCGGGTCGGGCCCCTACCTGTCGCTGGCCGCGGGCCTGACGGCGATCGTCGTCGGCACTCTGATCGGCACCGTGCCCGTCGCCCTCGCGGGCGTGCAGGGGACGCGTACCGGCGCGCCCGCCATGGTCCTGCTGCGCGGCCTGTTCGGCGCCCGGCTGTCCTACCTGCCGACCGTGGTGAACATCGTGCAGTGCGTCGGCTGGGGCGTCTTCGAGCTCGTCACGATCGCGACCGCCGCGCACACGATCGCCCCCGCGCTGCCCAAGGACGCCTACGTCCTCATCGCGGGCGTGCTCACCGCGCTGCTCACGATCCGCCCGCTGGGCGCCATCCGCGTGCTGCGGCGCTACGCCGCGACGGCGGTGGTGATCGTGCTGATCTACCTGCTCGTCCAGTTGCTGCGCCATCCGCTGCCCGCGTTCACGCACGGCACGTGGTCGGGATTCTGGGCGGCGACCGACACGGTCGTCGGGGCCGCGATCTCGTTCGCGCCGCTGGCGGCCGACTACACACGGCACTCGCGCAGCGGCCGCGCGACCTTCGTCGGCGCGGTGGCCGGCTACGGGGTCACCCAGGTGCTCTGCTACTCGATCGGCCTGCTGGCCCTGGTCACGGTGGCGAAGGACCCGACCCACATCTTCGGCGCGTTCATCGCGCTGCCGGTCGGCTCGGTGGCGTTCGCGATCCTCGCCGCGCGGGAACTCGACCAGTCGTTCGCCGACGTCTACTCGACCGCCGTGTCGGTCCAGAACCTGCGGCCGCTGTGGGACCGGCGGTTCCTCGCCGGCGGGATCGCCGTCCTCACCACGGCCGGGGCGCTGTGGCTGAACATCTCCGACTACGAGAACTTTCTCGACCTGCTCGGCTCGGTCTTCGTGCCGCTGTCCGCGGTGCTCATCATCGACTACTTCGTGGTTTCCCGCCAAGAGTGGGATCTGTCGGAACGGGCGGCCACCCGCTGGCTGATGCTGCTGCCCTGGGCGGCCGGGTTCACGATGTACCAGCTGATCAACCCGGGTTACATCGCCTGGTGGGTCAGCGCGTGGACGAGCATCGCGAACTGGCTCGGCTTCACGGTGGAGCCGTGGATGTCCGCCTCGATCCTGTCGTTCGTGGTGGCCGCGCTCGTCACGCTCGCGGTCGGCCTGCCGACACGACGGGTGTCCAGCCATCGAGCACGAACGCGGGATTCGACCACCATGCCGCCTGCGCGGCCGTGAGCTGCCGGGAACAAGTCAGCCGCTGGCTCGTCTCGACCGGCTGGCCCGTCGTGGCGCCCTGGACCGTGCAGAAGTCACCGCGGCCGCGAGTCCACGGTAATGACCCTGGCATCTGGCCCGGGCTGCCGGCTGGTCGTGGTGAAACGCCACGCATTCGGGTCGCTGATTCACATGAAGAGCCGATAAAGCGCAGATGCCAAGGCCCACGCCCGATTCGGGGACTCAGCGGCCCAGCAGCGCGACGGCGCGGCGGACCGAGGGCTTGGCGGCGATCTCCGCGTACGTGATCTCGCTGCGGGAGAGGCGGCCGAACATCCGCTGGCCCTTCGGGGTCGCCAGTCCCGCGTGAAACACGGCGGTGTGCTTGCTGAACGCCGTGAGAAACGCCCGTCCGGCGCGCATCTCGGGTACCAGGACCCGGTGCACGTCCGTGACGTACTCCTCGAGCGCGGAATCGGCGGCGGCGGGGGAGTCAGCGACGGCCGCCTTCGCGGCGGCCTCGCCGGCGAACCGCCCGGACCGGAGCGCGAAGCTGATCCCCTCGCGCGTCCACGGCTCCAGCAGCCCGGCCGCGTCCCCGGTGACCAGCACGCGGCCCCGGCGCAGGGGGGAGTCATCGGTCCGGCACCGGGTGAGGTGACCGGAGTCCTGGAGGACGGGAAAGGATGACAGCTTCAGCCGCGCCACGAACTCGGACAGGTACGCCTTCGTCCACTCGCCCTGGCCGCGTGTGGCGATGACGCCGACGGTGAGGCGGTCGCCCTTGGGGAACACCCAGCCGTAGGACCCGGGCCGCCTCCCCCAGTCCAGCAGCACCCGGCCCCGCCATTCGCCCGCGACGGACGCGGGCACCTCGATCTCCTTCTCCAGGCCGAGGTCGACCTGGCCGAACTCCGCGCCCACGTGCCGGGCCGACACCCCGGCGGAGCCGTCCGCCCCGACGACGGCCCGCGCGGTCACCTCGGTCCCGTCGGCGAGCCGCACAGCGGCGGCCCCCGGCGAATCCTGCGCGACGCCGCGGACGGCGGTCCGCTGCCGCACGACCGCGCCCGCCGCCTCCGCCCGGCGGCGGAGCGCGTCGTCGAACTCGTCCCGCAGCACCATGGCGATCAGCGGCTCACGGTGCCTGCGCGTGTACTCGCGCCGGCCGTGCAGCGTGAAGGTCGCCGCGTCGATGCGGTCGCGTTCCGGCAGCCGGTCAAGATCGGCGACGGCGGCCAGCGAAGCGCCCATCAGGCCGCCGCCGCAGGTCTTGTACCGGGGATGCTCCGCTCGTTCGAAGACGATCGTCCGGGCGCCGGCCGCCGCGGCGGCGTTCGCGGCGGCAAGCCCGGCCGGCCCCGCCCCGATGACGGCTACGTCCCATTCCGCACGCTGTTCCACAGCGTGCAGGGTACCGGCAGCCCGGGTCAGGTCATCGCGCGCTGGTAGCTGCGCGTGCCCCACCAGAGCGCCAGGCCCGCCGCAGCGGCGGTCACGAGGAAGCCGACGCCGACCGTGCCGTTCAGGACGGTGCCGGCGGCGAGCGAACGGGACGCCTGGACCGCGTAGTACATCGGGTTGACGTGCCCCAGCACCCGCAGCCATTGCGGTCCCAGCGACAGCGGCAGCAGGATGCCCGCCAGCAGCGTGAGCGGCAGCTGGACCCCGGTGACGACCGCGGCCAGGCCGCCGATCTGCTTGAGGTTCAGGCCGAGCGCCGACGACGTCGCCGAGCACGCCGCGGTCAGCAGCGACAGCAGCACGAGCAGCACGACGAGCCCGCCCCAGTGCGCGTGGAAGCCGGCCGCCGAGGCGACCGCCAGCACCACGGCGCCCGGCACCAGGAACATCACGATGTCCCGCAAGACGGTGCCGAGCAGCAGCGCCAGGCGGCTCGCGGGCGTGACCCGCAGCCGCTCGATCACGCCGGAGTCGAGTTCCCAGATCACCGGCCAGCCGGCGCCCATCCCCGCGCCGAAGGCGATCAGCACCAGCACGCCGGGCACGAACACGTCCAGCACGTGCCCGCGCGGGAAGCCCGGGCTGCCGGAGAAGGAGTTGAGCAGCGGCGTGAACAGCGCCAGGTACAGCAGCGGCGTGGTGAGCCCGGTGACGATCCACACCGGCTGGCGCAGCGTCTCCAGCAGCTTGCGCTGGAAGAACAGGCCGGTCTGCAGCGCGAACGTCATGCCGTCACCCCCGCGTCCGCGTGCTCGCCCAACGCGGACCCGGATTCGGCCCCGGAACCTGACCCGCCTGGATCACCCGTGTCGCGCAGCGACCGCCCGGTCTCCCGCAGGAACACGTCGTCGAGCGACGGCCGGGCGAGGGCGGCGCCCCGCGTCCCGATGCCGCGCTCGGCCAGTACCGCGAACACCGCCGCCATCGCCGCCGTGGCGTCACCGTTACCGGCCCCGGCCCCGTCGGCCAGGCTCCCGGCCGCCCCGGCGGTGCCTCCCGGCGCACGGCCGGCGCGCGCCACGGTCACCCGGACCGTCCCGTCCTCGCCCGCGACCGCCCCGGAGACGCACGCGGCGCCCGCGAGCAGCCGGGCCACGTCGCCGAGCGCGGCATCCGGCACGTCCGGCGTGACGGTGATGGTGTCGCCCGAGTACCGCTCCTTGAGCCGGTCCGGGCGGCCAAGCGCGATGACGCGCCCGTGGTCGACGATGGCGACCCGGTCACACAGCTGATCGGCCTCGTCGAGGTAGTGCGTGGTGAGGAACACCGTCGTCCCGCCGTCGCGCAGCAACCGCAGCTGCGACCACAGGTTGGCCCGGTTCTGCGGGTCCAGGCCGGTGGTGGGCTCATCGAGGAACAGCACCCGCGGCCGGTGCATGATCCCGAGCGCGACCTCCAGCCGGCGCCGCTGCCCGCCCGAGTACGTCCGGACGGCGCGGGCGGCGAGCGACTCGAGGCCGAACACGCCGAGCAGCTCGGCGCAGCGCGCCCGGGTGGCGGCGGCGCTCAGCCCGTACAGCCGCCCGGCGAGCATGAGGTTCTCCCGCCCGGTGGCGGTCGCGTCGGCCCCGCCGAGCTGGCCGACGTAGCCGATCCGCCGCCGGACCTGGCCGGGGGAGCGGCGCACGTCGGCGCCCGCCACGAGGGCCGTGCCCGCGTCGGCGGGCAGCAGGGTCGTGAGGATGCGCAGCGTAGTGGTCTTGCCCGCGCCGTTGGGGCCGAGGAGGCCGAAGACCTCGCCCGCCGCGACCGTCAGGTCGATGCCGCGGACCGCCTCGATCGCCTGTCCCTTGAACGTGAAGGATTTCCGCAGGCCGCCGACCTCGACAGCGGGGGCCGGGGGTGATGAAGACATGACAGATGCTCCGTTCGTGATGGGTGGTGAGCTTGAAGCCCGTGAACGTCACGCGGAGCCAGGCGGCATATCCTCGAAGACGCAGAGTCCGAGAGTGCCGGCCTGGCCGCGCTCATGGATTCCCCGCGGTCTCCGGGGTGGCCGCCCCGGAGACCGCTCAGCGGATCGTCAGGTCAGAAGCCCGCCTCCTTGAGCTGGTCGGGGTCCGGCCACGGGAACGTCCCGTCCCGCAGTTCGGCGACCGTGGCCCGCACCCAGGCGAGTTCCGCCTTGCGTATCGCCTGCGCGTACTCGTCCTCGATGCCGAAGATCCGCGGGAAATCCGGCACCTGCTCCGCGTACGCGCGCCGGAAGGCGTCGTTGGCGGAAATCTCCCCCTCCAGCCGCGCCGAGCGCTGCCGCAGCGCCGCGATCGCGCGGTCGCGGCCGAGGGCGTAGATGAACATCAGCGGCGCGGCGAACTCCGGGTACTCGGCGGCGGGCTCGCTGGTCAGCTCCCACAGCCACACCATGAGCTCGTCGCGGCCGGCCTCGGTGAGCGCGTACACGGTGCGCTCGGGCCGGTTGCCCGCGCGGTTCACCTCGACGGGCTCGATGAAGCCGCGGTCGGCGAGCCGGGACACGGTGTCGTAGACCGACGACTCCCTGACCCGGAAGGCGCGGTCGTGGCGCCGTTCGCGCATCATCGTGCGCATCTCGTAGGGATGCATCGGCCGCTCGTTGAGCAGGTTCAGCACGGACAGCGCGACCGGCGTCCGCGGCAGCGGACGGGCGCGTCGGGGTGTTTGATGGCTACTCATTCCTGATCACTCGGAACCGAGTATATCTCGACTATGTCTCGAGTTGGAAGGGCTTTTATCTTAAACGTCGCTGGTTTCCCGTGCCGCCCGGCGTGGCGATGAGTTCCCGCCGGACCGCGCGTCTGCACCGTCAGATGACGGTCAGGGGCGCAGGGGGCGTCCCCCGAACACGGGAGCTATCAATGGCACGGGTCAGCACATATCTCAACTTCCAGGGCCAGGCCGAGGAGGCGTTCGCCTTCTACGCCAAGACATTCGGCACGGAGGTCAGCGGGCTCACCCGATTCGCGGAGCTGCCCGGCGCCGCGCCCGCCGACCTGCCCGAGGCGGAACGGAATCTCGTGCTGCACGCCGAGCTCCCGATCATCGGCGGCCACACGCTGATGGCGACGGACATGCTCCGGTCGATGGGCCAGGAGACCCGTGTCGGCAACAACACCACCCTGTGCCTCGACGTCGACAGCAAGGGCGAGGCCGACCGGCTGTACGGGGCACTGTCCGAAGGCGGCTCGGAGGCGTCGCCGATGGCCGACATGCCGTGGGGCGCCTACTGGGGCGTCGTGCTGGACCGTTACGGCATCCGCTGGATGATCAACCAGACGAAGGGGTAACTGGCCACGGCCCGCTGCCGCTGATGCCGCCCGCTGCCGCCCGCTGCCGCTGCCGCTGCTGCCGCTGCCGCTGCCGCCCGCTGCCGCTGCCGCCCGCTGCCGCTGCCGCCCGCTGCCGCTGCCGCCCGCGGCGGTGGCGCAGCCCGGGCGGAAACTCAACCTCGCGCGAGTTTTGGTTGGCGGCAATCGTTTGCATCCGCGATTTAGCCACCAAAACTCGCGCGACGTTCATGGGCGACTCAATTTTGCGCGAGTTCTTGTGGACGAGGGCGCGGGTCCCGGGACGAGGGCGCGGACCCCGGGGCGGGGCTGGGATCCCGGGGCGGGGCGCGGACCGGGGACGGCCGCGCGCCCGCCGAGCGGGCGCGCTAACCGACCGGGAACGGCTGGCCGCCGATGTCGGCCTGGCCGTTGGCGACCAGCCAGGAGACGGCCTCGCGCAGGGCGTCGAGCGAGCTGTAGCGCGGCGCGTAGCCGAGTTCCGCCCGGGCACGGGCGACGCTGGCGGTGATGCTGCGGGCGATGTGCTCGCGGGTCGAGCTGGCCGGGCCGGACCCGGCTCGCTCAGTGAACTCGTCCCAGCCGACGAAGTCCAGGACGGGTTCCCGCCCGAACCACGCCGCGGCGCCGGCCGCCAGGCCGCGCTGGGTCATCGCCTGCTCGGCGCACACGTGGAAGCTGCGCCCGGCCGCCTCCGGATGGGACAGCGCGAGCTCGAACGCCTGCGCCACATCGTCGGCGTGCACGTGGTGCAGGACGCCGAGGCCCTGATCGGGCAGGGGGAGTGGCCGGCCGGTCGCCAGCGCGGTCCAGGCGGCGGGGTCGAGGTTCCCGGCCGGGGTGATCACCGGCCATCCGGGGCCGCTGATGTGACCCGGGTGCAGGATCACCGACGGGACGCCGCCCGCCCGTGTCTCCGCGTGCAGGAAGGCCTCGATCTCGGCCTTGCCCGTGCCGTACGGGCCGTAGGCGGTGCGGGGCTCGTCCTCCGTCACCGGCACGCGCAGCGCGGGGCCGTGGACCCAGATGGTGCCGCAGTGCACGAGCAGCGGGCGCGACGGGCGCAGCGCCTCGACGAGCTGCCGCGCCGACGCCTCGGTGAAGCAGATGAGGTCGATCACGACCTCCGGCCGCAGGCCGGCGATGCGCGTGCCGAACGTTCCCGCGGCGTCCTCCGCCTCCCGGTCGGCGGTGACCGTCGTCACCGTGTTCCACTGCGGGCTGGCGTGATACGGGCCGCGGGCACCGCGGCTCACCGCGATCACCTCGTGGCCCCGGTCCACCAGCCGCGGCACGAGATACGTGCCGATATGCCCGGTCGCCCCGATGACAACCACACGGCTCATCCTTGCCCGTCCTTTCAGCGTCGGTCACTCCCGCTCCATCCTCGCACGCCGTCTTCGCCCGCCTGGTCCCTCATCGCCGCCCGGGCCCCACGGATTAGGCGCGCATTTACTGCGGTATAAATAGCGCATTTACTGCGACAATTAATATTTGCAATGGTAATTGGCAACTGGCACACTCGGGGTGTGAATAAAGGCGGAATCAGGTTGTTTCCCAGTCGCAGTAAATGCAAAAGCGAAGCGCCCGCGGAAACCGCCCGGGAGGAGCGCCGCAACGGGCGGCTGTACCTGACCGGCATGGCGGTGTCGGTAATCGGCAACAACGCGATGTCCCTCGCGGCCGGGATCTGGGTGAAGTCCCTCACCGGCAGCAGCAGCGAGGCGGCCCTGGTATCGGTCTGCGTGTACGCGCCCTCGCTGCTCGGGCCGCTGGCCGGGATGGTGGCCGACCGGGTGCGCCGCCGGCGGTTCCTGGTGTGGCTGAACATCGTCTCCGCCGCGCTGGTCCTGCCGCCTCTGGCCGTCACCGGGCCGGGCTCGATCTGGATCATCTTCGCGGTGATGAGCTGGTACGGCATCATGCTGACGCTCTCCAGCCCGGCCGAGAACGCGCTGTTCGCCGTCATGCTGTCCCGGGAACTGCGGCAGCAACTGAACGGGTGGGCGCTCGGGTTCCAGGAGGCTGGCCGGCTGGTGTCGCCGCTGTTCGGCGCGGGCCTGTTCGCCCTGGTCGGCGGGGGAGTGGTGAGCGTGTTCGACGCTCTCACGTTCGTGGTCGCGGCGGTGATGCTCTCCCGGATCCGCGTAAGGGAACCCAAGCCGGTGCCCGAGCCCCGGCACTGGCGGGCGGATCTGCTCGCCGGGTTCGGCCACATCCGCCGCACGCCGGAATTGCGCCGGCTGCTGCCGGCGGCGTCGGTGGTCATGAGCTTTTCCGCCGTGCTCGCCGCCGCCCAGTACAGCCTCGTGCAGGGCGTCGGCGAGCCGCCCAGCTTCCTGGGCGTGTTCAGCGCCGGGCTGGGTGCGGGCTCGATTATCGCCAGCCTGGTCAGTGGCCGGCTGCTGCGGTCGATCGGCGAACGGTGGCTGGCGGTGCTCGGCATGGCGGACTTCGCCCTCGGCAGCGCGATGCGCGTCACCAGCTGGGTCCCGCTGGCGGTGGCGGCCTCGGTCGTGATGGGGTTCGCGCTGCCCTGGCTGTTCCTCGCGCTGCTGAACCTGGCACAGCGCTCCACGCCGCCGGAATTGCAGGGGCGGGTGTCCGCGGCGGTCAGCCTTGTCTTCTTCGGCCCGCAGGCGCCCCTCCAGGCCGTCGGCGCCCTGGCCATCCGGTACGCCAGCTACCAGGAGCTCTTCCTGGCGGCGGCGGCCGTCGCGATTGGCACCGCGATGGTCTACCTCTGGGCTGGCAGGCGGTCTCCGGCTACTCCCCGCGCGGTATCCGGGTGAGGTACCGCATCCGCGCTGACTAGACGGAAAACGGCTCTCCCGCACGACGACTGGCGGCCTTCCGGCCGACAGGATCGATGGCATGCTAACGAAAGCCGCGGGCCGGCCGGGACCGGCCGCGATGTTCGCGGTGGCCCTGGCCACGCCCCGGTTCTTCCGCGCGAGCTTCACGCGCTCATTCGGGGCGATCGCCGTCCGGGGCGCGATCATCACGGTCCTGAGCTCGGGCCTCGGCTTCGCCGCCAGGGGATGAGGTGCTGCCCGGCCGCGCTATCGTGGCGTCTGCACACAGAACTCATTGCCATCGGGGTCGGCCATGACCGTCCAGCTGACCACGCCCTGGCCGATGTCCGTGCGCGTCGCACCGAGGGAGACGAGACGGTCAAGCTCCGCGTGCTGATCAACGCCGGCGGCCGGGACGAGGTCGAAGTGCAGGCGGTTCTTCCCGGTCTTGGGCGCCAGGGGCGGGCCGCCCCAGGTGATTTTCGGACCGCCGTGCGGCGAGCGGATCGCGGTCTCCTGGTCCTGATCCCAGACGAGCGGCCAGCCGAGGACCTCGCTCCAGAAGTACCCGACCTCCCGCGAGCCGTCGCACGCGAGCGCTCCGATGAACCCGCATTCGGCGAGGAACTGGTTGCCCGGCTCGATGACGCAGAACTCGTTGCCCTCGGGATCCGCCAGTACGACATGGCCTTCCTCCGGGCGCTGGCCGACATCGATGTGGCGGGCGCCAAGCCCGAGTGCCCGAGCCACTGTCTGCTGCTGGTCGGCCAGGGACGCGCTGGTGAGATCGAAGTGCATTGGGTTCGGGCCGGTCTTCTGCCGCTGAGTGGGCGGGAACCGGAGGCGGAACCCGGTGTCATCACCCGGCAGGAGCGCGCCGCCGTCCGGGGGCTCGTCGTCGACCTCCCAGCCCAGGACGCCGGCCCAGAAGCGCGCGAGGCGGAGCGGGTCCTGTGCGTCGAGGCAGAGCGTGTGAAGGTGGCACGTCATTGCGCTCGTAACCCTAGGCGCGCGGGGCCTGCCGGGCCAAGCGAATTAACTAGCGGCTGACCGGGGGAGTCTTACCGGTCGGGGAGGGCGTCGAGTTGGGCGAGGTCGTGGATGTCCTGGGGGCGGGGCTCGTACCCGCTGTGGAAGCGGCGCTGCTGAGAGGCGGACAGGCAGGCGACGCCGCGCCCGGCGATGAGCCCGCGGGCGAAGGCCGCTGGCGGGTACGCGAAGAAACCGCCGTCCAGGTCTGCCTGGCGGCCGTGCCCCCGCGCGTCGAAGGCAACCGGGTGGACGTCCACCCAGCGGTCGCCGGATGCCCGCAGCTCGATCCTGCATGGCAGCCAGTTGGTCTCTGGCTGGTACCCGAGCCCGGCGAGCGCCACCAGGGTTTCGGGCAGGCCGGCCGCGTCGACCGCGAGGTCGAGATCCCGGTGCTGGCGGGTCTGCCTGCCGGCCAGGGCGGCAACGCCCCAGCCTCCCGCCACCCAGTGCCGGACGCCGGTTTCGTCCAGCGCGTCCAGGACGTGGGTGACGTCGTCGGCGTCCATCGGGTCATGCTAGCGGCCTGTTCCTGATCCGGGACAAGTTCCGCGCGTCGTTCGTCGTCGACTTGCCGGCCGGGAATCACCGCTCTTGCCCCGCTCGGGCGCGCAGAGTACAACGAAACGATGGGAAGACAGGCAGCCATCGCGCTTTACGTCCTCGCGCTGATAGCCATCGTGGTCGGCGTGGACATCCTGGTCTTCAGGCACCAGCTGTGGCCGCGGCTGATCGTCAACGTCGGAATCGTACTGGTGTTCGTGGCCTTCTATCTCAGGTTCCTGAAGCGTCCGTGAGGGCGCCTGCCCGCATCAGGCGCTACCGGGCGATCTGACGCTCCGCCGCGCGGAATGCGGCCTCGGTGAGCGCGCGGGCGGTGTGCACGGCGCTATCGACCGCGTCCGGCCTGCTCAGCTCGCAGAGGTCGGTGAGCGTGAAGAGCGCGTCGGCGCTGATAACCACGGCCAGGTCGCGCCGGAGCTGCGCGCGGGCGACCGCATCGAGCCGGTCGGCCGCCGGGGCGAGCGCGGCATCGATCAGGCCGAACCGGTGACCGGGGCGCCGCGCGGATGTCCCGGGCCGGGTGATCGTGCCGGCGATCATCGCGCGGACCGCGCTCTCGTTGGCTAGCACGCCGTCCAGCAGGAGCCTCGCCGCGAAACCGATCCGCTCGGCCGGGTCTTCGGTGTCCGCGACTGGCGCGAGCGCTTCGGCCGGGTCCGGCCAGGTGCCCTGATCGGCTTCCAGCAGCAACGTGACCAGATCGGGGAAATACCGGTAGGCGGTCGCCTCGGAGACCATTGCCGCCTGCGCGACCGACGGCATCGTGATCTCCGCGCCAGATCGGGCCAGCTCGTGGACCGCCTGCACGATAGCGGCGCGGGTACGCGCCTTCTGGTTCACCCGGGTTCCCACGCACCTAGAGTGCCTCGCGGGCACGCTTCCGTCAAATCGACTCTCGTTATGAGAGATTACTTGCATAACTCATCACCTGACCCTAAGCTTCGTGAGAGTCAACTCTTACGAAGGAGTCAGCCAGATGGCGACATACACGGTTCAGGCAGGCCGGCTGGGGCCGGTGCAGGTAGACGTGACCGAGCAGGGCGCCGGGCCGGCGTTCCTGCTGTTGCACGGCGGGGCCGGGCCGCAGTCGGTGGCCGGGTTCGGCGAACTGCTGGCCGCGACGGGATCGCGGGTGATCATGCCGACGCACCCCGGGTTCGGCGGGACCGCACGGCCGGAGTTCCTGCACAGTATGCGCGCGCTCGCGCTCACCTATACAAGCCTGCTCGACGAGCTCGGCCTGACCGGCGTGACCGTCATCGGCAACTCGGTCGGGGGGTGGATCGCGGCTGAGATGGCCATCCACGCGAGCCCGCGGATCAGCGGCGTCGTCCTGGCCGACGCGGGCGGGCTGGAGGTCGAGGACCATCCGGGCGCAGACTTCTTCTCGCTCACGCCGGATCAAGTCACCGAGATGGCCTACTACCAGCCGGAGAGGTTCCGTGTCGATGTCTCCGCGCTGCCGGACCAGGCGAAGGCGGCAATCGCTGGCAACCAGGCCGCGCTGCGCGCTTACACCACACAGGGGATGACCGACCCCTCGCTGCTCGGCCGGCTCGGCTCGGTGCGCGTTCCGGTGCTGGTGGCGTGGGGTGCGGCCGACCGCATCTACCCGCCGGAGCACGGGGAGACGTTCGCCAAGGCCATACCTGGGGCGCACCTTGTCGTCATCGACGAGGCCGGGCACCTGCCTCAGCTGGAGGCGCCGTCGGCGTTGCTGGCCGCCGTCCTGGACTTCACCCGATGAGCGAGATCCGGGTCACCGGCCCGAACGATGGGGAGGTCGCGCTGTCCGGGCCGGTCACCCTGCGGATACTCGAGGATGGCAGCACGACCGGGCACCGTCTCGGGGCAGCCGAGATCGTGATCGCGCCGCACACCGAAGGGCCGCCGCAGCACCGGCACGCCGAGCACGACGAGGGTTTCTACGTAGTGTCCGGCACCGTGCGGTTTACCAGCGGCGACACATGGTTCGACGCGCCCGCCCGCACGCTGGTGATGGTTCCGCCGGGCGCGCCGCACAGCTTCGCCAACCCCGCGGACGAGCCGGCCGTCGTGCTGAACACGTTCACCCCGGACCTTTACGTCGGGTACTTCCGCGAGCTGCGCGACCAGATCGCCGCCGGACGGCCGCTGTCCGCCGGACTCGTGCGTGAGACGATGCGGCATTACGCCACCTGCTAGCCGTCTGTATCCGCCCGGAGGCTTCCCATCTGCCGCCCACCGGATTCCCAGGCATCCGGGCTAGCGTGGGAGGGTGGATGAGCTGGCGGATTCGCGCGGCCTGGCCGGCGACCCGGTGGCGCTGAGGGCGCGTCTTGCCGCTGACGGGTACGTGTTCCTGCGCGGCCTAGCCAGTCCCCGCGGACCTGACACTCCGGCCGCGCAGCGAGCTGGCTGCCCAGCCTCCGGGCCCGTCCGAGTTCTTTGCCGTCGATTCCTCCTGGCAACGCTGGCGGCCCCCGCCCGGGCCAGTTCATTAACCCGGGCACACCGAACGAGTTAAGGGCCTGGTGAACTAGCACGCCCGCGTCGCCGTGATATTAAGTGGGAATAGGTTGCGATTGGCAACAGCCTGCGAGAATGGATGTTGACTCTCGACGTGAGGCAGGTAAGGCCTTGACGGATCAGCAGCGGCTGGTGGCCGTGCCGGCGCATCCAGGTGCCGGTGAACAGGTGATTTTCGAGGCGAGGCGACAGGCGGACGAGGTCGTGCTGCCCGTGTTCAGCTCAGTGCGGGCGCTCGTGGCGGCGCTCGGCGAGTCACAGCCGTGGGCGGTCCTGCCACTGTCCACCGTCAGGGAAAACGTGTCCGCGGGCGGCGCGGACCGTCTGGTGATCGATCCTGAGGTTACGGACGAGGCCTGGCGGTGGGAGCCCCGGGATCTCGGCGGGTTCGCGTGGCCGGGGAGGACGGAATGAGCGACGGGTACAAGGTCCTGATGGCAGACGTTCAGGACATGGCGAGCACCTTCGATTCCGAGGCGGGCACGCTGTCCTGCTCGGAGGTCATCAGCGGGGTTCGGGTGCCCGACGGCGGTGACTCCGTGATCAATTCGGCGCTGTCGGCGGCGGTGCAGGCCGCGGAGATGGCAACCACGCAGCTCGCCGCGGTGATCGCTGCCCACGGCTCGAAGCTCGACGCGGCCTACAACCAGTACCGCACCGCCGAGGAGAGCAGCACGCAGCTCTGCCAGCAGCTCACGAAGCTGATCGGGGGATCGTCGTGAGCGCCAAGTCGCTGGCGCCGTTCGCGTACGACTGGGTCGGCGGCGACATGCACGGCCTGCAGATGTTCGGCGAGCAGTGCTCGCGCGCCGCCACGGAGATCAACTCCGTGGACCAGGCGCTGTCCCGGAAGGTAGCCGCGGTCGTGGAGGCCGGGAGCTGGGAAGGGAGCGCGGCGAGCGCGTTCAGCAAGGCGTGGAACGCCGACTCGCGGGCCGGCGCGCAGCTCGCTCAGGCTTGGAACGAAATCGGCACCATCGGCGGGGACCTGGCGGCGAACCTGGCCACGCTGGAAAGCGCTCTTGAGCAAGCCGCCCACAACCTGGAGAAGCAGGGCGTCTACATCAACCCGGCGAACGGGGCGGCGGTGGCCGGCGCCGACGCGACCGGGGCCGCGTGCCCGGATGCGCAGACCCTGGCATCGCACACGAAACTGGCGAACCAGTACATGAGTTACCGGACGTCGGTTCTCAACCAGGCGTCGGTTCTCAAGGCGGAGGCCGCGCTCTCGCTGGGCACGATCACCCAGGAGATCCTGCCGTCGCAGGCGGACTGGGGTGACGTCGCGAACGGCCTGGACACCGTGCGCAGCCTGTGGGCAGTCCCGACCGCGTACCGGATCGAGGTGGAGAAGGAACTCAGCCAGGCGGACGCGAAGTGGGAGACCACATGGCGGTCCGCGGCGCTGGAGCTGATCGAGAAGCGCCGCCTGGCCGGCAACAACGCCCTCCTGGATAAGGCGACCAGGGAGAACCTGGCCGAGACGCGCGGCGAGCTGGCCTCGGTGGAGGACAAGCTCGCGGCGTCCCCGCCGGAGAGCGCGCTGTCGATGACCGCGGAGGGGGACGCCGACGGACTCGGGCTCGTCGGGCTGGCAGGCGGCGCCGTCCGCGTGCTTCCCTTCGTGGGGACGACCGCTGGCGCTGGCATCACGGTCTGGCAGGACCGGGAATCGGGCGAATCCTGGGGCCACTCCCTTTCCGACGGCGTCGTCTCTAACGGTGCCGCGCTGGGGGCTGGCCTGGGCACCACCGCGATCATCGGCGGCGGATCCGTTGTCGCCGTCGGCTCGGGCGTGGTGGTGGGCGCAGTGGTCGCCGTCGGCGTGGGAGACTTCGTGCACAACCTTTTCCAGCAAAACTGGCAGGCCGACTGGCAGGCACACGGCGCGGTCGTCGGCACACTCGACGGCATCGGGGATGCCGCTAAGGACACCGGACACCAACTGCTGCACCTAGCCGATGACCTCAACCCATTCTGACCGGGACACGAGACCACGCGATCGGACCCAGTTCCCGCCACGTGATCGCCTGCCATCCGGTGTGCTGATCACGCGCCTGCCGGGGCTTGGCACCACGTGGTACGAGCGCCGGTTCGCGTACTGGTGCCGTCGCCTGGGGGCCGTGCTCCTGCTCGCCATCGCGGTCGTGGTGTATGCCCTGATCATCGCCGGGGTCGTCAGGGCCGCCGGGGCGCCTGGCTCGCCCGGGTTTCTCGCCGTGGCGATCGCTGAGATCGTGTTCACGATCGTCACGGGCATACTGTCGTTCCGTCATCTGTGGCGGCTGGGGATCACTGGGCGGGCGCTGCGGCGCAACCGGGCGGCCGACAGCGCCGGCGTCGGCGCGGGGCTGGTAGCTTTCTGGACGGGCGGTGCCGGTGCCGCGCTGCTGCTCGTCGGGGCACTGCTCACCGCCGGCTTCGCGCTGGCGGCCTTCGCCATCTGGCTCACGCCGGTTCCGCCGGCGGAGCGGTACGCACGTCAGCGGATGGACGAGGACCTGCGTGTCCGCCAGCACGCGCCGCTGCACGGGCCGGGCCGGGGCGGTCAGCACAAGAGGAAACGGTGATGAGGAACTTCGGGATCGGCATTGACTCCCCGCCGGGGGATGGCTGGGTGCGGCTGCCAGTTGAGAAACCCAGGCGCCGCGGCCTGGGCGGTGTCTTCCGCGGCCGGGACAGCGAACTGTCGGCGTGGGCGGACGCGACGGCGCGCGAGCTCACCGGCGCCGACGGGACCGGTCTGGACCCCGACGTCCTGGCCAGGTACACGGAACTGCTGACCGACCTCACGGTGAGCGCGCGCGAGCGAGATGTACTGCGGTCTTACGCCTGGGTGCCCAGGAGCATGAACGGCGCCCCGGTCGCGACGATCGAGATCTCCACGATCCGCTGGCCGATGGAGGGCCCCGAGTTCACGCTCGACGAGCTTGAGCGGACACACGCGGAACGCGACGACAGCACCATCGAGCTTGAGATCACGAGGACAGAGGTGCCCGCCGGGCCGGCGATCCGCAGGCGCCTCGTGCAGGGGAACAGGAACGACACCGCCGAAGCCGTCGTGTCCATTACGTACGTGATCCGGCCGCCCGCGATCAGGAGCGCCGTCGTCTACGTCATGTCATGGGTGCTCGTGGACGACTTCCCCGCCCTCACCGAGACCGCCGACTCCCTCGTGCAGACGCTCATCGTCGCGACCGAGTGAGAGCCGCGGCCCGGCGCGTCAGGAGCCCGGGTCAGTAGGCAGGTCCCGGCCGAGCGAGGCGAACGCGGCGCTCAGTACTTCCCGGGTGTCCCCGGGCTTGGTGACGGTCACCCAGGCTCGGCGCGAGTCGTGGTTGAAGCCGTATGTCGCGCCGTCCGGCACGGCCTGGTGAATGGCGTCGAGAACTTCCCCGTCCAGGTCGCCGTGGGGGAGATAGACCGTTTCCGTGCCTTCCCAGGCCGACTGGGGACTTGCGAATAAAAAGAGGCCGCCATATTCGCACCCTACGTTCAGCGCGGAGAGCTGGCCGGGCCGAGCAGGTCCCATTTGTTGCCCGCGATGTCGACGAAGACGGCGACGCGTCCGTAGGGTTCAGTGCGCGGCTCGGTGAGGAACTGGACGCCGGCGGCGGTCATGCGCTCGTACATGGCGTCGAAGTCATCGGCCTGGAGGAAGAACCCGACGCGCCCGGCCATCTGGTTCCCGACGGCCGCGACCTGGTGCTCGCCGTCCGCGCGGGCGAGCAGGATGCCGGTCTGCGCGCCCGGCGGCCGGACCACGACCCACCGCTTCGGCCTGCCGTCGTTGGTCAGCGACGGCGAGTCCTCGACGAGGTCGAATCCCAGCACGCCCACGAAGAACCCGATGGCCTGGTCATAGTCATCCACGATGATCGTGAACCGCTCGATGTGCATGCGGAGCAGGCTAGCGCCCGGCGGCCCGGCCGGAAATTCGCTGGGTCAGATCCGCCCGGCGATCTACGATCGCTCGTATGCCGGGTTATGAGCCAGTAGACCTGTCGGCCGCGTGCAACGCGGGTGTGGACGTTCTCGGCGATACGCCGGGCGAGGTACCGCTCGGGCGGGCAGACCTGCGCGGGCTGCCGTTCCTGATCGGACCGGAGCCGCCGTCGGCGGAGCGGTGCTTCCTGCTGCCCAGCGCCCCCGTGACGGTCGGGATCGGCCGGCCGGCGCGGCGGGTGATCGTCGCGCACCGGCTGCTCGAGCCGGGCGCGCCCGCCGGTCACGCCGTCGGGCAGACCGTCGCGGAGTACGCGTTTCACCTGGCCGGCGAGGTCGTCACCATGCCCATCCGGGAGCGGTTCGAGATCCAGGTGGTGCCGCCGGCCTGGGGCCGGCTCCCGTTCCTCGCCGTCGCCGACACCAGCGACTACAGCCTGCCGCGCTTCGAGGGCAAGTGGGACGCGGCGGGGGAGCGCCTGGCGGAGCACGGCCTGGGCTGGCCCGCCGGGTACTACCTATGGTGCTGGGAGAATCCTGATCCGGAGCGGCCGCTGGAACGGATCGAGTTCATCCCGCGCGGCCCCCGCTTCGTCGTCGCCGGCATCACGACCAGCGACCTGGACGAGCACCCGTTCGTCCGTACGCCGGCGCGCCCAGTGCGGATCGTGACGAAGGACGAGCAGGACGGCGTCTTCGCTATCGACGTGGACCGTGGCGTCGCGACCTATCCGCAGCCGCTGCCCGGCAAGGAGGACCGGCCCGGCTGGGGAGCGGCCGTAGGCGCGTCCGCGTACGCCTTGATCGCCGCCCTGCCGTCGGCCACCGTCGCGGTCCGGCGGGACGGCGACGAGCTTGGCCGGGCGCGCTGGGGCGACATCGAACGTGACGGGCGAGCCGACGCTGGCCAGGTCTCCCTTGAGCTGACGGAGGGCGGCCGCAACTGGGTGCATGTCACCGTCGTCGACGACGCGACCGGGCGTCCGGTGCCGTGCCGGGTGCACTTCCGCTCGGCCGAAGGTGTTCCCTACCAGCCGCACGGCCATCACAACCACGTCACGCAGAACCTCGCCAGCTGGCATTACGACGTCGGCGGCGACGTCCGGCTGGGCCAGCGCACCTACGCGTACATCGACGGCACCTGCCAGGGGTGGCTGCCCCGCGGCGAGGTCGTCGTGGACGTCGCGCGCGGTTTCGAGTATGAACCGCTCCGGCAGACCGTGCGGATCGAGCCGGGCCAGCGGGAGCTGACGCTGCGGATCGAGCGCGTCGCCGACATGGCCTCCGAAGGCTGGTGGTCAGGCGACTCGCACGTGCACTTCCTGTCCACCCCGGGCGCCCAGCTCGAGCAGCGGGGTGAGGACCTGCGGGTCGTCAACCTGCTGCAGACCCAGTGGGGCGCGCTGTTCACGAACACCGAGGATTTCTCCGGCCGGCCCAGCGTCATCGGAAACGGCGCCGACGGCGGTGGCTACGTGACGTACGTCGGCCAGGAAAACCGGCAGCACGCGCTCGGCCACATGGTCCTGTGGAACCTGAAAGAGCCCGTCATGCCCTGGTGCAGCGACGGCCCCGACGAGGCCGAGCTCGGCGGCGCGCTGGACGCCACGCTGAGCGACTGGGCCGACCGGACCCATGCCCAGGGCGGGACCGTTGTCGCCGCGCACTTCCCCAACCCGAACGGCGAGCCGGCCGTCTTGGTCGCGACCGGGCGGGCCGACGCCGTCGAGATGCTGGCCGAGTCCGACGACGCGATGCTCGAGTACTACCGGTACCTGAACAGCGGCTACCGCCTGCCGCTGGTGGGCGGAACGGACAAGATGTCCAGCGCCGTCCCGGTCGGCCTCTACCGGACGTACGCGCGGCTGGACGAGGAGTTCAGCTACGAGGCCTGGTGCCGGGCGGTGCGGGCCGGCCGGACGTTCCTGTCCGGCGGGCCGCTCGTGACGCTGTCAGCCGACGGGCACGAGCCAGGCGATACCATCGGGCTCTCCGGGCCGGGAACGATCAGCGTCCACGCCACCGCGCGCAGCATCTTCCCCCTCCGCTACCTCGAGATCGTGCGCAACGGCGAGGTCGTCGCGCGGGCCGAGGCCAATGGCGGACGGCACGCCGAAATCAGCCAGGAACTGCGGATCGACGGCAGCTCGTGGCTAGCCTGCCGGGCGTTCGGCACCGATTACCACCTCGATGAATGGGGCCGCCGGGTGTTCGCGCACACCTCTCCGGTCTACGTCGCCTGCGGCGGGGACTGGACGATGACCGACCCCGAGGGCCTCCGGTACATCCGGACGCTCGTCGAGGGCGCCCGTGACTACGTCCGGCACACCGCGGTCCGCCGCTCCGATCAGTTCACGACGCACCACCACGGCGAAGCCGACCACCTCGCCTGGCTGGAACGGCCGTTCGCCGAGGCCTTGCGCGCACTGGACGAGCGGGGCGTCTAGACCGGAGTCAGTTCCCGCGCCCGCCTCGCCGCAGGACGTGTCCCGCCTCCGGCGGCGGTCACGTCCCGGGGACGGCGGGCTCGGTGTGGGTGACCCGGTCGGGGTAGCTCTTGGAGAACCTCAGCATGTACAGGATGATCACCACCGGCACGGCCAGGCCGAGCAGGAACTCGGGGAGGCGGCGGGTGGTCTGGCCGTTGATGGCCGCGGCGGCGACCCGGGAGATGCCCACGCCGAAGATGGCCACGCCCCAGGCGGCGCTGAGCACGCGGTTGATCTTCCTGAACGTCGGCGAGGACCAGTAGGCCTGCGGTGTGGTCTCCCTGGCGAACTGCTCGGTGAACGGCATGAGCGGGACCAGGACCAGGATGATCAGCCCAAGGACGAGGCCGACTCCGGCCCCGCCCCAGGTGGCCAGCCAGCGGTCGTCGTTCTTGCCCAGGGTGAAGCCGAGGACCGCGATCACCGTGAATAGCGCCAGCGAGCAGGCGTTGAGGATCTTCGGCGGCCAGACCGGATGACTGACGGCGATGGCGATCAGGGCGATCACCGCGGCCACCAGTCCGGCGACGCCGATGTAGCCGTGCGGCAGGAAGCGCGCCAGCAGGGAGAAGGCGATCAGTGGCAGGAAGGCCAGGATGAGCGTGAGAGCTTTCATACGCCCGAAGCTACGAACGCGCGGGCATGCGATACATCAGCCGTGTGGCGGATCTGCCGGGGTCAATGCCACCGGGTCCAGGTCACCGGGTCCAGGTCATCGGGGTCTAGGTCCCGGCGAAGCGGGCGATCTCGACGCGGGAGCGCAGGCTGGTCTTCTGCAGGATGTGCGAGACGTGCGTCTGCACCGTGCGGGGTGAGACGAACAGCCGGATGCCGATCTCCCGGTTGGTCAGCCCGTCGCGCACCAGCGCCGCGATCCGGTTCTCGGTCGCGGTGAGGCTCGCCCAGCCGAAGTCGGCCTCACGATGGGCCTCCCGGGAGCCCCGGCGGAGGCCCAGCGCGCGGGTCCGGCCCAGGGCGCGGTCCCGGTCCGGGACGGCGCGCATGCGCTGGTATCCGGCCAGGGCCGTCTCCAGGGCCGCGGCGGCGCGTTCCCGGTCTCCGGCCGCGGCCGCCGCGCAGGCCAGTTCCTCCCGGGCGAAGGCCTCGGCCGCCAGGCAGCCGGCTTCCGCGAGCTCGGCGGTGGTCTCCTCGATCGCGTCCGGCTCGCCGTTGAGCATGCCGCGCACCAGGCGGGCCACGGCGGGCGGGCACAGCGCCGCCGCGTCGTCGCCGATCCGCCCGGCCAGGCGGCGGTCCATGGCGGTCAGGGCGACCCGGGTCACGTCGGGCGCCAGGTCGGCGGCCCAGCGCCCGGGATGTGCTCCGGCCGCGGACCAGAGCGTCCCGGCGAGCCTGACCGCCTCGCGGATCTTCCCCTCGGCTTCCAGCACGGCCAGCTCGGCCCAGCCGGGGCGGTCGTGGCCGAACTGCAGCGGGAGCCCGCGGTGACGGAAGGCTTCCAGCCGTTCCCGGGCCTGGCCGGTGCTGCCGCGGTGGGCGTCGATGTAGGACCGCAAGCCGACCGGCAGTGAGATCCAGCCGGTGCCGGTCTCCTCCGCCCGTTCCAGCGCCGTGTCGAGCTCGGCGGCCGCGTCGTCCCAGTCGCCGGCGGCGAGGGCGATCCCGCCAGCCGCGAAGCCGAGGAACGGATTCACCCACGGGGCCTGCCGTTGCGCGGCCAGCCGCCGTGCGCGGCCGAGGGCGGCCCGGGCTGCCGTCGGCCCGGAGGCGGCCAGCTCGAACATGGCGGGCAGGGACAGCGAGGATGACCGCGAGCTGAAGGTATCCCGGCCGGCGATGACCTGGTCGCGGGTCCGCATCAGGTCAAGCGCCTGTTCCGGGTGGCCGGCCAGGAACGCGGTGAGCGCCACGGTGGCAAGGAGGTTGCCCTGGGCGTCGGTGTCAGCCGCCGCGACGTACCGGGCCATCAGCGCGTCCAGCTCGGCGGCGGGCGGGCCCTGCCCGGCCTGGACCAGCAGCCAGGCCCGGGTCGCCTCCAGCTGGCGGACGGTGGCGGCGGGCAGCCCGGCGATGACGGTGGTCCCCCCGATCACCGCCAGGGCCGCCGTGGTGTCCGCCCGGTTCATCAGCGAGCGGATCAGGATCACCTGGAGCCGCGCGGCCACCGCGGGGTCGGTGACCGTCCTGATCCGCTCGCGGATCAGCGTCTCCGCCGACTCACCGCGGCCCCGGAGAAACAGGGCGTCCGCATGATCCACCAGCAGCCGCTCGGGCACGTCGGCCCCGATCGCGGTGACGTCATCGAGCAGGTCGGCGGTCACCTCCGGCGCGTGCGTGCGGGTGGCCTCGACCGCGTCGTGCAGGGCGGTCACCAGAACCGGATCGCTCGCGGTTCCGGCCGCCCGCAGCAGATGGTCGGCGATTAGGCTGGGCCGGTAACCATCGGCCGCGACCACCTGCGCGGCGCGCCGGTGCGTGGCACGGCGCTGGTCGTCGGACAGCTCGCCGTAGGCCACCTCGCGGAACAGGTCGTGGCTGAACCCGACGGTGCCGCCGGGGTCGCGGCGGACCAGGCCGGACGATATGGCACTCTCCAGCGGCTCGTCCAGCGGTTGGCCGGGGCCCGGGAGCAGCCCGGCGAGGTCCCCGGCGGCGATGTCGGTGCCCCAGACCGCCATAGCCGCCATCACGTCGCGGGTAGGCCGGTCGAGCTGCCTGAGCTGGGCCCGGATCACCTCATCGAGGCCGCTGCCTCTCAGGTCGAGCTCGAACCTGGCCTCGATGGCGTCCGGGGCGGATTCCGCCAGGGCGCCCGCGTTCTGGTACGCGCGCAGCAGTTCGGCCACGAACAGCGGATTGCCCGCGGCCGTGACGAGAATGCCGCGCAGCAGCGGGCCCGGCCACCGGCCGGTCCGGTCATGCACCAGGCGCTCTACCATCATCGGGCCCATGGGCGGCAGCCACAGCCGGACCTTCGCCTGACCGATCAGCATCGTCAGCGCCTGGCGGGACGGGTAGGACCGCGTGGTGACCAGCACCGCCAGCGGCAGGCTCCGGCTGGCCCAGACCAGTCGGCGGATCAGCGTCAGCGTGGCCGCGTCGAGGTTGTGCGCGTCGTCGGCGTACAGCACGACCGGGCCGTCGGCGCATAGCTCGTCGACCCGGTCGAACGCGAGGTCACCCGGATTCGCCCCGCGCGGGATGTCTCCCAGCAGCGGCCGGACGGCGGCGAAGGGGTCGTTGCGCCGGCCCTGCTCGCCTGCCACGATGAGGACCTTCGCCTCGCCGGGCAGGACGGAGTCGAGGATGCCGCGGGCCAGGAAGGTCTTCCCGATACCCGGCGCACCCTCAACGATGACGCTCGCCCCCGTCGGCGCGCGCTGCCGGACCACCCCGAGCACTAGATCGCGCGCGGTCCGCTCTACCGCGGCGCGATCGGAGGGATGTGACCGGACATTGGTCACATCTATCATCTAGTAAGAATAAGTCACCGGCCTGCCGGGCCCGCGGCGGCAGGTGGTCCGCCAGCCAGTCGAGCATCTGGGTGTGTGTCAGCTGGCGTCCGGCCGGCTGGCAGTGGAAGTCCGCACCCTGCGCCTGGGTGAACTCGATAATCTCCTTCTCGCCCGGCAGCAGGTCATACAGCTTCCGCGGCTGACCGGGGAAGAACTGCTCGTTGTCGGGGTCCAGGATCAGCATCGGGGTGGTGATCTGGCCGGCGACGTCGCGGACCTGGTACTTGCCTACCTCGGTGAACAGGTCGAACGGATCGGTGAGGCCATACGGCTTGCCCCGGAACGCCAGCGTGCGGGCCGCTTCCGGGCTGCCGCCGGGGCCGGACATGACGGCGTTGAACGCGTCCTTCTGGCCCGAGCGAAGCAGGTCGAGCAGGGCCGGGGGCAGGTGGGTGGTCCAGCCGGCGGAGACGTCGACCACGCCCGGATCGGCGACGGCCGCGACCAGGCGGCGCTCGAACGCGACAGCCCGGGTGATCCAGTAGCCGCCCTGGCTGATGCCGTACCCGGTCAGCGCCGAGGCGTCCACATCCGCCCGCGTGACCAGGAGGTCGATGACCGGCGTCAGCACCGCCTCCCAGTCGTGGCGGAACGGCACGCCCCGCTCGAATAGCATCGACTGCTGCCCCGGGCCGTCGAACACGAACACGTTCCAGCCGCGGGCCAGCGCCTCGCTCGCGCCGTAGCCCAGCAGTCCGGGCAGGGAGCCGTCGCTCCCGTTGGTCATGACCAGCGTCGGACGGGACGCCCCGGTACTGTCCGGGCGTAGCAGGTAGCCAGGCAGCGTGGTGCCCTCGTAGGGAATAGGGACCGTGACGAAACGGCCCCGCGAGGCATCGACGATCTTGTCCCAGCAGGCCCGGTGCTTACGGAAGACGGGCAGCAGCACGGACTGGTCGGCCAGCCCGTCCACGAACACCAGCGCCTTGGCGTAATACTCCGCCGCGGCCAGGAAGGCCCAGCTCGCGGTGTCCGGATGCCCGCGCTCCAGCGCCGCGTCGCCGCGCGCGGCCAGGTCCGCCGCCACCGCGGTCCAGGCATCGAACCAGGTCTGCGGGTCGCCGTCGGTGATCCGGTCCAGCGTCGCCAGGACCAGCCCGACATCGCCGATACCGGAGGCCGCGGCGCCCAGCACGATCCGTGCCTCGAAATCGAAGTCCGGGTTCTTGAAGAAGCCGCCCGCCGCGCTCAGTTTGCCGGCCATGCCAGCATCACATCCTCCCCGCTTGCCGCGACGGGCCCGGTGCCCGGCCGCGTGGTCCCCATCGTCGGCGGCAGGCCAGCGGGAGACATCGGCCATGCGGCGGATCCGGGCCACCCGGCGCCAACGGCGCTAGCGCCTGGGGCGGCCGCCGCACAGCTATCACGAGTCGGAGTAGCCTTGGGCGATGTTCTCGCCTCATGGCCCGTCGCTGCGCGAACTCACGGCGCAGGCGCTGTCCTCGGTCGAGAACGGCTACGACCTGCTGGCCCCGAAGTTCGACCGCACGCCCTTTCGCACCTCCGACACCGTGCTGGACGTGACGGCCGAGGCACTGCGCCCCCTCGGCCCGTTCGTCCGGGGACTGGACGTGTGCTGCGGCACCGGCGCGTGCATGCGGGTCCTCGGCTCAGTGTGCGAGGGGCCCGTCGCGGGCGTGGACTTCAGCGCGGGCATGCTCGCGCGGGCGCGCGAGGCCCACGCGGATGCCAGGTGGGTACGGGCCGACGCGCGGGCCCTGCCCTTCGCCGGGGGCTTTGACCTGGCGGTCAGTTTCGGGGCCCTCGGACACTTCCTCCCCGCCGAGCGGCCGGGGCTGTTCGCCGCCGTCCACCGTGCGCTGCGACCGGGCGGGATCTTCGCCGTCCCGGTGGCCGCGCTGCCGCCCGGCACGTCGCGCTGGTACTGGGCGCTGTTCGGGTTCGACCTGGCCATGCGGGCACGCAACGCCGTGCGCCGTCCGCCGTTCGTCATGTACTACCTCACCTGCCCGCTGGACGCGGTCCGCGCCGACCTGACCGCGGCCGGCTTCGCCGTGACGGCGGTTCCCCTGACGGCCCTGGGGGAGCGCGCGGACGGGAGCCCGCGGTGCTGGCTGGCCCTCGCGCGGAAGACCCTCGCGGAAGATCAGCCAGCGACGGCCGGGCCGCGGTTCACGACTGGCCGGTGCTGACCGCCGGCGGCGCCACGTAGTGGGCGACCTTGTGCTGGATGAAATGGGGGAACAGGTGCGTGGCGACCGGAGGCCCGACGAGGAGGACGGCCGCTAGCGCGACCAGCACGCCGCCCGCTGCCAGCTTGGAGCCGGTGGTGATGCGTTGCGCGCTGACCCGAAGGCCACCGGTGCGCGCCTTCCGGCCGAGAAACTGGCCGAGCATGACCGCCAGGAACGCCTGGATGACAATGGCGGTGATGACGTCGCGCACCGGCAGCTTGCTGAAGCCGAGCGTGAAGCCCACTACCAGTTCATCCAGGCTGATGCCGAGGCCGAGCCCGATGACGGAAAGGCCGCGGGCCGCCACCAGTGCTCTCGCCTTGCCTACCTCGTCATCATCGTCGTCATCGTTATCGTCGAAGACGCCCTCGTCCAGCATCAGGAGGCCAAGGCCGCCGATGACCACCGGGACGATGATCGGGATGATGTACCGGCCGACGAACGTCAGGTCGGCGGTGTCGGCCAGGTGCGTGCTGTCGGCCATGCGCAGCTGGTAGGCCTCGGCCGCACTGCCAATCTGGTAGGGGTCGAAGACCAGGTGGGGAGGACCGCTGATCAGGTGCATCAGCGGCGTCCCCACCGCCATCCCGATCAGCGGCATGCCGGCTTCGAAGGCGATGAACAGCATGATGACGCGCATCCGCTGCGACCGGGTCAAGTGCATTTCCCCGAGAACGGCGAATGAGACGGCAAAGGTGTCCAGGCACAAGGGCAGGGTAAAGGCCAGCAGCTTAAGCATGTATCGACCTTCACCACCTAGCTAGAAGCACCGCCACGGGCGCGGCGGGCTAACCTCGCATCTCGACAAAGTAACAACCATTAAACGGCGAATCGGATTGGCAGGTTCGGCGTTCCGGAGAAAAGACGGGTTTCCGGAACGTTATATATCACCGAAGAAAAGGCGAGCGCGGGCGCGTTATAACCTCGTAAGAAGTTCTTGCGTAAAAGCCCTGGCCCCGCATCGCGGTGCGGGGCCAGGGCCGAGGCTTTCGGGTATATCGGGGGTCAGCCGGCAACCAGCAGGGCGCCGGCCGCGGCGACGAGACGTTAGAAATCCGCAATAGCTCACTTCCGAAATTCTCCGCCGTATGCCCGCCTAGCTGGTCTAACGTATGCCTCCGAGGACGGAACGCCGGACATAACGGAGGTGGATTGAGTGCGTAGCGGGCTGCGGTCCGCATGGCGGCGCCGCCGGCAAAGCGGCGTGGCGCGTGTTGCGGTCTACCTGACGGTGCCTGTGTCGCTGGGCCTGGTGATCGGGGGGGTGCTCGCGTTCCAGGCGGGCTCGAGCAACTCCGGCCTGGTCCAGCTGCCGCTGGGCGCGCCGGTGAGCCCGTCGCCTTCCGCTACCCCCTCGGCGCCGATGACGATAACGGCGCCGGCGGCGACCCTGGCGGCCAATGTCGACTGCGACATCATCGTCCCGGCCAGCCCGCTGACGGCGCGGGGGCTGGCCACTCCGTATCAGCTCACCGGGACCGACGGGAAGACGCCGGCGGAGTCGGGGTGCCGGATGGGGAACAGCGACGCGGAGGCCTTCGTCCAGGCCACGATCCTGGACCCCGCCACCGGGGCGCTGTCGGTCTATGACCCGCTCGTCGTCACCCAGGGCACGAGGCCCGCGGTGCTGCCCTCGGTGCCGGAGGTGCCGGCGGACGCGGTCGTGACGATCGACTTCGGGTTCAACGGCAAGGACCTGTACCAGGTGGGGGCGACGCCGGCCACCCTCACGGATGCGAGCTGCGTCAGCGGCGAGGCGGGGTCGGCCTTCGGGCAGGTGTCGTTCTGCAACGGGATCGGCTTCTTCAGCGCGGTCGCGAAGGACGAGCGGGAAGGCCTGCTCAAGGTGCCGTCCCCGGGCACCTCGGACAAGATCGCTCCGTCCGGGGGGGGGGACCTGGGCACGGGCCGGGAATGCCCGGTTACTAGCAACTTCGAGGTGGCCGACCCGGACGCGGGCGACGGCGTGACCGCCGAGTACCTGCTCAACCCGATTACCGGCCAGACCGCGCAGGACACCACGTCGAACGCGAGCAACCTGGCGGGGCCGCAGCTGCTCCACGGCCGCGGCGACAACACCCTGGTAGACCGGTTCCTCGACCCGGTTCTCGGGTGCGTCCCGTTCCAGGCCCCGGACCTGGCCAACAACGACCAGCCGACGAGTTCCTGGGCGACGGACGAGATCCTGTCGGGCGCGTACGAGCCGGATGCCGCGGCGCTGGTGCCGGAGAACGCCCCGCTGGTGCGCGGCGCCGACGGGGCGCTCGACGCCGCGAAGACCGATACGTACCGGGAAGAACTGGGCCAGGCGCCGGTCGGCGGCCAGGACGATAAGACGAGTGACCCGCAGATGTACTGCCGGAACCTCGTCGACATCCAGACGCCGTTCCTGACGGCCAACCGGGCTCTGCTCGCGTCCGGCCAGTCGCCGCTGACGACGGTCGGCGACAACCTGCTCACTTTCATGGCGAACGAGCTGAACACGTCCTTCACCAGCCTTGGCTGCCAGCATTTCGGCCTGGCGGATCCCGTCAGGATTACCCGGAACGGCGCGGGCGCGGCGGTCGGGGCGACCTTCGGCACCACGCCGCGGACGGCACAGACGCCGCGGACGGCACAGCCGGGGTCCGGGACGTGAGCATCCGTGACAAGGAGCCAGGCGTGACCGTTCAGGACGTCGACGAAAGCGGACAGCGCACGCGCGCGGACGACGACGCGGATAACGACGGTGCCGCGAAGTCCGGCCAGGGCGTTCCGCGCGCCTGGCGGAACAAGCGCTTCCGGCTCTCCGTGACCGCGGCGGCGGTTCTCCTCGCGACGGGGGCCGGTTTTGGCGGCGGCCGGGCCATGGGGTTCGGCAACACGGTGATCAACTCGGCGATACCCAGGCCCTCGACGAGGATCAGCGCGTTCATCGAGGACGACGACCTCACCGGTCAGGACAACCAGGAGAACATCCTCGGGTCGACCGCGCCGGGCATGGTGCACATCCTGTCGGACGGGACCCCGGTCGGGATCGGCCTGGTGCTCACGCAGTCGGGGAAGGTACTGACCACCTACCAGCCCGCCGCGGGCGTGCGGGACCTGACGGCGGAGTACGTCCTGTCCCGTGACACCTTCAGGGCCACGGTGATCGGCACGGACCCGGCGGCGGGCCTGGCGCTGCTCCAGCTGGAGGGCGCCAACGGGCGGCCGTTCTCGACGGCCCCGGTCGGGAATTCGGCCACGCTCGCGCGGAGCGCGCAAGTCTCCCGGCAGTCCTCCTACCACGTGCGGGGCCAGGTCTACGACACGGCGGTCGGCACCACGGGCAGGGCGAACACGGTGACGATCGACGTCGGCACCCTCGCCACCTTGAACACGACCGTCTCCGTCGGGACGAAGACCCGGAGCGGGCTGATGGCGTCGGTGCTGCAGACCGCGCTGCCGTCGGCGATCGGCGGCCCGCTGGTGAACCTGACCGGCCAGGTGATCGGCATCATCGTCGGGGGCTACGGGAGCGGCCTGCACATCGTCGCGTACGCGATCCCGATCAACACCGCGCTGGCCGACGCCGCGCGGATAGACGCCGGCCATGCCTAGCGCCAACCCGTCATTCCCCCATCACGTTCCACGTGAGCGCCTCAATCCCGCACGACGTACACTCCCCAGATGAGGGAGACCGTGACTTACGTCGAGATGACGGCGCTCAGCCAGCTCGTTCCCGCCGCTCCCGCGCCGGGCCTGACCCTGAGGCCCGTGGACCGCGGCTCAGCGTGCATACCCGACATCCTCGCCCGCATCGGCGCCGACTACCACTGGCGGAGCGCGAGCCGCACGGAGCAGGAATGGGTCACCTGGTTCGCCGAGCACCCGGACCGGATGTTCTGGCTGCTCTCGCTGGAAGGCGAGCCGGCGGGCATGCTCACCTACGATCTCCATCCAGGCGGCGAGGCGGAGATCGTGACGTTCGGGCTGCTGCCGGAGTTCGTCGGCCGGGGCCTGGGCGGGTCCGCCCTGACCCTGGGCGTGCAGCAGGCCTGGGCGCTGGCTCCGACGGTACACCGCGTCTGGCTGCACACCTCCTCGAAGGACAACCCCCGCGCGCTGCCGAACTATCACCGCCGGGGCTTCCGCACGTTCAGGACCGTGCCGGGCGAGAGCGACTGAGGCGGCACGCGTGGCCTACGACACCGAGCTCGCTGACCGGATCCGGTTCCTGATCGGCACCGGGCCGGGCCGCACCGAGAAGAAGATGTTCGGGGGCCTGGCCTTCCTGGTCGGCGGCAACATGGCGATCAGCGCCAGCGGCCAGGGCGGTGCCCTGGTCCGGGTCGATCCCGACGAGTGCGACGCACTGGTCGCGGCGGGGAACGCCACCCTGGCGGTGATGGGCGGCCGCACGATGCGGGGGTGGCTGCGCGTCAGCGCCGCGGACCTGGACACCGACGAACAGCTCACCACCTGGGTCAACCGGGCGGTCGCCTACGCCCGCTCGCTGCCGCCCAAGGGCCGGTGACCGGGGAGGCGCAGGCTCGCGCGAGGCCGTCGAACATCATCTCCCAGCTCGAGCGGACCGTCCCGGGCTCGACTCCGTGCTGGGTGAAGGCCAGTTCGCTGCCCGCGCCGGCGGCGGAGATCTCCAGGCGGATCTCGCTGCGGCCGGGGAAGTGAGCGGGGACTTCGAGGGAGAAGGCGAGCCGCCCAGGCGCTCGCACGTCGAGGTACTCGCCGACGTGATCGACGTCCCCGAATCCGTCCGGCCGCTCGCGGATGGAGAATCCGCCGCCGACCCGCAGGTCGACGGTGGCCGAGATTATCCGGCTCGACGGTCCGACGAACAGCCAGCGGCTCATCACCGCGGGCACGGTCCAGGCGGCGAACAAGCGATCGGGGGCGGCCGGGAAGACTCGCCGCAAGCGCAGGGCGCCGTCCTCGCCGGAACGCGCCGTGGCCGCACGGTAGTGCAGGTCGGCGAGCTTCCCGATCGCCTCGGCCCACCGGTCCCTGATCCCGGCCGGGTCTTCGTAAGGAGCGTCGCCGAGACGCTCGTGCCGCAGGGTGAGTTCCGTCGCCCCGCCCGGCACCGGGCGCAGGAGGACAGTCAGGGTCGTGTCCTCAGGAGGCCGGCTCCAGGCCAGGACAAGCTTGTGCTCCGGGATCTGCTCGAGCACGGTGAACTCGGCGGGACCGAACCACCGGGCGAGCACGCCGGGGTCGAGGAACGCGCGGGAGACCTCGGCGGGCGGCGCCGGGATCAGCCGGACCAGGCGGATCCCGTCTGGCCGGTCCGTATCGGTCATGAATATGCTCCCCCCTCGCCCGCCCTGCCGAGCTCCCTCCGCCCGCCCGTCCGGCCTGCCGAGCACGGCCCCGGCACCAGGACCGGGCGTGCTCTAATGCGCGTTTGATCCCGTTGGCCGACGTGCTCAAAAACGCGTTCGGTCCCACTATAGCGTGCTCGAATGCGCATTTGGGCCGGCAAAGCGGAGGGGGGCGGGCGGCTGGGGCGAGGAGGCGGCTGGGCGAGGAGGGGGCGGGCCGGGTTAGGGC
>Ga0210389_10000102_pt1 | contig 83409 bp, 75 predicted proteins | sample IncBWH28OmetaG_FD_160127 | JGI IMG/M metagenome (GOLD analysis project Ga0210389, IMG submission 160127) | Forest soil microbial communities from Barre Woods Harvard Forest LTER site, Petersham, Massachusetts, United States - Inc-BW-H-28-O ...
ATTCGTTGGAAGTCGTTGGAAGCGACGAGGAAGCAGAGAAATTGTTGACGAGCGCGCCGGTTTTGGGTTCCGGCCAATAACCGCCCTGGGCAACGCTTTTGGAAATAGCATCAATCAAGTTTGAAGGAATCATGTTGCTCGGGAATGGATCGCGAATGAACCCGGAGGGCCCGGTGACCAGGAGTCCGGTGACCGGATCGATTTGGCCCTGGGTAATAGCACGGGTGCTAAATGGATTGTAAATTGCGCCGGTGAGAACCGGGCGCCCTTCGGCATCGAAGATTGGCAGTCCCGTTTGGGGATCGACGGCCTGCGACCCAAGGAGTTGGGAGAAATCTCCCCCGCGTTCCTTGTCGGTGGGCATGGTGCCAACAAGCGTCGCCGGCGAAGCCGATCGCAAGCCTTCGTAATAGCCGAAGATGAAGGTCTTGTTTTTGCGGATCGGGCCGCCAATGGTTCCCCCGAACTGATTGCGAGTAAAGCTGGGTTGAGAACCGCCGTTAAAGAAGTTTCGGGAATCCACGCTGCTATTGCGATAGAACTCAAAGGCGTCGCCGTGAAATTCATTGCTGCCGGACTTCGTGACCACGTTCACGACATTTCCACTGCTGAATCCATACTGCGAGGTGAACGCGTTGGTTTGGATTTTGAACTCATCAACGGCGTCCACGGAAGGAACGTAGATGACGCCACCCCAGTCAAGCCGGGTATCCCAGGTGCCATCGATGAGGTATTCGGCGGTATTGAAGAAGGTGCCGCCAAAATTGAGGAAGGAAACGTCCTGGTCCGCTTGCGCCGACTGACCAGGGGAGCCTACCACCTGCGCCTCTGCAGCGTTGCTAACCGACGAGTTCAGGGTTGCGAGGCCAATTACGTTTCGGAAGTTGAGCGGGAGTTCCGACACCTGCCTTGAGGAAATGTCAGCGGAGATGTTGGCATTTTCCGCGTTCAATAGCGGAGCTTGTGAGGTGACTTCGATATGTTCGGTGATAGCGCCAAGCACGAGGGAGACATTTAGAGTAGCGGCCTGGCCAGCCACCAGGCTGACGCCTTCCTGATGGCGATGCTTGAATCCGGCGGCCTCGATATCAAGATTGTAGGTATCCTGCGGAAGCAACGTGAACGTGTATAGACCGTTTTCTGAGGTGGTAAAGGTGCGTGAAAGACCTTTACCCTGGCTGGCCAGCACGATCTTTGCGTTGTTCACTGGCTGCCCCGACGGGTCCACGACAATTCCGCTGAGTGAGGCCGAAATTTGTGATTGACCGTATGTGCTGAAGCCAACAACGAGCAGGAATACTATTCCCAGCAATACTTGGCGCCCGCAAACGCGTATTGTTCCCAACATGAGGAATCCTCCAAGGAAGTTCCGGTTCTGCCGGTATTCCACCCCAAACCCGAATTTAATTTCCGTCAAAGTGTCTTTCGTGGATCGCCCACAGTTTCCCAAAGCTCGGCTCTCGGGGGCGACCATCTGAAACACTGGTGCCACATATAGAAAACTTCGATGACCCGTGGCAATGCTTTGCTGGTAAAGGAATCGCGTTAATAAAGATAAGACTCTTAATCAACCGGTAAGCCTATTTGTATCATAAACTTGAGGGAACGTTAAGAGAACGTTAAGAGCCCCTGAAGTCTCATTTTACGTTGCGGCAGCGCTCAAATCGCTGTAGCATCTTGGGAAATTGCTTTTCCGATGGCCGATATTGGTTCGTTTGGTGCTCGCCCGGGTGGTTGGGCGACATTCTATGGCCATGTTGGGGTGTTAGGGGAATCTTGCTAGCAGAGCAGGTAGCGGAGAGCTGGACACCTTCCAGCGACCTCGAAAAGGCCGCCGTTCATCAGCAGCTTGAGAAGTTGCTCGCTACACCCCTATTCAATTCCAGCAAACGGTATCCGAGCTTCCTGAAATATGTCGTCACGCACTCGCTGGCCGGCCAAACGGATCAACTGAAGGAACGAATCCTCGGCGTGGAGATTTTTGGCCGCTCCGCCGATTACGACACCAACACGGACCCCATCGTGCGTGTCACTGCCGCTGAAATCCGCAAACGTATCGAACTGTATTATCAGGATCCAAAACATAGCCAGGAGATCCGTCTATATCTGCCGGCCGGTTCTTATGCGCCGCAATATTCCTGGCCCGGACGACCTGCGGGATTAACTTCCGCGATATCGCCGAGCCAAACCGACGAGACTCATGCGGCTCATCCAACGGGCGCAGACGCGCCCGCTGCCCATTCGGTACGCGCGGCGATCGAGGGTTGGCAGTACGCGGGTGGGTTGCTGCTGCTCGTGCTGGCGGGAGTTGCGACGACAGTCTGGTTCGCGTCAAGGCCGCCGGCGTTGAAGCAGTTTTGGGAACCGTTCGTGAAATCTTCGGAGCCGGTGCTCTTTTGCATCGCTGACCAAAGCCAGTATTCGACGATTCGCCTGCGCGACGCCGCTGATCCTCAGCGCGAAATCACGCTTAACGACACCATGGTCACGATCATCATTGATGACGTGAGCCCGCTGGTGAATGTGGCGGGATTGCTGCGCACCTACGGCAAAACCTATCGCGTGCAGGGCGAAGCCTCGACCAGCTTGACCGACTTGCGCCGGGGCCCCTCCGTATTCATCGGTGCCTTCGACAATGGCTGGACGTTGCGACTGACTTCCCCTCTGCGGTTCCACTTCGCGAACGACAGGGACATGACGCAATTCTGGATCGAGGACCGCGCCAATCCGGGCAATCGTGGGTGGATGCTGGATCGCAGTGTGCAGCAGCAGACCGGCACATATAAGGATTACGCCATCGTTGCGCGCATGGTGGATCCGAACACAGATCAGTTCGTGGTGGTGGCCGCAGGAATTGGAAGAGGTGGGACGGTTGCCGCGGGCGAGTTTCTAGTTGACGCAAATCGCATGGAAGACATGCTTAGACAGCTACCACAGAACTGGAAACAGAAAAATATGGAAATCGTTCTGGAGACGCAGGTGATTCAGGGCCGCTCGGGTCCGCCACGCATTACCGCTGTACATGTCTGGTAGTCGGGCCAAAATCCATTGACCCGAACCCGGCTCACAGCCATTCTGAGTGCTCCACTAATACTGTCTCTGATTCATTGAAGAGTGGCGGGCAAGCTAAGTGAGCCGGAATCTTCAATCACCTTTCCATCTGTCTACCCCATTCGCCGGTACCTTGGATGAATTACAAGATTTCTCGACTGTTTTGTGACGCACAGCCAGACTTGTCCCTCTGCGGTCTTGAGCGCTTTGGCGACCTTTTCGCCCAGAATCTTCACGGCCCGCGCACGAATATTCGAACACGTCAGACCGAGGATCGAAGAACTAAGACAAGCAGAAGAACCCTCTCGGCAGCTAGGATGGAGCTTTGGCGGCGGAGTTGAACGACCACGAACGGCGCTAGACGAACATCCAGCGTTCAGCCGTCTCGCGGATTCCTCGCGCTCAGGCCAGCAAGTTGGCCAGCACTTTATGTTGAATACCGCGGAAGGCTATTAGAAATTATGTTAGCGCGCTTGGAGCAAGTCTCGACGCAGGGTGCAGCTAGGGGGAATCTGGCGGAGAGGGGGGGATTCGAACCCCCGGTACAAGTTTTGGCTCGTACAACGGTTTAGCAAACCGCCGCATTCAGCCGCTCTGCCACCTCTCCGCGGTTTGTTATCAACAGCTTACCACATTTACTTCAATTCACCTGCTGAACAGTTGCTGAACATTTGTGGAAATCGTCCAAAGTCGTCTCCAAAGTCTTCATCGCCGCCAAGACTGCCGGGTCGAAGGCTTTGATGTAACGCTCTTTGGTCACGTGCGGTTTTGCATGACGCAGGATGCGCTGGACGACTTTTTCATTCGCGCCCAGTTCATACAGGTTCGATGCAATGCCGCGTCTGCACGCATGCCATCCGTACCATACCAACCGCAATGACTCCACGGCTGGCCGGACAAGTCGCTGACCCATTCTGTTCAAGTCCATGTGGTCGCCGCCGCCTGAGTGAAACATTACCCCGGTCTTCGGATTCCCCATGGACAGGCGGTACGCGTCCAGGATTTCCGCCAGTTGCCGAATGACGGGAACCGCTTGGGCACTGGCTCGCGTCTTAGGTCCATTCACAAAGCTCTTCCAAATGGATCTGTTAACGCTCAACGAGTCACCCGTGTAGTCCGTCCATTCAAGCCCTCGCAATTCGCCTTCGCGAAGTCCTGCAAAGGACGCTGTGGCGATCACTGCTTTGGGCAACAACGGCAGAAGATTCAGAATGCGATATATCTGGGCCAAGCTGTACGCAAAGGTTTCGCGCGCTTCGCGCGCATTTCTGGGAATACGGGCATCCTGGACGGGGTTCACTCCATCGAACGCGCCTTCATTCTTTGCGTGGCTGAAAACACCGCTGAGTACACTCTTGATGTGCTGCAGAGTAGTTTTGCTCAGGTCGTGTTCTTCGGCGATGGCCTTGAGCATTCTGCTCGCATCCACCGTTCTGAACTCACGCAAACGAATCTGTCCGACGCGGTCCGACATATGATTCTTCCAGATTTCCCGATACCCTTTTCTTGTCGAAGCACGCAACTCGTCGATGTAGGGCAGGTAGATGTCCTCGACAAATTCCTTGAGGTTCATGCTGGTCTCCGGCGTGAACTTGCCGGCGTTGAGCCGATGCATGAACTCGACTTTGAGGGGCATGATGTCGGATTCGCGTGGATAACGTTCCAGACGTCCTAACATTTTCGCCCGCTGCTTGAATTTGATCGATCCATTTTCCTGCCGTACCTGGACGCGATACTTTACGTACCAAGCCGAATGGTCTGCATACAAACATCCATCTTGATAACGAACGGATTTGGTCATTTTTTCTCCTTAATGACCCTGCCCGTTCGCACTGACCAACTGGCGGTTCAGCCACTCGTGAAGCTCCGTACTGCCCCAAGGAAAACGAATGTAGCGTCCAAGCCGCAAATGCGGGATCGGATCGCTGGTCCGTTTTGCATTGGTCCACGAGCGTACCCAAGTTTCGGGTACTTTTAGCCGTTTCGCCAACTCGGTCGAGTCTATCACTTCTATTTGGGCTTGATTCATGTTCGTTCTTCCTAAAATCATTTGAGCGAATTCTCGATAATCAGACGGACCGTTCGGGATCGGCCTGGGTATTTGCGGAAGAAATATCGGTCTGCGAGAGCGGCTTGGCACTGGCTAGTTGAGCCTGCGCTTTGTCTACGGTGCGATGAGCGTAGTCCTGCGGATCGGCCTTGTCGTCCGAACGGTAGTCGGCGATGCGGCGCACGATTTCTTGTCGGTCGTCGCCACGCGCCAGAGCGCGTTTGGCGAATGCCCAGTCGTGTTCTGACTGGGTTAGATGGGTCTGCGGCGAGGACTCGCGTTTGATGCGGTTGTCGTAGGTGTGGCGCGGCGAGTCCTGGGAATCGATGTGCAATTTGAAATCGCGGATGTCATAGGTGGCCGTGGATTCTCTGCGGGCTTGCACGTGGAAATCCACCTCGTACTTCTTGTTGGCGAAACCGGGAACCCGCAAGACGCGGGTCGCGTCGGTCGCCGCGGGATCGCCGCCGAACTCGCGCGCCAAAGCATGCAAGAGCGCTTCGGCCTCTTCGAGATGCATGCCTTCGACTTTCCAGACAACCTGATACTTCTCAGGCGAACTATTCAGCACGTAATTCGGCTTGGGGACGACGCTGGAGTTCTCGATAGTTTCCAGGGCCTCCGGGCCGTCGTGGTCCAGGTCGAGATAAACATGCCGGATGGACTCAATGTCTTCCTTGGTCCGGGTCGAGGCGTCTTTCTTCAGCGGGTTCATCCCTATATATATGTCCGAGCCGTTGGCATTCTTGTAGCGAAGCCACGCTTGAAACTCCGTGCTTGCGGCTTTCTGTACGCTTGTGATGCGCTGGATGGTTTCGCCAAAATCCCGATTGAGCACGAGCATGGCAATGCGGTCGGTGGGCTCGAAATTGTCGAGAATGTATTCCGAAGCAGATGGAATAAACGGAACTGGTTTTTCAGCGGGATTCATACAAGCTCCTTGTGACAATCGAAAATGAAGCCGTAGTTGTACTCATCGCGATCGGGATCGTAGCCGTGAATTTCCACGACTTCGGAGACGAAGCGCCGGCCCGGCCGGCGTTCGAGGTGCACAACAACATTCACGGAATCGCCGACATTGGTTTTGATGGCGCGGTAGGGCAGGTCCACACCGCTCTGCAAAACGCAGCTCGTGAATCGGGCCAAGCCCTGCCTTGCGGATGTGGCGTGGAGGGTCGAAAGGCTCCCCGAGTGTCCGGTGTTAAGAAGCTGCAAGAGATCGAAAGCCTCGCTTCCCCGAATTTCGCCGAGTTGCGAGGCGAATATATCTGCAGCTGGTGCGAGATGCGTGAGGGTTACTTGTCGGCAGTTCCCCATCCGAATTCAAAATGCGAGGTTCGCCGATTTTCCTATCCGCGCGAAGCCGAGATCGTGGGCCGAGTGGTCGGCGTAACCATGCGCCTTGCAGAAACAGGATAGATGACCGTATGAAGATACAGAGACTCCTCACCGGCACCAGGCGTGTTTACCATTTCTTGGAGAAAGGTGCCTGCGCGTATATCCTGTTGCGCGTCCCCGAAATTATTCAATCCTAAGAACGAAGAGAGGCACGCATGATTATCGGAGATCGGTTGCGGGAGTTGCGGGAAGAAAAGAAACTCTCTCAGGGTGACATCGAGAAGAGAACGGGGCTGCTGCGATGCTACATTTCGCGCGTCGAGAATGGCCATACGGTTCCAGCCATCGAGACATTGGAAAAGCTGGCACGAGCTTTGGAAGTCCCGCTCTACCAGCTTTTTTATGAAGGCGATGAGCCGCCCAAGTTGCCGAACCTGCTAAAACGGAAAACCACTGACGACATCGTTTGGGGGAGTTCAGGTAAACAGGCGGTGTACCTTCATAAATTGACAAGGTGTCTGAGCAAAGCAGAGGACCAGGACCGCAAGCTTCTACTGGCCATGGCGCAAAAAATGGTCGCAGGGCGCAATCGTCGCCCTCAAGCTGCGGCGTAAGCTCACAGGGAAACCTTCAACGTTCGTCGCCGGAAATACTCGGGCCGCGCCACTGGCGCGGCCCGAGTGTACCCGCTGGTTTGTTCCCTACTTCGGCTTCCCTCTAGTCGCCTTGCTCTTCTTGGGAGTCGTTTCCCTCGCGGATTTCGAGAGTTCCTTACGGACAGCCGCGGACAGTTTTGCGGTGTCGATTTTGTAGCGGGCGGCGGTGCGCGTCAGGTTCGTGTCCTTCGCAAGGGACTGACGAGGGTTGTATCCCGGGCAGTACAGGTCGGACGCGAGTGCACACACCACAAGAAAGTGCTGCACTTCCTGCGTGCTCATCTCGCGGACGGCCTTTCCGGCAACCGTCTTGTAGTCAACGGTGTTGCCACCCCACGAAGCTTTGGTCTTTTTTTCCTCCCACCCATAGACACGGCAGAGGCGGCGGTGGTTGTCATGGCCGAGGCGTTCGAAATAATCGAGAGCGACCATTTCTAGGTCGGGACGCGACAGCGTCGCGGGAAGTTTCTTGCGAATCGCGTCGAGAATGCGGGCTCGCGTCTGCTTCTCGATACGTTCGGCAAGCAGTTCCTTGGCTCGCGCTGCACGCTCCTGTGGTGTCGCCTGGTAGTGTGTGACGCGGGCATGGACCGCGCACTTTTCGTCGCTGCATACGTGAAGCACTTTGCCAGCCTCAGGTCCGTCAATCACAACGGCGGGTTTGGTCTGCGGACACTCGGCTTTCTTTACGGTGCGGTATTGCCCGTCATAGAGCACGTCGGCCTTTCGGCTCTTGGCTTGCCACGCGGGAGCTTGCGACACCCGCAGTGGTTTTTCGCCGGACTGTTCCAAAGGCTTCACACGAAGCTGCACGATAGCTTCCACCTTTGAGCGGTAACAGGCCCGGTCGGTGCAAATGGACTTCTTCTGTCCTACTGCCTCGGGGAAGAGGAGCGGATTAGTGCCTGTGCGCTTCGGGCAGCGCACGCAACTTCCCGCTGCTGGAAGCAAGGCTTCGTCCTCTGTGTCGAAGGGAGCGTTGGTCAGGTCAAGGTGGATTTCGCGCTCAATCCACTGCCGGAGTTCCCTCACGGTGGCAGCCTCGGCCTTCTTGTCTTTCAGAAGGGCTGCTGCCGTCCTGTGATGCGGGAAGCATTCGGCTAGGGCACGGCGCTGATCGTCCATTGTCAAACGGGCCATCTCAAACGCGTGCGCGACAGTCAGCTTTCCGGCGTAGAACGCTTGTTGGACTTCATCTACGAGGTGCATCAAACGCAGCCGCGCATAGACGTATTTCTCGGAACGCCCGATTTTCTCTGCAAGCGTTTCGACGGTGTAGGTGTCGGGTTGCAATTGCATTAAAGCGGCGTAGCCCCGCGCCTCGTCAAGTTCGTGCACGTCGGCGCGTTGCAGATTCTCGATGAGTTGCAGTTCGAGGCATTGGGTGTCGGTGAGTTCGCGGACACTGGCCGGAATGGTTTCCCGTCCAGCTAGTTTCGAGGCGCGGTAGCGCCGCGCTCCTGCGACAAGTTCAAAGAAGCCGTTCTCGCCGCCCGGTAAGGGGCGGACGAGAATGGGCTGCAGGACGCCGTGCTGGCGAATGTTGCCGGCAAGTTCCGCCAGCTTCGCTTCATCAAAGGTTCGTCTTGGATTTGTTTTCGATTCCTGAATGCGGTTGAGGGGGATGTCTTGAACTGAGGACACCACAGGCGGAACTGGACTACTCGGATTTACTGCGATGACGGTATTCATTTTCGTTTTCTCCTTTTCTCTTTTCTTGAATCAATACTCTTCGGGCAAAAGCACGGTTGTTACGGAGCGATCGGCTTCGGTGATGACCCAAACCTTGACGTCGGCATTGGTGCGGTAGCTGCTCAAGAGCCGAAACCCGCGTTTCAGGCCGAGCTCGTTTTCCTTGCAATCGTCTTTATCGATGTCTCCCCAATCACCGCAAACATGCCTCGTCAGAAAATCGAGCGGGGTCTGTCCGGCTTTCGCAAGAGCGGCCAACGCGCCCGGTGTGGCGACGAGTTGGCCTAGGTTAAACAACGGCTTTCTTTCGGTTTGTTGCATGGGATTCTCCTGTTTTTGAATTTGGCCTTTGTTCCTCAGAGGCGCGGCCTGAGCCGCGCATGAAAAACAAATGCCCTTCGTGGCGGGGGAAAGCGCTTAGCCGTCCGCGCTGTCAAGGCCGCGGGGTGTGCGTTCATCGGAGCGAAGCGAAGAGCCTTGACAGGAGAAGCGGACGGCTAGGCGCAGGGTTTGGCCAGGAAGGGCATTTAGGAGAAGCAAGAGTTCCGGTGGGAATTTACTGACAAGAGTTGCGGATTTGTGGGTCTCCTTAGGGACGGAGGAGCGCCAAAGGAGCAAACAGGGGAAACCGTTTCAATTCTTCTTCGGAAATGGAATTGTCGAGAAGAACAGGCTCACCTCGCTTGGCTACGCACAGCACAAACGGTTCAAACGCTTCGCGCAGCATCGCGGCATATTTCTTCCGGTCGTAGCCAAACCATCCTTCCCACAAAGCGTAAGCCCGGACGCGATCGTTCGGAACATGGGCTTCCGCATCCGTGATGACGTACTCGATGTTTTGTCCAGGACGGAGTTTGACGCCGGCCCCAAATAGCTGTTGCGCGGCAATCGCGGTAACGCCCGCTTTCTGATAGTCGCGCGGTTCCCGCGTGATGCGTTTGCTCACAACAAGGTCGCGGATGTCTACCTCGCCGTTCACCAGACGGTCTTGGTAACTCGCAAATACCCCGCGAGCGACCTCGAGTTTCTGCAAGTACGATTCATAGTCGTGGCCTTCAGCGAGGATGGCGAGGACTTCATACTGCATCCGGCCGAGGAACGGAGGCGTGTCATGCCGCCGGCATTCAAGTCCGCGCACTTTGAGTTCGCCGTCTTCTCCGACTGCAAAGAAACGATTTGGCACGGGCACATCCGCGTATTGCTTAGAAGGAAGAAAGACGACGTAGCGATAGACGGATTCAATCGCGAGTGGAAGGCGCGTCTTATCTTCAATCTCTTGTGCGAGCCGCTCATAATCGGCTTGCGTCGCGCCTTCCTTCCAGACGTAGAGCGAGTCCACCAGCGCGTGAATCAGTTCATAGCCTTGCCCTTCGGCCAGTTCTTTGGCGACGAGCAGGGTTTCGCGCGCGACAGCGTTAATCGCTTCATGCGCCTCGATTTTTCCGAAGCGCGCGTTCTTGTACCCGGTGTAGCCGAAGCAGCAGACGAGCAGCCATTTCATGGAGTCACGCTGCAATTTGTACCTCTGCGCCAGTTCGGTAGGCGCGGTTTTCTGGAGCTTCTTGAGCGCGCAGCGCTTGGCGATCAGACGTTCGACGACGCGGCTCGTGATGCCGCGCCGTTTTTGGCAGATGCGGTAGCCGAGTTCAGGAATCCGGGGCGCTTCGGGGCAGCATGGGCAATTCACGGTTTCGGGAGAAATGTTGAAACGCGCCATGATGCTCGGAAACTGGCTGACGAAGTCCAGCTCCGCGACGTTGGGTGTGAAACCAAGCTTTGGCACGAAGACGAGACCGCCGCGGTCCGCGGCGAGAAGTTCGTCCGGACGCTTCGGGTCTTCCGGTTCCGCTTTCTGTTCGGGGATCAGTACGCCATCGCGGTGAGCGAGTTCCATCTGCATGTAGGAAATGCCGGTGCCTGTGGTTGTCCGTGCCGCGTACTGAATCGGAAGTTTTGTGATGCGGGCAAGCTCCCAGAGACCGGCGAAATCACACTTCTCCGAAATGAAGGAGTTCTGTTTGTCCACATGGATGCGGCCGAAGAGGGTAATGGAGCTCGCTTTGAAAAGAATCCGCCCGTAGCTGGTGTAGCTGCGTCCGCGGGATTGCTGAACGGCCGCCGTCTCATCACGATTCAGAGGTAGGGAACATTTCAAGCGCTCGGCCTGCTGCCGGAGCAAGGGAAGAATCGTCGAATCACCCCACTCCGAAAGAATGACATCAGGGTCTTCGCGTTTGAGCATGCGCGCAAATTGAATCGCCGGTGGCTCGCCCGATTCGTCGAGTTCCCAGCATCTCCCCTCCACTTCGATTTCGAGCGCTGCGCGGCGGCCGTGCGTGGGATCGATTCGTGAAAGGCCTGAGAGGCGAATCTGCATGAGTTTGAGCGGCGGCATTTCGTAGTCGAGGGTCCATTCGTCATCGCGGCACACGATCGATTGGATTTTGCCATCCTCGTCCGCTTCGACTTCGACAAACGCCAGCGGGAAGATCCGCTTCTCCCAGCAGTAAAGAGAAGCGACCATAAGGTCGCTGTTGTAGAGCTGTAGTTTCGAGTCGAGTTTGTGCACCCATCGTCCCCAGCCGAGAAAATCGGAAGGGCAAAGAACGGAGATTTCGAGAACCTGGCGGGGCGCATTCAACCACAAGTCGATCCGCTCGGTGAATCGCGCAAGCAGTTCCGTGGTTTTTCGCTCGGCGGCATCTCGCAACTGGACGAGCCGTTCCTCGGTTCCCGAAACGTAGAAGGCCGGCGCGAAACTATCGGTCAAACGGAAGTGCGACTGGTTCCGGTCGATCAGCCACAGCGTCATCCCGTGCCGGGTCGGGTAGAGGTCGAGAATCCATCCTTCGAGCAATTTCACAAAGCACCCCTGCGTTCTGAAGAACCTTCTCGACCGCATCCAGGCGCTTTTCCTGATCGAGAGCGATGGAGAGAAGAATGGCTTCCATTGGATTATCGTGAGCCTGATACGTGGCCGCCTGGGTGTAGCAGCGTACGCGCACGAAGAGGCGGTCGAAATGCGGCTGGTCCTCCCGCCGCAGCGCGCGCCGGAATTTCTTCCATCGCTCCGCGTTTTGCTCAATCAATTGGACAAATGTAGGGACGGTCCTGCCCATGATGTACCTCGCACTTTCCGTTCAAACAGATAGGAGTGGTGTATTTTTCTCGCGGGTAAAGGAAAGGGAGGATTCGGGACGGGGTTCGACTTTCACGATGTGATCTGCCTGGTTGCGGAGTTTCTGAAAGAAGTCGCGTCGTTTTGTTTTGAAGGAAGTGGCATCGGAAAAAACTGCAATGGATAGAGAAAGCGGCGCAAGCTCTCGCAAGCCTTCGAGCGCGTGTTCAAACGAGGCTCGCGCCGGACGGTCTTGAACATCCTCGTCGAAAAATAAATCTGGCAAAGCCGTGACGATCAGCACGTCGGCGTTAAACGTCGCGAGCACTTTCGGGACTCGGCGGATGAGTTCTGTTAGTTGAAAGCAGGTAAAAGCGCGTGCGACTCGGATGAGAGCGTTCAGTGCGGAAGGTTCAAGCGCGCGCTCCCTCGCAAACCGTGCGATGAGGAGCGGGCTGATCTGATTGGCGCCATCGAGATACAAAACACGTTTCTGGCGGCGGAGGATCCTTGGGAGAAAGTAGTGCGAGAGGCGCTGGATTTCGGGGCATCCGTAGAAGACCGTGAGTGCGCAGTCGGGCAAGACCCAGGGGTTCGGCGCCGGGCGTTCCGTTTTCGTTGCTGCAATGGGTAAGTCCATGACGACGTGCCCCTCAGGTGGAGATGCTAATTGGATGGTAGGCGAAGAAAAGACGAAAAGTCAAGGACGCTCCCTTTTCACAATGGTAGGAGTCTCCCAATGGCGGAAAAACCTTCACCGCCAAAAAATGCGAGTCGGTCCTCTCAGCCTGTGATAAGTAATGGATCAGTTTCCGAGTATCCCGATGTGGTCAAGCTTTTCTTTGCGTGCCATTTTATTTCTACGTGGTGCTCTTACGAAACTTGCATCAGGCATGGTCACTTGTTCCTAGTCAGCCCGCTGCATATAATCCGCCTCTGAACATGGCAGTCACCGGGAACTCGTGAAAGGTCGGCAGTGCACGAATGATTCATGGCAACTGATCTCTACAGTGCGGACCTGGGAGCAATTTCGGGAAGCGAGTTGTATCGAGCGATTTTGGAGTTTATTCGACTTGAGCTGCCCCTGGATGGCCGACCTCGCGAGGGATACCTCCTCGACTTCAAAGAAGATCTGAGCGACCGATTTCTGCATACGGTAGCGGCGTTCGCAAACACATTTGGCGGCATGCTGATCGTCGGAGTGAGCGAAGATGACGGACGCCCGAACAGTGTGGTGGGTGTCGCGACTAGTGGAGAACTCAAGACGCGAGTTGCTAGTGTAATTGCCTCGAATCTGTTTCCTTGCCCGCCCTTCGAGATCGCAGAATGTGCTATTCCGAATGACCCCGGTGGAAAGAAGCTGTGCGTTTTGCGCGTCCGCGAAACAGATGAAATATGCCTGCTCGCCAAGAAGGGTGAGAAATACCCTGTTTACGTCCGCATAGAAGATCAGTCGCCGCCGGCGGACGCGTCTCAATTGCGCTCGCTACTAAATCGAAAAGGACAAAACCGCACTCTTGTCACTGATCTTGACCGGCGCTTTCGTGAATTGGCAAGTGGCCTGTTTGTGTGTCAGTACCGCACAATGAGTCAGGGTAGTAGGAGCCGCACGTTCTTCCAGATCACCCTTTGTCCGTACACGAATCAACCACTGCGGTTGGACCTTGCTACTGAGAGGGTCTTCGGGAACCTAGTGTCCACGCAATGGCCGGGGCTTCAACAACTCGTGAACATGAATGAAGCGCGCGTGGAGCACTTCAGATCCCGGGACTGGTGCGAAACCCATTTTCTCGACCGAGCCCACGATTACGAGCGGCGATGGCGACTTACTAACCGTGCAGACATTGGTTTTATAACTCAGACTAGGTGGCCGATTGCGCCAGGCGGCGAGTTTTGGAGCCTATACGACGTCGTCGCGGACTTGGTGAAGGTTGGACAGTTGGCAAGGGACTACTGGCGCGTGATGGGCTACTACGGAGGTTCTCGCCTGGTAGCGGATCTCAACGTTGAAGGGCTCAGTTTTGATGTAGCGAAAGGCGCGCTCGCTCCTCTCTTCTACCAACGACTCGGTGGCATCCCTGGGTTTTCGCTAGATTCAAAGTCAGTGATACTAGTGACGGATCGCCCGCTTTTGACACAGATTGCACACGTGGAAGTGGACCTCAACTATCCGGGTCTTGATGACTCGCTCGTCGAGACGGTGACTACAACTCTTAACCAACTTCTCAGATGCTTCGGCCATCTGTCCGATTTCCAAGCGTTGCAACGATCCATTGGTTCTCTCTTTTTCCAGAAGATTTAGCTGGCTGCCAGGGTCGTACTCAAGTTGAGTTATCGTGATTTCGTCTGGTTCATGGGAGCGACACTGAAACCATCTGGCGGGATGGCGGGGCTATGGCGGAGATACGGATTGGAACATCGTCCTTTACGGCCAAAGGATGGGCCGGCCCGTTCTATCCCCGCGGCATGAAGGCGGGCGAGCGGCTCTCGTATTACGCGACTCAATTCGACTCGGTCGAAATTGACAGCACGTATTACGGAACTCCAACTCTTTCCACAGTGGAGGGGTGGTACAAGAAGACACCACCCCAATTTCTCTTCGCCGCCAAAGTCCCGCAGGTCATAACGCATGAAAAAGTCCTTTTGAATTGTGACAAAGAGTTCACTGAATTCTTGAAGACAATGGATGCGCTCGGCGAGAAGCTAGGCCCGCTCCTTCTTCAATTTGGATACTTCAACACGTCGAAATTCAAGAGTGGTAGAGAGTTCGTGGCGCGACTGAAACCATTTCTGGAGAAGCTCCCCAAGGTGTATAAATTCGCCCTCGAGATTCGAAACAAGGATTGGCTCGACGCGTCCTTTCTTGATCTGCTGCGGGAGCATGGCGTCGCGTTCGCACTCACCGATCATAATTGGATGCCGCGGCCCTGGGAGATGAAAAACGGCTTGGATCTCATCACGGCGGACTTTACTTACGTGCGGTGGCTTGGCGACCGGAAAGCGATTGAGGAACAGACGACGACCTGGAACAAGGTCATCATTGATCGCCAAGGGGAACTTTTCGAGTGGGTCAAGGAGCTAAAGAAAGCTCGCGAACGGCGCATCATGATTCTGGCTTTTGCGAACAATCATTACGCCGGGTTCGGACCGGGAACTCTCGCTCTATTTCGCCAGCTCTGGGGAGATGAGGGACTACCGGCGTTGGTTGAAAGGCAGCCATCTCTGTTTGGTTCGTAATTCCGACAGGAGGCTTTTCCTCCTGAACAGCTCCACAAAATAATTGCTGCCCGATGGAACTTATACAGGCACTCCATCGGGCTGACGCTTTCCGGAAACAAGTTCAAGCGAGCCTTCAGAACTCTGTCGGTTCGCCTTCGCCGGCTTTCAGCTTCAACTGACTCACTGTGCATTCAGCGAGCTGAACGTCATCGCGCACTTTGCCAAAGTATTTCGCCTGAATGAGTTTTCCTTTGGGTCCGGGATGGCAGTAGAGGTAACGCACTTCCACGACTTGCTCCGTGTGCGGGAGTGGATAACGGTCAGGCACGCCCACCGTGCCCATGAACCGCGGCCGATTGCCGTCTAAAAGGTACACGGCGATGGAGCGATGACCGTCCTCCGCCTTCTTGTCGGGTTTCGGGCCAACGATGAAAGATGCAGTGACGACAAACTTACACTTGAAGTGCTGTCCCGCTCGGCCAGCCGCATAGGCTGCGTACCTGTTCTTGCAAACGAAGCCCTCGGCATTCGCGTCGTGCATAGCTTTCACAAAGGCGCGTTTGGCTTTTGGTGTCATGGCCGTTTCACAGACGCGAAGGGTCTGGTGTACGCCGCGAATGAGCCGGGTCAGGTGGACATAGCGGATTTCGTAGGGTTCGGTGCGCAGATCGGTGTCGTTCACACTGAGGAGGTCCCAGATATAGAAATGGGAATCGGTGATTTCCCCGTCCGCCAGAAAAGCATTGGCTTGCACAAGGTCCAGCGGCCCGGAAAGGCGCGAGTCAATGGGAATGACTTGGCCGAGTTTGTTGATGCCGGAATATTTTCCATCGGCCTTTTGCACGGCGAGCCGCCGTCCATCAAATTTCTGCTGGAACCACCAAGACGCATCCTGAGCTAGAAGCATCGCCTCCGGCTCCTCGATGGGCGTCAGCAATTCCGGCACATGGCCGGACTGCTCCTTGCTGGCCGGCAAGCCAACGGAGATCGGCGCGTCTCCGTTAGTCTTTGCCTGAGCGATTTGATAGCCCTTGCCCGTTTTCTCTCGAAGGATGCGGTCGTACACACTCTTCGCTTCCTCGTAGGCAACGTCATTCGCTTTCACGTCGCTTTGCAAAGCGGAGCCGCGCCGCCCCCATTGCGCTTGGACGGACCACTTGTCGTCCACGTTCTCCAACTGCAAGTGGTACACCTTGTCGGAACTGCCCTGCCGGAAATACAGCTCTGCTCGTTCAGTTTGCATTGTTCGCTCCTTTACGTTTTCAGGTTTTGCCCTTCGTGCAACGCGGAGCGGTGCATGAAAAACAAATGCCCTTCCTGGCGGGGGAAGGCGCCTGTCCGTCCGCGCTGTCAAGGGCGCCGGAGTGTGGCGTTCATCGGAGCGAAGCGAAGACCCTTGACAGGAGAAGCGGACGGATCAGGCGCAGGGTTGCGCCAGGAAGGGCAGACGAACTAGCTTTTTGGCTAGAGGCGACAAAAAAGGAGTGCAGGCGCAGTATTTGTTTGGTGTGGCCTAGTGTTTATTCGGTTCGCTGTGATTCCTGAAACAGGGCTTTTCGGGTCCTGGCGATTTCTTCGGCGAGTTCCTTTTTGTCGGGCACGACGAGTTTGTACTCGCTGGAGAGAACCTTGCTGTGGAGGTTTGCGAGGGGGTAGTGGGCGATGGCCTCGTTTTTCTGAGAACAGAGGACCAAAACCAAACGGGGGATTTTCGTCGGACAGAGTCCAGTGCTCACGCGGGTAGTCAAATACAAATTCATTTGTCCAGCGTCTGCGTGGGTGAAATCTCCGATCTTCAAATCAATGATGACCAGGCAGCGAAGCCGGCGCCGGCCTATAGGTCCTGCCCTTGGTTGTGCCTGGTCACGCAAGGGTGCGCTCGTTTAGCAAAGCCACAAACCAAATACACTTGCATAAATGTGAGCTCAACGAACGATTGCATAGTGCCACATCGCGAACAAGACGCTCGCAAAGATGAGCATTATGCCCAGGCCAACAATTTCTAGGACTGTGGGTCGCGAAATCTTTAGCCTTCCGAATCTTCCGAAATTCATGAAGATCAAACTGGTTTCCTCCACCCTGACGCTAGCTTTACAGATACAATCTGTAAAGGAATACCTGGCGAATAACAGGCTGGAATTTCATAGACTTAGAGTGGCTTGATATGCTGGCCATATTATGCGACGACTATCAGTTGCGGTTTTGAGACTGCGGCCATAGCCTCTAAAGCACGGGGGATAGGATGAAAGAGCTCAATAAGGAACAGCTTGAATTTGCAGTTGGTCGCCTGCATCAGTTGATTGAATTCCGCGGTCTTAGCCAAACGCAACTTGAACAGGGGTCGGGTATTGCGCAGTCGACGATCTCGAAGATATTAAAACGCGCGCAAGACCCGAGCCCAGAGGCGCTTAAGAAGCTATGCCGCGTGATCGGCGTAAAACTGAGTGACCTCACTAACGAAGTTGAACTGTTCGGTCACGAACTGGTGGGGTATTTGGCCACTCCGCTGACAGGCTTAAGTGTGTCGGAGGACGCCGAGTTGCGGAAGGTGGTTGACAAGATTAAGGGTCTGGTCGAGGCAGATGAGTTTGACGACCCGCGCTTTGATCTATATTGGCCCGGGGATCATACCCATCCACGGAATAATCCAGACATTACGCCGAGCCAAGTGTACCTGACGGATCGTTCTCGCGCTTCTACGTATGATTTCATCATCTTGCTGTGTGTGTCCGCGAGTTATGGAGTGGGCCAGGAAAACGAAATAGCGACTCAGGCAGGACTGTCTGCGATCAGGCTTGTCCCAAGGTCCATTTCCCGAATGATGACAGGCTCGTTTATCAACGCCAGAAACATCGAATATCAAGGAAGCCTGTCGGCCGGAATACAGTTCAGGGAGGAGGATGTCGTAGATGCATTGCGGGCAATTCGCCGCGCACACTTCCGAAGGCAAGCGTTTTACAAAAACCTGAATGGTCATGATTTTGGCGAGCGTTTGCGCAAACTCATAAACGAGCGGGGGAGCGACTACGAAAAGTTCGCCGACGACGTGGGGATAAATCTCTCTTACTTGCATGCGCTGATGCAAGAACCTTTCAACGTATCTAACCCAAGTATCAAACTGCTTAAGCGAATTGCAGCTTTGCTCGGGGAGAGCGTGGGGTATCTGGTGGGTGAGTCCGAAAGAGCTGATCCGGTGTGGATCTCAAGTCAATCGTCCTTTAGAGAGTGGGTTGATAGCAATTCAGACCTGCCGGCGGGGGAGGTTCTGCGCATGAGGGACGATTGGCGCGACGAATACCGTCTGAGCAAAACACAACCAATTTCAGTATCGTTCCGACGGTCAACAGAGCCGATGAGTGTCGCCGATTGGGATCGTCTTTACAGACAGAGTCGCAATAAGGCTGGTGATAGTGGAGCCACGGCTTCCTTATTCCAAAAATAAGACTTCCGCTCTAGTGCAACTGTTCGCGCGACGGGCGGGTGTAGCCGACGGCGAACCGGACGATGCGATGAGGAGACTTGTAGCGGGACTCGCCAACCCGTCAAAGCGGGCAGGGATTGCCACAGACCTGAGTCTCTTCTTGAGGAACAGGAAAATATTAGAGACCAAGGTCGTTCGTGGGCTTTCAGCCGATGGCTATATAGAACCCGTGGGCTGCACATTCGACGATGGTTTCAGGATGGTTTTAAAGGGCGGTTCGCCTCAAACGAGAAGCAGATTTACGATTGCCCACGAACTGTGCCATACGTTCTTCTATGAAATCGTGCCGGAACTGAAATTCGGGTCTCGAGAGGCAGACGCCGAAGAAGAACGTCTTTGCAATCTTGGAGCCAGCGAGCTTTTGATTCCCACCAAAAGTCTCAAGACTCGCGCAAAACAGTTCCGAGTTTCAGTAACCTCGCTCGAAGAGCTCGCACGGTTGTACATTGTAAGCCCTGAGGCGATGCTTCTACGCCTGCGATCTCTCAGATTGTGGGATTGCGAGCTCTCATTTTGGCGGCCCACACAGCATGGCTTTTTGCTGGACAAGATGATCGGGGGACGGAGAGCTAAGTGGGTTTGGTCAGATGATACTGCATTGCGGAGAGCCTGGGAGAGTAATCAGACGGTGTCTGGCCGCACATATGTTGAATTAAGGGAATTGGGAGGAGGCCTGCAACTAAGGTCGGTATGTTTCCAGCTTGTAAAGCGGAGGAACCTGATTTTGGCGCTGTGGAGTGGAAAGCCTTTCGAACACGAGTCACGACGCCTTCCCCTCTTTGAGACCAAGGACGTAGTCAGAGTGGAAGCGAAGCGCTGAACGAAGAATGGTCGGAATTCTGCCTGGGTTGGCAGCGGTCGGGTATTGTCGCGTAAGGTCTATACACAGTTCGTTACGCGAGCGTATAATTTTGCCCAGAATTGGTCGGTGATCTAGACAACAGTGTCTTTGACTAAAATGAATAGCTTGCTGCTCGCAGAGCCCGCAAGGAGGAAGAAAAGCGACCGCGCACGGTCTAGCGGAGTCCAGTATCAGTTCGAACCCGGGTGGTCGGCTGCGTCGACCACTGCGACAGACAACACTTTCCACCAGCTTGCCCCCTATATCGGTAGATTGAAGACCTCGATCGCGCGGTCGCTGGTGTGTAATCACACTCGCAAAGGCGATCTCATTGTCGACCCATTCTCGGGCTGCGGCGTTGTGGCTCTTGAAGCGGCCGCGAACGGCCGGCGCGTAATAGCGGGGGACTGGAACCCATACGCCATACTTCTGACTCGTGCAAAGCTCTTTGCACCCGCTAGCCTTGAAAAAGCGAGAAGGCGCTTGCGGAAGACGTGGGCGTTGTCTCGTAAGAAATTGCGCAAGCAAGACCTAAGGAAGGTGCCGCAATGGGTGAGAAGGTTCTTTCACCCTGAGACATTACGCGAGGCGCTTGCTTTTCGAGATGCATGCGTTCGGCGACAGGATGACTTCTTACTCGCCTGTCTTCTTGGAATTCTGCATCATCAGCGCCCAGGTTTCCTGTCGTACCCCAGCAGTCATCTTGTTCCCTATCTCCGCGACAGAAAGTTCCCTCCGAAAGTTTATCCTGAGATGTACGAGCGACGAGACGTTCTTAGTCGACTTGAAGCTAAATTGCGAAGAGCTTTTAGGCGTCCACCCATGCGGTATCCACTGCATCATCGCGTTCTGAAGACGGATGCGCGACGGTTTCCCCGAATCAGCAAAATAAGAGCAGTCATCACGAGCCCTCCGTATATGAACGAACTGGATTATGTGCGCGACAACCGACTCCGCCTCTGGTTCATAGGAAGGTCACTTCCGGAAGGACTTGAGCTGAAGAGTCGAGATAGGAAGGCGGCATTCGTCGCGCTTATGCGCGCAGTCTGTGTGCGGCTTGCGCCCGGAATTGAGCGCGGTGGTTATCTCATTCTGGTTGTTGGGGACGTTACCCGTGGTCAGGAGAGAACTGCCCGTACGTCGAGGTTGACGCGTCGATTGTTCAAAACCGAACCCATTTTGGGTAATTTTTGTTTGCGCGCTTCGTACCGCGATGCCGTTCCAGATATCCGGCGATCTCGTCGCGAATGCCGAGGGACTAAGGGCGAGACGGTTCTTATTTATCAAAAGGATTCAGGACGAAGGCACGACATCGCAAGACAGGGCAGAAGCGGTGCGAGGCGTCATGACAGCAGGACGCGACGACACGTGGTGTAAAAGTCTGACCGGAAAAACGGTCGATAAGTTTAAGCTCATCTCCTTCATTGGGGCCGGGCGAATTGGGTATGTTTATAAGGCCCAATTCCTCGACTTTCCTACGACGGTCCGCGCGGTGAAGTTCATTTTCGATTCCTTAAGAGATGGTTGGGAAGTGGAGCTCAGGAAGGTGATGAGTTTGGAGCTCGTCGACGGGGTGGTCCACTTTCATGATTTAGGTACAGAATCGATCACTCACAACAATGTCACGCGCCTGTGTCAGTTCAGCGTCTGGGACTACATTGCTCCCGGTGAAAATCTCAGACAATACTTGAAACGCGTGGAAAAAGTTCCCGTGAGTTTTCTTTTGGCGGTGGTCGAAAGAATTCTTCACGTTCTGCACGCCTGCAATTCCGAGGGTGTTTCCCGTCACGGAGATTTGCACCCAGGCAATATACTCATCGGTGATCCGTCGCCAGCAAAATTAGATGATTCGCTTCAGCCGCGTGCGCCGATTTACGTGTCCGATTTTGGATATGGAACTACGGGGGGAATCACCCCGCCGAAAGATGACTACGAAGGTTTGGTGAAAATCATCAACGAGATGATTCCGCACGTTGATTATTCAACGGAAACGGCTACACATAGGCAGATTTTGCACGCGATGCAGCGTGACCTAGGAAAGCTATTGAAGGAAGCAGCGGGGACCGAGCGAAGATCTCCGCTAGACTTATTGAAGTATTTGGCAGAAACGAAGAGTTTGGCGCAAGCAGGTGCTCGCCCAAGTGCTAGATGGACCTCGATGTCTTCGGAAAAAGCCCCTGCTGCCGAACCAGAGAACCCGAGCGTTGGTCAGTTTCAAGTTAGCGAGATGATTGGGGATCGTTGGGACTTGTGGAAACGTCTGTTCGTTCCAACAGTGCCCGCGCGCTCGAAGATCCTTGCGCTTGACATCCCCACCGTCGTGACTGGACCGCGCGGCTGTGGAAAGACAATGCTATTCCGTCGTCTCAGTGAAAGATTAATTGTGGAATGTGGAGATGTCGAGGAATTGCCAGTTCGGAGTTATTTTGCAGCGTTGTATGTCAATGCGAACGATTTTGCTGATGCATTTGCACGATTTCCAGAACATCCGAGCGCGAGAGATGAAGCCAACCTAATATGCTACGCAAACCTTTGCATATTGGCCGATTTACTGACCGTTGTATCGGCAAGAGCTGGTCGGCTGTCCGAGCGGCCGACGGACGCCCTGTTGACGCTGATTCAGCGCTGGTTAGTGCCAGACACCTTCAATACCCTACTCGTGGGAGAGGATCGGTTAGAGCGCTATCGTGGCGTCCTAGAGCAAATCAAATGGTCTTTTCCGAGTTCGACAACAGCCGGTTCTTTTCCGGGGTACGTTGAACTATCGCAGCATCGCTGGTTGCCTCGACTTGTACAACATACGCGTGAATGCTGCCCGTGGGTAGATGGTCGCGCGATTTTGGTCTTCGTGGATGATTTCTCGACGCCGCGGGTTTCCGAGTCGATGCAGCGAGTGTTGAACCGGCTCTTTCTGCAGCGCTCGCCTGAGTTCCTTGCCAAAGTGGCAACCGAAGCGTGGAGTACGTTCGTTCCAGAGGATTCTAGCGGGAAGAATCTGCAAGACGGGGATGACTACCAATTGGTAGACATGGGAGAGGAGTCGCTGTTTCTTCGGGATCATGAACGCCTTGCCTTCCTCCGAGATGTCTTTTCGCGGAGATTGGAGTCGGATGTGCGGATTCCACCGGGTCAAGCAACTCTTGGTGCCGTCCTTGGGCAGCTTGGTCTTTCTAAAACGGAATTCGCCCGGCGGCTCCGCACGACACTCCAGGAGCAGGGCAAAGTTACAGTCGTAGGAAGCTCGCAACGCCGCGGCAGGTCACGCGGTCGAGTTCAGTATTTTGGTGAGGATGTTTTCTCAAATCTATGGTCAGGGGATACGCGTACCATGATTCAATTAGTTACAGACGTAATTGACCAAGCCGCAGAGGCGGGTTCACGTACGGGTAAGTCGCAACCCATCAGCATCCCAGTTGACCCGGCCACTCAGGATCGGGCCTTTCGGAATCGCGGCGGCGAGTGGCTAAACTCCCATACACGAAACGAACCAACCCACCCACAAAGGGTGAAGGTAGAGGTAGAGCGCTTGAAGTCAGCGAATGCGGGATATTCGCTGAGAGGTACATACGGGGATCACTTAAAAGCGGTTGTTGAAGCGTTCGTGGGTGCGGCCTCCAGGTTGCTGCTGGGGCCTACATACTTCATCAAAGAGGGAAAAAGGCGACGGGAGGTACCAAGGATGGCGTTCCGCATTGAAATCATCGACGAATTTCGAATCGATGGCCTTGCCCGGGAGATCTATCGCGACTTAATCCGATATGGACTATTTATGAGGGACAGTAGGGGAAAGAGTGTTCGGGGAGCTTTCGTTCCGCGCTTGTATCTTCGACGGCTCTTGCTGCCATTTGCGACGCTCGCGCTGTCAAAGCGCGACAGCGTGCCTTTGACGTGTGCAGAGTTTACTCAATTACTCTTAGAACCGGACGATTTCAAGGCCACATTTGCCGTCCGACGATCTCACGGCGATCAGATGATTATGTTCCAAGAGACCCAGCGGAGTAGCGAAGCTGATTCCGCCTACGATGACCTAGAGGAAGAGTTTGGTGAAGACAAGAAACGGACCGACAATAAATAAGGATATGAACGAGAGTAGCCCGGAGAACTCTTGAAACTTACTGCGCGAGAATCGGTGATACCACAGCTCCCTGTATTGGAGCATTGTGGTCACATTGATGTTGGAATGCATGACGTCATCGTGCACGCGCCCGGATTTGAAGATCGCACGATGGCGATTACGGAGTGTATTCTGCAGAGCCACGGTGCGCGGGCCGTGCTGCTGGACTACCGCCCGCGTAATTTAGCGAATCGTTTGATTGATGTACGCGATGCTTTAGTTGCGCGCGGGATATTGATCACAGATCCCGATATGCTCGTATACGACCGATTTGAACCCAATGACTTCGAATCTCGTCTGTCGGCCCGTCTTGTTGAAAACTCAGCACGGCGTGTGATTCTAGATATTTCAACGATGTCAAAGCTCGCGATACTCCTGACGATGAACGTGTGTTTGCGACTCGACCTTGAAATCGCAATCTTATATTCAGAGGCCAAAGTGTACGGTCCGAGCGAGGCAGAGTTCGAAGAAGCTAAGAAAAACAAGGATTTTCATCGTCCTACAATACAAATCTTTACGGGTGTCCATGGCGTAGTGCGTGCAACTTCTCTCGCTAGTGTAGCGATGCAAGGACAGCCAACGGCTGCGTTGGTGTTTATGTCGTTCAATGACGCGCTGACGCAAGTTCTCTTGAATACTGTATATCCGAGTCGACTTTTTCTAATTAACGGGAAACCTCCCGTTCACGATTGGAGAGAGGAAGCCACAGCCTGGATTCATGATCAAGTCCGCCGGGAGTGGGTCGAAGACAATCCGATCAATGAGGTGGGCGACGGGGGTGTGCCCAGACCGCTAAGGGTTGTGTCGACATTGGACTATAGAGAGACGGTGTCGTTGTTGGTAGGTTTGTATTGGCAGCTTTCTGCAACGCACCGCGTTTTGCTGTCGCCATCTGGGAGCAAGATGCAAGCGGTCGGCTGTTATTTGATTAAGGCTCTGCACGAGGACATTCACATCGAATACCCTTCGCCGGAAGGCTTCTTGCCGCAGTACAGTTCAGGCGTCGCGGAGCGTTGGATTTTGAAGTTGGGACGTTTAGGGAAGTTGCTGGAGAGGATACGGATGGAGGAGCGCCGGGAATTCTTGGAACTTTCAGTTCGTTGACGGTCGCATGCGCGCGAAGGGAGATACAAGGAAAATGAGCGAAGATGTAGAGGAAAATGACAGTCCTCTGGAGACCGCGGCTGCGCCGATTTCCTTGCCCCGTCCGAAGGTAGCCGCGCTCGATGAGCTTCTGGGCTTACCATTGAGCGTTCTGGATGACGGGTTTGTGCGCGTGATTGACTACATGGGAGACGATGGATCAGTTGTTCAGGCGGCTCGGGTCTCATACGGGGCGGGGACCAAACGTGTTCAGGACGATCGCGGTTTGATTCGGTACCTTATGCGCCACGCCCACACAACACCTTTCGAAATGTGTGAAATCAAGTTTCACGTCCGAACACCAATGGACGTGTGGAGACAGTGGATCAGGCATCGAACGGCAAACGTCAACGAATATTCAACCAGATACTCGGTGGCGATCGATGCTGCACAACGAACTCCGGCAGGCGAATGGAGAGTGCAGTCTCCAGGAAACAAACAGGGTAGCGCAGGGGTCCTGTCGAGCGACGATGGAGAAAAGCTATCAGCCAAAGAAGCCGAGCTTCACAAGAAGGCGAGGGAACTCTACGAAGAACGGCTTTCGGCTGGTGTAGCAAGAGAGCAGGCCAGAAAAGATCTACCGCTGTCAACCTACACGGAAGCCTATTGGAAGATCGACCTGCACAATCTGCTTCATTTCTTGGATGTGCGAATGGACGACCATGCGCAGCAGGAAATACGCTCATATGCGGTTGCAATTGGGGAACGCGTTGTCGCGAAGTGGGTGCCGCTTGTGTGGGAAGCGTTCCTTGACTATCAGCGACACTCATTGAAGTTGTCGCGTATTGAGGCGGAAGTCATAGGCGCGTTGATTTCCGAGGCCCCGGACCGGGCGCGGGCGATTGCGGAAACGAATGGTTTACTTAAACCCTCGAAGAGTGGAGGATTGGCGTCGAGTCGCGAACGAAGCGAGCTAGAATCGAAACTTCGGGCTCTTGGTTTGACGACTCCTTGGAAATAGGCCTAGAGGTTTAGTTCAAAAGTATAGCGCGACTGGGAGAATCAGTGGCTTGGTGCAGATTGAAAGCGCCGGTGTCAGGGAATGTGTATCGTTGTCCGAAGAGCAGCGAATGAGCAGCGCGGGGAGATTGTTTCACTTCTTCGTAGGTCACGAATCGGTAGAGACTCTGTTGAATCGATTCGTGGCATGTGGGTCGCGATGGAGGGACCTCGCGTGGTGGGCACAGCTGGAATCGAACTGCTCCGTGAGATTGCCGTGTTGCATAGCGTTGCCATAGAGAAAGAGTTGAGGCGACGTGGCGTTGGTTTGCGATTGGTGACTCGTAGCATGCGGGAAGCTCGAGCCGCAGGCGTCATTGCAATCGCGTTGACAACGATGTTCTGGAACGTCAATTTTTTCCGGCGCGCGGGTTTCGAAACAATATCGCGTCGAAACCTTCCAGCACCCCTTCGGCAACATCCGCTTTTCTGTTCGCCAAAATACAAGTACACGACTCCTATGTTTCTAGAGTTCAGGCGGAAACCAGCAGCGAGTCGGAAAAGCCCACGAAGGACCTAGCCGCATGTTCTTCTTTGCCGCCAACGAAGGAGTTGTTGACAGAAGCAGGCTTCGTTCGACTCTGGGCTGGAGCGGTGAGATAAGGATGTTGCGCAAGGATGCCGCGCTGTTGCTGTGGACGGAGGACGCTTTCACGCGGTTTGCGAAGAGGGGTGCGTTGGTACGCGTCGCCGTGGGAGGATCCCGCTCCGACGGCCAAGCAGTGTGCACGTTAGAGTGGCATCTCGATTCGGGCAAAGTGACAGTGTCTCGGCGATGGTCCGGTGAATTCACAGCGTATGTGGCCCGTGAGCCGACTCGGGCGATCGCCTCCCACCTGCGGCTGATTTCTGGCGCTTTTGGTAGTAGACCCCCCGGAACAGAGCTAGTCAAAGCAGGTTGGTCGGTGTCGATGAACTCCTCGAATCCCCTAGCAAAACTGCGTTGGGGGCATGAAGGCCGGTTTCGTCCGACAGCCAGCCAAGACTATCGAAGCACGGTGGCGAGGGCGCGAAGGCTGGTGCGAACTTCGGTTGGAAACCAGGACGGGCCGATAGCGCTCTTGCTGAGTGGCGGCTTGGACAGTTCGGTGATCGCGGCGGTCGCTAAAGCTCTCGGTAAAAGAATTCACGCATTTGTTTTCGCGCTTCGGCGACCAATACAACCCCAAGATGAGACGAAGAACGACCTCGAGCACGCGCGCCGAGTGGCGGCCCACTTACGTATACCCTGTACGGAAATCCTTCTCGATTCGCGTACGGTGGTACGGAATGCGCCGCTTGCGGTGGCTCTGGGGGAAACGCCTCGTGGAACGATCGTGGATCCTTGCGCGGCGTTCATTGAAGTCGCGCGAAGGGTACGCAAGGCAGGTTACACACGCGTATTGATTGGTGAGGCGGCAGATGACATTTTTGGAGGGCTCGATTTCGCGCTTCGTTACTATCGCGGCCGAGAATTGAAGCAGCACTTTCGGCATGAGTTGACGGTTGGTCTGCCGGACGAAGAGGCTGTCTTGCAAAAGATCTTTGAGCCGTGGGGAGTCCTGTTGGTAGATCCCTTTCTAACGCAGGGTTTGATGAGCCTTGCCTACAACCTTCCGCTGCGGTTTCGCGTCGACCCGGAGCGCAGAATGAAACGAGTGCTGCGAGACGCGTTTGCAGATATACTGCCACCGGAGATTGTTGAAAGACCGAAGGGTGTGACGCGGGACACTACACAGGTGCGTTTCGCCCTGGAGACCCATTTTGGTCGTTCTCGGAACCGATATCGTGCCGCATTTAAGAGCTTATTTGGTCCGAGGTCAAGATGGCCCGGAAAGCTAGCCCCCCTACTCAAGAAGAGCTTGGTGCCTTAAAGCTGGCGATGGATACGGCAGAATTGAATTTTGACAATGCCAAAGTGGCTTATTTTCACCGCGCCGAATATCAAGGCAAAGAGGTTACCTACGACGTGCTAAAGGAGTTCGCCGAGCGGTTTATTGCCGCGAATTACGCGTATCAGAAAGCGTCGTTTGGGCGAATCAGGATTAAACTGTCGGTAGCTCGACTTATGAGGGAGTAGTTTCGGACTGCAAGCGCGCAAGGGCTTTCTGAGCTCCTTCGTTGTCTGGAGCCCTCTGGTAATACTCGATTGCCTTCACACGATCGTGTTTTGTTTCGTAAATCTTTCCCAGCAAATAGTAGCTGTACTGACTGTCCGGTTGGATTTCCAGCGTTTTCCACACCATCTGCTCGGCTAAGTCGTCGCGCTTTTGAACTTCCATATACAGGCGTGCCAGATTTTGCATGGCGGGTAGCCAATTTCCTTTGAGCTGTAGTGCTGCTTGAAAATCCTTAGCCGCTTCTTCTCCCAATTGCGGCCTGATTTGTTGTGTAGGACTTGTGAGTGCCCGAAACCAGAGAACAAGACCTTTGACATTCCAATATTCGGCCAGCAAATCGGCCTTCGCCGCCTCGGGAAGGTCGGCTTTTTCTAAGCTAGTCTTAATCTGGGCGATGCGGCGCTCCGCTTCGGCTAGCTCGGAATCAAGAGATTTCTCTCCCTTGCGGTGAATCCAAAGGCTCTGCCGAACAAAGAGAAATGCGAGCATTGTTTCGGCCTGGAGGCGCAACTGCGTCATCTCGGCGGACGGCGTTTGCTTCTCGTTCTCCGCCAACATCTCATTGAGTTGTCGCTCTGCGATAACAAAGTCCTCGGTGCGATATCTCTCAAGGTGTGCCCAGGCAAGATGAAACTTTGCGGCAGGTCGGAGTTCCTTGACACCTTTATCTAATACCTTCTGAAACAGCGCGAGAGCTTCATCGAGTTCCCCCATGCCTTGCAACGTCTTCACAACGCCTAGATAGAAGAGGGGTAGAACGTCATTCGGGTACTTGCGCACACACTGCTGCAGCGTGCCCGCGGCTCGGCGCAATGTTTGATCCTCTGCCTGCCGCTCGTAGGCCTGCAGAGCCTCGACGCCAGCCGTAAATAGGCGAAAACTCTCGTTATTCGTGAATTTTAGCTGCTGACTAACCGGCACGAGAGAGCCTCCTGGTCCTTACTGTAACAGAGTCGATCCAAGAATGTCACAAGCGACACGCCAAGCGACTTCGCGAAGGCGATCGGCCGCATTAGCGGCCGGACCCGGCACGAAAGGTAGGGGGAGTTGAGCCGTCTCTGGGGTCCCGGATGGGCGTGGCCGGTCGGGGGATTCGGATCCAGCCAACGATTCTACCCAGGTGCCGCTCGTCATCCATCCCCAGCGGAGTGAGGCATAAGCGGTAATGTCGCCGTTTTGAGCGATGGACAATCCGGATTCAACTCGCCAACAAAAAAAGTGAATGATGGTGTGCAGGAGCTTTGCGATTTTGCCCAAACTTACGCCTTGGATGTCCGGCAGGCTGTCCGCGATTCCGGCGAAGAAGGCCGTGCCGGGAATCAGACGCGAACTGGAACCGACCAAGCCACGGGCATCGAAACCCATACGCCATTGGAGTGCCTCGTAGTTGTAGACACGCCGCACGTCGTTGGCGGCCACAGCGATCTCGGCGGCAAAGATCTCCACGGGCGCGTCCGCGCTCGCCTTAACGGGCATTTCGATGATCGGTCGGCGGCGGAGATAACGGTAGAGAACGAGGAGCAAGAGGCAAAGCAGAAGGAGGCAGGCAACAGTGGTGTGCCGAGTAGCCCAGCGGAGTGGCGGGACAGTTTCTAGGAGGGGCCAGTACCACTTCCGCATCTGAGCCCGCGCTTTGTAAAAGCCCTCCTGGGCCGCAGCGCGCACTTGGCCGTCTTTGGAGTTGAGGGCGTCTCTGTAGGTCTCAGCGGATTTGGCCCAGTTACCGGCTTTTGCCTCCGCGTCCGCCGCGATGAGCTTGTCCGCCTTGTCGGCCGCGGTCGTGCTATCAGTGCGTGCCAACCAGTGCGGTTCAACGGAGATCGTTCCAGTCTCGGTCAGTGTTACCAGGAAAAAACCCCGTGCTGGCATAGGTTTCTTATCCTGATTTTTTAGAGCAAGGGGTGGGGCTATCCAGGTTTTCTGCGCTGTAATTTCATTGGGTTTCTTTTGTGCCCAACTGTAATCCTGCGAGTAGATAGCACGGTTGCTGTCATGAAAATGACCGGCAAACACTCCTAGAACCTCTTTCCTTTGCAGGATCTTGCCCCAGAGTTGAGCGACGTCGGGCGCAAGGTTCCAGGAAGGGTGTACGTCATTTCCTGTTTGTCCTCGATAGGGATCCTCGAGGTCCGGGATATGCGTGAAGATGGCGCAGGGTTGGCCCTCTAGGACCTGGCTTTGAACGCGCTGCATTTCAATTAGCTGAACGGCCCGGTGGGCGTCTGTTGTCTTGCCGCGATCGTTCTTGAATGTAGCGCTATTCAAGCCGATGAGCCGGATGCCGTGGACCGTTTGGGTCGTCGAGGTTAGGTCAAAAACATCATATCCGGAGAGGTGCGATTTGAGGTGCGCTAGAAATTCCTGATAACGAACTATTTCGGCTGGATCCTCATTTTCGAGGTCGTTGTTTCCCGGCAAGAAATAGATTGTCTTTACGACGAGTGCCTGGAAGGACGGCGCCAACTGCGCAGCAGAAGCTTCGTCGTCTTGGGGTTTGACAAGTTCCAAACCGATATCACCAGTAAAGACGACGAAGTCGATGGTCTTACCGTTTGCTTGAAGCCGGTTGATCTCAAGCACAGCCCAATCTAAAGCGGTGCGATTTTCCAAGAATTCTTGGCGCGCGCCGAGGAGCGGGCGCGCTTTTCCGGCATCGAAAAAGTGAACATCGGTGATCTGCGCGAACGTGACGGATTGCGCATCAGCGCGTCCCGCGAGGGACGCACTGAGTATAAGTATGATAAAGATACTTGCGCGGCAAGACCGGTACATACTGGAGGATTATCGGTGGACACCTATTCGATGTCAACGCGGGTGACGTACCGGCATTTGCCGCTGGCCCGCGAAGCCGTCGAGGTTCTGATTCGAAGTCGAGCACGCATTTCGCTATCGAACGTGCGGCAGTCGGCAGCGGTGGAACTTCTCGACATGTGTCTGCGGATTAGCGAGGAACTCCTAGCTGCTCCAGCAAACGGCAAACATAGCGAAGAAATGGAAGATAGAGTGGCACGCGTGCTGCAAACGGCTGCCGAAGAGCAGACAATCATTGAGTCCGCTCGTTTGCGATACGCCTTGGCGGCGCTCCATTTCGTTGAGCGGACACTCGGATTCGAGATTTCTAAAGGATCAAGACGTAAAAGTCGTTTGACAAATACACGCGCAACGGCAGAAAAGCGTCTCGTGATATGTGGAGAACGGCTTCGGAGACAGCATTGCGGCGCCTATTCAACGCCGGATTTTATTGTCCAATCCATGCTCGAAGACTTATTCGCGTTTCTCCGATCGGAGGAGCTTGGTTCCGTTAATGTTTTGGATTTGTCCATGGAAGCCGGACATTTTCCAATCATGTGTTCCGCACTTCGGCCCGACCGGCTGCAAATAGAGTTCTTCGGAATTGACCGCGATCCAGCGGCCGTGAAGATTGTGAAGCGCATCGCGCAGTTTGCGTTTGAGGAGCGCAAAAGAAATGGATATATGCTTCGGACTGCGTGCCTGGACAGCTTGTTCGATCCCCTTCCCCGATATTGGCCAAGGCGATTCTTGGCCGTTATTGGCAATCCGCCATGGAGAAGACTCGACGCGGAAGGAACGCAACTCCTTCGGCAGCGCCACGGACATCTCTTGCGTGGGCATGACGAACGGTATCTAGCCTTCATGTTGAGGGCCCACGAATTGCTACGACCCGGGGGGTATCTTTGTTATGTCGTACCGAGCGGGTTTTTGTTTAATTCGAACGCAGCGCCGGTTCGAAAACTCCTGTTAGAGCAGTACGACATCCTTGGTCTTTCCATCTATCCGCAAAGAAGCTTTGTTGAGGTTCCTTGCATAATCCCAGTGTCTTTCATCGCCCGCAAACGTTCGCAATCGTCGACAGCGCGTCGGGTAACCCGAATCGAGCATCATGAGAACACACTGGGAGGACCGGATCGACCGCGGGGTGTGCAAACAGTTTCAGTCACAAGTGTTTGGAGCAGATTGCCAGGGCACGTTATTCATCCCATGGCGCGACGAAACTGTGAGTTTCTTATGTCGGACTTTGGAGGACAGAAGCTGCGAGACTTTGGGAGACTCCACCTGGGACCGCGGCTTGTGCGTGTTGCTGGGCAAGCCCCGCCCTGTGCATTTCGAGCAATTCAAGCACGGGATATTCGGCCGTTTCACGCTTGCCTTCGGAACGCGCGATTGTGCCAGCCCAGTGAACCTCGGTTCAAAATAGCGCCCGATGCCCGTTTGATTCTTTCGGACAAAGTCATTTTCCAGGAGCTACGTTACATGACTCACCGCCAGCGTCTGGTGGCCGGAGTAGCAGGTCCCTGCACTTATCCGGTGAGTACGGCGTCAATGTTTGTACCGGAGGCGCCGGGTGCGGTCGACTTCTTTGCCGCATTGCTCAATTCAGCGCTAGCGAATGCCTGGTACAAGCTGCACGATGTTAGTCGATCTATTAAACTCGTTCGCTTGCGGGAGTTCCCGATCGTTCAAAGCAATAAAGCTTGGAAACGAATTTCGGCTCTGGCACAGGCTTGCGTTGATGTCCGCCGCAGCTTTCATCGGCGGCTTCGCGTTTGTACAGTGCCTCTCGAAGACAAAGTGTTGGCCGAACGGTTTCCCGTTGACTACCGTCACCTTAGAGAATTGCGGACCGAGATTGATCGAGAGATTTTCGATCTCTACCGAATACCACGTCCTCAGCGGAAGATTGCCGAAGAGTTTTCCGCTGCGCGGGTGTTCTGACGTTCGCGGATACCGATGATTTTCGGCGGGCCAAAACGCTCGGCTATCACCAAAAGTGGCATACAAGAGGACAAAATCAACGAACTTCAAGAAGCGGGATTGCTGCTACCTGTTGGCTGGCAAAGGGATTTAGTTTTGTATTAGATCGCGAAGTGGCCCATTGGCGTTGGAAACCGCTCTATTGCGTGCTGATCACATCATTGACATCCTTTGAGAATGCGACACTCACTCATCAGTGAGCGCCGCGACCATCTGCGCGGCCGCCTGCCGGATGTGCTTAAGGCTTTCCATCAGGAGTTGCGCATCTCCATTCCAGAGTTGGATGTAGTCACTCGCTGCGGACCCGGTTTCGAGCCCGATCGCATGGCACACGACAAAAGCAGTTGCTTCCGCTTCTGTCTCACGGATTCGGCACGAAGTGACTGCGCGGCGATCCCCGCGATGCAAGAGTTCGTGCGCGATTTCGTGCGCAAGCGTTGAGAACTCTTCGGCCGGCGACTGGCCGGGAAGCAGTGCGATCTTTCCACCGCTCGACACACCGCGCGCGGGCGCGATCTGCTCGGAATACTCCACGGCAATTCCTTGCGCCCCGGCGAAGCTGCGAAGGGACTCGGCATGTTCTTGCGGGTCGCCATGCACGGTGCCGATTTTAGGCAGTTCCTTGCCATCGGTCTGGCTGACATCAAACACGTACGCAGCCCGGAAGCCGGCAATGGAAGTCGAGATTTCTTCAGTGTCCTTTTCAGTCTCGGTCTTTCGACGAACGATGGGAGCAAGAATCAGGATGCCCTTCTCGCCCTTCTTCACGAATCGGCCGAGTTCGTTCCACGTGCGGAACCCGGCGACGTAGCTGGCGTTCGGCTTCTGCGAAGCGATGAGCACCACGTTGTGGAGACTGTAGCGGTGGAAGCGCCCAATGGCCTTGAGATAGCCCGTAAGTGCCTCACTGTGGCCTGCGTTCAGCGCGGCGACGAGCTGCTCCGTGGCTCTGTCCGTGATTTCCTTGATTTGTTCTGATTTCATCTGTCGTTCTCCTGTGCGGGGATTTGGTTCCCTCACTTGAGGCAGGGGAACCAAAGAACCGCGTCCGCAGGAGAACGGAAGGAAGTGAAGTTAGAGCCGGAGTGGGTGGCAACCGGTGTGACACGAGTCCGCGAGTGGCGCAGCGGTGTGCGAGCGGAGGCGCAGGAAATCAAAGGAATGGAGGGGATTCTCGAGGGCTGTCGCGGATGAATTGGGGGGAGTGAGACAGAATCGGGTTCAACGGCATAGACCTCAAGGGGCGCCCAACTCTGGCATCAACGACCATCGCTCAGGAGCGGGTGCGTCCCGGGACTACGCCTGAGTCAATCACTGTTCGCCCAGACGGCCGTTACGTGGGCGAAGACGGCTTCGTTGTTCCCAAGAATTTTGTTGAGTTCTTCGAGCGGGATCCATTGTGAGTCCGGCTCTGGGTGAAGAAGCGACTGGACCGGAGGTTCGGCCAGGATGCGATCCTCGACCTGGAGCAGGACCTACTCCTGTATCCTCGCTGAACGGCTCCGGCAAAGGACGAACGGAAGAAGGAGAAACTGGCGCCGGGCATTTCATCGGAACGGCCAGCTGCCTGCCGAGCGACGCCAACTCAGCGGTTTTGTTGGATTTTGTGGCTGTTGTGGATGTTTCCGACAGGTGCAGGGCAGTCCTCATGCGAAGTTCCAATTCCTCCTTTCCGCCTGTGCAATTGGAGAACCCCCTTTTCTTGGGCTGCGGGAGAATCGAACGGTCTCTGCAGCAAGTAAATGGCTCTCATGGAGTCTATGCAGAGGGGGGAGGCTTTTGTCTCAGTTGGGGCTAGGCTCATTCGAGCGAGAGTAAGTCGTCCTCCCAGAGAGATTGCGGACATAGACACTGCGAACCTGACTCGTACGCTTGGTCAGTGGCAAGCAGGAAGGAACTTCTGTTGCTCGATAGGCTGACTTTTGTGTCTCTGGAAAAAAACTGCGTCCAGGACTACGGACAGAGTAGCGGCCATAGAAGGGGGCATAAATGGCCGTCCATTCTATGTAAAACGATGATACAATGGGTGTTGCAATGAGTTCTAATGCGGACACAAAAGAGGACATTGTGACGGCCCCGGATCGCGGTGAATCGATCGCCATGATGGAGCCGCTGCTGATAGGCGAAACTTCGCGCCACCGGGGAAAACTGACGGACATGGCGCTGGAGCTGGCCCAGAAGGCGGCGGGTTTCCGTCGCAGTTTGCCAGAAAGCTTGCTGGCCTCGCTCGCCGACCTCGTGCGGGCGATGAACTGCTACTACAGCAATCTGATCGAAGGCCACGACACGCATCCGATCGACATAGAACGCGCTCTGAAAAACGATTACAGCAAGGATGCACATAAGCGCGACCTGCAGCTTGAAGCGAAGGCACACATCGCGGTTCAGGAATGGATCGATCGCGGAGGTTTGAAAGGGCGCGCGGTCAGCAGTGACGGCATTCGCGAGACGCACCGGCGTTTTTGTGAACTGTTGCCCGAGGATCTTCTCTGGGTCGAGGACCCGGAAAAGAAAGAGCGCGTCCGCGTAGTTGCGGGAGAACTGCGGAAGCGCGATGTGGTGGTTGGCACGCACGTCCCTGTGAGTGCTGGCGCGGTGCCCCGTTTTCTTGCGCGCTTCGAAGAAGTGTACGGGGCGCTGAACAAGACGGATTCGATTCTTGCGGCGGCGACAGGGCATCACCGGTTGCTGTGGATTCACCCGTTTCTCGATGGGAACGGCCGTGTGGCGCGTCTGATGTCGCACGCGATGCTGCTGGAAAGCCTGGACACGGGCGCCGCATGGTCCGTGGCGAGGGGCCTGGCGCGAAACGTCGAAGCCTACAAACGCCATTTAGTCGCGTGTGACCAACCGCGCCGCAACGATCTCGATGGCCGCGGGCAGCTGAGCGAAGAAGCACTGGCCGCGTTCGCGGAGTTCTTTCTGGGCATTTGCATCGACCAGGTGGATTTCATGGAGAGTTTGGTCCAGCCGGATCGCCTGCGCACCCGAATCCGGATGTGGGCCGAGGAAGAAATTCGTCTCGGCAACTTGCCGGCGAAATCGGAAAACATTCTCGAGGCAGTTCTTTATCGTGGGGAGTTGCCGCGCGGCGAGGCCGCTGCCGTGGTGAACACAGGCGATCGGCAGGCGAGACGGATTGTGTCAGCACTGTTGGAGCACGGCGTGTTGGCTTCGGAGAGCCCTCGTGCCCCGCTGCGGCTGGTCTTTCCTGCTCAACTGGCTTCCCGCTGGATGCCAGGACTGTTCCCGGACAAGTAATGCAGGCTTGATCCTTCCGCGTCACCCACACCAGTTTTTTCGGGGTTGATACAAAAGAGGCTCGTCGCGCATAGACAAGAGGAACGCACTCATGCGTGACGAACTTGCTTCGAATGCGAACGAGCCTCCCGCGAGAATCACACCAGGGTTACACGCGGAGCGCCATTATTCGCCCTCAGAACTCGCTGAGTTGTGGGGGTTGAGTACCGATACGATCCGACGACTTTTCGAGGATGAACCTGGCGTTGTAACCATCGGGGAGCGCAACCCTCGGCGTAAGAGGCGATATGTGACTCTCCGCATCCCGCAATCGGTCGCGGCCCGCGTCCATCGTCGACTTTCTCCGAAATAAGATTCGATGAACAGCGAATTGACGCAACGGCTCGTGAAGCGCTTTCCGGTTCTGTATCAGGACTATCACTCCCCCATGACGCAGACGTGCATGTGCTGGGGTTTCGAGCACGGCGATGGCTGGTTCGAAATCATCTGGCAGCTGAGTCTGGCCATCGAAGAAGAGCTGGACTACTCGTGGCTGCAGAAACAATGGTTCCTGGTGGAGAAGAGATTTTTCCGCTGGTGGAACAGAGTCGTCTATAAGCTGTCCCCCGTTCAAGACGACAAGCGAAAACAGGAAGGCTCGGGCACGAAAGAAGACCCTTACCGGTGGGTCGTCGTCGAGAAAGCTCCGCGTGATTGCCTGGCGAGGCTGGCCTGGAAACTATTTCCGCCGCGTCGTTTTGACGATTATCGGAGTTGGCCCGCAAAGCTCCAGCGTCTCGGGTTCAAGGCACTTGTTCGGTGGCCGCATACGGGCTTCGCGGTGGTGCAAGTCAAGGAAAAATTCGGAACGCTGCGGTTCTATTGCGGCGGCACGGAGGCGATCGAAAAATACGTACGTCTCGCGGAACGGCTCTCTTCGGTGACCTGCGAAGATTGCGGCAAAGTCGGCAAAGCGAATGATTCCGGCTGGATCCGGACGCAGTGCGATGCGTGCCGGAACAATTGGTTAGCGTCGCGTGCAATAGCGACAGAATAGTGAATGGCGACAAAATCTCTAAATTCGAAGCTTAACCGCAAGCGAAGAAGTTCGAGAGGTCACTGATGACCTAGGCTTGTCGCCCACGCAATCCAGGAAATCAGAAGTAGATTCTGAGACAAACAGCCGGCTTCCGACATAAACCAGAGTAGCCTGCGGGTCGGTTTCGTTGCGGTTGTGAGATGTTGGTGTCGAGGAGGCCAAGACCATGCCCAAAAACGAAGTTCCTTGCTGGTGCCGGCAAATTAAACGAGAGGTACGCTGCCGAGAAACTCCTCTGCGTTGAGATGAAGTCCAACGGAGATTTTGGAGATTACGATGGCCAAACGGCTTTCCCGGAAGCGACTCTACGAGCTTGTCTGGTCGGAGCCGATGAAGATTCTGGCCCCGCGATTCGGAATTTCCGATGTCGCTCTGAAGAAGGCGTGCGCGCGGGCGGAAATTCCTACGCCCGGCCTTGGGCATTGGGCAAAAAAGACGGCTGGAAAGAGTACGTCGCAAGTGGCGCTCCCCGAGCGTCCGCCTGGTATGGACGATGAGGTCCTAATTGGCGCGGGGCTGGGTTACTGGCATTCCGGTTGGAGCGAAGAGGAACTGCTGGGCCCTCTTCCGCCGCCTCCGGAATTCGAGGAACCCATCGAGCGCGTGCGCGAACGCATTGCCAAAACTGTTGGCAAGTTGGCTGTGCCGCGAGAGGTGCGGATATGGCACCCCGCCCTCGACAAGCTCCTGAAGGAAGATGACCAACGGCGAGAACGGCAGCGAACCAGTTCCTTCCCGTCGTCGTGGGATGCCCCGCGGTTCGATACTCCCTTCGAGCGAAGGAGGCTGCGGGTGTTGAACACGCTGGTTCTCGCGGCGGGAATAATGAATGGCAAGCCCGCGATCAGCGATCACGAAGCGCGGAGCATTCATTTCAGCTTCTACCAGCGACAGGTCGGCATTCGTCTGGACCGGCTCAAGCGAGCAAAGGGCCGGGGACATGCGGCCAATTCGGCGGATCTCGATGAAACGAAGCTGTCATTGGCGATTCTCATGAGCCCGGGTTCGCAAAACATCCGCATTGCCTGGCAGGATGATGAGCAGGGCAAGGTTGAAACGCGCATTACGGAGATCGCGATCGAGATCATCTTTAACGCGGAGCTGCAGTACCGCGAAGGCGCCATGCGGAGTTATGAATGGCGTGTGCAACGCAAAGCCGAACTCGAAGAGGAAGAGCGGGAAAGGAAGCGCCAAGCGGAGCGGGCGGAACGGGAACGACAGAAGCGGCTCGAACAAGGCCGCATCGACCGTCTGCTCAAGAGCGCTGCTGCGTTCCAGCAGGCCGGAGGAATCAGGAAGTACGTTGAAGCGATTCGTGCGACACGGACGGACAATGCGGCTTGCTCAAAGGAAGAGTTGGAGCGTTGGAGCCAGTGGGCATTGGCGGAAGCCGAAAGGATCGATCCTGTGGTCGGAGGCAGATTCTTGCTGACCATGCAAGATGAATAGCGAATCGAGAGGCCGGCATACTCACTTCGTCAGATAAGCCTGAAGGAATTCCGTTTTGTTTATGAGAGGGGGCAGCAATGGAAAGAGCGGAGCGGCAAGAGGCTAAAGTTCTGAAACGAAAGTCCGCTGCAAGAGGGAAGAGGGAGAAGGATGACGCAATGAATAGTGCCGACGATCGTGAGGACGTGGTTGTCCTGAAGCGACGAATCTTCCGACTTGAAGCTGAAAATAAGCAATTACGCAAGCAAATTGCGGCATTGAGTGACACCACGAGTCGTTCGTCCCAGCCTCGTTCGGATTCCGTCCGCGAGCAGCAACACAATTTCTTCAAGTACGGCAATGTTCGACGTTATTAGATCGAAAGCCTGGTGGTCGGGTATGACCGAATATTTTTCTAACTCGTTTGTATTCAGACCTAAGATTGAAAAGGAAGGACTTCCAGGAGATGGTGCGCCTGACTTGGGGGCAGGAGTGCTACTGATCACATATAGAATCTGAAACTCGGCTGAATGCGTTGGCCTTCCGCAACGCACTTGAGAATATCCCCGACTCGACGTGCGGCTCGGACAGTAATCGGCTCGCCCCCGTCAAACTGCGTGTTGTTCCAATTGAGTTTGGACAGCGACAGGAGTTCTTTGGCGAGTTGCTCTAGAGGGGCTTCCGAACTTGCCACAGTGAGTTCGAGCGGACGCGGTACGTACATTCCCGGATAGGCCTGAAAAAACTGAACACTCCCTCGCAGGTACAGGATTCCAGTACCAGATTGAAGATTGAGAAAGGTTCCCCGCAGTGGAGGATAAGTACCTGCGCGAAAAAGCCTAGTGAGTGACCGTCGCAGGCTAAGGAGTTCTACGGCATCGACTTTGCTTTCCTCGGACGCAGCTCGAAAACCCCGAATTTCGCCTTCGCTCATCTTGGAGGTCTTGTGGACAACGAGCCGCGCTGGCATCGTACGATGTTCTTTTCGATAGACGGAGACGGCGTTTGTTAACAAAGCTTGAGCATCGCTCTCGGCCAAATGTGGCTGCCGGTCATCTTTGCTCAGTTGAGCTTGCGCGCCCTTCACAATTACGCCTTCTCCCCGTTCATTGAACACCTGGGCCACACTCGTGAGAAGGCGATCACCGTCGAGCGATTTGTAGAAGCTAATGCCGACGAAACACGTCGAGAGATCGGTAGAATTTCTAAGCAATCTCCAAGGAACTCCCCCAGCCTTGTAGTAAAGCGCCGCATGCAGATTCCAAGCTCGCGTCGCCTCGTCTTGCATGGGAGCGTTGGAGGGTTGGGTGGCATTCGTTTTCTTTCGCGTTCGCTCACCCGTATAGGTATATGGCCTCACCATCTGGATGGGAATTCCGAGGCGCAGGCCCTCGGCTTTCAGAACGTCGTGAAAAGGGATCAATCGGCGACGATCGGCTTGCGGCGAATCGGAACCTTCGTCCAGTTCCTGTTCGGAAGGATCCGGTCTTCTGCTGGGTGGTTCATCGACTGCAGCGAGAATTTCTTTGGGCGGCGCACAGATGAGGACCATCGGGCCACCCTGTTCCAACAATGACTCCGCATGCGCAACGAAAAGGGCTGCAGCGTCACGAACAATGTCATCGCCGTGGGTATGCGCGACTGCTGCTTCCATCTCTCTCTGTCGGATGGGAGAGCACCAGCGGTCGTGAAAGATGAGAGAGGAGCGAAAGCACGAATCCGGAGAAAACCCAGGAAAGGGAGGGTATAGATTGGTGAGTCTGCTTTGTTTTCCAGGTATTCCAGCGCGGCATTTTTCTAACCACGCCCGGATCGCTGAGATGGTTTCGTCCGTGCCGACGATGCCCACTTTCAAGGAACTTGGGGAGGTTGAATCGCCTAAGTCGAGAGGCCCGTGGCGAATGATGCCGTAGCGGATATCTACGTGAGTGCCACCGTTTCCGAATTCGAGTTCCGGCTCTTGGAAAAAACTTAAGATCACAGTTCAGTATCCTCATCGAGATCAAGAAGGAAGAATTCTTCGGGGAGAGTTTCCAATTCCTTTGATCGACCCGGATCGGCCGCGAGCCAATCCGCATCGGGAATGCCGACGTCACAACGGAACGTCAGCAGCTTTCCAAACTGTAGGGGAAGCGGGTCGCGATCGAAGAGGCTGGTGCGAGGCTGCAGATAGTGGGCCCAGAACAAAACGCTGCTGAGTACGGCGCGATTACCTTCCAGGTTTTTGATTCCCTTCAGATTCTCCTCATGGAAACGGTCGAGCGCGAATCCATCATTGGTAAATCGATATGTCGGCGTAATTTCAAGGCACCAGTTCCCTTCGAATCTCCTAAACTGACCGCGAAATGCGAGGTGTCTAAATCTGTCAAAACTGCGTCCGTCCTTGCTGGTCGAGGTCCGATGAGAGACGACCGTTATCTTGCTGGACCGACTTATGGATCGGTAGGACTCCTTGTGTGGTCGACCCTGAATTGCATAGCAGTCTTCTTGCGGCCAATAACGCACTTCCGGCGAAAGTTGGGCTCTCAAGGTTTGATTCAGAAGTTGAACGAAAATACGCTGAGGCTGGGGATCGCCCGATTCCGACCATTCGGCAGTCGAGAATTCCTCCAGCGTACCTAGATCACAGATGCTGGACCATGGAGCTTTGCCGAGATCGTGAAAGCTCAGAATCTTCTTCTCCCAGAGCATCCATCCGGCGTCGATCTCACCACCGGTAGAACGGAGTGCAGCCCACACTTCATGAGCGTTGTTGCACTGGGATTGGGCAACTGAAATGGTAGGAGGGCACAGCTCAAGCGGCAGCAGGTTTGTATGAAGGGTCTCGCTCTTCCGAGCGGGTGCCAGATAGAGGCCAGCCTTAGGCGATGCAATGGTCGCGAACTTGGAAAACGTATCGTGATCAAGCTTGTGATCAGCTCTGACGAAAGTAACGGTGGTTGAATCACCAGGCTTCCAATCCTTAAAGTGATCCCGGACAGAAGCCCAATAGACGTCTTTTGCATCCCCACTCGAAACAATCAGGATTACTGGAATATTTCCTTCCAACCAGTAAGAGATGTCTGCCGGATTGCACCAGTAGTCGAAGGTCTGACCCTTTTCGTTCGCTAGGTCAGAGACGACTTTGCTCTGAACGGCCAGAGTCAACCCGAGCGGACGATGCGAACTGGGATCGAAGAGTTCAATATAACCGTCAATCCCGATCTCATTTGGACCGCTCGGTGTCCATCGAGAGCCAGAATCCAGTACGATACGCTCGATCGCGTTGATGCCTCGCTGTCCGGTGATTCCCGCGGCGGAAATTGTTTTTGATACCGGCTTTTGTCGATTGGGGCGGGCTGCCAAGAAGTTCGGACCTCTCTTTTTCGATAGTATGCGCCGACTTGGAAGCTGTCCACTCTGCGAGCAAGAATCAAGGCGGCTCAGGGAACTTCATCGCAGTAGAGACGAGAATGAATCTGAATCATGGAATCGGAAAGCGTATAGCTGGTGAATACCAACTCGACGTAAGCGCCGCGATCTAATTCTTATATCGGCTTGCCGGTGGCAACTTCTCGATGCAAGCGGCCGCTCCATTGCTCAGGATATCTTCACTGAGTCTCCAAGGATCTGCGAAAAAGGCCTGACTTGCATCGGCGTCAATCACGACCGTGGCGAGTTCGTCGCTTGCATCTTCCCCGGGCCCCAGGGCCTCGACAAAGATGACCTTCATGCTCTCACCGGGATATGACCAGGACGTTCCTTTGTCCCCGAAAAGCCAGCTGAAGTACTGAGTCGCCGCATTTCTGTAGCGCGCTTGGTGCCGGGCTCTGTTGACAGCGATCAGCTGTTGCCAATCTTCGGAAGACAGAGACTCTTTCCAAATCATCATTTGATTGTGTGTCGCCTTGATCTGCGCGCAACCGGCATCCCAAGCGTTCGCGAGCATCAATGGCCCCATTCGCTTCGCAAAATCCCTCAGCGAGTCGTGTGAGACTGTTTGAGCCTGAAGAACTTGACGGATTAAGGCTGCAGATTGGTCGAGGATCTGGTGCTGCCGTTCGATTTCATCGGTGGAGAACCATTTGGAGTTGATTTCGGTCTTGGCATTTTCAATTCGATTGAACAGCATGTTCACAGCGTTGGTTTGGGATTTCAAGTCTACAATGCCTGTTTCGACGGGGGACAGCAAGAGATAGAGCGCGAAAGGAATGTGCGCGATGTCTTTGAGGGCGTGGTACGAGTCAGGAATGACCACGACGGGCGGAATGGTTTGACCCGGGACATGCAAAATCAAGCGGCTTCCGGAAACGACCACGTAAGGCTTTTGATGTGCAAGAACGGAAGTGCGCCGAGCTTCATACGCATCCAGGAAACTCTTATCAACGTCTCCTAGGGGACCCTTCGGAATCAAGGGGGGCTGCGAAGGTTTCGGTTTCGGCTGATCGCTGGCGGCTGGTTCGGATGGTGGATTATCTGGATTGGCGGAATTCGGAGCTGGGGTTATCGCAGTGGGGGGTGTGGCAGCAATCGGTTGCTTGTGGCATCCGCCAGAGACGAGCGCCGAAAGGAAACAAGCAGCTGCGAAGTTTCTAGACCGGCTCATGAGCCAGTAAACCGTAGTCGGTCTGTCATCTTGAGTTCTTTTGCGTCGAAGTACGGCTTTGTCCACGAGTCGTCAGGTGCCAGGTGCGGACCTGTGGTTTTAGATTTTTGGGATTTGTAAACGTCCTTTGCGACGAACCGGAATCTATAGTGGTCGTATATTCGAAGAAGTTCGCAGCCGAAGTAGTCCGCTACGTCCCGATTGCCCCTGATGATCAGATAATTTTCATCGTTTCCGCTGGAAGCTGGCTCAGAAAAGTTGTGCGATCCACTGATTACGACCGGCGAGTCGGTGGTGAAGTCGACGACGATGACCTTCGCATGGATATGAATGGACCCCTTCTGTTTTCGATAGTCTTCAGAAAGCCAGCCCTCGATTCCCTTTGGAAGCAACGCCGGTGTAGTGAACGCTCGTGTTTTGTCTGCTTCGTAGCCTTTTATATTTCCGGGAGCGTTGGAAATCCCGTACCTGAGTATGGGGTCGTTCGGTTTCCCGAGAATAGAATTCCGAACGCCCTTGTCCATGCTGAATACCACGCAAAACAGGACGTCCCGTCGCGATTTGCTCACTTCGGCGATAAACTCTTTCAAGTCGGTGTTGCCGGCTCGCGGGGAGAACCCTACAAACAGGGGGGCTTCAGGATTCATCGGGTTTTGCTGAGTGATGAATTTTTTAGTTTTCGCTGGATCGTTGCCGGCGAACAGGAACTCGAACATCTTCAAATACTGTGATGCAGTGTCAACGTCCTCCACGACCTGCACAACGTTGAATTGCCGGTACACACCGTTCTCGGTGTAGTTTGTCGATCCGCAGAGTACGGAAACGGGCGTACGCGTCTTGCCATCCATTTTGCTGAGGATGATGTATTTATCATGGCAAATCTTGCTGGTGACACGCGGTCGTAACGCGGCCTTCCCGAGCGGAGCGAGACACTTGGCATTCTTTTTGGTTCGGGGATCCGAAGGCTTCGCATGGTAAACAACGCGAATATTGACTTTTCGAGTATTCGCGGCGTCGAGCGCATCGCAGATTGCCTGTAGTTCGTACTCGTAAATGCACATGTCGATAGCCCAAGTATTATCGACAGCGCGAGCGACAAACGATTGGATTTGTTCCAGTAAGCCTCGACTGAGCCATTTGTAGGCGTCCGGCGTCAAACCCACGTCCTTTTTTGCACCTTTTTTCGCGCGTTTGGCTTCATCCATATCTTTCTGCAATTTATCCGCGGCGGCGGGGAATTCCCGCGAGAACGCCTGGCTGCTCACGACGGCCCGGTTGAAGATGACGCGAAATTCCCCAGAGTCGATGCTTCCTGTTTTTACCTTAACGATCGGGCCGGGACGGATGTCGAGGTGGTCCGGCGAACCATAAACAGGATGGATTGTGTAGAGGTATTCGGTGCCCGGGTACACTGTGTAATCGGACCAACGAAACTTTTGAATAGGCCCTTCGTTCGACAGGATCGGATCGCCGGCCTTGTGTTTTTGGCCGGGGAATGGAAGGAGCCCAGACAACCACTTGTGCCGCTTGTCCGGTTTGTAGGTGGGGGCTTCGCGTTCTATGGCAAATCCAAGAAGCCCTTTGCAGCTTTGTTCCTCCATGTTCATCGCGAGTAGTACGCCGGTCACTCCGGCGTAAGCGCGAACAAATACGCCGTGTGCTCTTTCATCTTGCCGCATCATGCACCTCACGACTAACTGCGAGAGGAATTGTGGAGTGGGCCCAACTGCAGAATAACTGGGCGAATTCTGAATCAGCATATATATGTATGTCAAGAGAAGTCTAAGGGACTACCGGGGAAGACTAATCTACGGCTGTCTCTTCCAGAGCACGCTCAGAATTCCGGTACTGAATTGAATCCCGGTATTTCCCTGATTGAAGAAGCCACCGGTCTGCTCGCTGTGTCCTTGCATACGGAATTGCCAGCATACTTTGGCGGGTTCATTGGCGGTTTGTCGGCATTCGGACCAGGCGTTGCATTGTCGATCACCCGTCAGGGTGAATGATGATTCCGACACCTCCCAGCCTGGTGGTTGCGGATCGTTACAAAGCTCATACCATTGGCTGGAAGTGGCACCGGGGCCGCTTGGTTTTGAGCCGGAACTGTAGGACTTCCTTTCGTATTCTGGCGTGGGAGGCGTGTCTTTTCTGAGAATGTAGGTAACGTTCATCTCGCTGCGGTCCAAGACCAGTTTGTCCTCTCCTTTGCCGGGGACTCTGGAGTAGCCAGCTATTTCAATTCGTGGGGTGACTTCTTCCTTGCGGTGTTTCCGAGGTACTTCGAACCTAACCAATCCAAAATCGCCTGTCTGTTTTGAGTCCACATCATTGAGGCCAAGCCACACTGCGACACTCTTGAGGGGCTTTGGGGAACTCGAGTTGTCGAAAACCTGGATGTTAACGAAGATAGGTTTCGGCTTGATGTACTCCGTGAAAATATAGCTCCCGATTCCGGCCAGTATAGCGCCTACGACAAGCATGGCGAGTTTGCCGAGGATGGATGTGAAACTGAATTTCGGGGGTTTAGGCGCCATAGATACCTCATAGCCGATATTCTACGTGGCGAAGGATATGCTAACCGCGGCGGCAATACAAATACGTAAATTATGCGGTTCTTTGGGTGATGGCGGCGGTTTGGAAAACCGCCAGCTTCAGGTGCTTGGTCAGCTTCTCGGGTATCTCGGTTGGATAGCTACTTCGCGGACCCGGGCAACATCTCGCAAGCGGTCGCATTCCGATTGGCTGAGCACACATGCTTCGAGAATTACCGTGAGTATGGCGATTCACTCGACTCTTCTCTTGCAGCCGAAAAACCGCTGCGTTGTACACTGGGGTTATGGCTGAAACCACGATCTTGAAACGTACGGCTATGGTGCACCGTGGACGAAGGCTCGAATATTTCACCATTGCGTGGAATTCCTTCGAAGGTCTGGTGGCCATTGTCGCAGGCGCAGTCGCCGGAAGCATTTCGCTCGTAGGTTTTGGAATCGACAGCTTCATCGAAGTGACGTCAGGGTCGGTCTTACTCTGGCGGATGTCGGTTGATGCAGAAGTGCACCGCCGCGAACTAAACGAAAGGCGGGCACTGAGGATCGTGGGCGCATGTTTTCTTCTACTGGCGGCCTACATCGCCTATGAATCTACGTTGGATCTGTGGTCTCGTCGTGCTCCTGATCACAGTATTCCTGGAATTATTTTGGCTTGTGTCTCCTTGATCGTCATGCCGTTGCTCTCGCGAGCCAAGAGAAAGGTGGGGCGCGCTTTAGGGAGCGCTGCCATGCACGCGGATGCAAAGCAAACAGAGTTTTGCACGTACTTGTCCGCGATATTGCTGGCCGGATTGCTGCTCAACATACTGTTCGGTCTATGGTGGGCCGACCCAGTTGCGGCCCTCATCATGGTTCCTATCATCGCGAAAGAGGGGATTGAAGGATTGCAGGGTAAACCCTGCGATGAATGCCGCTCGTGATAACTACTGATATTGAATCTAGGCCTCGCGCTGACGGTCCCGGCTGTTAGCTGCAAAGGCGCTCTGCGCCTATCCACAGCTGGGCCAGATCTCTGAGGTTGTCTTTGTATGTGCGGGTTACCAAGTATTCCTTCCCACCTTTTACGCGCAGCCTGTACTCTCCCGTCGGTAAGGGTTGGATTTCCTCCACGGCCGAAATATTCACGACGACCGAGCGGTGGATGCGAATAAAACCGTAAGGCTTGAGCTTTTCCGCCATGGACGAGAGGGACTCGTGCAGCAAATAGGGATTGGGTTGGTGTCGCAACGAAACATAATTACCCTCGGCTTGCACCGCCACGATCTCGGCTAAATCCAAGAATAGGATTCTACCCTTTGTCTTGAACGCGATTCGTGGCACCTGGATCAGATGGCCCATAGGTTACTTCTGCCCAGTGCTTACTGCTGACGGAAAGCTGGATTGTGCGCCGAAGTAACACTCAATAGATTCCAACTGTCCGTTCTTGATGCGGAGATACTCCACGTTCTGGAACGATTTGCCGTTCTTGGTGTGGCAAAGATACTTGACAAAAGCATCTTCCGGGCCAGTGATGACTCGCTCGAGGTCAAAGTGTCCAATGAAATCAACCTGCGTGTCCCAGCATTGCGTTTTGAAAGTGCTCTTGCTGATGTGGTCGTCGCCGGCAGCGCTCGTAAAGGTGAAGTTGTCGGCGAGCAGCATATTGAACGTGCCCAAATCTTTCTTTTCCCACGCCGCGTACCACTTACGGATGATCTCCTCATTCGTTAAATCAGGCCCTGCCAATGCGGTGGCCCTTGCCGGTCCGGGTAGGGTCGCCGCTCCGACCAGCGCGCAGGCTGCCGTTGCGAGCAGATTCCTGCGCGGCATTGTGATCCTTCTCATTGTTCGGTCTCCTTTTCATGATGTAGTTTGAAACGCTCAGCCCGATCGCGATGAGGTCAGACCCGCTTGTCATTGTGCGGCGGCCGAAGAGACCTCAGCCATCCCACGATATTTCTGATTCCCGCTTTCCACACCTTCGCATCTTGGGCATTCTTTGCTAACGTGGCGTAGCCCTCGACCGTTGCGATTAAAAAGTTGGCAGCCTCGGCTGGATTCAGGTCGCGGCGAACTGTTCCTTGGGATTTGCCCCTCCGCAAAAGCGTTCCAACACCTTCCTGCCAGTCAAGGAATATCCTTTCCAGTCGCTTGCGGAATTGCTCGTCCAGGGGAGACATCTCCTGTGACAAAAGGAGCAGCGGGCAACCGGAGCGAACGTCTTGCGGACTATCGGGTATGTGCCGGACAACGCTAATCAGAATGTCAATGGCATCCCCCTCGCTCTGCATAGGACGCAGCCACCGGTCGTGTGTAAGCTTTGCGATTTTCTCTTCGATGACGGCATAGCCCAGGGCTTCTTTGCTCTCGAAGTGGTAATAGAGCGCTCCCTTGGTGACGTTGGTGGCGGCGAGAATGGTATCGATGCCGGCGCTCTGGAAACCCGATCTGTGGATCTCCCGAAAGGCGGCTTGCAGCAAACGTTCCCGGGTACGCTCTGGATCGCGGGTCCTTCGTTTCTTATCGCGAGCAACTAACATACAAACTAGTATGTATTTTAAACAGATTGAAAATCAATCGAAATGATCTGCCCAACTCCCGGCGGGGTGTTCTCAAATTTCGTAACCTCTCGCCAGTGGGTATGGAAAGTTGGAGAAACCGTCGCTCCTGTTGTTTCCAGGTCATCCCAGGAGATTGTTAGTCCGCCACTCGTCTTTGCATTCTGAAACGTTGGGGCTGTTGTGTGACGTAATCGCCGCTAACGTGGAAGACCGCATGCTTCCTCACTCGTGACTCAGCTTGTCGGGTTATGAGCCAATTCTGCTTTGAACCGCTAAGGCGCCGGGTGATGCGTGACCTAAATCGCCAGTCATCTCGGCACGGCGACTTTCACCAGAAGAAAAGAGGAGCTATGAGCGTGCCAAGATGGTTGCGAAATGTCTCGATACTGTGGGTTGCGACGATGGTTCTGGGTGGCTTCAGCGTGGCGGTCGCTCAAACAAGCTACAGAGTCACCGATTTGGGTACTCTGAACGATGGATTTTTCGGCTGTACCATGGGCCTCAATGATCACGGGTGGACGGAGACCCAATACGGGTTGTTGAACGCCTCGGGAGGGCTTGAGAAAGGGCGGGTGGCGATAAATGTCGACGGATTCACGTTCCCCCTCCCCACTCTCGGAGGACCAAACAATTGGGACAACCCCTTTGGCGGTGAGATCAACGATCGTGGGGAGGCAGTCGGTTACTCCGAAACATCTGTTCTAGATCCGGACGGCGAAGACGTTTGCGGCTTCGGCACACACCTCACGTGTCGTCCGTTTCTTTGGCGGAACGGCCAGATGAGCGCTCTCCCGACCCTGGGCGGAAATAACGGGCAGGCCAGTGCCATGAATAACCGCGGACAAATCACAGGGTTTGCGGAGAACGGTATCGTGGACTCCTCCTGCCCGTCTAACACAACCAATAATCGGATTGCACTGCCGGTCTTGTGGGAAGACGGCAAAGCGCGAGCTCTTCCTACGGTGGGAAGCGATCCAGACGGAGAAGCGAACGCCATCAACGATCAAGGCCAAGCCGTAGGCTACTCGGGTACCTGCACCACCGCGCTTCACCCCGTGCTGTGGGAAAAGAATGGCACTGCTTTCCCCCTTCGTGACCTCGGAACTGGTGGTTTCGCCTTCGGCATTAACAATCAGGGCCAGATTGTTGGGGATGGCGCTAGCACCGACGGCACAACCTTCTTTGCGGCTCTCTGGCAGAACGGAGCACTCAAGAACCTCAAAACTCTGCCGGAAGATTTTGCCGCCATAGCCAGCGGCATCAACGACAAGGGCCAGGTGGTGGGAAGTACCTTGGACGCCAGTTTCAACTGGTCCAATGCCTTTATCTGGCAGGATGGCGTGATGACGAGCCTCAAAACGCTGTTTCCTGCCAGTTCCAACCTGTACCCAACCATGGCCAACCAGATCAACGATCGCGGACAAATCGTGGGAATGGCGACGGTGCTCAGCGGGCCGCATACGGGCGAGACCCACGCCTTTCTGGCAACTCCGGTAGACGAAAGAATGGACAAGCCGATCGCGGATGTCGCGACCACGCAACCGAAGCTGCCTGCAAATGTTGGCAGACAGGTTTTGAGGAAACTCGGACGCGGCCGATTCGAGCAATAAAGGCAGTCCTTCCCCCGGGGTACGTGCCTAATTCCTGCTGGGGTTTCAATCCCAGCCGCGACGGCACCCACGATTAGGAACACGAACCCGTGAGGCGTGTTAAACGGCACGCCACACGGGTTCTTTTTCGATACGAAAAATTAATTTGAATGTTGCTCCACAGCTACGCGTTGCGTGATTGTTGGAGCGTCCCCGGTCTGATGATCGACGATTTGAAAGAGCAGGAAGGCGTGCACCGCGTCCGTTGTTTCCGGACTGGAGGTGACAAGCCGAATCCGCGCGCCGTGATCCGTTTCGGAGAATTCGTAGCGAATCTGTTCCTTGACTCTCGTCATCGTCGCTGTGCCCGGCGGATTCGTGTCGTGAATGAGCATCGGCGCGTTGAAATTCCCGGAGGCAAACATCTTGGCGATGTGTCCGAGGTGAGTTCGAATTTGGTCGACGCTCACTTTATCTTTCGGGTCGTTGGCGCTGACGTCGATTTCTCCTCCGTCGTTGAACAATCGGAAATGATGTGTGGTCGCTTCGTGCGAAAAGCCCATGACATGTTCACCGCGCGTGACGACAGCTTCCGAACGCTTATCCTGGTCCGGTGATGGCTTTTGTTGAGCGCTCGCCATTCCAGGAAGGATGGCCAGCAACAAGAGAAGCGGTAACGTGCGCATGATCTATTGTCCTTTCTTCTTTCGGAATGTCGGAAGCCCCGAAGCAACTCCGGCGTGCGGTCTCAGCGGTACAGCTTCCAGCAACCGCCCTGCTTGACCCGGTTTTGTCCGCCGCAACCTCTTGTCCCAGTCCTTCGACAATCGGTTCAATTCGACGCGCAGAGACACCAAATTCCTGATCTGCTCGTCGATAGCGCGGATTTTCGAATGCATTAAGGCACGAACGTGACGACAAGGTGCTCCGCCTCTGTCGCGCACGGCCAGAATGGTCTTTAACTCGGAGAGAGAGAAACCTATAGTCAGTGCCCGTTGAATGAGTTCCACCCTTTGCTGAGCGGCTGGAGAATAGGAGCGGTAATTTCCGGCCGTGCGTTCTGGCAGGGGCAAAAGCCCCAAGCGTTCGTAGTGCCGCAGCGTATCCGTGCTTAGGCCCGTGAGATGGGCCAATTGTCCCGAACGCATGAAACCTACCTCCGCGAGAAGAGTCTAAACTCTGGAACGGATTCCAGGGTCAAGCAGAAACGGATACCAATTTCGACGCTGCGGGCAACCCAAGTATTGAGGTGCTGAGTTCTCAACCATTTGCTGGTTCCTCGCCCTGCAAATGAAGCGTGCCGCGCCGCAGGGCGCGTTCTTTCATCAACGCGAAGAACACTGGGACCAAAATCAGGACGTGAATCGTTGAGGTGATCATGCCGCCGACGAGAGGAGCGGCAATAGGTTTCATCACGTCTGCGCCGACACCTGTTTCCCAGAGAATCGGAATCAGGCTGGCGAGAACAACGCAGACGGTCATTAGTTTTGGCCTCAGGCGATGGACAGCTCCTTCGATCACTGCTGCTTCGATGTCTTCGTGACGTAGAGGAACGCCGGACTTGAGCCGGTGATCCAAGGCTTCGTGGAGATACACAACCATCACAACGCCTGTTTCAACGGCAATGCCGAAGAGAGCGATGTAGCCGACCCACACCGCTACGCTGAAGTTGTAACCAAGCAATTTCTGCAGAATCAGACCGCCCGTCAACGCATAGATCGTCGGGAAAATGAGGACAGCCGCTTCGGTGACGGAATGAAACACCACGTAGAGCAACATAAAGATGACAAAAAAGACGATCGGCAGAATGAGTTGCAGCCGCTCTTTTGCCCGGAGTTCAAACTCGTACTCGCCGGACCATTTATAAGTAAAGCCGGGAGGTAAGTTGAGTTTTTGCTTGAGCAAGTTGCTCGCGCGCGTGACGAAGCCGCCGTAGTCTTTCGTGTTCAGGTCGATGTACACGTAGCCCGTCAGCGCGCCGTCTTCGTCGCGAATCATCGACGGCCCTCGAGAGAATGAGATTTTCGCGACATCGGAAACTGGAATCTGCACGCCAGAAGGCGTGCCAATCAGGACCCGCCGCAATTCCTCAACGTTGTCCCTGAAGTCGCGGCTATACCGGACATTCACGGGATATCGCTCGCGACCCTCGACATTCTCGGTGACCATTTCGCCGCCGATTCCCGAACTGACTGCTTGCTGAACGTCAGCAATAGTCAGACCGTAGCGAGCTGCCTCCGCGCGGTTCACTTCGATGTTGAGATAAAAGCCTTGCGAAACGCGTTCCGAAAAAATAGAGCGCATCTCAGGAATCGTAGAGAGTAACTGCTGTACCTGCGCGCCAACTTGCTGGATGCCCTCGAGATTCGGCCCTTGAATCTTCAAGCCGAGAGGCGTCTTGATGCCCGTTAATTCCATATCGAGCCGATTTTCGACCGGCATGGTCCACGTGTTGGACAGCCCGGGAAACTGGAGTTTCGCGTCCATTTCCTGAATAAGCTTTTCGTAGGTCATCCCCGGCCGCCATTGACTGCGCGGCTTGAGCATGAGCGTCGTGTCATACATATCGAGGGGAGCGTTGTCGGTCGCGCTGTCGGATCGCCCGATGGACCCGAAGACGGTTTCGACTTCCGGGAATGTACGAATGATTCGATCCTGTTCCTGAAGCAATTGCGATGCCTGCCCGATGGAGATTCCGGGCAAGGCTGTCGGCATGTAGAGAGCCGAACCTTCAAAGAGTGGCGGCATGAATTGGCTGCCGATGTGAAGCGCGAGCGGAAGTGTGACGATCAGAAAAACCAAATTGAGCAACAAGGTGGTTTTGCGGAACCGCAGGCAGAGCCGTAGAACCGGCAAATAAAGAGCCTGGGTGATTCTTGAAATGGGGTTGCGTGATTCCGATATCAGCCGCCCACGGATGAATAGGATCATGAGCACGGGCACAAGCGTGATCGCCAAGACGGAGGAAAAGCCAACGGACAGCGTCTTCGTCCACGCCAACGGACGAAACATGCGTCCTTCCTGTGCCTCCAGTAAAAAGACAGGCAGAAAAGAAACCACAATGATTACCAGCGAAAAGAAAATAGCGGGACCCACCTGTTTCGCCGAATCTAAGAGGATTTTCCGTCTCTGTGACTCAGAAAGAGGACCGGCTTCGGAGGATTGATGCTCGGAAAGCTGCCGGTATCCGTTTTCGACCATGACTATGGCGGCGTCCACGAGGACGCCAATCGCCAACGCCAAACCGCCGAGCGACATGATGTTCGAGGTGACATGGAGGTAGTACATCGGGATGAAGGCTGCGAGCACGGCGATCGGTAGGGTCAGAATCGGAATCAACGCCGAACGGAAGTGGAATAAGAAGATGATGATGACTACGCTGACGATGGCGGCTTCTTCGAGAAGGTCGCGTTGCAGCGTTTCGATGGACGCATGAATCAATCCAGAGCGGTCATAACCGGAGACGACCTCGACGCCTGGAGGCAATGATGGTTTGATCTCAGCGAGCTTTTTCCTGACGCCATCAATGACGGTCAGAGCGTTCATGCCATCGCGCATCACCACAATCCCGCCGACGGTTTCGCCTTCCCCTTGCCACTCGGCAACACCTTCGCGGATGTCCGGCCCGAACGTAACTGTCCCCAAATCCCGGACAAGGACCGGCGTGCCGTTCTTGGTTGCAACGGGTACGGTTTCGAGGTCGCTCAGCGAATGCAAATAGCCGAGGCCACGAATCATGTATTCCGCCCCGCCCATTTCCAGCAGCCGTCCACCAACTTCGTTCGTACTGGCTCGAACTCTTTCGATGACCGTTGAGAGAGGGACGCCATAGGCACGAAGTTTGTCCGGGTCCACGTTGACCTGATACTGGCGAACGAACCCGCCAATCGTGGCTACCTCGGCCACTCCAGGAACCGTTTCGAGCTGGTAACGCAGGTACCAATCTTGAAGGCTGCGCAAATCGGCCAGACTGCGTTGATGGCTGTGGTCCACGAGCGCGTATTCATAGACCCAACCCGCGCCAGTCGCATCCGGCCCGATGACGGGATGCACGCCCGAGGGCAAGCGACCTGTGATCTGTTGCATGTACTCCAAGACCCGCGAGCGCGCCCAATACAAGTCTGTCCCGTCCTCGAAGACAACGAAGACGTACGAATCCCCGAACATCGTTTGTGCGCGTACCGCTTTCACGTGCGGCGCCGCGAGAAGGGTCGTGACAATGGGATAAGTGACCTGGTCTTCGATGAGGCTAGGAGGCTGACCCGCCCAAGGCGTGTGGATAATCACTTCCACATCGGAAATGTCCGGTAACGCGTCGAGGGGAATGTGGCGCAGAGCCCAGATTCCCGTGAGCACCAGCAGGACTGTTCCCATGAAAACGAGGAAACGATTTTGCGCGCACCAATCAATCCACCGTGAGATCACGTTACATGCCTCCCGTGGCATTCACGCTCAATTGCTTGGTCGCGATGAGTTGCCCATTCTTTTTTGCGAGGATGGTGACTTGCCAGGTTCCGCCGCTATCCAGCTGTCCCGAACCTTCATAGAGACCCTTGCCCTTGTCGCTGAGAGTGACGGTTGTACGCATCGATGCCATGCCCATTGCGGGCATCGCCGGCATGAAAAACGTCACGCTGACTTCCGCGCCGGAGATGGGTGCTCCACTCGCATCTGTAAGTTTCACGTGGAATACGTTGCTTCCTTTCCGCGGTGTGGCCGGTTCAGAGCTTAGTTCGACATTTCCTTGCGGGGCGCTGGTAGTAGGCGCCGAACCCGCGCCGGGCGGAGGTGGAACGAATGAACCGAGGGCAGCCTGAAGCTGACTCTCGGAGTCGATCAGGAAGTTTGCGGAGGTGACAATCTGCTCCCCCGCTTTCAACCCCTTCAGCACGATAAGATCGTCACCCACGCGGGAGCCCAACTGCACCTCGCGCGGTTCGATGTAACCGTCGCTCCGCTCGACAAAAGCAATCGCGCGAGTGCCGGACTGCAGGACGCCGCTGGCGGGGATAACAAGCTGGTTCCCCATCGGGACTTTGAGACTCACGTCGACGAACATTCCCGGTTTGAGTTGGAGCCCAGGATTCGAAAAGATAATGCGCACTTTCGCTGTTCGCGTATCCATATCCACCTGAGGGTAGATAAAGTCCACGCGGCCAGAGAACGTCCGGCCCGGATAGGTATTCACGGTAAGTGTTGCCGGAGCGCCGATCTTTATGCGCTCGAGATCGTTCTGAAAGACCTGCGCCTGAACCCAAACGGTCGTAAGGTCGGCGATGGTATAGAGACGCATTTCCGGTTGAACGGCAACGCTGGGCAGGGCATTGCGCTCGGTGATGTAGCCGGAAGCCGGCGAATCGACTTCTAGTTCCTGCTGCACTTGGCCGGTGGATTCGAGCCGCGCGATTTCTTTTTGTGGAACACCCCACTGCTTGAGACGCTCGGCAGTCGCGTCGAGCAGCGATGTTGCGCTGAAGGCGACACCTTGCACCGTACTCTGGGCCACTTGCCGTTGATTCTGCTTGGCCACTAAATACTCGCGCTCGGTAGCCACCAGATCCGGGCTATAAACGGTGAATAGCGGCTGCCCTTTTCGGACGTACTGGTATGTGGCATCAGCAAAGACTTTCTGGATGTAGCCGGTAAACCGCGTTTGGACGTAGGCCAGCCGCCTTTCGTCCACTGCGACGCTGCCGGTGGTGCGCACCTCGTCTTCGACCAATTTCCGTTCGACCTGACCCGTTTTCACACCGATGCTCTGCAAGCGTTGCGGCGAGATCTGCACCGGAATCAGCGGCGCTTCGGCTGATGCAGGGGGTGGGGCCATCGAATTGATCATGGAATCCGGTGCGGCGGAAGTCTCCTTCTTGGCTTCCATGTCTGCCATGGGCTTCGAAGAGCGATAATGAAGCCACAATGCAACGAGCACGACGGCAAGAATGATGTTTCCAATCAAAGCCAGTAAAAATCCTGTGCGATACGTTTTCATTGCTTCACTCCTTCTTCATGCAAGGGCAATCCCGTGAGTTGTTCGAGCCGCGCGATGGCAGTCTCGTATTCGGCGACGTTCTGCCAGTAGTCCTCGTCAAGGTGCAGGACATCGAGAAAAGCCGTCAGCAGCGCCTGAAAATCTTGTTTGTTCGATTGGTAGGCTGCGAGACCTGATTGAAATTCCGCACGAGCCTGCGGAGACAGTCCTTCGCGGTGAATCTTGAGCAGTTCGGAGGTCTGCTGGACGATTACGTATTGCGCGCGCAAATCTCCGGCGAGCTGTTGCGATTGCGCCTGGAGTTCGCTTCGAGCCCGAAGCTGCTCTGATTCGGCCTGGGCCAATTCAGGGCGTTGTTTGCGGCTGCGATAGATCGGGATCTTGATGCCGACGCTTAGCATGTAATAGGCGCGGAACTGCGCGGGGTCGGTGCGCTGCCACATGTACTGCACGTTGAAGTCGGGATAGAAGTCTTTGCGTGCCAGGTCCACCTCTAACGACTGCTTTTCAATCATTTTCTGCGCGGCAGTGATTTCTGGATTCTGTACTTGCGCTGCGGCTAGGAGATCGGCGTAGGTTTGCGCAAGAGGCGTTTCGAGGAGATTGGCCGGCTCAATGTCCGGTGATTCCTGTGGCCGATTGAGGAGTTGTTTGAGCTGGACTTCGAGCTTGCCAGCCTGCAGATGATGCATGGCGATTTCGCGAAGCAGCTTCGTTTTTTGCAGTTGTGCCTGGAGAACGTCCTGCTGCGTTCCCATGCCGGAACGGTAGCGGGCGTCGGCGGCCTGTTCCACTTGCTTGAGCAGCTCGCCGTCCTCCTCGAGGATCGTGAGTGTTTTAGCGAGGTACGCTAACTGAAAGTAGGTACTTTTGACCTCAGCGAGGACGGCACGCCGCATGGACTCGATTTGTTGTTGCGAAACGTCCGCGTCGCGTTTCGCTATCTCGCCCTTCAAGCGCAACTTGCCTGGGTACGGAATGTCTTGCGAAACGCCCAAGCCGAGGTAGGCAAAGTCGCTGTTGGTGTAGCCGGCAAAGGGGCGTGGACTGCCGACGGCGACATGCTGCAAATTGAATTGTGGGTCTGGCAGCGTCGAGACCTGCGTCGGAACTTGCTTGGCCGCCTGCCAGCCTTGCCGCGCCGCTTCGATTTGGGGATTGTTCTTCTCCGCTTCCTCGAGCAACTCGGAAAGTGGAGTGACCGGCCCGGTGCGCGATGTCGGAGACTCCTGCGCAAATGCATGAACCGCGAAAACAACCGAAAGCACAATCACAGAAATGCTTCGACCAGTAGCTACGCACGACAAACGCGCAGCAAAATTCGTTCTCGCTATCGAAAACATCTTTTTCTCCTAAAGATATGAATCAAAGCCGCGGAGCGTCAGTGAGTCCCCCAAAAGGGTCTCGACCGAAACACGTCGGCGGGTTATGTGAATAGTGGGGACGGAGAAAGAGACACGCCGGTGCGTTGCAGCACCGTTGAACAGCGGATCAGATCAGGAGGGAAGAGTAAAGGGTGTAAAGCTCGGGAGGCGAATGCGTCGGAGCGTCGAAATCCAAACGAGATGCTTCGGGGTACGTTATCGCCTGCTGTGAAGCAAGAATATCGGAGACCACCATCACAGGCGCATGGAATGTCACGTGCGAAACAGGCAGGACATTCGGTGACTGCGCCGAAACCATTCCTTTGCAGCAATCATGACTCTGATTGGACGGATCGCAGGGCATGGAACCGCAGCACTTCATGCTCTGTTGGTCTTGCGTCATCACGGACATGCAGTCCGCAAATTGCAGACCCAACAGGGCGACCGTCGCTACAACAATGAATAGTCTTTTCGTCATTGCGCTAAATCAACTCTGACAGTCTTAGACGTATGAGTCAACGGAAGGATACAGCGCTCGCGTACCCGAGGAATGCCAACGTGGCAAAGATCGGACGCATTTCTGCTGAACACTTGCTGAACAATAGACTGCAAATGGGGATATGCCGGTGCAACTGAGGAGCCCGTAACGCTAACAAAACAAATGAAAATTGGTCCGTACGAACAGGTCAGGGTGAATTAGCAAACCGCCGCCTTCAGCCTCTCGGCCACCTCTCCGGCGTTCACTTCGGATAGCTTATCACATAGGTTGGATTGCGTGGAGGCCCCTCGATTTACACAGGCTTACTCTTATCGGCTCTGATTCTACTTTTGGATTTGCCCGGTGCCGGGCTTTGGCTGCAGGGCTTGTGCCATGAACAGGACAGACTTCATTCCACAGGCATGTTCGGCGGCTGCACTTGGCTGGGTTCCCGGTCCATAGTAAATGCTCAGCCTGCGATCAGATAGCTGTTTCGACCAGAAACACGCAGGCATTTGGATAGCCAAGCAGCACGGACTCAGCCTATGTGCCCACCAATACTCTCTCTGAGATCGTGAACCTTGTCGTTGTTACACCTGGCCGGAGCATCCATGGTTCGGGCCTGGTTTTGTTCACCGTTTTTAAACCGTTGATCTCTCCCTCGGCTCGAGGCCCAACCAGTGAACACCATTTTCGCCACCGCCTGCCGCAAGGACACCCTTCACTTGACCATGTATACTTTTGGAGCGATGAATATTTTCTTCGCCCACTCCTCGATGAACCAGGCCTCTGTTGCACAGTTGATCTCAGGTGACGTCAATGCCTGAACGCCGCTATAAAGTGCTCTTCGTTTGCGGGCATCCCGTGCAATATATGTCACCTCTTTTGCGAAGAATGGCACTGCACCCGGAGCTCGAAATAAGCACGGTCTACTGCCGGTTGCGCGGGGCCACGGCGGGCATCGACCCCGAATTTGGCACGAAAATCCAGTGGGATATACCTCTGCTCGACGGCTACCCCTGGGTCGAAATCCCTAATAAAGGGACCGATTCCGAGGGTTTTTGGGGCTTATACAATCCCGGTCTTTGGAAATTCGTCCGCGAGGGAAATTTCGACGTAGTGTTTTGCCATACAGGCTACATCCGCGCCTCGTTCTGGATTACCTATTTTGCTTCCAAGCTTTCTCGCTCCGGCTTTATCTTTGGCACCGATGCATCTTCGCTCGCGCCGCGCAACGGACGTGCTTGGAAAATCTCCATCAAAAAGCTTTTCTGGCCTTTGCTTTATCGTCTGGCCGATCAGGTACTTGTTCACTCTGCTGCCGGGGCGAGCATGATGCGCGAACTCGCCATCCCTCCCCATCGAATCTCCCTCATTCCATTTGTCGTGGACAACGATTGGTGGATCGAGCAATCTGGCCGCGCCGATCGCAACGCCACACGAGCCTCCTGGGGGGTCTCTGACCGCGAGCTTGTCGTGCTCTTTTGTGCAAAGTTGCAGGATTGGAAGCGACCCCTCGACCTGCTACACGCTTTCGCGAAAGCCGCCGTGCCCGGCTCCGTTCTCATTTTTGCTGGAGAAGGACCGCTTCGCGCGCAGATCGAGTCCGAGGCGGCTGAACTCGGCATTGCTCCGCGCGTGCGGGTTCTCGGCTTCACCAATCAGAGCCGTTTGCCTGCGGTATATTCGGCCGCCGACCTCTTCGTGCTTCCCTCCGATTACGATCCATGCCCGATTGTCGTATGCGAAGCGATGCTCTGCGGGTGTCCAGTCGTACTCAGTGACCAGATTCGCGGCAGGTTTGATTTAGTACGTCCCGGACTCACCGGGGATATTTTCCCTTGCGGGAATGTTGATGCACTTGCAGCCGTGCTCAAGCGGTTGCTCTCGGACCGCGCGGGGCTCGGCACCCTCGCCGCCAATTCCCGACAGCGCATGGAGACCTGGTCACCACGAGAATACATCGCAGCGGTGGTGGAATCCGTCCGACGCGCGTCTTTTCGCCTCCGGGCGAGCTCGTAGAACTGTTCCCTCTGGAGCAGGGCAAGGCACTTGAGTCTCCGAAGACCGCCCTGGCCCGTTGTATTATACTGACGACTCCAGCAATCCTGAGAAAAGACTTGGCAAATGCCTAACCGTGTAAAACACGCCTGAACATGACTACGAATGATATCCAGTTACACGCCGTCACGGCCTTCGGGACACGTTGGAATTCTGGTTTAAACCTTCTGTCCCCGAGCAGATATGCAGACCGATAACCGCCGCCTCCGCTTAAATCTTGGTTGTGGCCTTCTTACTCATCCAAGCTGGATCAATGTAGATGGGTCTTGGAACGCCAGACTTGCCAAACACAGAATTCTTCGTTGGGTTGTCTTTTCGCTACGCATTCTGCCGGCAGACAAGGCGGAGGTGCCCTGGAGTTCTGATATTTTCGTTCACGACATACGCAAACCACTGCCATTCCCCGATTGTTCTGCGGATGCTGTCTATGCATCACATGTCCTGGAGCATCTTTATCGAGAAGAAGGCCAACAACTGATTCGGGAGGCTTTCCGAGTCCTGGCTCCGGGGGGCATTGTCCGTATCGTGGTCCCGGATCTTAATACTATTATTCGAGAATACTTGGGCGATCGCCCATTTGGCGAACTCTCCCTTGCGCAAAATGCGCTGCCGCCTGGGGACTTACTCAATGAGAGGTTGCTGATGCGTTGGCCCTCACCCTCAAGACGCAACTTTCTGATGCGAGTGTACGAAGCCTGGCAGGATTTCCATTCCCACAAATGGATGTTTGACCAAAAGTCTCTTTCCAGCCTGATGCACTCTACCGGCTTTGTCGACGTGGTCCGCAGGGATTATTCAGAAAGTCTGATTCCCGGCATCTCCGACGTCGAGGACCCTTCTCGCATTCTGAACGGTGCGGGAGTCTGCGTCGAAGGCTGCAAGCCTAAATGAGTGTGTGCCTTACGTCATCTACTAACTACCTGATGAGCGGACGCATTCACGAACGAGGTATCTTGGCCGGCCAAGCAAAAAGAATGTGGAACTCTGCGATTTGCGCCTGGCAGGTCATTCCCGCAGCTTTCTAACTGTGCTAAAATCCAAGGGTTCCGGAAAAGTTTGCCTCGCAACCGGGTTCGACTTTTCACGGTTCATTCTCGGTCTCCGCACAGGGCGACCCCGCAATGCAGGTAGGATGAGCCACGCGTCCATTCCTTGGCAGTGGCGGGGGCCATTAATCCAAATTCAGCGGACCGCCTGGCGGTCGCGAGCGATAAAGAGGAATTGTCATGTCTGGGCACTCAAAATGGGCAACAATCAAGCACAAGAAAGCGGCCACTGACGCCAAGCGCGGCCGCGTTTTCACTCGAATTATTCGGGAAATCAGCATCGCCGCCCGCATCGGCGGAGGCGATCCGAATTCCAATCCCCGTCTGCGAACCGCTATTTTAGCGGGCAAGAATGAAAACATGCCCAACGAAAACATCGAGCGCGCCATCCTCCGCGGCACCGGCCAGCTCGAGGGCGAACAGTATGAAGAAGCCATGTTCGAGGGCTACGGCCCCGGCGGCGTTGGCCTGCTGATTCAGGTAGTGACCACGAATCGCAACCGCATCGTGGGCGAATTCCGCCATCTGATGACGAAAAACGGCGGCAATATGGCCGAAGCCGGCGCGGTCGGCTGGATGTTTCATCGCAAGGGCGAGATCACCGTTCCGAAAGAAGCAGCGAGCGAAGAAAAATTGCTTGACCTGGTGCTGGAAGCCGGCGCCGAGGACATGAAGGACGACGGTTCCGCCTGGTACATCGTCACTCCGCCGGAATCCCTGGAAACGGTTAAGGAGTCGCTGGCAAAAGCTGGCGTCACTCCCGCATCGGCGGAAATCAGCATGGTGCCGCAAAACTACATCAAGCTGACCGGCGCGCAGGCTACCCAGATGCTCCGCCTTGTGGAAGCGCTCGAAGAGCATGACGACGTTCAGCACGTTTACGCCAACTTCGACATTGACGAGTCGGAAATCCAGGCGGCAGTCGGCGCAAATTAATCAGGACCCGATCATCTCAAATCCATTTGAAGGCCATCCGGTCGAACCCGCGATGGCCTTTGTTTTTCGCGGTCTCAACCGGCCTTTAGGATTTGGCGAGCGAGATTCCTTGCCGTAGACTATCCGGGATGCCAGCGCACCACAACGATGCCGAAACTCCCGCCCTCCGCCGCATTCTGGGCGTGGATCCGGCGGCTTCGGGACCGACCGGCTACGGCGTAATCGAAACCGACGGCCGCAATTTTCGGGTTCTGCGCTATGGCGCACAGCGCATCACATCCAAACGACAAAAATCTTCCTCCGGCGCTTGCCTTCAGGATGTCCACGCACTGCTCTGCCGGCTCATCGAAGAATTTCACCCAAATGCCATGGCCGTCGAATCAGTCTTTGCCGCGTTGAACATGCGCACTGCCCTGCGCCTGGCCGAAGTACGCGGAGTCGTACTGCTCGCCGCGGAGCAGCACGGCGTGGAAGTTCGCTCCTATTCTCCGCGCGAGGTAAAAGCCTGTGTGGCCGGTTATGGCCACGCGGACAAGAAACAGATGCAACTCATGGTGCGTGCCCTTTTGAAAATGGAGGAAACACCCGAGCCTTCCGACGCCGCCGACGCCCTAGCCGTCGCGCTCTGCCACATTCAGGGTGAACAATTCGCCCAGCGCTTTGGGCTTTCCACTGGCCCCCGCACATCATCCGCACAGCGCGTAGCCGCAAATCCCGCTTCCCGCAGGCAATCCCCCGCAAGAATTTCCGGTCTGCACCCATCCCGATGAATGTAATTTCGCGCCGCCTCTGCCTGACTTTATTATGCGTTGCTCCCTTTTCTGTTCCCTCGGCCGCAAGTCCCGCTGGCAACTGGTTTACCTACCGCCGCATATTTAAATCCAGCAGCCCGGAATTTATCGAGATTCGCATCCAGGAAAATTCAGATGCCGCCACCTATGAAATCCGCCAGTTGGACGAGGATGCGGGCGCCACTCCTTTCGACGTCGGCCCGGCCCTGCGAGGCAGGATTCTCCAGCTCGCTTCAGACCTACACCATTTCAAGGGCCTCGATCTCGACGTCCACCGCAAAATCGCAAACCTTGGTGAAAAAACTTTCCGTTGGGAATCGGCAGCAGGCACCAGCGAAGTCAAATTCAACTACACTCTCAACTCCGCCGCCGCGCAACTCCTGCAGATCTGCGAAGGACTCGCTCGCCAGCAGGAGCTGATCGAACTGCTCCAGCGTCGCATCAAGTACGATCGCCTCGGCGTCAATGACGCCCTGCTGCAATTTGAAAATGAATTCAGCAAGAGCGTGCTTCCAGAGCCCCAGCGCGCCTTGCCTCTTCTCGACCAGATTGCCGGCGATCCCCGCTTCGTCGAAATCGCCCGCCAGCGCAGCCGCGCCCTGGCCGAGCGGATCCGCCATTCCAGCTAATGCAACGTTTAGGGCGCAATGGACGTCCAAAAGTAAGGTATCCTCGATGGAAATGAAAAACTTGCAAAGCACCACAGTGAACCGTTGGCGGAAGCACGCCACCATGCTGCTGTTCGCTCTTCTTTCCCTCTCACCCGCGCTTTCCGCCCAGAAGAAAGAGAAGCTCGCAAAAAATTATCGCGAGTGGCTGGAGCACGACGTCGTCTACATTATCACCAAGGATGAGCGCGTCCGGTTTCTCGCGCTGGCGACGGACGATGCCAGAGACAAATTCATCAAGGACTTCTGGGAAGTCCGTAATCCCGTCCCCGGCGCCGAGATTAACAGCTACAAGGAAGAAATCTACCAGCGCATCGCCTTTGCCGATTCCCGGTTTGGCATCGGCTCCGGCACCGACGGTTGGCGCACCGACCGCGGCCGCACCTACATCACCCTCGGCGCACCGCAACAGAAGGATATCCATCGCAACGCCGCCAACCTGCGCGCCTTCGAGATCTGGTTCTACTCAAACGCCTCTCCCATTCTTCCACAATCCTTTTACGTGATGTTTTATGACAAAGATGGCGCAAACGACTACAAATTCTACAGCCCTTACCTGGATGGCCCGGACAAGCTAACCACTGGCGTCGAGGCCATTAATGATCCCAACGCCGGCCTCAAGATGATTGAAGATTCCGTGGGCTTCGAAGTCGCGCGCATTTCCCTGAGCTTGATTCCCGGCGAGCCGGTGGATCTCTCAAATCCCCGTCCCAGTCTCACCTCCGACGTCATGCTCATGATGCTGAAGGGTCTCTCCGAGCAGCCCGCCTATCGCGACGACATCCGCCGCAAGTGGATGAACCGCGAGCAAGTCAGCACCAGCATGATTCTTCAAGGCCACAATCTGGACATCGTTCTGCTGCCCGTCCGCGATGAACGCGGCCTCTCCCGCCTTGATTATTCCCTGACGCTCAAGTCGCCGAGCGACCTAAGCGTAACCGCGACCAAGGACGACCGCTTGATGTACAACCTCCAGATCCGCGTGCAAATTTTTGATAAAGACAGCAACAAGCTGATTTTCGTCGCCCAGAAAGATCTGCGCGACACCTTCGACAAGAGCCGCTACCAGGAGATTAAGGACAAATCCTTCGCCTACGAAAGCATGCTGCCGCTTCCCGCTGGAAATTACCGCCTCGCGTTTCAATTCACAGACTGGAACAAAAACGTTTCCTACCGGACCGAGCGCGAGATCTCCGTTCCCAAAATTGACGTCAATCAATTCCAGATCCCGGGAATCTTGCCCTTTGCCTCTGCCGAACAAGTGGACCCGATCGCCGCGCCTGTTCTGCCCTTCACCCTCGCCGGAGTGCATTTCGTCCCTCTCTCAACTTCCAATCTCTACTTGAACAAGGATCAGAGCTTTCAGGTGGCCTATCAGGTGTGGACTTCTCCGAAGAACCCCGCGCTCGCCGAAGACAAGAATCTCCAGATTGAGTATGGGCTTGGCCAGCCTTCCATCCCCGGAAGCGCTAAAGCTACAAAGGATGCGGCCTCCGTCAAGCAATTCGATTCCGGCGGCTCACTGGTGAACGGCAAGAAGCTTTCAATGGAGGGGAACCCGGGAAATTACATTCTTACGGTTGTGGTGACCGGGCCGGGCACTGTAGCCCCAAGCTTCGCCAAACTAAATTTCAAGGCCGTCGATCCTTCCGGTCTGCCACCAGCCCCCTGGATCGTAATCGACCCCACGATCCGCGACGATATGGAAAGGGGCGTATTTGATCGGAACCGGGGCCTCTGTTACATGGAGCAAGGCTTGAGCGCGGAAGGCCGCCCGTGGCTTCGACGTGCCCTGGCTTTGGATCATTCCGATGAACTTGCGCGTGCTCAACTGGTCGAAGCGTATTTCGCGCAACAGGACTATAAGGCCGTGACCGCCCTGTATAACGATACCCGGGTTACCGACGCGGCGGACGCCCATACCCTGTTGCGGATCGCCACCAGTTTGCGGAAATCGGGAAGTGCGGCCGAGGGTCTCACTTTAATGGAACACGGAACCCAGGCACATCCGGGAGACCCCACCATGTTCGTAGCTCTGGCTGATTACTATACCCAAATGGGCGATACGGCGAAGGCGTCCGCTGCGCTCCAGAAAAGCAAGACACTGGCTGTCGTGAACTGAGCCCGCACTGGACGCTATTCCGGGGATTCCCCTCACTACAACCTCCCTACCATTTTTGGTATCCTCCCTATAATTCAGTAGATTCCTTTCGGACTTTCCCCCTAAGCCACCTTTATGGGCCTCATAAACGTATGATTTAATTGTGTTTATTTACCACTAAACAGGGCTGTGTTTGGCATCCCCATTGCTACTCCCGTTCCCATCGTCACAAGTGAGTGGTCTGTGTTCGGCTCCAATTAGTAGTTCCATCCTTAAACGGGGAAATTGAAAGGAGTATTACTTTGAATAGAGCGAAGTGGGTTTATCTGCTCGCAGCCTGCCTCTTGTCGCTAAGTTTGGGCGTGGGGACATGGGCGCAGGACCAGAGTTCGTCCCGCGGTAATTTGAGCGGCGTCGTTTTGGACGCATCGAAAGCAACCGTTCCGGGGGCACAAATCACCATCACCGGACCGATTGGAAATCTGTCACAAACCACCAATGATCAGGGCACTTTCCTTTTCTCCACCCTGATACCAGGTTTCTATTCCATCCGAGTTCAGAAGGCCGGCTTCAAGGTCGCCAATGTCGCCGCTACGGAAGTTTTGATCAACAAGACGACCAGCGTCGAAGTGGTCCTGGAAACCGGTGAAGTGACGCAAACCGTTGAGGTTAGCGCTGCCACGGTCACCGTGGACACCAGCGCCGCTTCCGTGAACTCCGAATTCTCAGACACTTTTTACTCCAAGATTCCTCTCGGCCGCGGCGTTAGCAGCCTCTTTTACCTCGCGCCTGGCGTGACCTCGGGACTCGGGACGGGCGTGGAAAATCCTTCCATTTCCGGATCCTCCGGTCTCGAAAACCTGTACGTTGCAGACGGCGTCTCCATCAACGATCCGGCCTTCGGCGGTATCGGCGTGTGGTCCCGTGTATACGGTCCGCTCGGAACCGGTATCAACCTGTCGTTCGTGAAGGAAGTTCAGATTAAGACCGGCGGGTTTGAGCCTCAGTACGGCCACGTCAGTGGCGGCATCGTCCAGTTGGTCACCAAGTCCGGCGGCACCAAGTTCTTTGGAACTGTCGGCGGATACTTCAACAGCCGATGGATGCAGGACACTTATCAGAACTCGGATGACCCCAAGTTCTCTACCGTTAACAAGGTAGGCAGTCGGCTGGAGAACGCAGATTACGAAGGCGACTTCGAACTGGGCGGCTACGTTCCGCTGCACGGCCTTCGGGATCGCCTGTTCTTCTTCGGCACCTTCAATCCCTCCCAGAACCATGCCTATTTTGCGCCTGCGGCCGGCTCCGGTTTGGCGACGATCAGTCCTACGGTTGATCGGAAGACCATCAGGTATGACTATGCTGCCAAGCTGACCTTCAAGATCAACAATTCTCACAGCATCGAGTCCAGCGTCTCTGGCGACCCATCGCACACCGATCCTGCTGCGTTCAGCACCCTGAACACGGACAACACCTCCGCGAATTCGAAGTGGGATTACGGCACACGGCAATGGGCCACCCGCTACGACGGCGCCTTCGGAAACTCCGTGCTCGTCGACGCGGCCTTCACGTGGGGCTGGAACCACTTCACCGAAACCCCTGCAACAAACGTGTACCAGATCGCGGACAACACCCAGATCGCCGGTCTGCCCGGCCAGCGCGGTGCGTTTAATGCCCAAGGTATTGGCGTTCTCGAACCCTATGAGGCCAACACCAAGGGCCTCACCGGTGACGTGACCAAGACCTTCCATTTTGCCGGAACCCACAGCATCAACGTGGGCTATACCTGGCAGTATCCTCACTATAACGAGCATCAGTTCTGGTCTGGCCCGAAATACGAAATTCCAGCCACCAATGCGACCGCCGCAACCTGTTCGCCCCAACCCGCGTGTGGGAGCCCTGGATACGGTCCAAACGTAGCGGGTCAGATGACCGATTCTGCGTTTCAGTTGATTCTCGCCGGACAAGCAGCCCCCGGCGCGGACAATCTCTTCAATGCCGCAACAAATCCCAACGACACTGCTTGCACTCTCTGCCCATTTATGAATGTCCCGGGCTATGCGAGTCCCGTCCGTGTCGCATTGCAGCAGGTCCGGGGCCGGTTTGACGGTGGCGTTACCAAGAGCACCGGGAAGTATCACGCCGCTTACATCAACGACGCATGGCAGATCAACAAGTATGTCACCCTGAACGCCGGCGTCCGTTGGGAACAGCAACGTCTCACGGGCAACCAGGTGGAGCGTACCTTCACAGACATGTTCTCCCCTCGCGCCGGCATCATCGTCGACCCGCAAGGGAATCGCAAACAGAAGATCTACGCCAACTTCGGGCGTTATGCTTACGTCCTCCCGCTGGACGCCGCCATCCGGGCGCTCAGCAACGAGGAAGACTTCCAGAACTCCTACTGGGCTCCCGCGAATGCTCCTTGTACTGTCTCTGGAGCGACGAACCCAACTTGCGTAACCTTAAATTCTTTGGGCAGTACTGACTTCGTCCCGAACTCAGCCAACCTGCTCAACCTGGCAAATGGCGGTATTCCCATAGCCGCCGGCGCTTTGGTGACAGGTGGCGAACCCTTTGCTCCCGGAACTCGCATGGAGTTTACCGACGAATTCCTTGTCGGCTACGACCGCGAATTCAAGGGTGGCGTTGTCGCCAGCGTCCGTTATATTGACCGGCGCCTGAAGCGCGTCATCGAAGACCAGGGTGGAATTTCCGTGGAGGAGTTCAACGCCCTCGCTTCGAATGGCGGCGGCTTGAACTATTCCATCGGCAACCCGAACGCGAAGCAGGACGTTTTCATTAACCCCAACGAGATCGTTTTCAGCCAGGGGACACCATTTAATATCCCGACAGACGGCGCGGGCAACCCACTGCCGCTGACCCCTGCCAATGAGACAGCCTACTTGAATGCTGGAATGCCCGCGGCATGCTTCGATAGCTTCGGCTTCGGCACTCCTTTTATCGCCTATAACCAATCCAACGGGTTCAACGCCGCCAATGGTGGCGCCGTCTCAGGAAGCGCGTGCTTCCCTGCCGTGAACACCAACGCATGGACGGACGCCAGCGGCAATTTGCTCCCGAATGCCGTTAACGATCAGGCCAAGTGCGCCCCCGCCGGAGCCAAGGGCCCCGTCGCCGGTTGCGCTTATTTCGGCGGGGAATTTATCCCTGACGGAAAGCCCGACACCTACAAGGACCCCAAGCGTGAATACGAAGCGGTCGAATTCGAGGTCCGCAAGGCCTTCACGCACAATTGGGCCCTCAGCGTCAACTATCGTGTTGCCCAGCTGCGCGGCAACTATGAAGGCGCATTCCGCAACGACAATGGCCAGGCCGACCCCGGCATCAGCTCCCTCTTCGACTTCACCGAGGGCGCGCTTGGTCTCCTAGCCAACCAGCAGAGCATCGGCTCGCTCAGCACCGACCGTAAACATGTCCTGAACGCCCACTCAACCTTTGTTGTGCCTAACGGCAAACTCAAGGGCTTTGTGATTGGCGGAGGCCTGAGCGTGCTTTCGGGCAACCCCCTGTCTACCCTTGTGGCTCAGCAGGCCTACGTACAGCCGGGCGAAGTGCCCATCTTCGGCCGCGGTGACTTGGGCCGTTCGCCCGTTACCGGCAGTGTGGATGCGCACCTCGAATATCCGTTCCATATCACCGAGCGGATGCAGCTCAAGGTGGCATTTGACCTGTTTAACATCGTAGACTCGACCCGTAATACCACGGTTCAACAGTTCTACGATGTGAACTTCGGCCTGAAAAACCTCGACTTCGGGAAGCCCACAACGAACAACGGTTTGGCTTACCCGGCCAGCTTCACCAATCAGGGCTTCGTCAATCCGTTCAGCTCGCGGCTCTCGGTCCTCCTGACCTTCTAACCTCACCCCTAACCAAAGAGGGCGCCCGCCGCGGCGGGCGCCCTCTTTTTTTGTTTTCAGACGGTCCGCTTGGTTGTAACTTAGAATGGCTTTCGAAGTCTGCAAGTCGCCTTTGCTTCCCCGCCCCCTCCGCGCAAAAGATTTGGAGGTGCCCTATGTCGCAAATCACTTGGTTAATTCTTCGATGTTTAGCCCTGTGCTTTCTCTTCGCTTCCCCGCTCTACGCCCAAGGAGGCGCTCGCGGAGGGAAGCCAAGCGGTGGAATTATTGACGTACAGGTCAGATTGGCCGATGGAAGACCCGCACCACGCGGCATCCATGTCCGGCTGGAATCGGCCGAGGGCGGCGCCGAGGCCGACCTGGATACGATTCAGGGAGGTAAATGTCAATTCCGCCAGACCACCAGCGGGGTGTTCATCGTTCGGATCTCCGAGCGCAACTATAAGGAAGTTTCTTCCCGAGTGGAGCTGATCGCCACTCCAAGAGCATATGTAACGCTGGATCTCATCCCTCTGAAAAAAGAGCCGGAGGCTGAAGTTTCCGTGCCGCCGCCAGATCCCGCCGACGCCGTGTCCGTGCAGGATCTGGCCATTCCCGAGCCCGCCCGCCTGGAATTCACCAAGGGCGAAGAAGCCATGCGCGCAAAGAATGCCGACGAAAGCGTGAAGCACTTTCAGAAAGCCATCAAACTTTACGACGCGTATCCTCAGGCGTACCGGATGCTCGGCGACGCGTACGTTGAAAAACAGCAATGGTCGGAAGCGGAATCTGCCCTGAAGAAGAGCATCGAGTTGCAACCGGATCTGGCACCGTCCTATTTCGATCTGGGCGCCCTGCGTAACCAAACGAAAAACTATCCCGGGGCGGAAGAGGCTTTGAAGAAGGGGTTGGAATTAACTCCCGATGCCACCGTCGGAAAATACGAACTGGCAAAGACCTATTGGGGCCAGGGCCGCTGGCAGGATGCCTCGCCCCTGGCCACAGATACCGTGAAAGCGCTACCCGATCTCGCCGCCGCGCACGTGCTCCTCGCCAATATCCGCCTCAAGTTGCGCGATGCGCCGGGCGCCCTCCACGAATACCAGGAATATCTTCGCATCGAACCGCAGGGCTCCCTGGCCCCACAAGTCCGCGAAATGATCGAAAAAATCCAGAAAGCACTCCCCCACTAGCCGCCGTAGTTGGGTCAGTAAAAGACTATTACGCCACCCTCTTTGCCTTTGCGTTTTCCGAAACTCTGTCATCCCGACCGGAGGCCCGTGCCTTTTGCGGGCCGCAGTGGAGGGACCGTGGCAACACCTCAACCCATCCCAAATCGCCGAGAACATCTCCCTCTTCTCTCAGCTGTCCAAATTACGCCCGCTATCAACCCACCTTCGCCGGCACCGCGCCCGCCAACCGAGCCAGCGACTCCGTATACGGCGCCTTCGCCACACCGCGCTCCGTAAAAATCGCCGCAATGTAGCGATTGGGGGTCACATCAAACGCCGGGTGCGCCGCCGCCACGTCCGCAGGCGCAATCCGCACGCCCTGGATGTGCGTCACTTCCGCCGACGACCGCTCCTCGATGGGAATCTGCTCGCCGCTCTGAATCGACATGTCAAACGTCGAAATCGGCGCCGCAATATAAAACGGAATGTTGTTTTCCTTCGCCAGCACCGCCATCGAATAAGTCCCAATCTTGTTCGCCGTATCGCCATTCGCCGCGATGCGGTCCGCCCCGGTCACAATCGCTCCCACTTTCCCGGTCTTCAGAAAGTGGCCCACCATGTTGTCCGTAATCACCGTCAGCGGAATTCCCGCGCGGTGCAATTCCCAAGCCGTCAAACGCGCTCCCTGCAAATACGGCCGCGTCTCCGGCACCAGCACATGCAACTTTCTCCCCTGCTGGTAAGCCACGCGAATCACGCCCAGCGCCGTCCCGATGCCCGCAGTAGCCAGCGCACCGGCGTTGCATTGCGTCATCACATGCCCTTCCTTTGGCATGAACTCCGCGCCAAACCGTCCGATGGCTTCGTCCGTCGATTTCTTCTCCTCGTGAACCTCTTGCGCTTCCTTGATCAGTGCTTGCCGGATCCCCGCAATGTCCAGATGCGATCGCATCAACTCCGCAAACCGCGCCTTCATCCGCTCCAGCGCCCAAAACAAATCCACCGCCGTCGGCCGCGTTTTCGAAAGCACCTCGCAAATCACCGCGAATTCTTCCTTCAGTTCCTCAATCGTTTTAGCGGCTGACTTTTGCACTCCCAGCGCCACGCCCATTGCCGCCGCCACGCCAATCGCCGGCGCTCCGCGAATCACCATCTCCCGAATCGCCTTCGCCACTTCCCGGTAATCCGTATAGGTATAGCTGACCTCTTCCGCCGGCAATTTCCGCTGGTCCAGCATCGCCACGCCGCGATCCGTCCATTCAATCGGTTGTGCAACGTACATTTCTTAACTTTTCCTCTCTCTTTATTTTAGCGAATATGGCCCGGGAAGCGAATTCGCTACTTGCCGGTGGGCATTTTCGTAAACCAGTGCGTGCTAAGGCCGGTGGCCAGCGAAATCAGCAGGTTATATCCCAGGTGCATCAGGAAGCTGGCGACTACGGTTCCCGTCCGCGCGCGCACCAGCGTAAAAACAATTCCCACCAGCGTCAGCATCGCCACCAGGCCCCAAGTCCACCCAAGCTGGGCTCCGTGCATCAACCCAAACAATACACCCGTCAGCAGAATCGCCGGCGCCACTCCAAACGACCGCGCGAACAGCGGATAGAGATACCCGCGAAAAAGCGTCTCCTCCACCAGCGGCGCCACCAACACCGCCATAGCCACAAACAACATCGCCGTATGCGGATACTTGAACAACTCTTCCATCGGCGTGCTCTCCGGCGTCTTCATGCTCGCCGTCATCAGTGCCACAAACAGCGACAATCCGCATCCCGCAAAAAAATAAGCGAACGGACTCTTCGGTAATCCCGGACTCGCCGGCACCAACTTGCGCCACCCCATCGTGCGCCAGAAGGGGTGCCCGCGCAGCATAGACAGAGTCACGTACAAAAAGAAAAAGATCGCCGCATACCAGATCAACATGCTCCCGATCGCAAACTGTGGCTTGGAGATCAGGTATTCTTCCAGCTGCTTCGTGTTCAACCTCTGCCGCGGCATATAAATCACCGCAAGTACACCCTGAATAATCACCAGGCTCCCGAAGCCGAACACCACAAACAGGATCAGGTGCGGCCACGACCAGCTGATCTGTAAATCTTCCGGGTAAGTCTTTGCCGGCGGATACGGGGCCACCTCAGTCGCCGCGGCGGGATCCGTCCCTGCGCCTCCCCAGTTCGACGAAGGTTCAGTGGAGGGCATTTCTAACATTCCCGGAGAATTGGGTTTCTCCCCCTCCGGCGCGGGATCGCCTGGCAGGGGCGGCCTCTCTTCATGCAGGCTCATGATTTTGCGCGCCTCGTTCCGGACGGCCACCCGGACGCCAGAGCGGCCGCCACCAGCGGCAACAGCAATTCGTGATGTCCCGTAATCGCAAATCCTCTCGAAATTTCCCCGGACTTTTTCCCTGTCGAAGCCGTCGGCCGCTTCACCACATTCTGCAGCGGCCGATAATGCTGGATAAAATCAAAGTTTGCTGTCGTAATCGGCTGCAGCCGCAATCCCGCGTTTCGCGCCACGGACACCGCCTTCAAAAACACCTCCGGCAGAATCACGGCCGAACCCCAGTTCAGAAATACGCCGCCGCCATCCATCCCCTGCACCAACGCGCAAAAAAGCCGGAAATCCATGAAACTCGCCGCGCCAAGCGCGCCTCCATCGGCCGCCGGATGCATGTGCGGAATGTCCGTCCCAATCGCCAGGTGCACCGTAACCGGAATTCTGAATTTATAAGCCGCAGCCAGAACGCTGGACTCCAAATGCTTTGTTGCCAGAATGCCGCTGTGCAGATACTGCCCCGCTGCTTCGCCATACCCAATGTGAATGCGCTGGGCCAGCTTCGCGATCTCGTTGATTCCCTGGCCCGTCTCCTGCGCCATCCCGAATTTTCCCTCGCCCAGCGAAGCGTCCACGTCCTCCGAAGTCTGCCCGGCCAGCGCGATTTCAAAATCGTGAATCAGCGCCGCCCCGTTCATCGCGATGCCGCTCACAAATCCTACCCGCATCAACTCAATCAGCAGCGGCCCAAGCCCAACCTTAATGACGTGGCCCCCAATCCCCCAAATCACCGCCTTTTTTCTCGCTTCTGCGCGGTGTATCGCCCTCAGCACTTCGCGCAAATCATTTCCCGCCAGGATTTCCGGCAGCGACTCAAGAAATTTCTTCAGTGAAGGATTCTTCCCGGCAGGCCGCGCAAATTCTCGCACACTCACCTTGCTCCGCCGCGCGGCAATCGGATACGTCTTCACACCGCCCAGCGCCACGGGTTGAATTTCGTAAATGCTCATTTGAATCCCATCACTCTACGAGGAAGCGCCACACCACGCAAGCGAAACGCTCGGCGCTGGCAGGATTTCACCACGCCTCACGAAGCCTTCTGATTTCCATTGCTTGAAAAACCGCTTGCCCCATTCATACCCAGATGCCGCGCCAGCGCCTGCCCCGTATACGATTTTTTCGTTTTCGCCACCAACTCCGGCGTCCCCTGCGCCACGATCCGCCCGCCGCCCGCGCCGCCCTCCGGTCCTAGATCAATAACCCAATCCGCCTGTTTGATCACGTCAAGGTTGTGTTCGATGATCAACACGGTGTTGCCCAAATCCACCAACCGCTGCAAAACATCCAGCAATTTTCTCACATCGTCGAAGTGCAACCCCGTTGTCGGCTCGTCCAGAATGTACATCGTCCGGCCCGTCTGACGTTTCGAAAGCTCGCGCGCCAGCTTGATTCGCTGCGCCTCCCCGCCCGAAAGCGTGGTTGCCGATTGCCCCAGTTGCACGTAACCCAGCCCCACTTCCACAATCGTCGCCAGCTTCTGCTGAATCTGCGGAATATTCTCCAGCAGTTTCAATGCATCGCTCGCCGGCAGATTCAGCACATCGTTAATGCTTTGGCCCTTGTAGCGCACCGCCAGCGTCTCCGCGTTGTACCTCTTGCCGCGGCAAACCTCGCACGTCACATACACATCGGGAAGAAAATTCATCTCGATGCGTCGCAGCCCTTCCCCCTGGCACGCTTCGCACCGCCCGCCCTTCACATTGAAGCTGAATCGCCCCGGCTTGTAGCCCCGCTCTCGCGACTCCGGCAGCATCGAAAACAGTTCGCGAATCGGCCCGAACACGCCCGTATACGTCGCGGGATTCGACCGCGGCGTCCGCCCAATCGGCGCCTGGTCGATCTCGATCACCTTATCAATGTGCTCCACGCCCAGCAGCATCCGGTGCGCGCCGGGCTGCTCCATCGACCGGTACAATTTCTGCGCCAGCACCCGGTAAAGGATATCGTTCACCAGCGTGGATTTTCCTGATCCTGAAACTCCGGTAACCACGGTCAGCAATCCCAGCGGCACCGAAACATCCACATCCTTGAGATTGTTCGCCCGGGCGCCCAGAATCTGAATCGCTTTCCCATTCGGGCTGCGCCGCTTCGCAGGCACAGGTATCTCGGCCTTCCCCGAGAGATATCGCCCCGTCAGCGACTCCGCCGAAGCCTCGATCTCCGCTGGTTTCCCCTGCGCCACCAGGTAACCACCGGCGTTCCCCGCGCCCGGCCCCAGGTCCACCACAAAGTCCGCACGCCGGATAGTCTCCTCGTCGTGCTCCACGACCAGCACCGTGTTGCCGAGGTTGCGAAGTTGCTCCAGCGAATGCAGCAGCCGGTCGTTGTCCCGAGCATGCAAGCCAATCGACGGCTCATCAAGTACGTACAACACCCCGCGCAAACGCGACCCAATCTGCGTCGCCAGCCGTATGCGCTGCGCTTCGCCGCCCGAAAGAGTAGCGGCCGAGCGGTCCAGACTCAAATAACCCAGCCCCACCGCCAGCAGAAAATCCAACCGCTCCCCAATTTCGCCCAACGGCCTCGCCGCCACTTCCTTCTGCCGCGCCGTCAATTCCGCCAGAATCTTGCCCACCGCCGGCCGCGCATCGCTGATCGCCAGCGCCGTAAAATCCGCGATCGACCACCCCGCCAGCTTCACCGCCAGCGATTCCGGCCGCAGCCGCTTCCCGTGGCAAGCGCTGCACAGCGTCGCCGACATATACTGCGTCATCCACTCGCGATAAGAATCCGAATTCGACTCTTCGAAATTCCGCTCCAGAAATTTCAATACTCCCTGAAACCGAAATCCTTTTTCACCCCCTGCGGCTCGCCCGCCCGCCGTTTTTTTCGTATCGCCATTCGGATATCCGTACAGCACCAGGTTCTGCACCTTCGCCGGATATTTCTCGAACGGTGTATCCAGATGAAATCCATGCGCATACGCCCCAAGTTCCAGCGTCCGCTTCAAAATCGCCGAACCCGACCCGGGGCCAAGCCCCCCGTCAAACAGCGGCCGCGTCCAATCCACAATCACTTTCGCGGGATCGAAGTCATATTTCGAGCCCAGCCCGTTGCACGCGGGACAAGCTCCATACGGCGAATTGAAGCTGAATGACCTCGGTTCCAGCTGCGGCACCGAAAGTCCACAATCCGGGCAAGCCAGCTTTTCGGAAAACGTGTATTCCTTGCCGCCTACTACCGCTACCGTCACCAGTCCCTGTGCCAGCCGCAACGCCGTCCCAATCGACTGCTCCAGCCGCGAAGCCACTCCCTGCTTCACCAGCAGCCGATCGATCACCACCTCAATCGTGTGATTCTTCCGCTTGTCCAGCACCGGCGTCTCGTCCAGCGGCAGCAACTCCCCGTTGATCCGCACGCGCACGAACCCGTCTTGCGCGAGCTTCTCCAACTCTTTCCTGTACGCGCCCTTCCTCCCGCGCACAATCGGCGCCAGGATCATGATGCGGTCGTCGGCCTTGCAAAGCTCTCCGTGCAGTATCGCCTGCACAATCTGCTCGCTCGATTGCCGCGTAATCGGCTTCCCGCAATTCGGGCAATGTGGCACGCCCACCGCGCTATACACCACGCGCAGATAATCGTAGATTTCCGTGATCGTTCCAACCGTCGATCGCGGTGAACGCGTGGTGGTTTTCTGCTCGATGGCGATTGAAGGAGACAGCCCCTCAATCACATCCACTTCCGGCCTCTCCATCTGGTCCAGAAATTGCCGCGCGTAGGCCGAAAGCGATTCCACATATCGCCTCTGCCCCTCGGCATAAATCGTGTCGAACGCCAGCGAAGATTTGCCGGATCCCGATAGCCCGGTGATTACCGTCAGCGAATTTCGCGGGATCTCCACACTGATGTTCTTCAGGTTGTGCTGCCGCGCTCCCCGCACAACCAGTTTCGTTATCCCCATATTTCGAAAGCGCTCCCTCCACAGGAGCCCTGGCGCCCAGTAGGTACACTGAGCCCAGCATAGTCTTTCAACATAGCAACTCCCCCAAGGAATGGTCAAGTTGGCCAGCGGACAGGATTCGCGCGGAGGGAAAATTCTTGCCAGGTTCCCTTGCCGGCAAATTCTCAGAGTAAAAATTTCCCCGGGGGTAGCGCTTTTTTACCCGGTTTCAGACTTTAATCTGTTGATTCTGAACGGCTTACGATTGGTAAGCCGTTTGCACTTTAGACACGCGTGGGGGAGGCGAGCCGAGGATCCCTTTAGGGGATTGAGGGCTGGGCCGGTTCGCACTTCCCCTCACTTCTGCCGAGACCTGCAACTCTTTCAGCCGCCCAAACGGCTGGCTCCCAAAATACCCTAGGATTGCACCTGACCAACCGGCAGAAGTGTGCCTCTGCCCGGATTCACTCTTGATTAGGAATTGTTTCGTGCATAAATCAGAACAGTTGCACTGCCTCTGTAGGAGGCCGGGGCTTCAGCCCCGGCGCAATGCTTCAGAAGGAACGGGCTTCAGCCCCTGAAGAAAGCACTTCCCGGGCTTCCCCGGAGATTCCTCAGCCGCGATTTCCGAACGTATGCGAAATGATTTGCGTCATCGGGTAACGCACCCCGCGGTAATCCACGCGCGAAGCGTAATCGCTGAGGGTCATAAACAATAGCAACGCCAGCCAGAAAATTCCCGCGATGATGACCAACTTCGTCCGCTCCGGCGCATACTTCGCATGCATGAAGATCAGCACTACCAATGTGGCCTTCACGGTTGCAATCAAGAGCGCCACAACAATGTTGAATCTCCCAAGGTTGACAAACGCGGCAAACACCGTGATTCCCGTAAGAGCCAGCAGCGTTGTGATGATCGTCAGGTACATTCCCGGCGATACAATGTGTTCCGTATGTTCGTGTTCAGACACGCGTCACTCCCTATTTATGCCGGTCAATCAGATATAACAGCGGGAAAAGATAAATCCACACAATATCGACGAAGTGCCAGTACAACCCCACGATATCCACCGGATTATTCCACTCGGCGTTGAATTTCCCCGCAACGGATTCTTTCAGCAACCAGAACAGCAACCCGGCGCCGATCACCATATGCAATGCGTGCAACCCGGTCATCCCGAAGTAGGCCGAATAATAAAGCTGCGCGTGCGCGTTCAGGTCCGGATCCGCCTTCGCCGCAGCCTCCAGCTCTTCTTTTTCCTTGGCCATGTCGGCGGCGTCAATGTCTTCGCACTTGGCAGGATTATTTGCGCAGTAGAAAATGTCGAAATTCTTGCCGGGCACCAGGTGGTGATGGAATTTCTGCGCATACTCCACGTACTTCACACCAAAAAACACGAAGCCCAGCAGGATCGTCAGGCTGAGGAACAGCGTAATCAGCCCCTTTTTGCTCGTCTGTGCCGACCACACCGCCATCGCCATCGTAAAGCTGCTGGCCAGCAGCACCACAGTGTTGAATCCGCCCAGCCCCAGGCTCAGCGTGTTGCTGCCCATCGCGAACGCGTGGAAATACGTGTGCCGGTTGATCGTGTACGCCAGCATGATCCCGCCGAAGAACATCACTTCGGTTACCAGGAAGATCCACATGCCCAGCGTGGCAGTATCCTTCTGCTGCTCCAGCGTCTTGAACTGCCCGTACAATGATCCGGTGCGATGCACTCCGCACTCCTCTAACCGTCAAGTTCAGGCGCCAATCGCTCGCCTGTCCCCGGGCCCGCAGCCCGGCGTTCCTTCAGTCGTCCCCGTGGGCCGGCGCCACCACGCCTGGAGAACCCTTCCCACTTGGAACATCGAGCCCCAAATCCGGCCGGTTGTGGAAGTCGTAAGCCTCCCACGTCACAACCGGCGTAACTTCAAAATTCTCTGTCAACGGAGGCGATTGCGTCTTCCACTCCAGGCCGGTTGCCGGCCACGGGTTCTCGCCCGCCACCTTTCCATAAAACGCCGCCCAGGTCAGATACACCATCGGCAGCAGGTAGCCCACCGCGAGAATCGAAGCTCCCGCCGTGGACATCACGTTGTAAATCTGAAATTCCGGCGGATACGTGTGATACCGCCGCGGCATTCCCATGATTCCCACAATAAATTGAGGGAAAAACGTGAAATTGAATCCGATGAAGAGAATAAACGCCGCAATCCGCGCCAGCCATTCCGGATACATTCGCCCGGTAATCTTGGGCCACCAGAAATGCAAGCCCCCAAGGTAGCCCATCACCGCGCCGCCCACCATGATGTAGTGGAAATGCGCCACGACGAAGTACGTGTCGTGAATGTTGATGTCCACGCCTAGCGCGCCGAGGAAGAGTCCCGTCAGCCCGCCGATCATGAAGAGGCCGAGGAAGCCAAATGCATACAGCATCGGCGTATCAAACGAAATCGATCCCCCAAAAAGCGTTGCCGTCCAGTTAAACGTCTTTATTGCCGATGGTATCGCCACGATAAACGTCAGAAAGGAAAACGCCACCGCCGCGTATGTCGACTGCCCGGTCAGGAACATGTGATGTGTCCAAACCACGAAGCCGATCACAGCAATGGCCAGGCTGGCCGCGGCCACAAAGTGGTAACCAAACAAGCGCTTGCGCGCGAAGGTCGGAATCAGCTCGCTGATCACGCCCATCGCCGGCAGAATCATGATGTACACGGCGGGGTGCGAGTAAAACCAGAATAAATGCTGGAACAGGATGGGGTCGCCGCCCATAGCCGGGTTGAAGAATCCCAGTCCAAATACCCGCTCCATCGCCGCCAGTCCCAGGGTAATCGCAATCACCGGCGTTCCCAGGATCATCACAATCGACGTCGCATAGTGGGCCCACACAAACAGCGGCAGCCGGAACCACGTCATTCCCGGCGCGCGCATCGTGTGCACCGTCACCAGGAAATTCAAGCCGGTCAGAATCGACGAAAACCCGGTTATGAAGACGCCGACAACAGCCGGCGCAACCGCCGAATTGGAATAAATGGTGCTCAGCGGCGTGTAGAACGTCCAACCGGTATCCAGACCGCCGTTGATCATCGACCACAGCGTAAACGCCCCGCCGAGTATGTAGATATACCAGCTCAGCAGGTTGATCTTCGGAAACGCCAGATCCTTCGCCCCAATCATTATCGGAATCAGGAAATTTCCCAATATCGCCGGGATGGAAGGAATCAGGAAGAAGAAAACCATCGTCACGCCGTGCATCGTGAACATCCGGTTGTACTGATCCGGCGTCAACAGGTACCCGTTCGGCGTCAGCAGGTGCAGGCGGATCATCATCGCGAAGAAGCCGCCGATGAAAAAGAAGAAGGTCACCGAAGCCAGATATAGCAGCGCAATTCGCTTGTGGTCCGTGGTCAGCAGCCACGAACGGATCCCATACGTCGCGTTCAGATAATGCTTTTCCGGCAGTTGCGGCGCCGGGCCTGTGGTCTCTGCTCTCATACTATTTCTTCCCCGCTGACGCCGGCGCAATACCCGCGCCCTTCGCCGGCACCGGCTGCGACTGCAACGACTTGATATAGGCCGTCAGATTCAGGATCTGTTCTTCCGTGATCAGGCCCTGGAACGTGGGCATCACTGGCTGATACCCGGCCACAATTTTCGCCTTTGGTTGAAGTATCGATTCGCGGATGTAGCCTTCGTCGGCCGTTACCGTCGAACCATCCGCAAGTAGCACGTTGCCGCCAAACACGCCGTTCAGCGATGGCGCGCGTCCGGTTCCGTTCGCCAGGTGGCAGGTATTGCAGGCAAACTGCGTGAATAACCGTTCTCCCGCGGAAACCGGATTCACGTCGCCGCTCTCTCCGGAAAGCCACGCCGCGTATTCCGCCGGCTCCATCACTGTCACCCATCCGCCCATCACCGCGTGATTCGTTCCGCAGTACTGCGAACAGAAGAAGTGGTACTTGCCGGTCTTCGTCGGCCGGAACCACATCGTGTTGTAGCGCCCCGGCACCACGTCCATCTTCACGCGGAAGGCCGGCACGTAAAAATCGTGGATAACGTCCTCACTGCCCATGATCAACTTTATGTTGCGGTTCACCGGAACGTGCAGTTCGTTGATTTCCTTCCGCCCGTTCGGCTGCTGTAGTTTCCACATCCACTGTTTGCCGATCAGATAAATATCCAGCGTATCTTTCGGTGCAATCCTGTAATTGACGTAAATCACCGCGCCCCAGGCAAAAATCCCGATCGCAATGATGGTGGGAATCAGCGTCCACCCGACTTCCAGCACGTTGTTCCCGTGGACGTCATCGCCCACTTCCTTCTCGCTCTGCCGCCGGAACCTGAACGCCGCGAAAATAATCAGCACCGTCACCAGCACCGCGAAAAACAGCGTGGTCATCAGGATGAATGAGAACAACGCGTCGACGTTGCCCGCGAAATTGGACGCCTGCTCTGGAAAAGTTGGAAGCGGTGACTGCACGGCTCTAGTGTGCTCCTTGCGTCGGCATATCCTGGCCTGAATGCTCGTTGTGGTGCTCGCGGCGCTTGAAAATCACAAACCCCAGCACCATGCAGAAAAGGGTGACCACGGCGCCCATGCGGATCACCGTCAGAATTGTGGCGCTGTACCGCGCCCTCGTCGGGTCATACTGGTAACAGAACAGCAGCAGGTGATCGACAGGAGTCCCGATTTTCCCCGCCGAAGCGTCCACCAGGCCCAGCCGCACGTTGCTCGCCGGATACTCCACGCCGAAGAAGTACCGCGAAATCCTTCCGTCCGGCGTCAGCAGCAGGATCCCGCTCGCATGCCCGTACGTCTTGCTCTTTTCGTCGTAGCTATAGCTGAAATTCGCGGCCTTCGTCACCGCGTCGATCGATTCGCGCGTCCCGGTCAAGAAATGCCAGCCACCATCCGTAGTGGGCCGCGCAAACTTCCGCAGCGCTTCGTGTTTTTTCTTCAGCGCAGCATCCGGCGTGTCCGAAGTGTCGAAGCTGACGAACACCACGTCGTAATCCGTCCCCGGATTGAACGAAAGCATCTTCAGCGTCCCGACCGCCGCCTGCTCCACCTGGCTGCACAGCATCGGGCAGGTGTAATACGCGAAGACCAGCACCACCGGCCGCTTGCCGAAATATTGGCCCAGGGTTACCGGCGCGCCCATCTCATCCACGAACGCAGCGTCCGCCGGAATCTGCGCGTTCAGTTGCGGGTCAAATCTCACGTTCACCAGCGCCGGCGGCAAGTTCTTTGAGGACTGCCCGACGTTGTCCGGAATCATCTGCGCGCCGGCCGAAACAGCGGTCAGCAGCAGCATCGCGATTCCCGTAAATGTGCGCAACACGTTCATCCCTACTTTTTCTCCACCGGCGTGTTTACCGCCGGCAAACCCTTCTCAACAATAATCTTCATCGCGTCTTTCACAGGAATCTGCGCGATGCCAGCGTTCTTGTCCGCCCAACCCAACTCGTTGTTCGCCTTGGTGTCTGCTTCCACTTTTCCCCGCATATCGTGTTGCGGGTCCGTCAAATGTCCCGGCATCCCCTGCATTCTCGGCTCCGGCGGGAATTGCGGATCTGCCTCGCGCATCGGTGCCGGCGCTTCGTACGTGCTGTTCCAATACTTAATCAGTCCCTCGTAAATCCCCAGTGAAAGAAAGAACGACAGAATTACCGTAATTCCGAGCCACGTCAGGAATTTGAAAATCGGCGAGGACCGGACGTCCGTCGGTTCGAACGAAACGTCAGCATGCTCCGGCCGCCCGCCGTTCGTCTGTCCGTGGTTGTGATGCTCAGTGCTCATTCTGCGCAAGCACCTCCGAAAGATTTGGGTCGCCCACCGGCAGCAACGGCCGCTGCTTCAGGTTCATCGCAAAAAATCCCAGCCACAATCCGATCAGCGCCACCGGCACCACAATGTCCAGCCACGTCGGTACTGCCCGCGAGGTAAATTCCGGCCGCGTCATCCAGTACAGATCCACCAGCCGCATGAAAATCATCCAAACCGCAATCTTCGAAACCACGCTGGCCGTCCGCTTCACGTCCCGCGAAAGCAGCAGCAGAAACGGAATCGCAAAGCTGAACAGCAGCACGAGCACCGCCACCACGCCCCACTGCCCGTTCAGCCGCGAACGGTAAAACGTAATCTCTTCCGGCTGGTTGCCCGACCAGATAATCAGCAACTGCGAAAATGCGAAGTATGCCCACAGCATGTTGAACGCGAAAAGCAGTTTAGCCAGGTCGTGCAGGTGCCGCTTCTTGATGACTCCGTTGAACGGTTCCGACCCCGCCAACAGCGCAATCACCGCGATCATCAGCCCCATCGCTGCAATCGCCTGCCCCGCCACGAACAAGAATCCGTAAATCGTCGAGGCCCACCGTGGCGATAGCGACATCACCCAGTCGATCGCCGCAAACGTCATCGCCAGAATGTAAAGAATCACGCCCGGCGCCGCTAACGCCTTCATCCGCTGTTTCAATCCCTCGCCGTTCGACTGATCCTGCTGCTTCGACCAGTTGTTGAACACCACCATCAGCACAATCCAGATCGCAAAATAAATCACCGCGCGCGTCAGGAATCCGCCAGAGGTCAGATACCCCTGCTGCCAAGAAGTAAGCGCCTGCTCGCCTTCCTTCGGCGCGTTCAGCCACCCGGTCTCACTGCCGTTCCCGGAGTAGAGGTATTTCATCCCCACCCAGATGGGAATAAAAAGAACCGCCACCAGGACCAGGTTCCGCGAAGCCGCTTCCAGCGGCCGCCGGATGACCATTCCCCAGATGCCTCCGGTAAGATGCTGCAGCATCAGTAGCCCCAGCGAGCCAACGGTCAGTCCCAAAATCAGCATGTAGCTGAAAATATAGGAGTGATAAAAATCCGCGGGCGACTTCGTAAGACCGTAAACCGCCATCAGCGCCGCGACGCCACCGGCAAACAATCCGGCCCGCTGAAGCCGATCCACGCTCGCCGGTGCTTTGAACTCTTGCGTGCTCACTTCGCGGTTCCTCCCGCCATCAATTTCTCCCGTAACTCCGCCGGCAACTGGCCCACCGGCGCGTTTCTGCTCAACTGCAGAGCCCGCAGGTATGCCACGATCGCCCAGCGATCGCGCGGCGGAATCTGCGCCGAATAACCGTACATCGCA